>Ga0209839_10000720_pt1 | contig 16871 bp, 11 predicted proteins | sample OrgsoiDNA2013050_FD_185800 | JGI IMG/M metagenome (GOLD analysis project Ga0209839, IMG submission 185800) | Permafrost soil microbial communities from the Arctic, to analyse light accelerated degradation of dissolved organic matter (DOM) -... | ecosystem: Environmental > Terrestrial > Soil >... | reverse complement strand
TGCGCCGGCCAGCGTGATTCAGATTCAGTAAGAGTCAAAGTCCCCATCCTAACGCCGCAAAATGCGCGGCGTTAGGATGGGGCACCCGGCGTGATTCAGATTCAGTACCCATCGTAGAGACGATGCTTGCAACGTCTCTCTCACCATCATTTGAAATGCTGCCGTAGAGACGTAGCAAGCTACGTCTCTACGGCTTCGTTTTGCTTTTGAATCGTGACAGGCGCCAGATCGCATCCGGCTCGCGGTCCTTCAAGATCAATTCCGCCATCCTCTCCCCGACGGCCGGGCCGTGCTTGAACCCGTGACCCGATCCTCCGCCCACGAGCCACACGTTCTCCATCGTGGGATGGCGGTCGATGATGAAGTGGCTGTCCGGAGTCTGCTCGTACTGGCAGACGCGAGTCTCGACCAGCGGTGCATTTTTCAGGGCAGGGAAGCGGAAGGCGACATATTCGCGAATATCTCTTAGCGTTTCCTGACTGACGACCCGCTCGCCATCCGTAGGATCGAAGATCGGCCCGCGCGTATCGTCCGCAATCTTGAAGCCGCGGCGGTCGCTGCCTGGGATGCCGTAACGAAAGCGTCCCCGGTGATCGGCCCAGACCGGAAGATGCGCGCTGGTGAAGCGGTCATCCCCGGCGGGCGTGCCGAAGAAGAAAATGTCCTGCTTGGTGGCCTGTACCAGATCTCCGATGGCTTGGGGAAACAGCTTACCGAGCCACGGGCCGCAGGCGAAGACGTAGGCGTCGGCCTTGAGAGGTTGCGGAAAAACGCAGTCTCCCGAAGAAGCAACAACCACAGGGGCTGAAGCCCGAGCTGATTTCACGCGGGTTACGCAGCCCTGAAGGGCCGCGCTTCCACGCGCGCTTCCACACGCTCTTCCACGGCAAGGCGGTGCATTTGTGAGTTTTTCCGCAGCCTCTTTCAGCTGGGAGCCGTCGGCCAGAGCGAGACTGCGCAGAGGTCCGGTTTCCAAGCCGTCGGCGAGCACTGCTGCCTGCCGGTATTTGCCCCCCGCGGCTTTGAATGCTTCCACTACCGCCTGGCAACTTGCGCGCGCATCCAGATACCCGCATTTCGGCTCGAAGATACCCCACTCGATCCCTTCGAAGTTGATCTGCGGCCAGCGCTTCTTCATCTGTGCGGCGGAGAGTTCCTGAAACTTGATCTTCGCCGCGCGCAGTGCTTTCACGGAACCACTTTCGAATGCGTCGTCGTGCCCGGAAGCCATCCACAGCACGCCGGTACAGTGCAGAAACTGCCGCTTCCACCGGCGCTCGTACTTTGCCCAGAGCTTAAGGGCGCGGGCGGCCATGTCTGTATAAGGTTGATCGGGACCGTAGGTGCCGCGCATGACCCGCGTCTCCCCACCGGAAGACGCACGCGAATTGCCCGGTCCCCAGGCGTCGAGCAGCGTGACGCGAGCTCCGCGCTCGAGAAGATGCAGGGCCGTCCAGCCGCCGAAGGCTCCGGCGCCGATCACCGCGATGTGAGGTTTGGATTTCATGGGAAGAGATAGAGCATACCAGTACCCTGGGGTTCAAGGTTTCAATGTGTGAAGGTTCCAAGGCCGGTGGCTACGCTGAATGTCGCGGGACCAGACGAATTGAATCTGTCAGGGGCTGGGGCTCGTTGTCCCCAGCATCGGGCAGCCCATCCCCGGGCGGCGTGTGCCCTTGAGCGATTCCTTAGGAATCGTAGCCGGGTCCGCGAGGCGCCCCGCACTCTTTCCACAGCTTTTCCCAATTCCAGAGTCCGGACGTTACGTTGATCGGCAGGGGGAATCCGAGCTGATGCGCGAGCATACACACTTGTCCGCGATGGTGGGCTTCGTGAGACAGCATGTAGCACAGCATTTCCGGGCCAACCGGCCAAGGCTTAGCCCAGCCGTCTCTGCGAAACTTCTCGACGCGGCCTCCACGACCGTCGAGCGCTTCAGCGAGCATCTCCGCGCAGCCGGCGGCGCTCTCGGCCAATCCCGCACGGGCCTGCTGCGGCGTGCAATGCGCGCGGTTGAGCTGTGCTGGAACCTTCAGGTGCGGAGCCGTAAGCCGGACCCACTTGGTGCGAACATTGTGCATGTGCGTGAAGATCGCCGCAATGGTGCGGGCCTTGCCGGGCGGTTGCTCTCTCCAGACGGTAGGGCCAAGATGCTCGATAAGAACCTGGTTCATGCGATCATTGGCAGCAAAGATCTGGACTGCGGCTCGGCCGAGTTGAGTGTGAACCGTGGGCTGGTGAAGCTTGGGTTTGTGAAGCTTGGGTGGACGGATGGTCACGGTTCTCTACTCCTTGACCTAATAATACTTCCGTCCGACAACCCCCGCCCCGTTCCTAGTATCCGGACGGGCCCAACTTTGGTCCAAAAGCCAACCTTCTGCATCTAAGATAGTTAGGTAGAATGAATCGGAAGCGGTTTCTTCCCCCGGCGGCCGCCGTTTCGGACTGAGACAACGGACAAGACTGTCTAGACCTGGTTACTATGCCTGCTGACCCCAATATCGGGAATCGCGAACGCGAAATTCTGACCGCCATCGTGGAGACCTTCATCACCACGGGCGAGCCGGTCGGTTCGCGCACGCTGGCGCGCTCGAACCGCGAAGGACTGAGCCCGGCGTCGATCCGCAACGTGATGGCCGACCTCTCGGACGCCGGATTCTTGGAGCAGCCGCATGCCTCCGCGGGACGCGTGCCCACGACGGAGGCTTATCGCTATTACGTGGAGCAAATCTCGGGAACGGCCCGGCTGGCGCCGCAGGAAGAGACCATGATCTCCGATTCGCTCGCGGGCATCACCGACGTGCAGGAGTTCATGGAGCGGACGTCGCACGTGCTCTCGCTGATTTCGCGCAACGTGGGCGTGACGGTGGCCACGAGCGGTCCGAAGAATGCGCTGGAGCATGTTTATTTTTCGCGGCTCGGAGAACAAAAAGTTTTGGCCGTGCTGGTCACCCGTTCTGGCTTGGTGCGCGACCGCGTGCTGCGGCTTGATCTGGCGCAGTCGGAACTGGACCTGGCCGCGCGCTACATCAACGAAAATTTCCGCGGCTGGACCATGGAATCGATGCGCGCTGAACTGGCGCGCCGCCTGGAGCAGGAGCGCGGCGAATACGACCGCCTGATGAACTCGATCGAGCAGCTCTACAAGCAAGGTGCGCTGGCATCCGAGCACGGCTCGCAAGTTGTCTTTGTGGAAGGCGCGTCGAACCTGGTTACGGGGGAGCAAGACCGGCAGCGTCTGCAGGAGATGCTCAAGACGCTGGAGGAAAAAGAAAAAGTTGTCGAGCTTCTTGGCGCCTATCTCGACGTGAAGCAGGAGGCGGTTCGCGTGGTCATCGGACCGGATCAGGCCTTCCCGTCGATGCAGAATTTCGTGTTGATCGGGGCTCCCGCGCACGCAGGCAACGAAGTGATGGGCTCGCTGGCGGTGATTGGGCCGACGCGCATGGACTACCAGCACACGATCACCGCGGTCTCGTATATCGCGCGATTATTCGACAAGATCTTGAATGAATCGGAGTAGTGCACACGCTGTTATGAAGAAAGCAAACGGAAAATCGGAAAGAGAAATGGCCGGACTGGATCTGGAACACGAACTACCTCCTGCGGATGGCGATGAGAATTCGGAATCGGCCGCCAGCGGAGGCACGGCCGGGGAGGTCTCCGGTCCTGCGGCGGAATTGCAGAAGCTGAAGGCCGAGCGCGACTCGCTGCTGGACCGCCTGGCGCGGGCGCAGGCTGAATTCGAAAATGCCCGCCGCCGCGCTTCCAAAGAGCAGCAGGATTTTCGCGACTATGCCGCGGCCGACGCGGTCAAGTCGTTGCTGCCGGTGATCGATAGCTTCGAACGCGCATTGCAGGTCAAGTCCGATCCCGGCGACTTCCGCAGCGGCGTCGAACTCATCTACAAGCAGTTGCAGGATACGCTGGCGAAGCTGGGAGTGCGCGCCATTCCCGCCAAGGGTGAAGCGTTCGATCCGCACGTGCATGAGGCGATCGAAATGGTGGAAACTTCCGACGCAGCCGACCACGAAGTGCTGGAGGAGTTGCAGCGCGGGTACAAAATCAAAGACCGCCTGCTGCGGCCGGCGATGGTCAAGGTTGCCAAAAATCCCTGAAGAGTAGGATCGCGCAAGACATTCCCGCATCCGGCCCCAGCTTGCCCCGATTTTGTTTCTTGAAGGAAGGTTTATTCTGACGACGAACGCAAAACGCGACTACTACGAAGTGCTGGGCGTGAGCCGCACGGTCACAGAGGTGGAACTCAAGAGCGTCTACCGGAAGCTCGCGCTGCAGTTCCATCCCGACCGCAATCCCAACAATCCGGACGCGGAAGAAAAGTTTAAGGAAGTCAGTGAAGCCTACGCCGTGCTCGCCGATACGGACAAGCGCGCGGCTTACGATCGCTTTGGCCACGCCGGACTAGGCGGTAGTTCCGGCCAGGCAGCCGGCTTCGATCCGACGGTGTTCCAGGACTTCAGCGACATCTTCGGAGAGTTCTTCGGCTTCGGCGACATGTTTGGAGGCGGTGCGGGTGGCGGACGCCGGCGCAGCCGGGTGCAGCGAGGCGCCGATCTCCGTGAAGACTTGACCCTGGAATTCGAGGAAGCGTTCTTTGGTACAGAATCCCGCGTCACGGTTCGCCGTCACGAAGCTTGCGAGGAGTGTCATGGAGCGGGTTCGGCGCCTGGCAAGGGGCCTACAACGTGCCGTTCCTGCGGAGGCCGGGGACAAGTTCGCTACCAGCAGGGATTTTTCAGTATCGCGCGCACGTGTCCGGCCTGCCAGGGCTCAGGCAGTGTCATTACGGATCCATGCCCCAAGTGCAAGGGGGAAGGCCGCATCCTGCGCCAGCGCACCGTCGACGCCAAAGTTCCGGCGGGAGTGGAAGACGGAACGCGCATCCGCTTTTCCGGAGCGGGGGAAGTGGGCGCTTTCGGCGGCCCCGCCGGGGATTTGTATGTCGTGCTCCACGTAAAGGAGCATCCCTTCTTCGCGCGCGAGGGCAACGACTTGCACTGCGTGGTTCCGATATCGATTACCCAGGCCGCGATGGGTGCGGAGATTCAAGTACCGACGATGGAAGGCGAACACGCGTTGAAGATTCCCGATGGTACCCAGCCGGGCGCCACGTTCCGCATCCGCAACAAGGGCGTGCCGGTGCTGAACGGACACGGCAAGGGCGATTTGTACGTGCAGGTGCTGGTTCAGGTCCCGACCAAGCTGAACAAGCGACAAAAAGAGTTGCTGCAAGAGCTCGACGCGCTCTCCAAGGTCGACAATCAACCCTTGCTGCGCTCTCTGCTCGGCAAGATGAAGGATATGTTCGGATAGTTCAGAGCGACGCTGTTGCGAATCCGGGAGGGGCGCGGCTCCAGGTAGCGCCCCGTTTCTTCAAATCTTAACGGCTTCAGCCGTTGAGGCCACATCTTTCCCATGACCCGACGCCGATGGATCGCCGACGAAGTTTCGGGCAATCACGCCGCCCTTGCCGGGGAACATGCCAATCACCTCGTTCGCGTCCTGCGTGCCCGCGTTGGGCAGGAATTTGATATCGCCACGGGTGCTGTAGTGCGGCGAGGACGCATCGTCGCCATTCAAGACGGCAGGGTTGAGTTCGAACTTGGGGAAGAAGTGCCAGTGGCAACGGTCCCCAATGTCACTCTCCTGCTTGCCGTCTTCAAGTTCGATCGCATGGAATGGGCGATCGAGAAATGTACGGAACTGGGAGTGTCGCGAATTGAGCCCATAGTCGCCCGCCGGACAGATGCGCATCTGGCTGCCGCATCGGCGAAACGCGCCGAGCGTTGGCGCAGGATCGCAATCCAGGCCTCGGAGCAATCCCGCCGCTCCGCTCCGCCTGAGATCGCCGATCCCATCAAACTGCAAGAGGCCGTGAGCTTGAATGACGGCGCCCTGCGCATCGTCCTAGCCGAGTCAGAACAGCAGACTATGCTGCGCGACGCTCTCGCCGCGCACTCTGGAGCAGAGATCGTGCTTGCGGTTGGCCCCGAGGGCGGCTGGGCTGAGGACGAACTGCAACTCTTCCAGAGGGCCGGATGGATCTCGGCTTCGCTCGGCCCCACGGTTTTACGTGCCGAAACGGCGGCTATCGCCGCAGCGGCGATCACAATTTCCGAACTCAGCTAGCGGTCCGCTATTCAGTCCTACAAGTGGTATCCTGACCCCGGATGCCGCTATCGAAGTCGAACTCCCGTCCCGCTCCGTTCACTCCAGACGATCGCCAGCGCGAAGCCATCGAGCACGTCAATGGACCCATGCTGGTGGTCGCGGGCGCGGGTACCGGCAAGACCTCGGTGCTGACACACCGCATCGAGCGTCTGGTCAGTGAAGGCCATGCCCAACCGCACGAAATCCTTGCGCTCACCTACACCGTCAATGCGGCTCGGGAGATGCGCCACCGCGTGGGCCAGCTGCTGGGCGGCAGGGAAGTGAACGCCGCCACCTTCCATGACTACTGCCTCGACATGCTGAAGCGCGTTCACAAGGATTTCGGCGTGCTCGATGACAAGGATCTATGGATCTACCTGCGCCGCCGCATCCGCGAACTGCGTCTGGAGCACTACGTCCGAGCTGCCAACGTTGCCCAGTTCCTGAACGATCTACTGGACTTTGTCACCCGCTGCCACGACGAGCTGGTTACGCCCGAACAGTACGCGCAGTACGTGGAACGCTTGGAGCGTAAAGAGGTTCCGATCCCGCGCGTCGTAAAGTCCAAGAACGTGCTTGAGGACGAAGAGGTTTTGGGCCGGTGCCGCGAGATTGCCCGCGTATTCACCACCATGGAGCGCTGGCTGCACGAAGAGAATCTCGGCACCTTCAGCCACATGATCACGCGCGCGCATGCCCTGCTGCACGGCGACGAAAATGTTCTTGCCGAGGCGCGAGCCCGCGCCCGCTTCATCCTGGCCGACGAATTTCAGGACGCCAACTTCGCCCAGATTCAGATTCTCGCCCGCCTCGCCGGGGCCAACGGAAACATCTTCGCCGTCGGAGACCCCGACCAGGCCATCTACCGTTTTCGCGGAGCATCGAGCGCGGCGTTCGAGCTATTCGATCGTCACTTCCCCGGCGCCAAACGGGTCGTCCTGGAAAAGAACCGGCGTTCGACCACTCCGATCCTGCGCAGCGCCTTTGCCCTGATCGACAAGAATCCGCCCGTGTTCGCGAAACAGGCCGACGGCAAACTCGCCTACCGCCGCGCGCCGCTTCAGTCTGCGCGCGAAGAAGAGGCTGCCAAGGCAGGTCTACAGCTTCCCAGCCCTCCAGTTGCCGTGGTAGTTCTCGCCAGCAAGGACGCGGAAGGCCCCGACCTGGTCGCCGTCCTGCGCGATACCCAGAAGAAATCGAAATGCAAATGGTCTGACTTCGGCATCCTCTATCGCTCTCACTACCAACGCGACGACGTTGTGCAGAAGCTGGCTGAGGCCGGAATCCCCTTCGCGATCGAGAGCATGGACATCTCCGATACCCCCGAAGCTCGCGACCTGTTCGCCTGCCTGAACGCGGTCGTTTCCGCGGGTGACGATGTCAGCCTGTTTCGCGTGGCGGCGCTGCCGTGCTTCCATGTGAATCCCGAAGAGCTTCGCAATGTGATGCGTGCCATTGCCCGCGACAATCGGGAAGCCCATGTCGTTCCCCTTTCCTCCGCACTTGACCGGGTCGAGGGCGGCGCCGAGGTCCTCGCTGCCGTACGGCGCGCCCGCGAAGAGATCCGCCGCAGGGAAGCCAAAGCTCGCACCGCGCTCGACGTCATCGTGAAGCAGTTCGCGCTCGATGCTTCTTCTCCCATTCTTCAGGCTGCGTTGCAGTTCGTCCAAAACTGGGAAACGAAGAAGGTCAACAAGACCACCGAACTGGAAGAACTGGTCGATTATCTTGGGCTCTTCCGCGAAGCTGGCGGCGTGATTCCCATGGAAGCGCGCGACGGCGAGAACGCCGTTCGTCTCATGACCGCGCACGGCGTCAAAGGCCTGGAATTCCCCCACGTCTTCATCCTCCGGGCCAATCCACCGGCGTTCCCAGCTTCGTACAAGGAGACGTTAGTCGCCTTCCCCAGGGAACTGCGCGACCCCGATTCGGTCACAGAGGCCGACGACAAGACGCTTCACAATGACGAGGAGCGCCGCCTGTTCTACGTCGCTATGACCCGGGCGCGCGATACCCTGCACATCTACGCGAAAGAGGGAACTGGCAAAATCAACAAGACTCCCGCTGGATACATGCGGGAACTGATCGAGAACAAGAGCCTCGGCCGCTGGCTGACCGCCATCCCGGCGCGCGGGACGCAGACGACGCTCGACATCTTCGGCGAAGCCTCTCTCGCGTATCCGGCCGAGTCGCAGACGAATCTATGGTTCGAACTCCCCGTCCTCGCCGGTCTGCATACGCGGCTGAGTGCGTCTGCCGTCGATACCTACGAACGCTGCGGATTGCAGTTCAAACTCGACCGCGACTGGCGCCTAGCGACCAAGCCCGCCGCTGCGATGCAGTATGGTGCCGCCATCCATCGCGTGCTCAAGACCTATTTCGATTCCGTAGGCCTCGGACGCCCCAAGACCGATGACGAACTCATCGACCTGTTCCGTCGCGATTTGGAAGAGGCCAAGCTTCAGGAATCGTACCAGCACGAACTTTACGAGAAGCAAGGCGTCGATCAACTGCGCGACTTCCTGGCCGCCGCCCGGGCTCTGCCGCCTCTGCAGGTTCTGCATACCGAGCAGTCCTTTGAGATTCGAGTAGGTGAGACCACGGTGGCGGGCCGCATCGACCGCATCGACCGGCGGCCCGACGGCAGCGTTGCCATCGTCGACTACAAGACCGGCAAGGCCCGCGATCAGGAAAACGCCGACGAGAGCCTGCAGTTGTCCCTTTACGCAATCGCTGCCCGAGAGAAGTGGCAATATACCGTCGGCGCTCTGATCTTCTACAACCTGGAAGAGAACGTTCCCGTCATAACGACGCGCACCGAGGCCCAGTTGCTTGCCGCACGCGGACGGGTTGAGGCCGCTGCCCAAGGCATCGCCGACGGCATCTTCGACACGAAGCCGGGGATGCACTGTAATTTCTGCGCGTATCGGAGTCTTTGTCCTGAGAAGGAGAAGCGAATTCCGCATCGAGTGGAGAGCAGTGCCAAGCGCCCGAACTAGCCAGCCCACGCCAAACGATTCCTGCCACCAAAAAACTTAGGGGACGCTCGTGAGCGTCCCCTTTTTACTTCGTACTGAACTTTCTTAATGCTTCTTTTTCTTCTTTGCCTTTTTTTTGGTTGCCATTGTTCCTATTCTCCCTTCCATTTTTCATGGAAAATGTCGCAGTGGTCTTCAACTGCAACTAGTTGATGTATAGAGTTAATGAAAAATGAAGTCAAGAAAAAAATGATGATCGATCGGCGCAAGTTGTGACACCAAAGTCACGACGACAGAGTTTCGGACACAAAAGTCAACAAGAATTTTCGAAACTGCATCGAGTCGCGCGCGAGTTTTATTCCACGAGCGCTCCATGATTCGCGTCGATGTGCAATCACCGACAGGAATCAAAGCGTTAACAACGCAACGGCGCGAGCGTATCGTACTCACTCGCCTGCGACGCATTCCTGCCACCATGCATCTATAATGAGAAGCGCGAAATCTTCGCGGGAGCTTGATTCATGGCCTCTTTTGACGATGTAGTCATCCTCTCCGGCTGCCGCACCGCGGTCGGAAAATTTCAAGGCAGCCTCTCCGACCTCAGCGCTCCGCAACTCGGCGCCATCGCGGTTCGCGAGGCCGTCAAGCGGGCGGGCGTCGATCCTGCGCAAATCGATGAGTGCATCATGGGCAACGTCCTCTCCGCCGGACTCGGTCAGAATCCCGCGCGACAGGCCGCCATCTATGGCGGACTGTCTCCCGCGACAGGTGCCATGACAATCAACAAGGTTTGTGGCTCAGGATTGAAATCCGTGGCTCTTGCGGCGCAAGCGATACAAACCGGAAACAGCTCGATCGTCGTCGCTGGCGGAATGGAATCGATGACCAACGCGCCCTATCTTCTGCCGCAAGCGCGGAAAGGATATCGCCTCGGCAACGCGCAGATCGTCGACTCCATGGTTCACGATGGTCTGTGGGACATCTACAACGACTACCACATGGGCATCACCGGCGAGAACGTCGCCGAGAAATATGGCATCACGCGCGAGGAGCAGGATGAGTTTGCCCTGCACTCGCACCGTAAGGCTCTGTCCGCGATCAAGGAATGCCGGTTCAAGTCGCAGATCGTTCCCGTCGAGATTCCTGCGAAGAAGAAGGGCGCGCCTCCCACCATCTTCGACAAAGATGAAGGCCCGCGGGAAGACACAACCATCGAAGTGCTGCGCGCTTTGAAGCCCGCGTTCAAGAAGGACGGAACCGTTACCGCAGGGAATGCGCCCGGAGTCAACGACGGCGCTGCTGCCTTGGTCGTCACCAGTGCGAAGCGTGCAGCGGAACTCGGAAAGACGCCCCTGGCCCGCATCGTGGCCCAGGCAACCAGCGGGGTCGAACCCAAATGGGTCATGATGGCGCCCGTGGGCGCCGTGCGAACAATCTGGGAGAAGACCGGCTGGAAAAATGAAGACGTCGATCTTTACGAACTTAACGAGGCCTTCTCGGTGCAGGCGCTGGGGGTGATGCGCGAGTTGGGATTGAATCCCGACAAGGTCAACGTGAACGGAGGCGCCGTGGCGATCGGCCATCCTATCGGTGCCAGCGGGGCTCGAGTGCTGGTCACACTCATCTATGAGATGATGCGCCGCGACGTGAAACGCGGCATCGCTGCTTTGTGTCTCGGCGGAGGGAATGCAGTCGCGATGGCGGTCGAGCGCTGACAGAATCTCGTACAGGGATCGAAGCCTTGGTTCTAGTTCAAGACAAGGCTGACGACTTTATCCCACCGCCGACACCGGCAACGTAACCGTGAATACCGCGCCGCCATCGGGAGAGTTTGCTGCTTCCACGCTGCCGCTGTGCTCTTTCATCACTGACTTACAGATGCTCAGCCCCAAGCCCGTCCCGCGCCCCGGCCGTTTCGTGGTGTAAAAAGGATCGAAGATGCTGGCCAAGGTCTCTTTCGGGATTCCAGGCCCGTCGTCGTGAAAGCTTACCCACACTGAATTGTCACCCTTGCCCAAGCGAATCCGCAGCGTTCCCTTATCCCGCGCCTCGCGGATGGCCTGCTCGGCGTTGACAATCAGGTTCAGAAATACCTGCATCAGCTGGTGTGGATCGCCCAACGCATAAGGCACGCCAGCTTCTTTCAGAAAGTCCACCGTAATGTTGTTCTTGCGCAGCGAATAGGCGTGCAGGTTCAAGGTGCGCTCGACCACCTCCACCAGATTGATCCGGCTCTTTCCCGGAGCAGGTGGGCGCGAGAAGTAGGTCAGGTTCTGCACGATCTCCGCTGCCCGTCGCGCCTGCTGCTGCAGCATGGCAAGCTGTTTGCGCGAGCTTTCGTTGGTCTCGGTATCCTGCAACAGTTCGCTCACGCCCATGATGGCAGTTAAAGGATTGTTCAGTTCGTGGGCAACGCCCCCGATCATCGCGCCCATGGCCGCCAGGCGCTCGCTCTGCACCACCTGCTGCTCCAGTTTTCGTTCGACCGTAATATCGCGCACCGAAATAATGACGCCGCTGATCTTTGCCTCCGCATCCACCAGTTGGCTGCCGGCGGCGCGCATCGTCCGCCAGTTTCCATCGCGGTGTCGAGCGCTGTATTCCGCCGATGCGAAGATCTCTTTGCCGGAAACAACCTGGTGATAGAGCGAAGCCAACTCCGGCGAATGATCCTCCAACTCAGAGATTTTCTTCCCCAGCATGTCCTGCGGCTCGTAACCCAGAAGATCGCGAGCCCGGGAACTGACGAAGGTATATCTTTCTTCGAGATCCACTACCAGAATCAGGTCCGGGAAACTCTCCAGGAGCCGGCCGCGGAACTCCTCCTGCTGCGCCAGTTGGCGCTCCATCTTCCGTTTTTCGGTGATGTCGACCAGCGTTCCCTGATAGCGGATGATGTTGCCCGATGTGTCCCACACCGCGCGCGACGAATCGAGAAAGACCGCGGCGGTTCCATCCTTGCGGCGAAGTTTGATCTCGCGCGTGCGCACCCCTCCGCGATCGTCCACCGCTCGCCCCAGGACCGGTTGTCCGGGATCGAAATTCAACGTGGCAGGTTCCACCGCCAGAAGGTCCCGCTTCTCCAGATATCCCAACAGGCTGACCAGCGCTGGATTGGCGTCCAGCAAATGACCCTCGGGCGTGCTGAAGTAGACGCCCTCCTGAAGGGTCTCGAACAATTCGGTGAAGCGCAGTTCTTTTTCGCGCTGCTCGGTCACGTCGCGGCCCAGCATGCTCGCGCCGACGACCTCGTCGCCTTTGATGATGCCGTTCAGCACGCATTCAAAATAAAGAGGTCTCGCATTGTTTTTTAAGCGGATGCGTACGGTTCCGGACCAGCGCTTCTTTTCCAGAAAACGTCCCAGCCCACGTTCCACATCTTCCTGGGTTGGCTCCTCCACCAGATCGTAGATCTTGCGTCCTACCAGTGCCGAGTAGGTCAATCCGGTCAGGTCGGTAATGCGCTTGTTGACCGTTCGCATGGTGCCGTCGAGTGACACGGCGCAGGCGGGGTCATCGAAGGAGTCGATCAGCTCTTTGAAGTTGCGCTGCGAGCGCAGGATCACCTGGCTGAGCTGATCGAGCTGTTCTTCGGAAGGCGCGGCTCCCACGTGCTCCTGCAAGCCGCGCAACAACCCTTTGAGTTCGCTGACTTCCTGCCGCCGCCCGTAGGCGTACACCGCGAACAGGATCGACAGAAGCACGATCCCGAAGGGGATGGCACGAAGCTGAAATGGGATGTTCTCCAGCCGCTCCCACAATAGACCCGCCAGCGAGACGGCCAGCAGGACCATAAACCCCAGAGCCCATCGCCACAATTGAGATTCTTCTCGATCCAGATTTCCGGGAGGTCGTGGTGTACGCGAGCTGTCGACGGGGTCAAGGCTCATGAGGGCGACTACCGATCTTAACTACACGCCATCCTAATTCTTATCGCCTAGCACGAACAACCGGATTGTTGGACATCTTGGTGCGCCCTACTCGTCCGGTTCGGGGGATGAGCACCGACGCTCCGCCGGTTTTGCGTGGCTTGCCAGAATTCCCTACGGGCGCGTTTTCCACAGCCGCTGGTGACATCCGTCACAGCCAACACCGCCGCGCAAACTCTAAGGTAGATATCTGGCACATCAGGACTTCGTGTGCCTTGCGGGTGGGTAGCCCCTCTTCTCGCGTTTCTGGGACAGGTGGGGAACTCCACGTGATTGCCACATGCTCTATAAAACTCTTAGCGCCGCGGTATACGGCATCGACGCCAGCATCATCCAAGTGGAGGTCGACTGCTCGGGCATCAAGTGCGACCAGGACCACTTTCACACCGTCGGCCTGCCCGATGCCGCCGTCCGCGAAAGCCGTGACCGCGTCCGCGCTGCCCTGAAAAACTGCGGTTACGACATCCCGCCGACGCACATCACCATTAATCTCGCCCCCGCCGACATCAAGAAAGAAGGCTCGGGATTCGACCTGCCCATGGCGCTCGGCATTGTCGGAGCCTACGGCGGTCTCACCAAGAAGGAAATGCCCGATTGCCTGTTCGTCGGAGAACTCTCGCTCGACGGCGGCGTTCGCGGGGTTCGCGGCGCCCTTCCCATTGCAATCGAGGCTCGGGGACGAAAAATCTCCCGCATGGTTGTCCCCGAAGCCAACGCCAAAGAGGCTGCCATGGTCGGAGGCGTGGATGTCTACCCGGTCCGCTCGCTGCTGGACGTGATTCATTTCGTGAACTCGGGCAATGGCATCCTTCCCATCAAGGCCGACGGAGACTCACTTCTGCGGGAATGCCAGCAGTTTTTTGTTGACTTCAAAGACGTGCGCGGCCAGCAGACCGCCAAACGCGCCATCGAGATCGCCTGCGCCGGAGGTCACAACATTCTCATGATCGGCCCCCCCGGCTCTGGCAAGACCATGCTGGCCAAGCGCATGCCGACAATTCTGCCGCCTTTTACATTTGAAGAAGCGCTCGAAACGACCAAAATTCACAGCGTAGCCGGAGTCCTCGACCAAGGTACCGGCCTGGTCGGAACGCGCCCGTATCGCTCGCCGCATCACACCATCTCCGATGCCGGCTTGATCGGCGGAGGCGTCATACCGCGCCCTGGCGAAGTTTCGCTCGCCCACAACGGCCTGCTCTTTCTCGACGAGTTGCCCGAGTTCCCCCGCAACGTGCTCGAAGTCCTCCGCCAGCCCCTCGAAGACGGCACGGTCAGCATCGCGCGCGCGTCGATGTCCCTCACGTTCCCGGCGCGCTTCATGCTTGCGGCGGCAATGAATCCGTGTCCTTGCGGTTTTCACAACGACCGCACCCGCGACTGCCAGTGCACCACACCCATGATCCAACGTTACGTATCCAAGATTTCAGGCCCACTCATGGACCGCATCGACATCCACATCGATGTCCCGGCAGTGAACTACAAAGAAATGCGCTCCACCAGCGAGCCCGAGAGTTCCGCCAAGATTCGCGACCGCGTGATCCGCGCGCGCCAGAAGCAACTGGAACGCTTCGCCTCGTCCCGCGAAAAACTCTACTGCAATGCCCAGATGTCCTCCCGCCACATCCGCACCTTCTGCGAACTCTCCGCCGATTGCGAACGCCTACTGGAACGCGCCATGACCCAGCAAGGCCTGAGCGCCCGCGCCCACGACCGCATCCTGAAAGTAGCCCGCACCGTCGCTGACCTGGAAGACTCGGCTAACCTCGAGCCAAAACACATCGCCGAAGCCATCCAGTACCGTTCCCTCGACCGCACGTATTGGGCGTAGGGTAGGTGTGAGCAGGGCCCGATCGGATGTTGGCGCGATCGAAATCCGGGCTCAGTGCGCCGGTCGCTTCAGTTCTGCTAAGCTGAGCGGCGTAAGCATCGAGAGAAGAGGACAACACCGTGGAAGTGATAGCCGGAGTGGATCTTGGCGGGACTGCGATCAACTACACTTTAGTGAACCAGAAGGAACAGTTTCTTATCGAGGGGCTGTGCGAGCATCCGGCGCTTTCGAAGCAAGGGCCAAAGATCTGCCTCCAGCAGATCGCGGATGGTCTCAAGATCGCCACCGACCGGGCGGGTGTTGCGCTCGACGACGTAGTTGCCATCGGCCTCGACACTCCCGGGCCATCTAGTGCAGCTGGCCGTCTCAGCGCGCGTGGCTCCACCAACTTTGTACATCCCCAATGGGCCGGATTCGATATTCGCGAGGGCTTGGCGCACAAACTGGGAAAGCCCGTGTCCTATTTAAACGATGCCAACGCAGCCGCGCTCTGGGGACACTATGCGATCTTCGGAGCCAACAGCCGCGAAACATCGATTTCCGACGTCGTCGGTACGGGCAACGGGGGAGGCATCATTCTCGATGGCAACGTTGTGAAGGGCAAGAACGGTTTCGGCGGAGAGCTCGGCCACGTGTTGATTCCTTACCAGAGCATCGCCGGTATCCCCGGCATCAAACCCCAGTGCAATTGCGGTCGAATCGGCGACCTGGAGTCGCTCTGCTCTCTTACGGCGATCGAGAAGACTATCCTGCCGTATTACCTGCAGCGCTATCCGGACCACGACTTGGCGAAGCAGGAACCCCATCAGGCGGCCAAACTGGTTCGCGGACTCGCGGATCAAGGCGATCCCATGTGCAAAGAGATTTTCCGGGTTCAGGCCCACGCCTTGGGGCTCTTTTTCGATGAGATGGTGAATACTTTTGACCCCGATGCCTTGATCGTCGGTGGCGGCGTCCTCGAAACCAGTCAGGAATTCCAGAGCTGGTTCCTGGCGGAAATCCGCTTGGGGATGCCGGCCCAGCGGGCGGAGCAGGCCGGTATTCCCATCCACGTGATGCCGAACGGCGATACCGCCGGGGCGCGAGGCGCTGCCTTAGAAGCGCTGGCCCTTGCGAGGCAGAGCGGCCTCGCGTAGCGGGGCGCGACTTCCGAAACGCAATCTGATCCCGATGCCTGATCTGCCGAAGAGAGTGTTCCAGGTCTGCGGGAGCAGCATGAGCTGTCACCCTGAGCGAAGTGAAGAACCTATGCAGGCTCACGAACAACTACATGGGTCCTTCGCTTCGCTCACGACGACACGGTGGATTTATGCCGCGAACGGATTGGCCTTTGGCGGTCCAACGCCAACAGATATCGATTCGCTCTTGACTCAGTTCTCTTCCCGCGGACGCATATTCCCGCTGCGCAGATAACGGTTGTGCCAGCTCAGCGATTCGGTCAGCAGATGGGGAGTGTGTTTCCCATACGACAGCTGCTCCGATCGCGACAGATAGTCGCGCAGCAAAGGTTTGTATTCCGGGCTGGCGCATTTCTCGATAATGAGCTTCGCTCGCTCCTTCGGCGAAAGTCCGCGCAAGTCAGCCAGCCCGTTTTCCGTGACCAGCACCTGCACATCGTGCTCCGTATGGTCCACATGCGAGACCATCGGCACGATGGTCGAGATGGTCCCCTTCTTTGCCGAGGATGGCGCCATAAAGATCGACAGGTATCCGTTACGCGCGAAGTCTCCCGAGCCGCCAATGCCGTTCTGAATGCGGGATCCCATCACATGCGTCGAGTTCACATTGCCGTAGATGTCAGCTTCGATCATTCCGTTCATCGCGATCACGCCCAGCCGCCGGATGATTTCCGGATGGTTCGAGATCTCCTGCGGTCGCAGCACAATCCGGTCGCGGTAGCTGGCCATCTCGGCATTCACTTCGTTGAGCATCTCCGGACTGAGTGAGAACGCCGTCGCCGACGCC
>Ga0209839_10000719_pt1 | contig 16882 bp, 14 predicted proteins | sample OrgsoiDNA2013050_FD_185800 | JGI IMG/M metagenome (GOLD analysis project Ga0209839, IMG submission 185800) | Permafrost soil microbial communities from the Arctic, to analyse light accelerated degradation of dissolved organic matter (DOM) -... | ecosystem: Environmental > Terrestrial > Soil >... | reverse complement strand
AATCATTAGAGGAATATCCTTAAATGAGGTTCCTATACCTATAATCGGCTTTGGTCGCCACAATAAATGATTTCAGGAATATTTGTGCCCATTTCATGCTACCGAGCTTTTGGACAATAGAGATCGCACAAACACTTTCAAACGAAGCAAAACCATCAAAATAATATTTGTTATTATTTTTAAAACGATGAATGATAAGGATACGACTGAAGGATTTTTTCTTATGAATTAGAGGCTTAAATAAATTTCAGAAAAACTGTAGTTCGTATAACGTTTTGATATTTGAAGAAATACTAAATTTGTATTGAAAACAAAAATGAACATCAACGAATCTTAAACTCATCATTTCGAAATGAGTTTAAATTCATGATACACATTTGAGACAGTGATCAAGTTGCTTATGAATATTCACACCTGTATCGATTATTATTTCTTAACTTAATTTGTAGAAATTGTGGCAGCCAACTGAATTGCTTTGTAGGCATTTACTACACCTCCGCTTACACATAGGGTACTAAATTCGACTTTCTCCTTAGTACCGGGTTTGTATACAAGTTTGCCTTTTAAGGAAGTAACGGATTTTAAAAGAATGTATTTTAGTTGTATGGCGGTAAGCTGGGGGTAATATTCAAGGAGTAGTGCCGCAACTCCAGCCACAACAGGTGTAGACAAACTGGTGCCACTGTCGAAATCATATTTATTTCCTGGAAGAGAGGAGTAAATCTCTGAACCTGGAGCAAAGAGGTCAACCTCTTTTTGACCATAATTAGAATAGCGAGCAGTTAAGGCGAAGCCAGTATCCATAGTAATCGCGCCTACATTTATAAAATTATCGGCTCTGCCAGATGAATTAAGATAATCGGGAGATGGGAAAAAGGCAGTCGTATCTATATTTGCACTGTTATTACCTGCACCGTGAACCAATAGTACACCTTTTTTTTCCGCATATAGTACAGCCGCGTCTACCCACTCCTTTTGTGGTGACAGGCCCTTACCAAAACTCATGCTGATAATTCGAGCGCCATTATCAACCGCATAGCGTATAGCAAGTGCAATATCCTTGTCCATTTCATCTCCATATTGGATTGTACTTACTGCTCTTACAGACATAATAATAACGTTATCTGTAACACCATCCATACCTACCCCGTTATTGCGGATAGCAGATATGATCCCGGCACAAAACGTACCATGGTCCGCATATCGATCGCCTATCATGTTATTGCCATATTTCCTATCATTAATATCATAAGGGTTATCACCTATTATTTCTTTTCTTGCTATTAGCGGATCGCTTTTAACTTCCTTATATAATAATTCTTCCTCGCGCAGGGTTGGATCGCTTTTAAGCTCTGCCAGGAAAGCTTTTCCCCTCAAAATAGTACTGTCCAATGATATAGTCTTATTTATCGGGTTGGCATGTTCATAAAAGTCCAACATGATTTTTTTTGAATTATCTGCCATGCTGTCCTTTGGCTCAAATGATTCAATATCTTTAAAGTAAATTGTTTGCTTTTGCATAGCTTTTGTTAAAAGACTGTCAGCAAAAGCAATCTTAGTGATTGAATTTTCTACATTTTCCAATTTATAAGCATAATAGTTCCTGTCGATCGAATCCTCAAGGTGTTCCTTTTTTACTTTTAGAAAGTAAACATAGTTCTTTAAATGAGAAGCCTGTGCAGAGTCCATTGCCTCAAATTCGGGCAAAAGGCGAGCATATTCCCGGTCGGCTTCGCTATTAGTAGCATAAATATTTTTGCCATCCTTTCCTCCCAAAAAATTCCAACCATGAATATCATCGATGTAACCGTTTTTATCGTCATCGATGCCATTACCCGGAACTTCCTTTTTATTAGTCCAGATATGGCCCACCAAGTCTTCATGGCTAATATCCACACCTTCGTCAATAACCGCTACAATAACCGGGTGGCTGATTTTACCCTTCAACAATTCTTTATAGGCCCTGTTTACAGAAGCCCCATAAACGGTATCCTGCTCGTAATCGAGTAATTGCCAGGTTTGTTGTTTTGAAAGTTTATAGACCGTCGTGTTTGCTTGGGAAAATAACTTTAGAGTTCCCAAAAGTGTAAAAAAGAAAAAAAACCATAAGGAACGATACTTTTTATTGGCAAGATTTAGAAGATTTTGCTTCATAAGAAAGAGGTTAATGCGTTAACCGTTTGTGAAGGGATGATCGCTTCAATCATTTTTTGCGGTGCGGTCCTTTTCAGCATATAACCCGACGCGCCGGCACAAATGGCCGCAAATATTTTATCATTATCATCAAATACGGTTTGCATAAGAATCTTAATACCAGGAAATTTTTCTCTGATCATTTGCACGCCTATGATTCCCGAAACGCCAGGCATGTCAATGTCCATCAATACAACATCCGGGTTGGAGGATACTATATTCCCAATTAATTTATTGGCATCCGGGAAAGCGCCGGTACAAACAAGTTCCCCTGCGCTATCGATTAACTTAGCCAGACTTTCCCGAAGGACCTTGTTATCTTCAAACACGGCTACTTTTATTTCCACTCCAAATTATTTATTCAAAATACGAACTTTCATCACTTGCGAGCAATAGCATATTTATGTGATTTTAAATGATAGCTGAATTTTTGTTTCTTCATTGATTGCCGAATGAATACTAAATACGCCTTTAAATCCATCTGCCCGGCGTCTGAAATTAGCCAGTCCATTACCTGAATAGCAATTATTTAAATTGAATCCATGGCCATTATCTTCAATCGTTAAATTAATTTGGTCAATCGGCCGAGAAATATCGACGAAACTACAGATCCAGAATATTTCCCCTATGATAACTCTTGAGGAAAAAGTAGAAAGAAGCAAGGGAGTATATCCTAATCCAGGGGAATGCTTTTTGTTTCCAGTTCATCGATATTCTTTGAATTTAATTTTTCTTTCAGTTCTAGCATATCCTGGCTGACCTTTTTATCCAGAATCTTGGCATAATGCTGCGTGGTACTCAGGTTCCTATGACCGAGCATTTTTGATACAGTTTCAATTGGAACTCCGTTACTTAATGTAATTGTTGTCGCAAAAGTGTGCCGGGCAATGTGAAAGGTCAAATTTTGCGCTATTCCACAACAGTCTGCGATCTCCTTTAAATAGGCATTCATTTTCTGATTGCTCATGATCGGCAATGCTTTATCCTTAAGTTGACATTGTTTATGGACAGCATATAGTTCTAAAATCCTGGATGCTTGGGGAAGAATGGGGATTCGTGTTGGCGAGTCAGTTTTTTGTCGATGAGTAAATATCCATATTGACCCATCTATCCCGATTGAAATTTGTGAGCGTTTAAGTTTCTGAACATCAATATAGGCCAGTCCGGTATAACAGCTAAACAGAAAAATATCACGGACCAGAGTAAGTCTTTCTGTAGGGAATTTTTTTGCAGAAATTCTTTGAATTTCTTCTTCAGATAAAGCTTGCCGGTGCACTTCCCTTAAACTCATTTTGTAGCCCAAAAATGGATCTTTGATTAACCATCCTTTTTTCATTGCAACTATAACCATCTTTTTACAGCAGGCTATGTATTTCATGGTAGTATTGTGATCAATATGCCGAACGCTTTTATACCAGAATTCAAGGTCAGAAATGAAATCATAATCCAATTTCCCGACTTCTATATCATCAGTCTTATATTTCCATTTCAGGAATTCTCTGGTATGATTTAAAACTGTTTTAAACTTGGTCATGGTTCCTTCAGCATATTCAATTCCAATCAAGGCCTGAACCTGGTTATTATGATGCTGGAAGATCTCTATTAGTGTGTGGCCCCTTTCTTCTCTCCCCTGAATAAAACTTTTGATCGCTTCAGATGTAACCAGTTTACTGCATTCAATAAGCCTGTGTTTTGCTTCAAACACTTTGGATTTAATTGTATCGAGATAGGAATTTAATGCTCGAATCTCTTCTTTTAGGCCTTTTGCACGACCTGTTTCAACATTCCATATCGAATTCAGACAGGAGCGCTGAATTGAGATTTCTTTCGGTATACCTTCAACCGTGATTCTTAAATATACTGGCCACTCATCATTTATACTTTTCCTTCCTTTTTTAAGATAAAAAAGTAACCCAAAACTTGTAGTCATCATTTTGCTCATTTTAGAAGGTCATTAAATTAGGTTTTTCACCCCTTTTCCAAACTACCTCTTCAAATCTCAAAGAGGATAGATCCTTTCCTATGGCGGCTTTCAGCGAATTCCAGTGAGTCATATTAAAAAAAATTCATGAGTCATGAATTACTCACTGAGAAAACGATCAATAACAGGCTTTAACGACACTTCCTAAAATGCAAAAAGCCCGTAAACACTATGTTTTACAGGCTTTTAAAACTGTTGATATCTATTTTAGCGGAGAGGGAGGGATTCGAACCCTCGATACAAGTTTAAGCTCGTATAACGGTTTAGCAAACCGGCCCTTTCGGCCACTCAGGCACCTCTCCGTATATCCCCCCAGGAGGGATGCAAAAATAAAGATTAATTGTAAACCGTCCGCATTTTCAACAACCTAAACAAAAACTCTTCGTACAGTACAATAAACCAGGTCTATGCGGAGTTCTAACCCTATCCAATGATCTGAAAAAACCGAACATGAAGAAATTCCTGTCCGCTGTTATTGAAAATGTACAGCCCCTATCCCCTAAATTGCTGTTTACCTGTTTTATCTCCGGCTATATTCTGGCAATCCTTTTCTTTACCTTTTTTAGCGTGCAGGTGCATCAATTCCTGAACTCAATTATACAAGGATTATGAACCTGATTAAAACCTTACAATCGATCATTTTCAGGGACAGAAAAAGGACTACAAATCTGTTACGCCTTCGCCGGAAGATCTCCCGTATAAAAACCCGATCGATTTCTTTCTAACGCATAGTGCTTAAAGCAAAAGACCCACTTGGAAATGGGTCTTTTTATTTTTAATTTTTGCTTTGAATCACATAGCCGCCAGTTGTACTTTCTGCTGCAATTCGGTTACATTTTCGCGGAACAAACTATCCGTATCCATCAGATCCTTTACCGTCTGGCAGGAATGGATCACGGTGGTGTGATCGCGGCCGCCGAAATGTTCGCCGATGGTTTTTAAAGAGTTCTTCGTGAATGCTTTTGCCAGGTACATCGTGATCTGTCGTGCCTGGACGATCTCCCGCTTCCTTGTCTTCTGCAGGAGTTTATCGTAGGGCAGATCAAAATACTCACATACCATACGCTGTATGGTTTCAATGGTTATTTCCTTACTGCTCGTTTTTACAAAATTTCTCAAGACTTTCTTCGACAATTCCAGGTCAATTTCCCTCTTGTTAAGCGAAGACTGTGCCAGAAGGGATATCAACGCGCCTTCCAGTTCCCGCACATTACTGTTAATATTATAGGCCAGGTATTTTACCACTTCTTTAGGCATTTCCAACCCGTCATTCTTCATCTTGCGCTCCAGGATCTCAATCCGCGTGTCGTAATCAGGCACCTGCAGGTCGGCACTCAGTCCCCAACGGAACCGGCTGAGCAGTCTTTCCTGCACCCCTTCCAGGTCCTTCGGGGGTTTGTCGGATGTGAGAATCAACTGTTTGCCACTCTGATGCAGGTGGTTGAAGATGGCGAAAAACGCGTCCTGGGATTTTTCGGCCCGGTTGAAAAACTGCACGTCATCAATGATCAGTACGTCCACCAACTGGTAGAAATGGATGAAATCATTGATCGCATTGTTGCGGCCGTGATCAATAAACTGATTGATGAATTTTTCGGAGCTAACGTATAAAACCACTTTATTATGGTGGGTGCGACGTACTTCGTTGCCAATGGCCTGGGCCAAATGGGTTTTCCCGAGTCCCACGCCTCCATAAATGACCAGGGGATTAAAGGAATTAGCGCCCGGCTTTTCAGCAACGGTTTTGCCTGCCCGACGGGCCACCCGGTTACAATCGCCTTCTATAAATACATCAAATGTATATACCGGATTCAACTGGGAGTCGATCTGCATCTTCTTCAGCCCGGGAATTACAAAGGGATTCTTTACCGGATTGTTGATGATCAGTGGGAAATCCATTTCGTTATTGGAAATCGTCTTATAATTATGTGCGGGTACGTCCATTGTCAAAGGTTTGTTTTGCTGGTTACCACTGTCTACCATGATCCGGTATTCAAGCCGTGCATCTTTCCCCAATATCCTCCGCAAAGTTTTTGCCAATAAATTTACGTAGTGTTCTTCCAGGTACTCATAAAAAAACTGGCTCGGTACCTGGATAACCAAAACATTCACTTTCAACTCAACCGGATGAATGGGCTCAAACCAGGTTTTATAGTGCTGCCATTCAACAATATCTTTTATGATCTCAAGACAATTGGACCAGACTTTTTCAAAGGTTTTCGGCATTACAAAAAAAACAGTTTACGGCTGGTTAAGAATCGTTTTAAGTTCAGTTTTTCGGAGGATTTTCGCGGACGGATTTTTTGCAGGGGGACGAATATCAATATTAATTCGGGAATAAAAAATTTTTTATTCATGGGTATTTTCACGTAGCCTTCAGAAGCACAGCAAGACATAAAAAAAATTTCTTCAGTAATTCAAAAAGATCAAATTTGCTGTAAAAATGCAGTGGTCTGCTTAACCCGAACTTCGGCCATCCGTACTTCGCAACGGGTATCGATGAACCGCCTTCATCCTGTTACAGGCATAAAGAGAAGGATCAACAAAACACAACAAGGACGCGGGTTTAGAAAGAAATAAAATGGAGAGGCGGATTTTTGAAAACATTAATTTAAAATATTTCTCCATATGATGTTGTTGTGACACGATTGAAGATACAGATATTTTGACAGCATTCAGTTTTAAGATAAGTTTTTTTAAAAAAAAATTTAGGCCCTTTCCAACCCGGTAAATCTGTCATAGATTAAAGCACGGTATACCAGCCAGTTCAGGGAAACTACCTGATCAAAAACTGCACGGATAATTTTTTTTGAAAATTACTTAGCATAGTTTTACCAGCCACAAAAAATTTTAGTACTTTCTGCTAGCTGCTGTTCCGGATGCAAAAAAAAATTCAGATAAAGGTTCCCATGCCCACTGCGGCAGATGAACAATTGATCCGGGGACTACTGGCAAAAGAAGCGGGTTGTGCCCTAACCAGTATAACCGGTTTTCAAGTTATTAAAAGATCCCTGGACGCGCGCTCAAGATATCCGCATGTCCTTATGACCGCATCCGTTTTTATAAACGAACCCTTCCAGACGCGCATCGGGATTGAACAACCCATCCGGGATGTTTCACGTGCCACAAAATCAGTCATTATTATAGGTGCGGGTCCCGCGGGACTATTCGCCGCCCTTAGCCTGATCCGTTCGGGCATACAGCCCATCATCCTGGAAAGAGGTAAGGAAATCCGTGCCCGCCGAAGAGACCTTGCCAGCCTGAACAAGGATGGCATTATCAATCCTGAAAGCAATTATTGTTTCGGAGAAGGAGGCGCTGGCACATATAGCGATGGCAAACTCTATACAAGAAGTAATAAGAGAGGCAATGTCCAACGTATACTGGATCTCTTTGTCCGTTTTGGTGCGGATGAGAACATTCTCTACGAGGCTCATCCCCATATCGGAACGAATAAACTACCCGGCATCATCAGCGCCATGCGGGACTATATTACTGCATGCGGTGGGGTAATACATTTTAATAAAAAACTGACCGGCTGGTCCGAGCACCGTGAAAAGATGACGGAGATCAATTCGGCAGATGGAGACAGCTTCCGGGCAGATGCAGTCATTCTGTCTACGGGTCATTCCGCCCGTGATATATTTTTATTGCTGCATCGGAAAAAAAAGGAGATCCATGCAAAACCCTTCGCCCTGGGTGTACGAGTGGAACATCCGCAGGAACTCATCAATTCGATTCAATATCATTATTTAAAAGAAGAAGGTCCCCGGGTAACGGGGTTGCCACCCGCAGCCTATCAGCTTGTTCATACCGAACATAAACGATCTGTTTTTTCTTTTTGTATGTGTCCGGGTGGCATCATCGCGCCGGCGTCCACCGCTGGTGGAGAACTGGTCGTTAATGGATGGTCCCCTTCGAAACGAAATAACCCGTTTGCCAATTCGGGCATCGTGGTAAATATCGAAGAAAAAGACTGGCAGGCATATTCAAAACATGGTCCCCTGGCAGCCATGTACTTTCAGTCATCCATAGAGCAAAAAGCGTTTATCCAGGGCGGGGGTTCATTCAGGGCCCCGGCGCAAAGAATGACGGATTTTGCCATGGGCAGGGTTTCTGCTTCCCTCCCTTCATGTTCTTACGTGCCCGGAATCGAATCAGCAAACATCACAACCCTATTTCCAAAAAGCATTGGCAGCAGTCTTCAAAAAGCATTTCCCGCATTCGGTAAGAAAATGAAAGGATATTTTACAGAAGAGTCTGTCATTGTTGCGACAGAATCCAGAACTTCATCCCCCGTTCGGATTCCCAGGGATGATAAAACCCTGGCTCATCCGCAAATCAAGAATCTATTTCCCTGTGGCGAAGGGGCCGGTTATGCGGGCGGCATAATGAGCGCAGCGATGGATGGCGAACGTGTTGCCGAAAAGATCGCGGAAATTTTTTCACCCAAATCGATTATTCATGTCAATGCTTGAAGTAGCCCGGCTGAAGAAATATTTTACAACGCAAAAAGCGGTGGATGATATCAGCTTCTCGGTAGAAAAAGGAACCATCTTCGGATTGCTCGGACCGAACGGCGCGGGTAAAACCACGCTGATCAGGATGATCACAGGAATTTTTTATCCTGATGAAGGCAGCATCCGGCTCAATGGAAAAAAATTCAACCCTGATGAAGATTCCTCTCATATCGGGTACATGCCGGAAGAAAGGGGTCTTTATAAAAAAATGAAAATAGGGGAGCAGGCCCTTTACTTCGCGCGACTGAAAGGACTATCCGCTTCCGAGGCGGTTATTCAGGTCAAGGATTGGTTTGTGCGTTTTGAAATGCAGAGCTGGTGGAACAAAAAAATCGAGGACCTGAGTAAGGGTATGGCGCAAAAACTTCAGTTCGTCATCACCGTGCTGCACAGACCGGAACTCATCATACTCGATGAACCCTTCAGCGGACTCGATCCGGTAAACGCCAACCTGATCAAGGATGAAATCTTTCGTCTCGCTGCCCAGGGTTCCTCCATCATCTTCAGTACCCACCGGATGGAACAGGTGGAAGAAATATGTAATCATATCATTTTACTGAACAAGGGGAAAAAAATTCTTGATGGAACGGTTGCAAACGTAAAACAGGAATTTAAGGAGAATCTTTTCCGTATTAGCGCTACGCCGTTTCCAAAACAGGCAACGCCGGAACTATTCGATGTGATTGCAAAATACGATGATGGCATGACTATCCGGATCAAAGAGGGATATAAGCCCAATGATGTGCTCCGTTATTTCATCGATCAGCAATCGAATATCTCGTCGTTTACAGAATCGCTTCCTTCATTAAATGAAATTTTTATCAAACTGGTAGAGGGTACGTCCCTTTCCCGCCAGTTTCAACCCATTCAATCTTAATCTATGAATAAGATCGGCCTGATCATTCGCAGGGAATACCTCACCCGGATCAGAAACAAAACTTTTCTGATTTCCACCTTCCTCCTTCCCATCATGATCGTACTTTTCATTGCAGGTACCGTTTATCTGGCTATCAAGGGTCGGACCAATCACCGGATTGCCGTTTCGGATCAGAATGGATATTTCAAAGACTATTTAAAAAGTGACTCTTCCATCTTCTTTGATTTTTCACCTGCTATTGATACCGTCAACTATGCCGAAAAAAATTGCAGCGCGGTGTTGATCATTCCCGTACTCAATGAAGGAGAAAAAACAATCTATCGTCTCAAATATAAAAAACAACTGGGCCTGGCCAATATTGACGACCTGGAAAAACGGGTTTCTTCTGCCATTACGGATCATCTCATTTTTACCAAAACAAATATTTCGCGTGGTCGCCTGGATTCCATACGCTCAGCGTCGGACATTGCGGAACTGAAAACTTTTTCTGATGAAGGAAAAAAATCGGAGGCATCCAGTCAGGGTCTTTCCTATGGCGTCGGGTGGGCCTGCGGGTTTTTGATCTACCTGCTCACTTTTATTTATGGTGCCATGGTCATGCGCGGTGTTATGGAAGAAAAGACCAGTCGGGTGGCCGAGGTAATCGTAAGTTCTGTGCGACCTTTTCCATTGATGCTTGGTAAAATCATTGGGATAGGTGCGGTGGGTTTAACCCAGTTCTTATTATGGATCGGGCTCATCGTTATACTCGCCATAGTTGCACAGGCATTCATTCCGCATGAATTAATGATGGAAGTAAATAATATGCAAAGCGCCAATGCCATGGGGAACGCTCAAATGGCCCAGGGAAGTGAAGCAGCAAAGCAGATCTTTGATGTAAAACAATCCATACATCATACCAACTGGGCGCTCATCATCGGTTGTTTTATATTTTATTTTATCGGGGGCTTTTTATTCTATGCTTCCCTGTTCGCAGCCATAGGTTCGGTAGTCAATGAAGATCCGCAGGAAGCCCAGTCCCTACTGTTACCCATAACGATGCCCATCATCTTTTCATGGATCATCATGACCATCGCTATCCAGGATCCCGGAGGTTCGCTGGCTGTATGGGCCAGCATGATCCCCTTCAGTTCGCCGATTGTGATGATGGCCCGGATACCATATGGCGTGCCGACCACGGTTCCGTACTGGCAGCTATTATTGAGTATCGGCCTGCTGGCCGGCGGATTTTTATTTACTACCTGGATGGCGGGAAGAATTTACCGAACAGGCATATTGCTCTATGGGAAAAAACCAACCTGGAAGAATATGCTGAAATGGGCTTTCAAAGCTTAAAGCGTAAAGCCTAAAGCTTAAAGCAATTTGGAGATTTGAAAAATTGAAAAATTGAAAAATTGAAAATTCCAGCATTAGTTTTAAGCTTTACGCTTAAAAAAGGCGTTATTGTATCAGCCTAACAGGCGGCGTGCTGACAGAAGCGCTGGAAAAATAATAAACTCTCTTTCGGGATAGCGGAAGTATGGCCTCATTTTGAGTTCCGCGGGCGATGGTTATTCCTATAAATGCTTTGAGTGGAAAGGGACTGAGGTCATATTTCGATAAATAATAATTACCATTATCCGGCACCGTCAGATTAACGGTTGAAATAGTTGCCGGCAAAGTGGAGTCGGCCTTTCTGCTTAGGGTATTGTAATAAAATAGCTGGATCAGAACATTACCCCAGGTATTGTTGACATCCGTAGTCCAATGGAGTTGCAAACCATTACTGAGTGAAACCACACTGGGATAATTTCCAATATCTCCCGTAAGCTGTTTGGGAAGATAAATGGAACTGCTCACCGTATCTTCTTCAGCCATGCCATGAATGGTAACTAAAACCTGGGTTCCGAATAACTGAAATCCTTTGTTGATTTCACTGTTTGTATAATCATAGTTGTAGGTCGAATCCTGTCCGGGTGATATGACCAGGTTATTGACAGTCAATGCCCGTACAGCGGTTACCTGGTGGTTATTACTGTCAATAAAGGCAGCACTTACTCCAATATGTAATTCTTCGCTGTCGCTGTTATTGATAACCTGGTTGGCATTAATCAAAACATAATTGTAAACAGCGCTGTTCTGCGTTCCGAACCAGTTCCAACTATTAACCGGGTTTGACGCTTCTTTATGGCAGGAAATCAGACAACCCGCGCCGATAAGAAGCAGCAAAGGTTTATGCATGCCGTAATCTTGAAGTTAATACATAAATATAGTTTTTTTATAAGGAATTAAAAAAACAAACTACCCCCCTTCTTACCTTTAACCGGATGGAATTTTCCAATTCGATTACCAGTTTGTTTAGCATCCGTTATCCGATCATTCAGGCCGGCATGGTGTGGAACAGCGGCTGGAGGCTGGCTTCTGCTGTAAGTAATGCCGGCGGTCTCGGCCTGATCGGCAGCGGCAGCATGTATCCCGACATTTTGCGCGAACATATCAAAAAATGCCGGGCTGCCACCACTCACCCATTCGGGGTGAATATCCCCCTGATATCTCCGGAAATACAAAAGCATATCGATATTGTGATTGAAGAAAAAATTCCCATTGTTTTTACTTCAGCCGGTAACCCGCAGGCATGGACCGGCGTCTTAAAAGAAAAGGGCATCCAAGTGGTGCATGTGGTTAGCAGCAGCCGTTTTGCCCGGAAAGCCGCCGATGCCGGTTGTGATGCCGTGGTAGCAGAAGGCTTTGAAGCAGGCGGTCACAATGGACGCGAAGAAACGACATCGATGGTTTTGATCCCGGCTGTCGTGGATGCCGTACAGATCCCGGTGATCGCCGCGGGCGGTATCGGAACGGGACGGCAAATGTTCGCGGCCATGGCCCTGGGTGCCGCCGGAGTGCAGGTCGGAACGCGGTTTGTGATGAGTACGGAAGCCAGTTCCCATGCGGCTTTTAAGGATTTTGTATTGAAGGCGGGGGAGGGAGACACGATGCTGACAATGAAATCCCTGATGCCCGTCAGAATATTGAAAAATCATTTTTTTAAAGAGGTGGCAGTGGCCGAACAGGCTGGCGATTCAACAGAAAACCTTAAAAAACTGTTGGGCAAAGGAAGGGCAAAAAAAGGCATGTATGAAGGTGATCTGGAGGAAGGGGAGTTGGAAATCGGACAGGTCAGTGCCCTGATCAGGGACATCCTTCCGGCCGCTGAGATTATAGAAAATTTATGGTCAGAATTTAGGAAAACCTGGGCTGAACCTTTACCTTGTAACCTGCATACAACATGAAAATTTCTTTTTACTTAGTATTTTTTGTTTTAACCTGTCTGGTTTCATGCGGACTCTATGCCAGCGACGGCAAAACAGATCCCTGTCTGATCAAGGGACAGGTGCTTGACGCCATAACGAAAAAACCTGTTTCCGGCGTAGTCGTTTCAGCCATTGTGCCTGGAGACCCTGCTTCACTGGAAGCCGTTACTGATGTTGACGGTTATTATTATTTCAAACAACTTCCTGCCTCCCATGTTAACCTGCGTTTTGAGAAAAAAGGTTATCAGAAGTTCAAATACCAGGAAATGATCGAGATCCAGGAAAAAAAGACCGTTAAGGTAAATGTGGAAGTTTTACCTGACAGCAGTTCAGAACTCACACCCGATGATTCGGAATATCCCCTTTTGCGAATTCTTGGAATGAAATAACCTTGTCAAGCCTAAAGCTTAAAGCCCAAAGCTTAAAACTTCTTTTTAGATTTCTGAATGTTGAAAATATATAGTTGAAGAATGTGATCCATTCCCATACTCCCATACTCCCATACTCCCATACTTGCCTCTAGCTTTCTCCAAGATCAATTTCGGTGTTGTCACCAATGTTGAGGCTCCGGCTCTCACCCCGCACTTCTGTATCGCTGCCGATCAGTGAATGAGTAAGAACGATATCATACAGATTAGCGAAGGATCCGATGATGGAGTCTTTTAGTATCGAATAATTTACCGTGGTCTTTTCCCCGATGGCCACATTGGGACCGATGATTGAATTTTTTATTGTGCAGCCTGAAGCAATATTCACCGGGTGAATCACAATCGTATTTTCCAGGAGGTGGTCCGGGGCAATATTACTTCCGAATTTCTTTAGCAGCTTGGCATTGGACTCCAGCAGGGTTTCCTTCTTTCCGCAGTCAAACCAGTTCTGCACTTTGAAGGATTCAAATTTTACACCATTGCGGATCATACACTCAATGGCATCCGTTAAATTATATTCCCCATAACTCGTAAGCTGGTTCCGGATATTATTTTCCAGGCAGGAAAAAAGGGCCTCCGTCTCACGTATTTTATAAATGCCAACCAGCGCCATATTCGATTTGGGAATCTGCGGTTTTTCCACCACCCGGCCGATGATGCCGTTATCTTCAATTTCCGCGACGCCAAAATCACGGGGATCATCCACCCGTTTTACTCCCAGGTTTGAAACCGGATTTTCCAGGATCGGCCTGATATCATATTCACAAATCGTATCCCCCAGCTGGATGAAAACTTCATCATTCGCCACGAGTTCTTTAGTAAGCAATACTGCCTGGCCGATGCCATGTCTTTCCGTTTGAAAAACGAAACTCGTTTTCAGCTGGGGATATTTATCCTTTACATAGTCCTGAATTTTTGTACCCAGGTATCCGACAATAAAAATAAATTCTGTTATACCTCCTTCCAGTAACTGGTCAACGATAATACTTAGAATCGTTTTTCCGGCGAGCGGAATCAGCGCCTTGGGTTGAGTGTATGTATGCGGCCTTAGTTTGGTACCGGCGCCTGCTACGGGAATAATTGCTTTCATATTCAGTATTTGCCATGCCAGCTAGACGAACTCTTTGGTTCTGCTACTATGGCTGATCCTGTTGTGGTAAAGTTCAGGAAAAAACAGGCAAAAGAACGAAAATTCTATTTTACTTCATAAATTAAATGTTCCAAGTCAACTTTCAATTATGAGACTATGGCTCCTGTTTTTAATCATTCTGTTTCCGCGGACCCGTATTTTTGGCCAGACCGCCGCAGACCGGATTGATTCTCTGATGAAGTCGCTTTATATGCCCTCAGACCCAGGTGCCGTGATCGCCATACAACAACACAGCCAGATGATTTTTAAAAAAGGCTATGGCCTGGCGGATCTTGTTTCCCGCAAAACCCTGACAGCCGACGACAACTTCAATATCGGTTCCCTCACCAAACAGTTTACTGCATTTGCCGTACTGGAGCTTTACTATAAAGGAAAATTTTCATTGACCGATCCCATCGGAAAATTTTTTAAACTGCCTGCTCCGCTCGCTTCGATCCGGATCAGCCAGCTGCTCAGTCATTCTTCCGGTATTCCGGATCATTATGCCTTTACGGATACGAACAAGATAAAACACGCAACAGACAAAGATGTACTGGCAGCGGTTCAAAATGCCGGCTCCCTGTATTTCACTTCAGGTACGCATTACCGTTATAGCAACACGGCGTATTGCCTGCTGGGTCTGCTGATAGAAAAACTTAGCGGTTTGTCATATCCGGATTTTATTCAACAGGAAATATTTGCACCTCTTGGAATACGGAATGCCACGGTATTCCAGGTGAACCATTCCATAAAGCAACGGGTGACGGGATATGACAGGGCAAAGGATGGAAAATTTATTAAATCCGATGCGGCTGAATCCATTTTCTTTTCTACGGAAGCCGACGGGGGTATATATATTTCCATGAATAATTATCTGAAGTGGTGTACCGCTGTGGAATCCGGAGAATTTTCAGGAAACCCTTCCATTCGGAGGGCCTGGCAGGGACAGACCTGTATTGATACCCTGCATGCACTATGGTATGGATGCGGCTGGTTTATCCACGAGGCTCCCGGTTATCCAAAAACGGTTTATCACACGGGTTCAAACGGAGGTTTCCGTTCGGTTGTCTTTATGATTCCCATACAGGATTACTGTATCAGCATTTTCTCCAACCGGTCGGATATCGACCTGGAAGAACTGGTGAGTCAGATTAATCAAATCCTTTCCATACCCGATAATTATTTTATCAAATCAGCACCTCTTGAATCTTTTATTCATAGTTGGCCTATTTTTGCGCCATGCAAAGAGACCAGCTCGTATTCGACCTCATTCAAAAAGAACTTGAACGCCAAAGGCATGGCATTGAACTGATTGCCTCCGAAAATTTTACTTCCGTGCAGGTGATTCAGGCCATGGGAAACGTGATGACCAACAAATATGCCGAGGGTTATCCCGGTCGCCGGTATTATGGCGGTTGTGAGATCGTGGATCAGACGGAACAGCTGGCCATTGACCGCCTGAAAAAAATATTTGACTGTGAATACGCCAACGTGCAACCGCATAGTGGCGCCCAGGCCAATGCGGCCGTTTGCCTGGCCGTATTGCAGCCGGGAGATAAAATTCTGGGTCTCGACCTGAGTATGGGCGGGCATTTGACGCACGGATCGGCGGTGAATTTTTCGGGCAAACTTTACCAGCCCCATTTTTATGGTGTAAAGAAAGAAGATGGCCGGGTGGATTATGATCATATGGAAAAAGTAGCCCTGCAGGAAAAACCGAAGCTCATTATCTGCGGCGCCTCTGCATATAGCCGCGATTGGGATTATCCCAGAATCCGCCAGATTGCGGACAAAGTCGGCGCACTCGTCATGTGCGATATGGCGCATCCGGCCGGACTCATCGCAAAACAATTATTAAGTTCTCCATTCGACCATTGTCAGATTGTAACTTCTACCACACATAAAACACTTCGCGGTCCGCGGGGCGGTATCATTATGATGAAGAAAGACTTTGACAATCCATTCGGATTAAAAGACAATAAAGGAAATATCCGTCCCATGAGCAACCTGTTGGATATGGGTGTTTTCCCGGGCACCCAGGGAGGTCCGCTCGAACATATCATCGCCGCCAAAGCCATTGCTTTCGGAGAGATAATGACTTTTGAATTTACAGATTATGCAAAGCAGGTCATCACCAATGCGAAAGCCATGAGCGCCAGTTTTACAAATAAAGGATATGATATAGTTTCCGGCGGAACGGACAATCATTTAATGCTGATCGATCTGCGGAATAAAAACATCAGTGGAAAAAAAGCCGAGATCGCACTGGGCAAGGCAGATATCACGGTCAATAAAAACATGGTCCCCTTCGATGATAAATCCGCATTTGTTACTTCCGGGATCCGCGTAGGTGTGCCGGCCATTACTTCGAGAGGCATGGCGGAACAACATATGGCTTCCATAGTTGATTTTATTGATGAAGCACTTCGGAACGCCGAACAGGAAACCGTCCTGTCAGAAATCC
>Ga0209839_10000718_pt1 | contig 16883 bp, 11 predicted proteins | sample OrgsoiDNA2013050_FD_185800 | JGI IMG/M metagenome (GOLD analysis project Ga0209839, IMG submission 185800) | Permafrost soil microbial communities from the Arctic, to analyse light accelerated degradation of dissolved organic matter (DOM) -... | ecosystem: Environmental > Terrestrial > Soil >... | reverse complement strand
GCCTCGGCCATGGCCCGCACGTGATGCGGCGCGCCGCCGCAGCAGATGCCGACGTAGTTCACGCCCAGGTCGCGCGCCGCCGCCGCGAAGGTGGCCATCTCAAAGCGGGTGCAGGAGAACGGCTCGAGCGCGAGCGGGAAGACGCGGTCCACGTCGTCGGTCCGCAGCGCCTGCATCGTCGGCATCGCCTCGGTCGTGCGATAGGGCACCGGCTGCGCGGCCACGGCGCAGCTCACGGCGGCCCGGATCCGGGCCAGCAGCGGCAGCATGGTCCGCGGTCCCCGGTCGCAGTTGAGCCCGACAACCGTGGCGCCGTGCTCGGCGAGGATGCGGCAGGCGTCGACATAGTCGTAGCCGTCCCTGGTCTTGCCGGGCAGCGTGGAGGCCAGGGTCACCATCGCGGGCAGCCCGAGGCCCTGGATGACCTCGAGCGCGATCAGGGCCTCGCCGAGGTAGTCGTTGGTCTCGGAGATGACGAAGTCGATCCCCTCATCCACAGCCCAGCCGAGCTGCTCGGCGTACTGGGCGCGGACCGTCGCGCTCGTCGCGACGTCATCGGGGTCGTAGGCCCAGGTGTTGCAGACGTTGCCGGCCACCAGCGCGCCGCCCTCGCGGGCCACTTCCCGCGCCAGAGCGACGGCCTGGCGGTTCATGGCCTCCAGGTCGCCTTCGCGGCCGATGTGACGCAGCTTCTCGCGGTGGGCGTAGTAGGTCAGCGCAACCATGACGTCCGAGCCGGCCCGCAGGAACTCGCGGTGCAGCTCGCGCACGGCATCGGGAAAATCCAGGACCACCTCGGGCACGTACGGGCCGGCCTTGATGTAGCCGCGGCGCTCCAGCTCGAAGACATAGCCCTCGGCGCCGAGGACCACGCCGTCGGCAAGCCGCTGCTCGATCCCCGCACCCTCGATCCCCGCACCCTCAGCTCCGGTCATGACGCCGCCCCTCCTGTCGGTGCTGTGCCTGTCGGTGCCGGGCCTGTCGGTGCCGGGCCTGTCGGTGCTGTGCCTGTCGGTGCCGGGTCGGCGGCAAACCGGCCCGGCGTGAAGCGGCCCGGCGTGAAGCGGCTGATGTCGTAGACGGTCCCGTGCTGGACGGCGAGCTGGGCAAGGACCCGGCCCACCCATGGCGCGAACTTGTATCCGGTGCCGCGCCAGCCCACGCCGGTGAAGACGCCGTCAGCACCCGGCACCGGCCCGAGGATGAAGTCGTCGTCGCCGACGAGGTCGTAGAAGCAGGTGTCCACGCCGCTCTCGTCGGCGACGTCGACGGTCTGCGCTCCCCGCAGCCCCGGCATGCACTCGGCGACGAAGTCCTCGACGGAACCGATCCCCGAGGGCACCACCGTAGCGTCCGGCGGATTGTAGAAGCCGATCTTCACCCCCGGCGTCTTCCCCGCATACAGCGGATGCCCGTAGATGCCCACATCGAGGTAGGCAAAGACTGGCAGGGCCTGCTCCGTGAACAGGTCCCGGGATCCCGGCGCTGGGATGAAGTACTTGGACTGCGACGGCCGGTCGGGGCTCAGCGGGAAGCGGGCGCCGCAGCCGGGGATCAGCCCGAGTACATCGTTGGTGCCCAGCCCGGCCGTGATCACCAGGACGTCCGACTCGACGGGCCCGGCGCCGGTCTCCACCTGCCAGCAGCCGCTCGACCGGGTGATGCCGCGGATCTGCGTCTCCTCGGTGAGCTGGACCCCCAGCCCCGGCAGCGTCGCGGTCAGCATGGCCGTCACTGCGTCGACGTCGGCGAACCCGGCATCGATGTCCAGCCAGCCGCCGTCGGCCGCGAACTGGGGAAAGCGCCCAGCCAGCTCGGCGGCGGAGAATGCCTCCCGGCGCAACTGCAGCTCTTCCAGGACGGCGAAGCTGCGCACCGCGTAGCTGGCCGCCACGTCGGGCGTGACGCTGGCCTTGACCAGGTTCAGGCACCCGCAGTCGACGAGTAGCCGCTCGCCGGAGCGCGCCTGCAGATCCTGCCAGAGCTGCCGGGCCTCGAAGGCCAGCCGCGAGTACTGCGGGTCGAGATAGTCGTTGCGCACCGAGCGAGTCATTCCGAATGAGGCGGTAGCGCGATCACCGACCCGCGACTTGTCCAGGATCGTGACGCAACTGGCCAGCGGAGCCGCGTAGTAGGCGGTCATCAGGCCCATGACCCCGCCGCCGATGATGGTCAGCCTCGTGCCGTGCGTTCCGGCCAATTCCGCGCTCCCGCCCGCGGGCTGCGACCCGCCTGGTACGACGAACTGGGACTCCCGCCGCTACGTCGCAGCCTGGGCCGGTCACGCCGCGCCGACCTGCCCCTTGCCGCGACGTGCCGCTGCCATCGTAAGGCGGGCGTGGCGCCCGAGGGTCCGGTGGCGCGTGCCATAAACTTCGACCGCAATTGCCGCATGGCTGGAGGAAAATTGATGATCAGGTACCTATCAGCGCTGGCGCTCGCGTCGCTCGCCATCGGGCTGGCGCCGGCCGCGACGGCACAGGCCGCGGCGGTGGCGCCGGCCGCGCCGCTGCCCAACCCGTGCCGGACGTTCACGGTGCAGTCGGCCCGCGTGCTCTTGCACGTCAGCAGCCACACGCACCTGTCGGAGAAGCTGACCAGCGCCACGAAGCCGTTCCCGTCGCGCACCTGCACGGTCCGCCGCGCGAAGCAGAAGCTGACCGTGGTGACCCAGCACCACGCGGGCGGCCTCGGCATGGGCCTGCACTGCTACAAGCGGCCGAAGCTCGGCTCGCATGGCGAGGTCTGCGTGTCGACCGTGAAGGCGGTCCACTTCAGCTTCGTGGTGTTCCGCAAGCTGGTCGGCAAGCACGGCGTATACCTCAGCGACGGCATCAACGAGACGCTGCCGCACCAGGGCAACGCGCTCTACACTTTCGCGCTGGCCCAGCGTAAGGCCCTCTAGGCCGCAGCAGCTGACCCCGGCGAGAACGGGGATTCCCGGGTCACGAAGACCGGGAGTCCCCGTGGCCAGGAGAAGCGGTCAGGAGGCGGGCCCCGTGGGGCCGCCGGTCCAGACCGGGATGGTCGCGCCGGGGTACCGGGCCCAGCGGTAGGTATAGCTGCGCGGGCCGCCGTGCCGGTACCGGAGCCGGAGCCGGGAGTAGTACGCCACCCCGTCGTGGGACCGGACCCGGTAGAGGACCACGGTCGCGGCGTACTTCCTGAACTTGCCGGTCCCGCAGTTCGGCTTGCACAGGTCAACGCCCAGCGTCGCCGTGGCCGACCGGGCCGAGACGCCCGTCCAGTACTGCCACGCCGCGACCTTCACCACGACGCTGCCAAAGCAGCTGAGCGCAATGGCGCCGACCTTGACCTGGCCTTTGCGCCAGCCCAGGCAGTCGTAGGCGACCGGCAGCGGGCGAGCGCCGACGACCTGCGTCACATGAGCAGCCGACACCGCACTCAGGGCTGCCGACGCCGCGGGCTGGCCGGCCAGCACCGTCCCTCCGGCCAGCACCGTCAGGCAGGCGGCCGCCAGCATGATCATCTTCATTTCGCGCTTCCCCCGGGCACGCATCAGCTAAGACCTGGCAACTTTAGCGGCGGACGCGCGCCGCCACTGCCCGGCCAGGCAACGATCTGGCCACTAGCCGCCGAACGACAGGTTGTGTCCGCTGATCGCCCCCACGACACCCTCGGGGGTGATGTGTACGCTATCGATCTGCATGCCGAGGGGAAGTTCGGGGATCTTGATGTTGAAGCTGCTGATGGAGCCCAGGACCGAGGACGGGACGCCGCTGCTGCCCACGAGCTTGGCGTTGAACTCCTGGCCGCTGAGCCGGGTGATCCGCCACGTGGCGGAGCCCGATGCGACCAGCAGGTCCAGGCTCGCCTTGATCTCATCGGAGCCGGCCGCCGAAAGCGTCAGGCCCGACGAGCCCACTAGGGCGCCGAGCGGGCCGATCTGCGAGTTCAGCGTCTTGGCCAGCGAGGGAAACGTCACGAGCACCGATCCGGACAGCTGGCTGACCGTTCCGCTGCTGAATCCGCTGTTGAGGTGGATGCCCTTCATGACGGCAGTCACCTGGGAGATGTTGACCGGGCCCTCAGGGATGTTCTGGGAACTTATCTTGACCTGATGGATATTGCGGCTCACGACCTGGGTGAGGAACGGGAAGCCCTGGATCGAGACCGACGGCTTCTTGGGGAAGCCATGCTGCTGGATCTCCGAGGCGAGCTTGCCCTGCGCCACGGATTTGGCAATGAAGTCAGCCGCCACCAGGAGGATCACCAGCGCGACCAGGGCCACGATAAACGTGCGCAGGCACCCCCCGCGACGTGACGTACCGCTCACCGCGCTGCTCCAGGACCGGCGACCATCAGATGCCTCATTGTCCGATGCTATGGCATTCTGCCGCCACAAAATGGCCGCTCGGCGCGGTGCTCACGGCAGGTCCGCGACCTTGACCGCCTGCAACTGACCCGTGACCTGGTTCGTCACCAGCAGGGTCGAGCCGTGGGCCGCCAGGGTCACCTGGCGCGGTTCCCCCGCCGCCGGCAAAAAGCCGAGCAGCGCCGGCTTGCCGGCCAGGGCAGCGGAGGTGTCAATCACGGCCAGGTCCCCGTCCGCGCCGGTTCGGCTGGCCTGGTTGGAGTCAGCGATGACGAGCCGCTTGCCGCCGACGGCCAGGGTCAGCCCGATCGGCCCCGCACCGACCCGGACGTGAGCGATCAGCGCATGCGACGGGTTGCTGCGCAGCATGGCGGCCGAAAAAGCGAGCACGGCGTTGCTATCCCGGGCCGTTACCCACACGGTGGTGCCGTCGCTTGAGGTGACGACGCGGGCCGGGCTGCAGCCGGCGTTCACCGTTGACACCACCGACTTGGCCGGACTTGCCTCGGCCTGCCCCATGTTCACGACGCTGAGCGTGCCCTCGGACGGCTGCGGGGTGGCCTGCCGCTGGAAGCTGGTGACGTACAGCCACTGCCCGTCCGGGGACGCGGTGATGCCGACCGGCTGCTGGTTCAGCGGGACAAATCCCTTGAAGTCAGACTTGCTGAACCCCTGCGACAGGGCGCGGCCGAGGCTGAAGACGGCCATCTTGGTGGTGTTCTGCATCGTGACGAACGCGTAGGCATCGTCGGGCGAGGTCCGCACCCCGACGGCGCCGTTGCCCCGCGCGTTAATCGACGGGCTGACCAGGGCGCCCCGCACCGGGTGGGTGAAGCCCTGCTCGGCCTGCGCGACGTCGATGACGACGGCGCCGTTGCCGACCGCGGCGAGGAGGTAGCGATCATCGTGAGTGACGAAAAGGCCCTTGTCGGCTCCGGTTATGTGGATGACGCGCAGCAGCGTCGGCACCAGCGCGCCAGTATTGCGCAGGACGGCGATCCCGTTATGCACCGTCACGAACGTGTACTGGCCGTCTCTGCTCTGCGACACGGCGAACGGCGTGCCGCCGATCTTGACATTCTGGCTGTCGGCGCCCGTGCGGGCCGCCAGCCTGGGCGTCGAGGTGCTGCAGCCGACGGTGTTCACGCCGGCACCGATGGCGTTCGCGGCGGCACCGCCACCGCTGGTTCCGCCGCCCCGGCCAAATAGCAGGTAACCACCGCCGCCCACCACGACGACGGCGGCGGCGGCGGCCGCGGCAACCGGCACCGGCGAACGCCACCAGGGTCGCCGCGCCCGGCCGGCCTGGGTCGTGCCGCCGCCGGTCGGCGGCGCCGGGGTCGTGCCGCCGCTGGTCGGCGGCCTGAACCAGGCTGGATCGCCCCAGCGCTCGGACTCGCCGGCGCCGCTGCCGGATGCCCCCAGCCCGCCGGCGCCGCCCGACAGTGACGGCTCGGTCAGGCCCGGCCGGGTCCCCCGGCTGACTGGATAGCCAGCCGCCTCGGTCGGCGGCCCGCTCGGGGCAGGCTCCGGCGGCTGGTTCCACTCGCCGGCCGACTCGGCGGGCGCCGAGCCGGCGGCCGCCGCAACCTCCGGCGCCCCTCCAGCACCCTGGTCCGCGCCGTCCTTGGGCGTCCCGCTGGTGCCCTGGTCCGCGCCGTCCTTAGGCGTCCCGCTGGTGCCCTGGTCCGCACCGTGCTCCCGCGCCGCGCCGGTGCCCCTCGCCGCGGCCGCGCCTGCGGCCGGGCCGCCCGGTGGCTGCCGGGATAGCGCGGCGATCTGGGTCGGCGGCCGGGCGGCCGGGGAAGGGCGCGGCGCCGAATCGGGCACGCCGAGCCCGAAGACCCGCCGCAGCGCTGCCGCGAAGTCCCGGCAGCTCGCGTACCGGTCGCCCGGCGACTTGGCCAGTGCCCGGTTCATGATCGCGTCGGCTGCGCGCGGCAGGTCGGAGCGCCGCGAGCTGAGCAGCGGCGGCGACTCGGAAACCTGCGCGAACATCACCGCCATACCCTGGTCACGCCGGAACGGCGGGGCGCCCGTGAGCAGCTCGAACGCCGCGCACGCCAGGGCGTACAGGTCGGTGCGGCCGTCTACCGGGCGGCCCTCGATCTGCTCGGGCGCGACATAGTCGAGGGTGCCGAGGAACTGGCCTGTCGACGTCAGCCCGGTCGCGGCCAGGGCGGTCTTCGTTAGCCCGAAATCAGACAGGTAGACGTGGTCGGGGCGGTCCCTGTCCGTGCTCGCGTCCAGCAGCATGTTGGCGGGCTTGACGTCGCGATGCACCAGCCCGCGGGCGTGCGCGGAGTCGAGCGCGGAGGCGACCTGCGAGATGATCTCCGTGGCCCGGCGGGGGGGCAGCGGCCCCTCGCGGTCCAGCAGGGACCTGACGTCGCCGCCGCGGACGAAGCGCATGGCGATGAACAGCACGCCACCCTCCTCGCCCGCTTCAAAGACCGGGATGATGTGCGGGTCATCCACGGCCGCGGCAGCCCGTGATTCCCGGATGAAGCGCTGCCGGAAGGCGTCGTCCAGGGCAAGCCCCGGCGCCATGATCTTGAGGGCGACATACCGGTCCAGCCTGGGGTCATGGGCACGGAACACGACCGCCATCCCGCCCTGGCCTATCTGCTCCTCTAGCCGGTAGCCCGCGACCAGGGAGCCGGGGGCGAACTCTCCCGGTCCCCCGCGCGATCCCTCGCTCACCGCTCCTCCACGCCTTCGCCCCCGCCTGTTGCCCGTGGCGGCCTAGCCCCATGGCCGCCTTGCCGTCAGCCGACTTCCGCCGCGGTCGCCGCGACGCCATTTGGTTGCTAGTGGTGATCGTAACGGGCGGCCGAGGTCCCAGCATGACCGCCGGCGGCCGAATCGCCTTTTTCGGTTTCTTTCCGGCTATCCGCACCAAGACGTAGCGCACGGGGCGCTCCGGCCGGCTGGCCTGCAGTGCAGGGCCCCCCTGCGACGCACGAACAGCCTCCTGCTCAGCTGTCAATCCCGTGTGGGCTTTGTGTACAGCAGATGGATTCCTGGCGCCACGCGCCACGCGACACGAAACAGGCAATTCTTCTTGGGCGCGAATCGCTCTAGAGTTGGCAGATGAGGATCGACCGAGCCATCTCGCCGGACGACCTGCCGCTTTACATCCGAGCGCAGGGGGCAGACCGGATGCTCCAGGCTGGGCCCAGCTATCGGATAGGCCGGGACCCGGAGTCAGACATTGTCGTTGCGGACCCGCGTGTGTCCTGGGAACACGCGGTGCTGCGCCTAGAACGTGACTCGTGGCTGCTGGAAGACTGCGGCAGCACCAACGGGACGTTCGTCGGGCCAGAGCGGGTGCGGCAGGTCGCGATCACCGGCGACTGCCTCGTCCGCCTCGGCCACCCACAGGACGGGCCAGAGGTCTCTTGCTCGCTCGGCCTTGCGCCGCGCGGGCAGGCCGGCCAGCACGGGACCGCGATCGCGCAGTCGCCGGTGTCAGCCCGGCCCGCCGCGCAAGCGCCCGTGCAGGCACCGCCGGCCCAGCCACCGCCCGTGCAGGCACGCCCCGTGCAGGCACGGCCCCAGCCACCGCCCGTGCAGGCACGCTCAGTGCAGCCACCGCCCGTGCAGCCGGCGCGCGACTGGCCGCCGCGCGAGCCTCCCGCGTCGGGCCGCCCGCAGCGCGTGGCGGAGTCGCAACTCCTGCAGCGGCCGCCGAGCGCCGTCATGAGCGTGCGGACCACCAGGCTGCGGATCGGCCGGGCGACGGACAACGACGTCGTGGTACCGGACCTGAGCGTGTCCCGGTACCACGCCCAGCTCAACAAGACCTCGCGCGGCTACGAGATCGTCGACCTCGGCAGCCACAACGGCACCTTCCTCAACGGTCAGCAGGTCACGGCCGCACCGGTCACCGAGAACGACCTCATCGCCGTCGGGCCGGCCACTTTCCGGCTCGTGGGCGAGGAACTCCAGGAGTTCATCGACACCGGCGACATATCGCTGTCCGCCCGGGACCTCACGGTCACGCTGCCCAGCGGGCGGGTGCTGCTCGACCATGTGAGCTTCCCGCTGGGCGAGCGCTGCCTGCTCGGCGTCATCGGGCCCAGCGGCGCCGGGAAGTCGACCCTGCTCGGAGCGCTCACCGGGATGGCGCCGGCCAACGGCGGCGGCGTCCTGTATGACAATCGTGACCTCTATACGCATTACGCCGAGCTGCGGCACCGGATCGGGCTGGTGCCACAGGACAACATCCTGCATACCCAGCTGACGGCGCAGCGCGCTCTCGGCTACGCGGCCGAGCTGCGTTTCCCGCCCGACACCAGCAAGTCCGAGCGCCAGCGCCGGATCACCGAGGTGCTGGAAGAACTGGCGCTGACCAGGCACGCGAACACCCGGACCTCGGCGATGTCGGGCGGCCAGCAAAAGCGGGTCAACGTCGCGCTGGAGCTGCTGACTAAGCCGTCGCTGCTCTTCCTGGACGAGCCCACCTCGGGCCTGGACCCGGGCCTGGACAAGTCGGTCATGGAGCAGATGGCCGACCTGGCGCATGACGGGCGGACCATCATCGTGGTCACCCACAGCGTGGCGAACCTGAACCTCTGCGACCGGCTGCTGGTCCTCGTGCCCGGCGGCAAGATCGCCTATTTCGGTCCCCCGGAGGACGGGCTGCGGCACTTCGGCAAGCCCGGCTGGGCCGAGGTGTTCCAGGCCTTCGAGGCCGAGCCTGACCGCGACTGGGCCACTGAATACCGGCGTTCTCCGTACTATCAGCGTTATATCGCCACCGAGATGGACGCGCCGTCGCTGACCGCCGCGCAGCCGCAGGCCTCGGTCGCGCCGCCAGCCACGCGCAACCGCCTGGCCCAGCTCAGCACGCTGTGCCGCCGCTACCTGGCCGTCATCACCTCCGACCGCGGGTATCTGGCCGTGCTCGGCATCATGCCGCTCCTCCTGGGCGTCCTGGTGCGGTTCGTGCCGTCGCCCCAGGGGCTCACCGGACGGGGCAATACCGACGCCGAGTCGGTGCTGCTGATCCTGGTGATCGGCGCCTGTTTCATCGGGGCGGCGAACGCGGTCCGGGAACTAGTCAAGGAACGGGCGATCTACAGCCGAGAACGGGCGGCCGGCCTGTCGGCCGGCGCCTATCTCCTGTCCAAGCTGCTGATCCTCGCCGTGATCAGCGCCATCCAGGCCGTCGTGCTGGTGGGGATCGGCATCCTCGGCAAGAAGATGCCGCCCACCGGATCGGTCCTGCACCACCTGCCGCTGGTTGAGCTGCTCGTGGCCATGGGCGTGCTGGCCATCGTCTCGATGACCCTGGGCCTGCTGATCTCGGCGGTGGTCAACAGCTCGGACAAGACCATGCCGCTGCTGGTCGTCGTGGTGATGTTCCAGGTCATCCTGACCGGCGGGATCTTCCCGCTGGCCGGCAAGACCGGGATCGAGCAGGTCGCGTGGCTGTCGCCGTCTCGGTGGGGCTTCGCGGCGACCGCGTCGACCTCCAACCTGAACGTGATCCAGCAGCCGCCGGGGGTGCTGGTGCCCACCGGCAAGACCGCCACGGGTACGGGCAAGTCCACGGGAACCGGCAAGTCAGCCGGGACCAAAGACGAGGCGGGCAGCCCGGCAGCCAGCGGCGCCAGCGGCGTGCCGGCACTGCCGACCGACCCGATCTGGGCGCATAAGTCGTCCGTCTGGATCAAGGACGTCGGCGCGATGGTCGTGCTCGGGTTGCTGTTCTCCCTGCTCGGATGGTGGCGGGTCGTCCGGATCAAGCCCGGACGGCGACGGTAACCGCGCCGGGCCGGCAGGTCAGAAACCGGCCAGCCCGGGTCCGGGGTGACATCCCCGGCCCCGGGCTGGCCTGCACACCCCGGCGGCGCAGCCCTAGCGGCGCAGGAGCCGGCCCAGGTCGTACGGCCGCGGGTACCGCGTCGGGTCGTAAGGGACGAACGCGGGCGGTGTCGCGACCGGCGCGCCGCCGCTGACGAAGATGTTGAATCCAGGCCCCAGCGCGGCGGCGCTGGCGTTCAGGCTCGCGGGCTGCAGCGCCGCGTTGTCCCAGTGACCGGTCGCCAGCCGGCGCAGCAGCGTTTGCACCGCCGTCACCGTCTCGGCCGGGGTGAAGGCACAGTGCCCGGCCCGGCTGACGAAGATCTGCCGCAGCAGCGCGCCGTTGCCCGCCCGCCGCACCACGCTGGCGTAAGCCTGCTCGTTCTCCGGCACCACGAGACCATCACCGGTGGTGTGCATCGATAGCACGGGGATCGAGATCTGGCCGTTGAAGCTGATGTTGTCCCGTAGGTAGCTCACCGCCCGGGGATCAGCCACGACCGGCCGGGCGCGCTCCAGCGCGCGCAGGTCCTGGTCCAGGCTGAGGCCCGCCGCCTTGTAGAGCTGCGTGACCTCGCGGAAATCGGCCGACTTCCGCAGCTGGCTGGCGAAGTCCACCCCGGTGGTCCAGGACGGGTTACCGCCGGCCCGGGCCTCCAGCTCCGCCCGGAACGCGAAGACGAACGGGAAGTCGGTCCGGGTGTCCCAGAGCAGCTGGTTCTGCTCCTGGGCGATGTAGTCGGTGGCGGCCGGCTCGGACGACAGCGGCGTGAACCATCCGGGCGTGTCGCCGAGCGCGGCGGTCAGCGCGATCCTGGCCCGGCCCTGCGCCGTCTGCTGCGCGGCGGTCACCGCCTCCTCCGCGTTCGTCAGGTTCGCGGCCGGGTTGGTGATGTTCACGGCCTGCACCGACGAGTCGAGCAGCGTCTTGAAGGCGAACTCGGAGTCGAGCGCGGTGTTCCAGGTCGCGACGCCGCCCGCGAGCACGCCGCACATCGGCAGCGCGGCGGCGAACCGGCCCGGATACCGCTGGATCAGCCCGGCGGTAATGATGCCGCCCAGCGAATGGCCCCACGCGATCGTCTTGCCGGGCTGGCGGTAGGTCTGGCCGAAGGCGTCCAGGGTCCCGATCTGGTCGGGCAGCGCCTGCTGGATCGCCCAGCCGGTGGTGGCGTAGGAGGAGCCGGCCAGCGCGTAGCCGTGACCGAGCAGCCACGCGGCCGTCACCGGATCGCCGACGTCCTGGACGGAATTGGCCGAGCCTGGATTCACGTAACCATGGCTGTAGAGGAACAGCGTGCCGTTCCACTGACCGGCCGGGCACTGGATCTCGTAGGTCGCCGTATCCGGCAGCGTGCCGTTCACCGTGGTCGTCGATCCGGATCCGCCGCACCCCTGGGCCGGCGCGGACGCCGCCGACGCGGGCCCGACGCCCGACGCGAGCAACGCCGCGGCGGCCACCACCGGGGCATACCTGCTGAGTCTGAGCACGAATCACGCTCCTATGCGCATCTCGTGATGCTTACGGCCCCTTTGCAGGACCATAACCTCATACAGAAGACAGCGGTAGGGACAACGGCGGCTGGTGAGCCGTGCAGGATCAGAGGCGCCCGGCGTCGACGATGCGGCGCAGGAAACGCCGCGTCCGCTCATCCTGGCCGCATGGCCAGTGCCCGCACAATGGCCACGCGCCGGCGATACCCCTGAGAGCCCGGCTGGCCGGCCTAGACGCGACCGCTGATGTAGATGGGCGTGCCACCGCCGGGCTGCTTGACGTGGATCAGCTTGTGGAAGAAGTAGGAGATGTCCATGGGGATCCGGACGCAGCCGTGCGAGGCCGCGTAGAGCGGCACCGGGATGTCGCCGTGGATCGCGTAGGACCCGCCGATGAAGAACACAGGGTTGTACATCATCCCCAGCGGAACCTTGACCCAGCCGGGGGCGAACCAGTGCGCCCGGTAGCTGCCGTCCGGCGTGATGGCCGGTCCGCACGTTCCGCTTCCCGGCGGCGGGCACGGGTAGTAGTAGCCGCCGCCGGTAGAGACGTGGCTGATCAGCTCGACCTTGTTGTGGTGGTAGAGGACGAGGACCTCGATGTTCTGGTTGACCTCGACCCGCAGGTTGCTGCCGCCGCGCGGCTTCAGGACCTTGGGCAGCCGGGGATTCACGAGGGCCCGCTCCATGTTCAGGCCGATGTCATCGGGCTCGTAGCTGGTCCCGATCCCCTGCACTTCCTTGAAGGCCCACACCGCCTCGAGGGTGTCCTGGCCGAACTGGCCGTCCGCCTTGCCGGCGTAGTAGCGCAGCTGGTTAAGCCGCAGCTGGACGCGCCGCACGCCCGGGCCGCGGTCGCCGAGATAGATAACGTGATTGACCGGCACATACGCGGCCGCCGCGGCCGCGTGCGCCGGGGCGCCCAGGCCAGCCGCCCCGGCCGTCGCCGCCTGCGATATCCCGCCCAGGCTCAGGGCTACAGCCCCGGCGGCCGTTGCCGCACCCGACCTGACCAGCCAGCGCCTGGCTACCTGCCAACGCCCTCCCGCCAGCCCACCCCGACCTGACTGCCTCATCCGAGCTCCTCAGTTACTTGCTCGCCGGCCCGATACCCCGTGCGCAGGCCGACAGTTGCCGCCCAGGGCAGGCCTGGGTCCGGTCAGTCAAAGCTTGTTCGCATTGAGAGACGTTTAACCCTGCCTTTCGGTTGCGGCTGGCCCGGACAGGGCTCGGGCGGCTGAACCGACCGCCCGCCGGGACCGTTCCCACAGTGGACGCCAGGCGCCGCGCGGGCATGCCGGGCCGTCATCGCCGAAAGGACATCACGGACATGAAGAAGGGCCTGCTCGTTGCCGTGGGCGCGCTGCTGACTATTGCAGGAGTGGTATTCGCGCTGCAGGGATTCAACGTCGTCGGCGGCAGCGCGATGTCGGGCAAGTCACTGTGGGCGGTGCTCGGACCGCTGATCGCCATTGCCGGGCTGATCATCGCCGCCGTCGGGCTGCGGCAGGGCAAGGTCGCCGCACGGTAGATAACTGTACGTGTGCGCTAGGCCGGCGGAGGGTATCAACCGCTGGTCATTCAGCGCTGTTACCGGGGGGCAGCGCTGTGGCGGGAACGGGGGCCTGTGGTGAATAGCGTCGCGAAGTCCAGTGTCCGGCTCTCCGGCTGACGGGCGGGTAGGCGAGCTCCTCGACGAGCTCGCCCAGCAGCTCGGCCTGTGTGTGCGGCGATCCATGGACCGGCCCGTGCTGGTCCGCCCGGATGGCAGCGCGGTCCAGACGTGGCGCGAGGACTACCCCTACGCCCAGCGGCTCGGCCGTCGGCAGTACGCGGAGCAGAAGCGGTCCCTGCAGGTCGAGCTGCTCAAGCTGCAGCGCTGGATTAAGGATTCCGGCGGGCGGCTCATGGTCGTCTTCGAGGGCCGCGACGCGGCCGGCAAGGGCGGGACGATCAAGCGGTTCACCGAGAACCTGAACCCGCGCGGTGCCCGGGTGGTCGCGCTGGAAAAGCCGACCGAGAAAGAACAGACCGAGTGGTATCTGCAGCGGTATGTCGCCCACCTGCCGGCCGCCGGCGAGATCGTCATGTTCGACCGCTCCTGGTACAACCGCGCGGGCGTCGAGCGCGTGATGGGCTTTTGCCGCCCCGACGAGTGCATGGAGTTCCTGCGCGAGGCACCGGAGTTCGAGCGCATGCTGGCCCGGGACGGCATCACGCTGATCAAGTTCTGGTTCTCGGTCTCCCGCACCGAGCAGCTGCGGCGATTCGTCGAGCGGCAAACCGATCCGGTCAAGCAGTGGAAGCTGAGCCCCGTAGACCTCGCCTCGCTGGACAAATGGGATGAGTACACCGAGGCCAAGGAGTCCATGTTCTTCTTCACCGACCTGGCCGACGCTCCGTGGACCGTGGTGAAGAGCAACGATAAGAAGCGGGCCCGGCTCGAGGCCATGCGTTTCGTGCTGTCCCGGGTCCACTATGAGGACCGGGATGAAACCATCGTCGGCCACCCCGACCCGCTGATCGTGGGGCCGGCGCCCTCGCTGTTCGAGACCGGCGAACGCGCCCGGCAGCGGGAGCCGGCCAGCTAGGTCAGCGCACCGGCCAGCCCGCCGCCAGCCGGGCGTGCGGGCGGCTCAGGACGATCTGCCCGGCGGCGACCATCAGGTCCGCGCCGGCCGGGCCGACGGTCAGGCAGAGGTCAGCGGCACCTGGCCGGCCGAGGCTGTCCCACGCGGGGGCCTGACTGGCCAGCTGCGCCGCCAGGGCGGCTCCGCCTCTGCCGTATCCGCGCATCACGACCTCGCCGGGGAAGGCCGCGGGATCGATTCCCGGCGGGTGGGCAGCGGCCGACTGCGCGCCGGCCAGGCCGCTGACGCCCAGCTGATCACGTCTGCTGCCCCGGCTCGCGAGGGCACCGAAGGGGAGCAGCGGACCGCCGCGGCCGCGGCTGGCGGCCGTCGCCATGAAGGTGAGCCGGCCCAGGCCCGGATCGGTGAGGGTGAGCCACAGGTCGAGATCGGCCAGCTCGTCCCGGCTGGCCGCCCGGATCTCGGCGCCGATGTCAACGGCCGGCCCGGCCAGCGCTTTCGCCAGCGCTGCCATGTCGACCCGGTGGCCGTCATCGACCTGCACATAGAGGCCGGGCGACGACCGGAGTGGCCGGAACGACTCCGGATCCGCGAAGGCGCCCGCCATCCTGACGAACCCGCACCGGAACGCCGAGGTGCTGACCCAGTGGTCAGGCCCGTGCTGGTCAGCACCGTGCTGGTCAGCACTGCGCTGGTCAGCACTGCGCTCCAGGGCGACCGACAGCTGGATGGCGCGCAGCGCGAGCGGCAGCACGAGCCGCCCGCCGGGGCCCAGCTGGTCCAGCCAGGCGGGCGCGATGTCCCACGCCCCCACCGTCACGATGACGCGGTCGAAGGGAGCGCCGCCCGGATCGCCGTAGCCACCGTCGGCGCACCGGGCCTGGACCTGGCCGTATCCGGCGGCCGCCAGGCTGGCCCGCGCCCGGGCGACCAGGTCGGCGTCGATGTCGACGGTGACCACCACGCCACGGGGCCCGACGATGTGGGCCATCACCGCCGCGTTATAGCCGGTCCCCGTGCCGATCTCGAGCACCCGGTGCCCCGGCTCCAGCCCGAGTTGCTCCAGCATGATGGCCATCATGGCGGGCTGCGACGAGGAGCTGATCGGCAGCCCGTCCTCGCTGTACTTGATCACCAGCGCCTCGTCCTGGTAGGCAGCGGCCGGGGCGAGCCCGGGCACGAACAGGTGCCGCGGTACCGCGAGGAACGCCGCCTGGACCGCCGGGCTGGGTGTCCGGCCGCTGTCTCGCAGGGCGCCGGCCAGCCTGGCCCGCGCCGCATCCGCCCCGTCAGCGCTAGTCCTGCCGGGGGCGGGTCCGCTCGCTGTCGTCATGCGGCAGCCACCTCCCACGTCCACCATAGGCGCCCGGAGCAGCGGCAGGTCAGGCGTCCGTCGTGGCCAGCCCACGGACCCGGCCGCCGTTAGCGTGAAGCCTTCTGGGGGTCCCGCCCACCAAAAGGCTTCACGATCTTTTTCTTGATGCCGCTGCTGGGAGAGATGGGAGCACTGGGGCAGGGGTGCTGCGGGCAGCGGTGTCGCGGGCAGGGGTGCTGCGGGCAGCGGTGCTGCGGGCAGGGGGCTAGGGGGACGGCTAGGCGCGGAGCTGGGACACCGCGTAGAGGGCGATGCTGGCGGCGACGCTGGCGTTGAGCGACTCGGCGCCGGTGATCGGGATCCGGGCGACGGCATCGCAGCGCTCGGCGATCAGCCGGGACAGCCCGCGGCCCTCGGCGCCGATGACCAGCACCAATGGCGAGTCGGCGAGCTGCAGCTGGCCGATGTCCTCGCCGCCGGCCGCGTGGAGGCCAACGACGAACAGGCCGGCCTGCTGGTAGGCGGCGAGCGCCTGGGCCAGGTTGGACGCCTGGGCGACCCGCACTCTGGCCAGCGCACCGGCGGATGCCTTCCAGGCCCCGGCGCTCACCCCGGCGGACCTGCGCACCGGCACCAGGATCCCGTGGCCCCCGAACGCGGCCACGGACCGCGCGATCGCGCCGAGGTTACGGGGATCGGTGATGCCGTCCAGCGCGACGATCAGCGGCTGCGCCGCCGCGTCCCTGGCGGCCTCGACGAGATCGTCGGGGGCAGCGTAGGAGTACGGCGCTACCTTGAGTGCCAGCCCCTGGTGGATGGCGCCCCCGGTCATCCGGTCCAGCTCGGCCCGGCCGGCCTCAACGACCGGGATGCCGGCATCGGCGGCCAGCATGACCGCCTCGCCGATCCGCTCGTCGGCATCCAGTCGTGGCCCGACATGCAGGGCGCTGGCGGGCACCCTGGCGCGCAGTGACTCCAGCACGGCGTTGCGCCCGGCGACGATCTCGGCCGCGTTTCCGGCACCGCGGGTCAGGCCCGCAGCCGGCCGGCCCGAGCCGGAGTAACCCCGTGTGCCCCGGCCGTCCGCCCGCCGGTCGGCATACTGCCGGCCGTCCGCCCGCCGGTCGGCATACTGCCGGTCGGCATACTGCCGGTCACTGGGCCGCCCATCGTTCGGGCGCCAGTCGTCGGCGCGCCGCTCGTCTGGCCGCCGCTCGTCGGCGCGCCGATCATCGGGCCGCCAGTCGTCAGTGCGCCGGTCATCGGGCCGCCGGTCATCGGGCCGGTCCACGGCCTTGGCGGCCGCCCTGGCCTGCGCGGAGGCCTTGCGCTGCGC
>Ga0209839_10000717_pt1 | contig 16885 bp, 14 predicted proteins | sample OrgsoiDNA2013050_FD_185800 | JGI IMG/M metagenome (GOLD analysis project Ga0209839, IMG submission 185800) | Permafrost soil microbial communities from the Arctic, to analyse light accelerated degradation of dissolved organic matter (DOM) -... | ecosystem: Environmental > Terrestrial > Soil >... | reverse complement strand
AAACGTCGCAACAGGCACGCGCACCGGGACGCACTCGCGGCAATGATCGCAATACGGGCGATAGGTAAAGGCCCCGCTCCGGCGGAAGCCCATCCTGACCAGGTCGCCATAGACGCGGCCATCAATGAGATGGCTAGGCGTCGCAACCTGCGAACGTGCGAGCCGATCCGGCAGGTAGCTGCAAGGGTATGGTGCAGTCGCATAGAACTGCAGGGCCGCCAGCGGGAGGTCGTTGAGTTTGGTCACTTTCGGTCGCTTTCGGACGCGGCGGCAGCTTTCCAGGCGCCTGGCGTATGCGGTGAGTTTACCAACCGAGAAAGCTCAGCGGCAAATACTTGGCGCGCAATCGGCCGCGCTCCAAACCGTGACAAATGAGCGGTTTCCTGCTGGCAATCGACCAGCGGCATGTCCAAACTTCTAAGAAGCGACACGAGACTCATGAGCGCGATCTTGGACGCGTCGGGTTCCCTCGCGAACATCGATTCGCCAAAGAACATGTGCCCGATCGCAACCCCGTACAACCCTCCCACCAGCCGTTCGTCGAGCCATGCCTCTACGGAATGGGCATGACCCAACCGGTGCAAATCGACATAGGCAGCCATCATCTCCGGTGTGATCCAGGTACCCCCGGACCGCGCTCGTGGGCCAGCGCACGCCTCGATCACGCCTTCGAAATCGACGTCAACGGTCACTTCGAACCGGTGCTGGTTGGCGACTTTCCGCAGCGATCGCGGCACCTTGAACTCGTCGACGTAGAGCACCATGCGTGGATCCGGACTCCACCACAAGATCGGCTGGCCTTCGCTGTACCAGGGGAAAATGCCGCGGCGATAGGCGTCGAGCAGACGCGTCGGGGACAGGTCGTCGCCGGCGGCGAGCAGACCTTCGGGATCATCGAGCGCGGTATCGATCGGCGGAAATTGCGCACCCGCGCGAAGCCAGGGAATCACGCGATCATTGTGCCGCCGTTGACGGAGCGCAACAAGGCGGGTGCCTCAACGATGCGGCTCGCCGCGTGCATAATCACTCGCAATCACTCATGACCAAGAAACCCGATCAACGCTGCGCTTGGGCAGGAAGCGATCCGCGCATGCGTGCGTACCACGACGTGGAATGGGGCGTTCCCGTCCATGACGATCGGCGCCTGTTCGAGTTTCTGGTGCTCGAAGGCGCCCAAGCCGGACTTTCCTGGCAAACGGTACTCAACAAGCGCGACGGTTATCGCGCAGCCTTTGCTCAGTTCGACCCGGCGCGCGTTGCGCGCTTCGACCGGCGACGCATCGAGGCATTGATGTTGAATCCCGAGATTGTGCGCAACCGGCTCAAGATCGAGAGCGCCGTGAGCAACGCAAAAGCGCTGCTATTGGTGCAGAAAGAATTCGGCAGCTTCGACCGGTTCGTATGGGGCCTTGTCGAGCACGTCCCGAAACGCAACCGTTGGCGGCGACAGGGCGATGTTCCGGCCAGCACTCCGGAGTCGGATGCGCTATCCAAAGCGCTGAAGCAGCGCGGTTTTCGCTTTGTTGGATCGACAATCTGCTACGCCTTGATGCAGGCGACCGGCATGGTCAACGATCATCTGGTCGATTGTTACCGCCACGATGCCGTGAGTGCTGCTGCCGATTGAACTGGTGGCAAGCACAGCGCGATGAGGTCTCGGATGGAGATCGCATCGTGCAATGCTCGCGGCAAGATCACTCGACCGCAACCCGTTCCTCGCTCGCGCCCTGCCCCTCGTGCAACCCGAATTGCAACGCCGCAAGTCGCCGATAGAGCGGATCGTCGCGCACTAGCGTTGCGTGCGTGCCCTCGGCAACCGCCACGCCGCCGTCGAGCACGATGATGCGATCGGCGCCGATGACCGTCGACAGCCGATGCGCGATGATCAGCGTCGTGCGTCCCCGCATCAACCGGTCGAGGGCGAGCTGCACCATGCGCTCGCTTTCGGCGTCGAGCGCGCTGGTCGCTTCATCGAGGAGGAGAATGGGCCGCCGCGCGAGCACGGCACGGGCAATCGCCAATCGCTGCCGTTGACCGCCGGAGAGCTTGACGCCGCGCTCGCCAAGCTCCGTGTCCATCCCTTGCGGCAGCCGCGCGAGAAACTCGGTTGCATAGGCCGCTTCACAGGCGTCGCGCACTTCGGCGTCGGTCGCGTCCGTCCGGCCATAGCGAACGTTGTCCCACACGCTCGCGGCGAATATCACAGGGTCTTGCGGAACAACCGCGATGTGACTGCGAACCGCTCGCGGATCGGCGGTACGCACGTCGACGCCGTCGATCAGCACCCTACCCGACTGCGGGTCGTAAAAGCGCAGCAGAAGCTGGAAGACCGTGGTCTTTCCCGCGCCCGACGGTCCTACCAGCGCGACACGCTCGCCGGTATCGACCTTCAGGGAAAGCGCAGAAATGGCCGGGTCGCCGGGGCGCGACGGGTATGAGAACGTCACCGCTTCGAGCGCAACTGTGCCGCGCGGCGGCTCCGGCAACGGTGTCGGCGACGGAGGCGGCGCGATCTCGGGAGGCGTGTCGAGAATCTCCATCAACCGCTCGGTCGCACCCGCCGCGCGCTGCAATTCTCCGGCGACTTCGCTCACCGCGCCTACCGAAGACGCAACGATGACCGAATAGAATACGAACGCGGAAAGCTGTCCGGCTGACAAGCGGCCTGCGAGCACATCGTGTCCACCGATCCAGAGGATGACGCCGACGGCGACGAAGACGAGGAAGATGACCGCACCGATCAGCAGCGCTCGCTGGCGAATGCGCCGCACGCCGGCGGCGAACGCTGCCTCGACGCGCTCTGCATACATGCGCCGGTCCTGCGGCTCATGAGCGTACGCCTGAACCGTGCGAATCTCGTGGATCGCCTCGTCGACATAGGCACCCGTGTCCGCTACCCGGTCCTGGCTCGTGCGCGACAGCCGCCGCACGCGCCGCCCAAAGAGGATGATGGGCAGCACCACTACTGGCAGCCCTCCCAGCACCAGCAAGGTGAGCTTGAGGCTGGTGAGCATCAGCAGGACCAGCGCGCCGGCGCCAAGCACGATATTGCGCAATGCCATCGACAGGCTCGAACCGATCACCGATTCGAGCATAGTAGTGTCGTTGGTCAGTCGCGAGATCACTTCACCGGTGCGCGTGACCTCGAAGAATCCGGGAGAAAGCGTCAGCAGATGATCGAACACCCGTTTGCGAAGGTCGGCGGTCACGCGCTCGCCGATCCACGAGACATTGTAGAAACGGACGTAAGTGGCGACGGACATCGCCGCGATGATGGCCAGCAAGGCAAACAGGGCCCGATCGAGCTCGGCGGCGTCGCCGGCGGCAAACCCGCGATCGACCACGAATTTCAGGCCCTGCCCGACCGCGAGAGTGCAAGCGGCGGCGACAAGCAAGGCGATTCCCGCGACTGTGAATCGCGCCCGGTACGGGGCAAGATATTGCGCAAGCCGGGTCAGCGTACGAACGACAGGAGCGGCTGCTGGCGCAGTGGATGGCAAAGCGGGAGCCATTTCTCTGAGGGAGGCAACATTATAAGAGTTGGGTGCAACCCGGCGGGATTCAACTGCGGCCGATGCTGAATTGCGGCGATACTCGCGCTAAGCTGTTTGATTTGAACCTCCACGAATTGGAAGGCTGAGAATGCGCACCTCGGAAGAAGTCGCGATTCTGGAGCAATGGGCCCGTATCGTGGGCCCCGAGCATGTCGTCACCGAAGAGCGCGAATTGCGCGCGGCCGAGAAGGCAACCTATGCAACCGGCCACCGGATACCGGCGATCGTGCGCCCCGCCGACTGCGCACAAGTCCAGGAATGCATGCGCGCGGCCTATCGCGGCGGCATCGCCGTATATCCGATCAGCACTGGAAAAAACTGGGGATATGGATCGCGCGTGCCGGCGTCGGACGGCTGCGTATTGCTCGATCTGGGGCGAATGAACCGGATTGTCGGCTTCAGCGAAGAGCTGGCTTACGTCACCGTCGAGCCCGGCGTGACGCAGCAACAACTGCATCACTTCCTGCGGGAGCGGCGATCCGCGCTTTGGATGGATGCCACGGGAGCGAGTCCGGACTGCAGCCTGATCGGCAACGCGGTGGAACGCGGCTTCGGCCACACGCCCTACGGCGATCATTTCGCGAACTCCTGCGGCCTGCAGGTCGTGCTCGCTGACGGCGACGTCATCGACACTGGCTTCTCGCGTTTTCCCTCGGCGCATGCCGGTCCGCTTTTCAGGTGGGGTGTGGGTCCGTCTCTTGACGGGCTGTTTTCGCAATCCAACCTTGGAATCGTCACCCGCATGACGATCTGGTTGATGCCCGCGCCGGAATACTTCCAGGGCTACTATTTCCGTGCTGAATCGAGCGAGGGCCTGAGTGGATTGATCGATGCCCTGCGACCCTTGCGCCTCAACGGTACGATTCGAAGTGCGTCGCACATCGCCAACGATTACAAGGTGCTTTCCGCGCTTCAGCAATATCCGTGGCACGCCGCCGGCGGTCGCACGCCGTTGTCCCGACCGCTGATGGAACGGTTTCGCAAAGAGCTGAAAATAGGCGTCTGGAACGGGTCGGGCGCGCTGTACGGCACGAAGGCGCAGGTCAGGGAGGCGAGGCGCCTCTTGCGGCGAGCCTTGGCAGGAAAGACCTCCCGGCTCCAGTTTGTCGACGATCGCAAGCTTCGCTTCGCGTCGATGTTCGCCAAAGCCTATCAACTCGGCAGCGGCTGGAACCTGGCCCGCATGCTGGCGGTGCTCAGGCCGGTCTACGGCTTGATGAAAGGCATTCCCACCGAGCATCCGCTGGCCAGCACCTATTGGCGGAAAACCGCCCCACCACCACCCCGGATGGATCCGGACCGCGATGGCTGCGGCCTGTTATGGTGCAGCCCCGTCGCTCCGAACGACGGCTTCCACGCGCAACAGCTGACCGGCCTCGCCACAGAATTGCTGTTGCGTCACGGTTTCGAACCCATGATCTCCGTTACCGTGCTCACGGAGCGAACGCTCTCCTGCATCATCTCGATCAGCTACGACCGCGACGTACCGGGCGAAGACCAGCGCGCGACGGCGTGTCACGAGGAACTGCTCGGTGAATTGGGCCGGAAGGGGTACTACCCGTACCGGGCAAGTATCGGATCCATGTCGGCCGCCATGGGACCGGCAGGCCCCTACACCCAGCTGCTGCGAAAGATAAAGGACGCTCTCGATCCCGCCGGGATTCTTGCCCCTGGCCGCTACGAGTGCCGCGAGCCCGATCGGGTAAAATCCGCGACGCCGCCCTCGTAGCTCAGTGGATAGAGCAACCCCCTCCTAAGGGGTAGGTCACACGTTCGATTCGTGTCGGGGGCGCCATCCTGCCTGATAGGCCACGCTCCGATCGGTTCGGCTTCGTGCTTGGTGACGAAGCTCGAGTCGGATCACATCGCACCGATATCAGGTTACGACCGAAGCGTTATGTCGTCTCTCTGACATAAGGGAAAAACAATGTGTCGGAAATCCGACGTAGGCGTGTCGCTTACGCAAAATCTCTGTCACACCGATACCAAAATGACCCGGTAAGCGGTACCGTAGTCTCGTAGATCGAACGATCTGCCTCGTCAGCTTCAAAAGGAGGCATTCATGACACGTGCGCTAATCGATATCAGCTCGCTCGATGTGCGTGTGCAGGAGCAGGTCGCCAAGCACGGCGATCTCAAGGATTTTCACGTCGCCCTCTGGCGGCAGGATCCGGACGCGTCCGGGTGTAACTGGAACGCGCGGATCGAGCGCGTAAGCGGCGGCGCGAATCACCCGGACAGCGCGAACGATTCGAGCTGGTGGGACGTAGTGCCTCACATGCGGGAGCGCTTTAACCTCAACTGAGGCGCCTCGAACGAGCCGGCGTCCTTGCGATGGTGGGCATTGCTGCGCCGAAATCCCCCGGCACAGCCACTATAATCGCCGGCATGAGCTCAGCCTCACGGCCGCCGATTCGCTACCGCATCGTACCCGCCAATCCCCACGCGCACGTATTCGAGGTTTCGTGCGCAGTGGACATCCCGGATCCCGCCGGCCAAGCTTTTCGGCTCCCAGTCTGGATTCCCGGAAGCTATCTGATTCGAGAGTTCGCTCGCCACTTTGTTTCGGTGCGAGCGGAATGCAACGGCGCGCGTATCGCCATCCGCAAGACGGCAAAGGATGTCTGGCAAGCCGACGCATGCGCCGGACCCCTGACGATGACCGCGGAGGTTTACGCCTTCGACTTGTCGGTGCGCGCGGCCTACCTCGACGGTGAGCGCGGATATTTCAACGGCACGAGCGTTTTCGTGTGGCCGGTTGGGCAGGAGGATCGCCCGTGCGAGGTCGACATCGTCGCCCCGCAAGGCGAGCATTATCGCGAGTGGCGGGTTGCGACCAGTCTCCCGCGCGCAGGAGCGTCGGCGTACGGCTTCGGTCGGTACGCCGCGGCAAGTTACGACGAGCTGATCGATCATCCGGTCGAGATGGGAAGCTTCGATCTGGTTCATTTCGAAGCGGGCGGCGCGCGTCACGATATCGCCGTCACCGGCCGCCATCGCGGCGATCTGCCGCGTCTCGCGCGCGATTTGCAGCTTGTATGCCAAACACAAATAGACATGTTCGGCGGAGCGCCGGACAGTCGCGCACCGGTTGACTACTACCTGTTCCAGCTGTTGGCCGTCGGCGAGGGCTACGGCGGGCTCGAGCATCGCGCAAGCACCAGCCTCATCTGCAAGCGCGACGAGCTGCCGCAACCCGGTGCGTCGGGCGTCGGCGATGACTACCGCTCGCTGCTCGGGCTTGCCAGCCATGAATACTTCCACACCTGGAACGTCAAGCGCATCAAGCCGGCGGTGTTTCTACCGTACGATCTTGGCCGCGAAAATCTGACCGAGCAGCTCTGGGCGTTCGAAGGCATTACCTCTTACTACGATATTCTTTCGCTTCTGCGCAGTGGAGTCATCGGAATCACCGATTACCTCGAGCTCCTCGGCCGCGACATCACGCGACTGCTTCGCACGCCGGGCCGTTCGAAGCAAAGCGTTGCGGAATCCAGTTTCGACGCCTGGATCAAGTCTTATCGGCAGGATGAAAACACGCCCAACGCCATCGTCAGCTACTACGTCAAGGGCGCCTTGATTGCGCTGGCGCTCGATCTCACATTGCGCCGCGCCGGCGGCGCAACGCTCGACGACGTGATGCGTGCGCTATGGCTGCGCCATGGGAAGCCGGGAATCGGCGTGCCGGAGCGCGGACTCGAAGCCACCGCCGGCGACATCGCCGGAATTGATCTTGCCGAATTCTTTGACCGATACGTCCGCGGAACGTCCGACCTGCCGCTGGCTGAATTGCTCGCGCCTTTCGGTGTCGACATGACGCTGCGTCCGGCGGAGGGCGCGAAAGACAAAGGCGGCACCCCGGGCAAAAGCAAAACCTCGCGCGCGTGGCTTGGAGCGGTTCTGGCCGTCGGCGCCGAACCGCGTCTCAGACACGTACTGACCGACGGACCGGCGGAGCGGGCCGGGCTCGCGGCGGGCGATACGCTGGTCGCAATCGACGGAATTCGCGCCTCCGCCGAATTGCTCGGACGCGTCCTCAAGACCCGGCGTGCGGACGATCTGGTTCGCGTGCAGGCTTTTCGTCGCGACGAGCTTATGGAATTTTCAGTGGAGCTCGACGCCGCTCCTGCGGATACGTGCTGGCTCGCGCTGGCTGAAAATCCTGACCCCGAAACGCGGTCGCGCCGCAACGCGTGGCTGGGGCAGAGCTCGCCGGATTAGACGGCGTCACGGAGCGCCCGCCGCGGGACGCGCTATATCTTCAGCGCAGGATTGAGGGTGTAGACACCCGTGAGTGACGCTTGGTCCAACACTCGTCCCGCAAGCGCGATGAGCACGTCGGGCCCGGTAAAATTACCGATGACCGCCAGGCGCGGTAACTCGATCGCGTATAGCGTGAACACGTATCGATGGACGAGCTCGTCGTTCCAGGGCGGGCACGGCCCGTCGTAGCCGAAATAGTTGCCGCTCATGTCCTTGTCGGCGGCAAACCAGCCCGTATAGTCGTTGAGGCCCTGCCGCGCCCCGCGCGGCGCGGCGGGGCCGGTCTTGCCGCGCGGCGTGACGCCCTTGCAGAATTCGCCGCGCGAGATCGGCAATGTATTCGGCGGCAGGTCGATGAGAACCCAGTGGAAGAAATCGACGCGCGGCAACGAGGCGGACACCGAACGTCCCTCCTTGTTGACGTCGTCGCCACGGGAAGGCACGTCGGGGTCGTGACAGATCAACGCCAGCGATTTCGTTTCCGGCGGCAAGTCGCTCCAGGCGAAGTCCGGGTTGAGATTCGCGGATAGCCGGACGTGCGCAGCCGCATCCGGAACGCAGAATGCGAAGTCGCCAGGAATGCGCTGCCCGTCGGCAAACGCAGTCGTCATCAATCGCATGGTGGCTCGCCAATACCCTGTGCGACGTCGAGCGCGCGCTGGACCAGAGTTACGATGACTTCCAGTGCGGCGGTATCGTCTTGTCGAAGAACGGCAGCGCTTCGATCCGCGCCTTCCACGCCGCCATCGCCGGCGGCAGCATGCCGTCGGCGTCGAGGTCAGGCAGCTTGATCTGCGCGCGCCGCAACAAGGCGACCATCGGATACAGCGCGAAATCGGCTGCGGAAAGCGTTCCCGCGAGGTAATCGCCGCGCATCGCTTTCTTGATCATCTCCAGCTCTGCGACGACTGCCTTGCGCGATTCGGCGATGAGCTTCGCGTCTCGCTCCTCCGGCTTCTTGAACAGCGCCTGCTCGAGCAGGGGATCGGACGCTGCGCTGTAGTACTCATCGACTTCCAGGATCATGCGCCGGATGACGGCATGCATTTTCGCGTCGCCGGGGAACAGGGCCGCTCCGCGGCCGGGATACGCCTCTTCGATGTACTCCACGATGGCGTTGGACTCGTAGAGCGAAAAGTCGCCGTCGACCAGCACCGGCACTTGATGACGCGGATTGAGCGCCAGAAATTCCGGCTTGCGGGTGTCGCCCGCGGAAAACGAAAGCACCTTGAGCTCGTAGGGAAGCGCCTTGTGCTCCAGCGCGAGCTGAACGCGCCAGGCGTAGGGCGAGCCTGAGCCGTAATAGAGGGTCAGCGCCAATCTAGTCTCCGTCTTTGTGGTTTCGATTCTTCTTGCGCGCCGGGTCGGCGGCTGCGACTCCCGCGCGCATCGCTTCGAGCGAGGCCTTCTGCAGCTCCAGCGTCTTGATGCTCATCTGCATGAAATTCTGGCTCATTGAAAGCCAGTTTTCGATCACGCGCAATTCGGCAATCTTCTTGTCGATCTCGGCCGGATCCATGGTCGCGAACATGGTCGCGGGATTCGGGAATGGCATGCTTGCGCTCGTCGCGCCGGGCGGAGTGAAGCCGGGCATCGACATCCCGAACGGATTCCACATGCGCTGCATGAATTCGAGCGCTTCCTGCGGCGTGAATGGTTTCGACGACGGGCCGGCCATAAGGGCATTCTCCTTGCCGCGCAGGTACGATCGCCCTGCGTTTTCCGCTATTATGCTCTCATGGCCGAATCGGCTGCTCCTCTCATGAGTTCACTGCAGGCGATCGTTGGCGTTTCTAATGTCATCACGGGTGCCGCCGACGTCGCTCCATACGTGACCGATTGGCGTGAGCGCTATCGCGGAAAGACTTGGGCGGTAGTCAGGCCGGGATCGACGGCAGAAGTCGCCGCGGTCGCACGCGCTTGCGCGGAACACGGCGTGCCTATCGTTCCGCAAGGCGGCAATACCGGTCTTTGCGGCGGCGCGACACCTCATGCAGGCGGAGATGAAATCGTTCTGCAGCTTTCGCGTCTCAACCGCGTGCGCGACATCGACACTGAAAATGCCACCATGACAGTCGAGGCGGGCGTTCCGCTCGCTTCTGTACAGCGCGCGGCCGCTGAAGCTGGCCTTTTATTCCCGCTTTCGCTGGCGGCCGAAGGGAGCTGCGCGATCGGCGGCAACCTTTCGACCAATGCCGGCGGGACTGCCGTGTTGCGCTACGGTAACGCGCGCGAGCTGGTGCTCGGCCTGGAGATCGTCCTTGCTGATGGACGGATATGGAACGGCCTGCGCGGGCTTCGCAAGGACAACACGGGCTATGACCTGAAGCAGCTTTTCATGGGCAGCGAAGGCACGCTCGGCATCATCACTGCCGCGGTGCTCAAGCTTTTTCCTCGTCCGCAGTCGTCGGCCACCGCATGGGTCGCCATCGACGACGTGGCGGCGGCGGTTCGCTTGCTGGGCATCGTGCGTCAGGCGCTGGGCGATCGTCTCACCGGGTTCGAGCTGATTTCCGCCGATTGCGTGACGCTGGCGCGGGCGCAGTTTCCGGCGCTGCCCGACCCGATTCCCGGACACGACTGGTACGTGCTGTTGCAGGCAGACGATGCGGCCGCCAATTCGTCGCTGCCGGCGCAGATCGAAGCGGCACTGGGCGGTTGTCTGAGCGACGGGCTCGCGCGCGACGCCGTCATCGCGCAATCCGAATCCCAGGCCGCCGAACTGTGGAATCTGCGCGAGCACATTCCCGAAGCGCAAAAGCGCGAAGGCCCGAACATCAAGCACGACATCAGCGTGCCGGTATCGAAGATGGCGGCGTTCTTGTCGCAAGCTGAGGAGGCGCTCGATACTGCGCTGCCCGGTGTGCGCTACGTCGTCTTCGGCCACCTGGGCGACGGAAACCTGCACTACAATCTCTCCGCGCCACTCGGATCGGAGAACCAGGTATTCAGCGATCAGACGTCGCGCGCCAACCGTATCGTGTACGACCTTGTCGCCGCGTTCGGTGGCAGCTTCAGCGCCGAGCACGGCGTGGGCCAGATGAAGCGCCCCGAAATGGAGCGTTACAAGGCGCCGATCGAGCTGGAGCTCATGCGCCGCCTGAAGCAGGCACTCGACCCGCACGGCATCCTCAATCCGGGAAAAGTATTGTGAGACGCGAAAATGACGTGGTCTGTGAGCCCGCGATGATCAAAGCGTTGATCGTCTGATGGCAAAAGTCGTCGCCTGGCTGGTTCTGATCTTCGTGGTGCTGCTGGCGTTGCGGATGATCAATAGCGCCAAGGCGCGGTCGAGGACCCGGCAAGCGACGCCCGCTCCCGCGGCGGATGCGCAGCCGATGGTTCGATGCGCGCGATGCGGTGTATTCCTTCCGCGCAGCGACGCGAGCCCCATCGCGGGCGGCTACGCTTGCGCCGACAGCGAGTGCGTAAAACGATGAGCATCGACATGCAGCCGCATCCGGCGATTCCGCCGTTCGAGCCGCCGCCGCTGCCGACGATGATCACCGAGTCCGGCCGGCGAATTCTGTGGATTGTCGGCTTGTATCGCGCGGTCTGCGGCGTCCTGCTCCTCGGCACCGCGCTGTTTCTCGACCTTCGCGCGGTGGGAATCGGCGCGCCCAACGCCTTCGTTACCGCTGCCGGCCTGTACTTCGCCTACGGCATCCTGACCTTCGGATGGGTACAGCGCGAGTCATTGGGTCTTCCGCTGCCCGCGCTGCTGCTCTCGCTCCTGGCCGGAGACGTCGCCTTTATCGCCCTGCTGATGTACGCCGGCGGCAGCGCCGGCGGGCCGCTGTCGATCCTGCTCTTCCCGCAGCTCGCCGCGAGCGGCTGGCTATTGCGCTCGCAGATCGCATTTTTTCACGCTGCGCTGGCCAGCACGGTCCTGATCGCGCTCGACAGCTGGCGCCTGATCGACGGCCTGATCTCTCCCACGCAGATCCTGCAGACAGGACTCGTCGGCTTCGGCTATTTCGCCACCGTCGGCGTCGCGCTCGCGCTCGGTCGCTATACCAAGGCCAGCGAGGACCTGGCCACGCAGCGCGGCATCGACGTCGCCAATCTCGAGCAGGTCAACCGCCTGATCATCCAGGACATGCAAGACGGCGTCCTGGTCGTCGACCTCAACGGCGTGGTCCGCGGCCATAACGCGCAGGTAACTCGCCTGCTCGGCGGCTTCGGCCGCATGCGCGGCGGCATGCGCCTGGCCGAGTTCAGCTCGACGCTGCACGACTACTGGCGCCGTTGGCAGGAAGACTTTGCCGAGCCACTGCCGCCATTCAAGGTCGAGACGACGCAGCGGCTGCTCCGCGTCAGGCTGGTGCGCATCGGCTCGGGGCTCAATGGCGGAACGCTGATCTATCTCGAGGACCTCGGCCGCGCGCAGAGCGAGGCACAGCAAATCAAGCTGGCGGCGATGGGACGGCTCACCGCCAGTATCGCCCACGAAGTTCGCAATCCCCTGTCCGCGATCAATCAGGCGGCGCAGCTGCTGGAGGAGGACGGCTCGGTCGCCCCCGAAGGCCAGCGGCTGCTGACGATGATACGCACCAACGCCAAGCGCATCGACCGCATCGTCGGCGAGGTCCTGCAGCTCAATCGCCGTGACCGCCAGCAGCCCGAAGTCATCGTGCTCGGCGAATTCATGCATTCATTGGTCGAGGAAATCGTCCAGGCCGAGGGCATCGCGCCGGAAGGCGTCTCGATCGAAGCGCCGCCGGAGCTGGTCGTGATCTTCGATCGGGGGCACCTGAACCAGATCGTCTGGAACCTGGTGCGAAACGCGTGGCAGCATTGCCAGAAAAAAGACGCCAGCATCCGCATCGTGGGACGTCCCGGATACATGGGCGATGCCGTAATATGCGAGCTGTCAGATGACGGGCCGGGCATACCGGCCGAGCTGCGGGCGCAGATCTTCGAGCCGTTCTTCACCACGCGGCCGGGCGGCACCGGCCTCGGCCTGTATATCGCACGAGAGCTCGCCGACGCCAACGGCGCGGCGCTCGAACTGCTGCCAAAAGGACCGGGCGCGAACTTTCGCATCACGCTAAAGCGCGCCGCCAGTCCGGCGTCACAGAAGTAAGGGGAGTCAGCACATGATTCGCAAAGCACGCGACCGGGGACAACCGAAAGTGCTCGTCGTCGATGACGAGCCCGATTTGCTCGAGCTGCTCGAGCTCACGCTCTCGCGCATGGGGCTCGACACGACCCGGGCGCAAACCGTCGGGGAGGCGACGCGGCTGCTCGACACGCAGGCGTTCGACCTCTGCCTTACCGACATGAGGCTTCCCGACGGCGAGGGCCTCACCGTTGTCGAACACATCACCACCAAGGGTCTCGATGTGCCGGTGGCGGTGATCACCGCTTTCGGCAGCGCGGAAAATGCCGTCGCCGCATTGAAGGCCGGCGCCTTCGATTACCTTGCGAAACCGGTGGCGCTCGAGCAGCTGCGCGCGCTGGTCAAGCAAGCGCTCAAGGTTCCGGAAAAGCCCTCGGCCCCGTCGTCGTATCAGTTACTGGGCGAATCGCCCGCAATCATGCTGGTGCGGTCGATGATCGACCGCTTGTCGCGGAGCCAGGCGCCGGTGTTCATCACCGGAGAATCGGGAAGCGGCAAGGAGCTCGCCGCGCGGATGATCCACCTCGGCGGACCGCGCAGCGAGCAGCCTTTCGTTCCGGTCAACTGCGGCGCGATCCCCGAGAACCTGATGGAAAGCGAATTCTTCGGCTACAAGAAAGGCGCCTTTACCGGCGCCGAGGCCGACCGCGATGGATTTTTTCATGCGGCGAACAACGGCACGCTGTTCCTGGACGAGGTGGCGGACCTGCCGCTGCCAATGCAGGTCAAGCTGTTGCGCGCGATTCAGGAAAAGAAGGTGCGCAAGGTCGGCGCAACTACGGAAGAGCCCGTCGACGTGCGCATCATCAGCGCTACGCACAAAAAACTTCCCGCACTGGTCGACGCAGGAGAGTTTCGCCAGGATCTGTTCTATCGTCTGCACGTGATCGAGCTCGCCATGCCCTCCTTGCGCGAGATGCGCGAAGATATCCCGTCGATCGCCGACGCCATCCTGAAAAAGCTGGCGCGTGGAATGCCGGCCAAGCTCGACGCGCAGGCGGCGACCGCGCTCGAGGCTTATCCCTTTCCGGGCAATGTGCGCGAGCTGGAAAACATACTCGAGCGCGGATTGTCGCTCGCCGCCGATGCGCTCAAGATTTCGGCCGACGACCTGCATCTCACGCCGCCGCCGGAAGAAGGCGACGCCTCGTTGCCCCCCGGCGACAAGTGGCCGCTGCAGGATTATCTCGATCGCGTCGAACGCTCCGCCATCAACGAGGCGCTGGAAAAGACGCGCTACAACCGCACCGCTGCGGCGAAGCTGCTTGGTATCACGTTTCGAGCGATGCGCTACCGCATGGAGCGCCTTGGCATCAAGTAAGCCGACCCCAGTCGCCAAGCAATGAGCTCGGCAACTTCGCAAAGTAGCGCTCGAAGCACGTGGATGGTGACGATCGCGGCGGCGGCGATCCTCATGGTCACCATGGGCGCGCGGCAATCGCTCGGACTTTTCATCTCGCCCCTCAACAGCTCGACAGGGCTCGGCATTGCGACCATCAGCCTTGCACTCGCCGTCGGCCAGCTGATGTGGGGAGTCATCCAGCCGGTGGCAGGCGCCGTGGCAGATCGCTACGGTCCGTCAAAGGTTCTGATCGCGGGCCTGGTCGTCCTCTCCGCCGGCACGGCGTTGACGCCTTTCATGACCACCGGTTTTGGACTGATCATATCGCTCGGCCTGCTGTCGGCGATCGGCTCGGGGGCAGGCAGCTTCTCGGTGCTGATCGGCGCAGCGGCCCAGCATCTGACCAGCGACAAGCGAGGCAAGGCCGCGGGCATCATCAACGCCGGCGGATCGTTCGGGCAATTCGTGTTTGCGCCGCTCTCGCAGGCGCTGATCCAGATGCTCGGCTGGATGGGCGCCATGTGGTCGCTGGCGGTGATTACTTTGGGCGCCCTGCCCCTGGTACGTGTCGTCAGCCCGCCACGACCCGTACACCGCGGCGCTGCCACCCACTCTGCAGCGTGGGACGCCGTGCGCGGGGCGGTGGGCGACCGCAGCTATCTGTTGCTGCACGCCGGTTTCTTTACCTGCGGATTCCATATTGCGTTTCTCGTCACGCACCTTCCGGGCGAGGTGAATCTCTGCGGGTTGCCCCCGTCGGTGGCAAGCTGGTCACTGGCGCTGATCGGCCTCGCCAACATCGTGGGCAGTCTGATCGCCGGCTCGTCCACCCAGCGCTTTCGCAGCAAATATATCCTGGCCCTGATGTACGGCTCGCGCGCGCTATTGATCGGCTGTTACCTGCTGGCGCCAAAGACCGCGGTGACGTTCTATATCTTCGCCATCGGCTTGGGGCTGACCTGGCTCGCCACCATTCCACCGACCGCGGCGATCGTGGGCAAGCTCTTCGGCATCCGTTACCTGTCCACACTTTTCGGGCTCACGCTCCTCTCTCATCAGGTGGGCGGTTTTCTCGGCGCGTACCTCGGTGGAATCGCGCTCGAGCGAACGGGTGACTATCAATGGATGTGGTACGCGGACATGGCGCTCGCGGCCGCCGCGGCGATCGTCAATTTGCCGATCCGGGAAGCGCGGGTGCAGCCCGTTCCCTCGGCTGCGTAGCGCGTCGCCGGCTGGCGCTGGAGTCAAAGCTTCCATGGCGGCGATGCCGGGAATGAGGCAGCGCCGAGTCGGCGCTAGCTTTCGGATTGGTCGGAGCCGCTGTCATCGATGTTGCGGCGCTGCCGGATCAGGATCGTAGCCGCCCAGGCGAGACTGATCAGCATCATCAGCGTACCGAAGAAATGCATGACATGCCCCCAGGCATGCGCGCGTTGCAGTTGACCTGTTGCGCTGAATAGATACACGAAGTCGTGAAAGCTGTCGGCGCCGGTGCCGCCGCCAATCAGCGGCAATACGGGGTCGAGTGCGTCATAGGCATAGACGGACGCATCCATGATGCTCATCGCCAGCCACCATGTCGCCAGCGCGGCACCGAAGTTATCGCCAGTTTGACGATGGAGCGCAACCGCGCAAACAATCGGAATGATCCATTGCCCGAGGGTGCCTCCGGCGACGCGCATGAATTCGCCGAACGACCAGAAGACCACGTGACCGGCTTCGTGAAATGGAATGAGCGTCAGATGTACGAAGGCTGGTATTTCGGTGATGTCGGTGGCCCAGATCCGACATCCCCAGAGCGCAACGAGCACAAACAGGACACAACGGCCGATCCAATGCGTCTTTGACACTCGTTGCGGTACGTCGAGCAGCGACGCCCACCACGAACGCGTGTCTCCACGAAGACGCAAGATCAACACCAGCACTATGCAACAGACTTGCGCGGAGGTACGCTCCACCGATGAATGACAAATTGCTCGCAGACGCCCGCGCTCATTGCCGTGCACGGTCAAGGATCAGGCCTTCCGGCGCGATCCTCGCCTTCGGCCTCGCCGCGGCTTCTGCCGCGCCCGTCGCGTATGCCGACCCGCTCGCACCGGTCGATATTCCGAAGCTGTGGGCGGCGCTGGCCGACGACTCGGCAATTCGCCCACCGGACGTTCCGAAGCCCGATTTCTCGTCCGAGATCGAGGCGCGCAAGAGCTATGGTATCCCGGTGCTGGAGATCATCGGCTTCGAGTTCCTGTTGAACGAAGTCAACCGGCACTCCAGCGACAGTGCCGACTACAAGAGCAACTGGTCGACGATCCAGCACAATCTGCACAGCAGCTGGGTCGTCGACAGGGACCCGTTCAAGACCAATCAGCTGGGCCACCCGTATCAGGGGTCGATGTATCACGGCTTCGCGAGGTCCGCCGGCCTCAGTTACTGGGAGTCGCTCGCCTACACGTTCGCCGGAAGCGCGCTATGGGAAATCGCTGGCGAGAACACGCCCCCCTCGCGCAACGACCAGGTAGCGACCGGAATTGGCGGAACGTTTCTGGGCGAGGTTCTGTTCCGGCTTTCGAATCTGGTGCTCGAGCACGACGACATTCCGCCGCTCCT
>Ga0209839_10000715_pt1 | contig 16900 bp, 17 predicted proteins | sample OrgsoiDNA2013050_FD_185800 | JGI IMG/M metagenome (GOLD analysis project Ga0209839, IMG submission 185800) | Permafrost soil microbial communities from the Arctic, to analyse light accelerated degradation of dissolved organic matter (DOM) -... | ecosystem: Environmental > Terrestrial > Soil >... | reverse complement strand
CTTTGATGGGTTTGGCGCAGCAGACGGCGCTCAACGAAGTGCCGTCCGCGCCGGTTCCGCAAGCCTCTTCTGTGGCGTCCTCTGACTTTGCGGAGGCACGCAAGCTGACGCAGCAGGGGAAGGTCGACGACGCCATCGCTGAACTGCAAGCACTGGAAGCTCGCGATCCCGTTGCCAAAGGTCTGGCTCTCGAGATGGGCACGGCGTATTACAAGAAGAGCGACTTCCCGAAGGCGATCGAGTATTTGAAAAAGGCAACCGTAGCGGATCCCGCGAACGGCGAGGCGATGCAACTCCTCGGGCTTTCCTATTACCTGGGTGGACATCCGGCGGATGCGATTCCGTTATTAGAGAAAGTCCAAGGCTGGTACTCGCGAGCCAACGTCGACGCTTCGTACATTCTGGGCATCTGTTACATCCAGACCAAAGACTACGCGCAGGCACGCAAGGCGTTCGGCAAGATGTTCGACGTGCCGCCGGACTCGGCCGCAAGTTATCTGTTCACGGCACGCATGCTGTTTCGCCAGGAGTACGACCCGATTGCCGAAGAATACGCGCTGAAGGCGGTGGCTCTCGATCCCAAACTGCCGCTGGCTCATTTTCTGCTGGGCGAACTTTATATCTACAAATCGCGGATCCCGGAAGCGGTCGCGGAGTTCCAGAAGGAGCTCGCCATCAACCCGGCCCACGCCGCTACGTATTACAAGCTGGCTGACGCGTATTCGCGAATTCAGAAGTACGAAGATGCTGAACGCTTGCTGCAGCGTTCCATCTGGCTCGACTCGACCTCGACGGGGCCCTACATCCTGATGGGGAAGGTGCTGGAGAAAAAGGGCGAATTCGATCTTGCATTGCGTGCCCTGAAGCGGGCGGCCGCGATGGATCCGAACAGTGCCACGACCCATCACCTGCTCGGCCAGACCTACCGCGACATGGGGAAGAAAGAAGAAGCGGAAAGCGAACTCAAGCTGGCCGAAGAACTGCAGCACAAACAGGACCCGCATTAAGAGAAGTTTCACCCGGCCTACAAAGCAATGTCATCCCGACCGGAGCGAGTGAAGCGAGCGCAGTGGAGGGACCTGCTTTTTCGAGGCGCCTGTACCAGATCTCAGAGTGCGGCGGCCTGGTCGCGGCGGCGCGCCTGGATTTCGATGAAGACATTCACCAGCGAGACGGCTGCGGGCGTCACGCCGGGAATGCGTGAGGCTTGTCCGATGGTGCGCGGCCGCACGTGGGTGAGCTTCTCCTGCATCTCGCGCGACAGTCCGCTGATCGAACGATAATCGAACCACTCGGGAATCGAGTGCTGCTCGGACTTCTTCAGGCGCTCCATGGCGCGCTGTTGCTGCAGCAGGTAGCCTTCGTACTTGATCTCGGTCTCGATGGACTTAAGCTCGTTTCTCACTTCCGAAGAAAGCTTTTTCACCACGGAGGACTCAGAGGACACGGAGGAATTCCTTGCAAAGAACTCGGGCTTGAGTTCTCTCAGGATCGGCACCAGTTGCTCGACTTTGACTTCGGGACGCTTCAAAACCTGCGCGCAGGTTTGCCCGATGGCCGTTGTGCCGCCCGCGACGGCAGACTCTTCGTCGCTGCCCTGGCAACGCTCTAACATTTCGGCGGTGATCCGCGTGCTTTCCAGCAGGTTCTTCATCTTCGCCAGCCGAACTTGCTTCGCCTGAAAATCTTCCCACGCGTCATCGGAGATGAGGCCTACGCGACGGCCGTGCGGGGTGAGGCGACGGTCGGCGTTGTCGATGCGCAGGTGCAATCGGAACTCGGCCCGCGATGTGAACATGCGGTAAGGCTCATTCGTGCCCTTAGAAATCAAGTCGTCGATGAGGATCGCGGTATAGGCTTCGGTGCGATCGAGGATCAGCGGCTTCTGCTGCTTCACCTGCAGCGCGGCGTTGATGCCCGCCATCAGTCCCTGACACGCCGCTTCTTCATATCCAGACGTGCCGTTGATCTGGCCGCCTAGAAACAACCCGGCGATCTTGCGAGTCTCAAGCGTGCGCTCCAGTTCGGTGGGATCGATGGAGTCGTACTCAATGGCGTATCCCGGCCGCAGCATGTCTGCGTTTTCGAGGCCGGGAATCGACTTCAAAATCGCAAGCTGGACATCTACCGGCAGCGACGTACTCATGCCGTTCACATAGATCTCGTGGGTGTTCAGTCCTTCCGGCTCAAGGAAGAGCTGGTGCATTTCCTTGTCGGGAAACTTCACGATCTTGTCTTCGATCGAGGGACAGTAGCGCGGGCCGATCGACTGGATCTGTCCGCTGTACATCGGCGAGCGATGCACGTTTTCGCGGATGATGCGGTGCGTCTCCGCCGTAGTCCACGCAATGTAGCAGGGCACCTGCGAGTCGTGATGCGCGACGCGCTTAGTGCGAAAGCTGAACGGGGTTGGATCCACGTCGCCCGGTTGCGCCGGGAAGCGCGCCCAGTCGACGGTGCGTCCGTCCAGACGCGGCGGGGTTCCAGTCTTAAGACGGCATCCGCGCAAGGCGAGCTTTTTCAGCGCCTCTCCCAGCAGAACCGCGTTGGGCTCGCCCGATCGTCCCGCAGGATACTGCTGTTCGCCGCAATGAATCAGGCCGTTGAGAAACGTTCCGGTGGTGATGATGACTGCAGCTGAGCCGACCGTGCGGCCGTCTCTGAGCTTTATGCCGAGGACGCGGCTTCTCGCATTTGCGGCTTCCGGCTTCCGGCTCTCGGCTTCCAGAAGCGCATGAGCTTCGAGGATTACCGGCGGAATCCCGAGTGCCGAGTGCTGAATGCCGCCTCCGGCAGCCGAAGACCGGGAGCCGGAAGCCTCTTCCAGAATCAGATCCGCAACCTCTGCCTGCTTGATCTTCAGATTCGGCTGCGACTCCAGCATCTCGCGCATCTTCAGGCGATAGGCTTGCTTGTCGCATTGGGCGCGCGGCGACCACACCGCCGGGCCGCGCGATGTGTTCAGTAGACGAAACTGGATGCCGACCGCGTCGGTGATCTCGCCCATGATCCCGCCGAGGGCGTCGACTTCGCGCACCAGGTGTCCCTTGGCGATGCCGCCCACCGCCGGGTTGCATGACATCTGCGCGATCAGATCGACGTTAAGCGTGTAGAGGGCAGTCTTCATGCCCATGCGTGCGGCGGCCATCGCGGCCTCGCACCCGGCATGGCCGGCGCCGACGACCACTACGTCGAATTGTTCGGTGAACTGCATGCGAAGCGGACGGCGCACCCCAGAAAATCCTGCGCGTGTTACTTCTTTCATTCTAGCAACTTGGCAGACGGTGTGATCCCCATCACTTGCTGACTTTACCTTTTCGCCCGTATATTGGGCTGTCCTATCCATCGCCAGAGGGGGCTTCATGAATACTGCGGAATTCTTCCAGCAACTGGACGCGCGCATCGGGAAGTATGACCTGCTCTGCCATCCCTTTTACAAAGCGTGGTCGGCCGGACTGTTGACCCGCAACGATCTGCGCGAATATGCCCAGGACTACTACCATCACGTCGAAGCCTTTCCTTCTTACCTCGCGGCTCTTGGGATGCGCCTGGAGGAAGGCGAATTGCGGCGTGCTGTGCTGGCCAACATGTGCGACGAGAAGGGCGTAGACGGGCGGCCAGGGCGGGATTCGGTTCCCCACTCGGACCTTTGGCTGGACTTCGCCGAAGGCATGGGCTCAAGCCGCAATCTGGAGTGGCACAGCCCGGTGCCGGAGATTCGTCAGCTCATCCGGCACTTTCATCAGATCGCCAGCGAAGGCTCGCCCGAGCAGGCGCTCGCCGCCTTTTACGTCTACGAGTCGCAGGTGCCCCGTATCGCACAGGAAAAAGAGCGTGGCCTGCGGGAGATGTACGGTGCCGACGACAAGACCTGTGGTTACTTCGCGCTGCATGCGACGGCCGATGTTTACCACTCGAATGTCTGGCGTAAGCAACTGGAAAAGCGGATCGCCGCCCACCCCGAGACCGCAGACGCAGCTCTGGACGCGGCCGAGAACGCCGCGCGCATGCTGTGGCAAGCGCTCGATGGCATCGACGCCCGCCGTACGGCGATGGCAGCGGCATAGTTCGACGGTCGCTTAGGTTCGAGCCAATGATTCGATAAAATCATTGGCTCATTTTCTTTGGGAGAGGTATCGGCTGTGGCTAAAGAGATTCCCACGGGGGCGCGCGGCGAAGCCGAAGAGACCGTCGAATTTGAGCACACGCTCACGTCCCACCATCCAGAATTGCCGCCTGTGTATTCGACACCGGACATGATCCGCGTGATGGAGACTGCGGCGTTCCACGCACTGCAGCCGTACTGTGAAGGCGACGAGATCACTGTAGGAACATCCATCAACATTGAGCACCGCGCCGCCAGCGGCATCGGCGCACGCATCAAGGCGGAGGCCGTGCTCGAATCCTTCGACGGACGTTTCTACACGTTGCGTGTGACCGCCCGTGACGACGCGCAGGAAATTGGACGCGGCACGGTAGGTCGCGCAGTGGTCAGCGTCGGCAAGTTCGTCAAGAAGATGAAAGACAAATAACAAAGCTCGACCACTCAGAACCGAGAACCCCATCCCAATCGGCATTATCTCCGACACTCACGGCCTGCTTCGCCCCGAAGCGCTCGCAGCGCTGCGCGGGGCGGAACACATCATTCACGCCGGGGACGTGGGCGCGCCGGAAATTCTCGATCAACTCGCCACTATCGCGCCCGTGACCGCGATCCGCGGTAACGTCGACAAGGCAGCGTGGGCTCGCAGATTGTCCGCGACGGAAGTCGTAGAGATCGGGGGCGTTTCCATCTATGTGCTGAACGATCTGGCGCAGCTCGATCTGAAGCCGGAGGCCGCAGGGTTCAAAGTCGTGATCTCCGGCCACAGCCACGTCCCGAAGCAGGAGACTCGCGAGGGTGTGCTGTACTTCAATCCCGGCAGCGCCGGTCCGCGACGCTTCAAATTGCCGGTGACCATTGGCAGGCTGATCGTGGAGGGAGGAGTTGTTCGAGGAGAAATTGTCCCGATCTTAGACTGAGGATTCTTGGAAGGATCTCGCGCGCACCGTCGTCGCGTTCGTAGAAGTTTCCACACGAGATCCCTCACCCGGCTGAACTGCGCCGGGTATCGGGATGACGCCCTCCATCGGGAAACAAGGCGCCGCAGTCCGAACGCTTCCCCGTTGCTACAATCCCAAAGAGTGTCCCTCTCCTTCCACATTGATTCCAGCACCGGCAAAGCGCGCACCGGGCGCCTGCTGACCCCGCACGCTGAAGTCTCGACGCCGGTGTTCATGCCGGTGGGAACGGTGGCGTCGGTGAAAGGGGTGTCGCAGGACATTCTGGAGGACCTGGGCGCGCAGATTATCCTCGGCAACACGTACCACCTCTACCTGCGGCCGGGGATCGCTACCGTGCGCCGCATGGGCGGGCTGCATGGATTCATGTCGTGGCGGCGAGCGATCCTGACCGACTCGGGCGGCTTTCAGGTTTTCAGCCTGAATGAACTGCGTAAGGTCACCGAGGAAGGCGTGACGTTCCGTTCCCACCTGGATGGTTCCTCTCATTTTTTCAGCCCAGAAAGCGCGATGGAAGCGCAGATCGGGCTGGGCGCCGACATCATCATGGCCTTCGACGAGTGCACCGAATTCCCGGTGGATCGCGCCCGGGCACGGGCTTCGATGGAAATGACGGCTCGCTGGGCGGCCCGCAGCAAGAAATATTTTGAGGATCACAAGCACGAAGTTCCGTGGAAAAACGAGGACGAGGGGACTAGCAGAGGCCATGTGGGGGCGGCTGTCCCCACACAATCTCTTTTCGGCATCGTCCAAGGCGGCATGGACCGCGAACTGAGAAAAGAATCCGCGGAGCGGACCATCGAAATTGGCTTTCCCGGCTACGCCATCGGCGGGCTCAGCGTCGGCGAGCCCCGCGAGCTGACCCGCGAAATCGTCGAATCGACGCTGGAGCATCTGCCCAAGGACAAGCCGCGCTACCTGATGGGCGTAGGCACGCCCGAAGAGATTGTCGAGTACTCCAACCTGGGTGTCGACATGATGGATTGTGTCCTGCCGACGCGCGCCGCGCGCCACGGCCTTCTGTTCACCTCGGAAGGGAAGGTCTCAATCAAGCAGGCGCGTTACGCCCAGGACCCGGCCCCGCTCGACCCAAATTGCGGCTGCCGGGTGTGCCAGCGCTACTCCCGGGCCTATTTACGTCACCTGTATGCATCCAATGAAGTGCTGGCACAGGTCTTGAATACGATCCACAACCTGAGTTTCTACCTTGACACTATGCGGCGGGTACGGCATTCTATCTCACTTGGGGTAGAGTCCCGTTTTCTTTCGAGTGTCTGGTCAAGACCGAGACCATGACCGCCAGGGCCCTCCCCGGATTCAAGCCTGAAAACAGAAAGAACCCGGCCGAAGTCGATCGAAACCCCGTGGTGAAATTTCAGCTCCCGCGGCGCTAAAAGGGCGCGGGCGGTTTTTCGCGGATACATACGCTCAGACCTCAATATGCAATCTTTACTGGCAGTACAGCTCGGTGGTGGCGGCGGTATGGGGTGGCTCGGTATGGCGCCCCTTATTTTTATCTTCGCCATATTTTATTTTCTCTTGATCATGCCCCAGCAGCGCCGTCAGAAGAAATGGCAGGCTATGCTGGATCAACTTAAAACCGGTGACAAAGTCACCACCAGCGGCGGGTTGCGGGGAACCATCATGGCGCTTAAGGATGATTGTGTTCATCTGCGCGTTCCTCCCAATAATCTCGTCGTGGAAGTGACCAAGGCCTCGGTTTTGCAGGTAACCACCACCGAGGAAGAAGTAAAGACAAAATAGTTTCGCGTTTCAAGGTTCCAGATTCGGGCAGGTAGTGAAGACTGGAGACTCGAAACTCGAAACTCGAAACAAGTTTTTATTATGACCAAGAATCTTCTTTTAAAGCTCGTATTCATCGTCGGCACGATGGTCTTTTTCCTGTTCGGCATCTTTGGGATTCCGAAGAGCTTTTCCGGGCAGGGGCTGCTCACGGCGCTTACCGATCACATTCACCTCGGGCTCGATTTGAGCGGCGGAACGCATCTGATCTTGCAGGTCCAGGTCAACGATGCCGTCAATGTCGTGGCGCAAAGCGCCGAAGAAATTCTGAAAGAGCAGCTGCGAACCCGGAAGATTGACTATTCCGACATTTCCCAGCCCGACCAACAGAACAATCCCGACCGTCTTGTCGTGAAAGGGATGCAGGCGGCAGCGCGCTCTGATTTGCTCACGATCGTGCAGGAGCGTTTGCCGGAGTACGATGTGACGGGCGGTCCCGACAATTCCTGGAATCTCGCGATGAAGCCTTCCGCCTTGACGGATCTGAAGAACAAGGCTGTTACCCAGGCCATCGATACCATCCGCAACCGCATCGACGCTCTCGGCGTCAGCGAGCCTACCATTGAGGAGCATGGCCTCGGGGAACACCAGATTCTTGTGCAACTCCCGGGCGTGGATGATTCCGGACGCGTGAAAGACATCATGCAGTCGACCGCGATGCTCGAGATCAAGCAGTCTCTCGGTGGACCGTACCCGAGCGAGCAGGCGGCGATGCAGGACAAAGGCGGCGTTCTGCCAGCGGACGCGATTCTTCTTCCCGGGCACGCCATGCCAGGAGTCGAGACGGAGGGGCAGGCCTGGTACCTGGTATCGCGCATTTCGGCGGTGAGCGGCAAGGACCTGCGTGACGCGCAGGCCAGTCGCGACCAGAACGGCCAGCCCAGCGTCAGCTTTTCGCTGACGGGCGAGGGTGGGCAGCGATTTTACAGCTTCACTTCAGCGCACGTGGGCGACAGCCTGGCTGTGGTGCTCGACAACAAAGTGCAGGAAGTCGCTAACATCAAGGAGCCCATTCGCGACCAGGGCTCAATCAGTGGCGGCCGTATGAGCGAGCAGCAGGCGAAGGATCTGTCCATGATTCTGCGCTCAGGCGCACTGCCCGCCAGTATCAAGTATCTGGAAGAGCAAACCGTGGGACCGTCGCTGGGTGCGGACTCTATTCGATCCGGTGTGATGGCGACCATCATCGGCATGGTGGCGGTGCTGATTTTCATGCTGGTTTACTACCGCGGCGCCGGCATCAATGCGGACTTGGCGCTCATCATGAACCTCATCATTTTGCTGGGGTTCCTGGGATGGTCCACCATCGCGGGCGTTAACGTAGCCCTTACCTTGCCTGGAATTGCAGGGGTGATTCTGACCGTCGGCATGGGCGTGGATTCCAATGTGCTGATCTTCGAGCGCATTCGCGAAGAGTTACGCAATGGCAAGACGCCGCCTTCGGCTGTGGATCAGGGCTTCAGTCATGCCTGGATCACGATCGTCGATACCCACGTCACGACCATTCTTTCAGCCGCAATTCTGTTCATCTTTGGAACCGGTCCAGTGAAGGGATTCGCCACCACGCTCACGTTTGGGTTGCTGGCGAACCTGTTTACCGCTGTCTTCGTGTCGCGCGTCATCTTCGACTGGGTGCTCACCCGCAAACAACGCGGAGAGGCGCTCAGTATTTAGGAATTGAGTGATTGAGTCATCCGGTCATGGAGTCCTTGAAAAACGTGCCGTCGCTTGCGGTTTTCAATCGCTCAATGACGCAATCGCAGAATCACCAGATCTTTGCTAAGTCATAGATTTAAGTCATAGATAGATAGAGAAGGGGCTAGACAACCCGTGGAGTTCTTTCGCAATACCAACATCGATTTCCTAGGCAAAAAGTGGTATTTTCTCGCCTTCTCGCTGATCTTTAGCGTTGCCGGCGTGCTTTCCATGGCGTTCTGGCACGGCATCCCGTGGGGTGTGGACTTTCGCGGAGGAACCCTGGTTTATGTGAAGTTCTCGCATGCGCCCGACTATGCCGCCATTGACGCCGACATGCATCGCGCGGGCCTGCGCAATCCCAAGATTCAGCGCTATGGTGCCATTGCGAACAATGAGGTGTTGATCGATCTCGACGTGCGCGAAACCAACGAACAGGCGCTCGATCAGGGCAAGTTGACCATCATTAAGGCCTTGGGGACGAATATTCCGTCGGGTAAGGCGGATCTCAACAACGCTAGTGTCTTGGCCATCAAACAGTTCCTTGTCGATAAAGACCCCCTGCGTGCCGGTTCCGACGCCGACAAGAAGTACTCGGCCCAGGCCCAGGCCATCGTGGACTATCGGGACAAAGTTCAAGGCGGAGTGTTGAATTCTTCCGACCAATTGCAGAGCGCCGCCGGGGTTGACCGTGCTGTCGTCGCTTCCCTCCCGGACGGTTTCTACCTGTCCGACTTCGGCGTACGCAATGTCGAAATCATCGGCCCTCAGGTCGGCGGCCAGTTGCGCACTCAGGCAGGCTTAGCCACCCTCTACTCGTTGCTTGGGATGCTGGTTTACCTTGGATTCCGGTTTGAGTGGATTTATGGCATCGCGGCGGTGGTGACGGTATTTCACGACACACTGATCACCGTGGGAGCATTTTCGCTGACCAATACCCCCATTACCCTGACCGTGATCGCCGCCATCCTGACCCTGATTGGTTACTCTAATAACGACACGATCGTGGTATTTGACCGCATCCGGGAAAACATTAAACTGATGCGGCGCGAGAAACTATCGGAGATCGTGAACCGGAGCATCAATCAAACTCTAAGCAGAACGATCTTGACAGCTGGCCTCACCTTCCTTACCGTACTCGCACTCTTTTTGTTCGGTGGCGAGGTGCTTCGTGGATTCAGCCTCGCGCTCGTAATTGGCATCTTAATCGGGACGTATTCGTCGATTGCGATTGCCGCTCCGATCCTGGTGGCCTACCAGGACTGGCGGATTGAAAAAGGCAGGCGTCCGGTCGCGATGCCGGGAAAAGCTAGGTAAGTTACCCTATGGCGCAGGGGTAACGATTGCGTTACGCCTTGTTATGTGGGGTTTAGAGCAAAACCGTGCGGCCTGAGGTCGTCCGGATGGCAGGCAAAAGAAACTGGGAGCAAAGGGGAACTGGCCGGTGTCTAAGTATTTCTGAGGTTCTGAAAGAAGTTAGGGGGCAAATCCAATGTTTGAAGACAGTCTTATCGAGTCCGGCAACAGGCTTAAGACGAAGCGCGGATGGACGTCGATGGTCTCGTTCGCCATACAAATGGGAATCGTCGGTATCATGGTTCTGATCCCGCTGATTTTCACTGAGGCCCTACCCAAGGGTACAACGATGTTCATGTTGGTGGCCCCCCCGCCTCCGCCGCCTCCTCCTCCGCCAGCCGCCGCTATGGTCCAACACGTCAAAGTGATCCAGACCGACATCGTTAACGGCGAACTTCGTACACCTACCAAGATTCCTCAAAAGGTCAAAATGATTCAGGAAGACGAAGCTCCTCCGCCGTCGATGGCATCGACGGGCGTGGTGGGCGGCGTCCCGGGCGGCGTTCCGGGTGGATCGATGGGCGGCGTGATCGGCAGCGTTCTGAGCAGTACGCCAGTCGCGGTGCCGCACATTGCCACCCCGCAGCGCGTGCGGGTTTCGGCTGGTGTGACGAATGGACTGCTGGTTCATCGCGTTGCCCCGAACTATCCGCCGCTGGCGCGTCAGGCGCGTATTCAGGGTACTGTGCTTCTCCAGGCCCAGATCAGCAAGGATGGCAATATCGAAAACCTGCAGTTGATCAGCGGGCATCCCATGCTGGCTCCGGCCGCGATCGAAGCCGTGAAGCAGTGGAAGTACAAGCCGTACCTGCTGAACGGAGAACCGGTCGAGGTCGAGACGCAGGTTCAAGTTAACTTCACCCTTGCTGGGGGCTAGACTCTCCAGCGCGGCGCAGTTCGCAATTTTTCGTCGAAGTGTGCATCGCCCTCCCCCTCCCACCTCAGCGCGGTGGCCGGGAGGGGCTTTTCAGAAGCCCGATCGCGGCCGCCGTACCGCCAGATTGTCATAGGGGTATGGCCGACCGGGTTCGTGCATGTGCGGTGAAATCCGCATGAGCAGCTGGCATTCGATTTCTTGTCGGCGGTTGGCACCTTAACGTGCATCAAAGTGTCCAAGTAAATAGTTGAAGTAAAGAGTTCCGAGGAGGGAAAGCAACTCATGTTCGCAACTCACGTAGCAGGAGCCGTTCTCAGTCACGTTTCCGTCGCAGCCACCTGGATTGTCCAGGAAGGCGGCGGCGCCATGGCGACCGATCCATTGGGCTTGTGGAAAGCAATGGGATGGGTTGCGCGCACCGTTGTCATCATTCTCTTCATCATGTCCGGCTGGTCCATCGGCGTGATGATCGACCGCTGGATGGCCTATAGCGCCGCCCGCAAACAGTCTCGTGCCTTCGCCCCCGCCGTTGCCGGCGCCCTGCGCGATGGCCGTATCGATGAAGCCATTAAGGTTGCCGAGCGCAACAAGAAGAGCCACCTGGCCAAGGTTGTCACCGCTGGCCTGATGGAATTCAAGGCTCACCAGGATTCCCCGGGCGCAATCCCTGGCGAAACCATTGAAGCCTCCAAGCGCGCCCTGGAACGCACCGAAGCCATCGTCCACGCCGAACTGAAGCGCGGATTGGGCGGCCTCGCCACCATCGGCTCGACCGCTCCCTTCGTGGGACTGTTCGGAACGGTGATGGGCATTCTGAACGCCTTCATCGGCATCAACAACTCCAAGGCCACCGGTCTGGCTGCAGTCGCCGGCGGTATCGCGGAAGCGCTGGTTACGACGGCCATCGGGCTGCTCGTCGCCATCCCGGCCGTCATGATGTTCAACTATCTGACCGGTCGCGTGGAAGCGTTCGACGTCGAAATGGACAACTCGTCGAGCGAACTGATCGACTACTTCCTGAAGAAGCGCGGCGACATTCGCCGGTAAGAGCGGGCTCCGTCTGGTTTCCGCAATGAGTTGCTTGTCCGGCGCTGGACCGTTCCAGCGCCGGGCTTTCCCAACTTACCGCGGAGCTTACAGCCCGGGAAGTACAGGAGACATCTAGCTATGGCACTAGCAAAGCGGAACGAAGGGGCGAAGGTCAGTTCCGACATCAACGTCACCCCAATGGTGGACGTGATGCTGGTTCTGCTGATCATCTTCATGGTGGTCACGCCCATGTTGCAGAAAGGCGTCAGCGTCGACATGGCAAAAGTCGACAACCCGACGCCGATGGAAGATGCCGACAAAGAAGACGCCCTGTTGGTTTCCATCACGCGCGACGGTACGGTTTATTTCGGTACCGAGAAGATCACGACCGACAACTTGACCACCAGAGTAAAAGACCGTCTCGCCAACAAGCCGGACAAGCGCGTGTACGTGAAAGCTGACATGCGAACCCGTTTCGGCGGCGTGGTGCAGGTGGTGGATAGCGTTCGTGCCGCCGGGGTCGATGATCTTGGCTTGCTCACCGATCAGAGGAAAACTGGTCCTAGTGCCCCGCCAGCTCCGGCTGCGCCAGGCCAATAGAGGAGAACGACCATGGGAATGGCAGTTGGCCCGAGCGGAGGCCAAAGTGCAAACATCAACGTCACACCGCTCATTGACGTCCTGCTGGTTCTATTGATCATCTTCATGGTGATCTCGCCGGTCACGCCGAAGGGGCTGGATGCGCTGGTTCCTCAGCCGCCACCGCCAAACGCGCCGAAGAACAATACTCCCGACCGCACGATTGTGGTGCAACTCATCGACCGCGGCGCGGGGTCGGAGCCCGGCGTGAAGATCAACACCGACGACGCCACCTGGGACAACCTGGAAGGCCGTCTGTCCGACATTTACAAGCAGCGCGCGGAAAAGGTCATGTTCGTGAAAGGGGACGATTCCATACCCTTCGGCGATGTGGCCAAGGTCATCGACATTGCGCACGCCTCCGGTGTGGACAAGGTCGGCCTGATCACCGCGAAGATCGAAGCGGGCAACTAAGGCACAGCCCGTTCCTGCAAGAGGCCCCGTTTCTCGCGCCATTTCACGAGCACGCGAGAAATGGGGTACCCAAGAAAAATTTGTGCCGCTCCCGGGCGCTTGTCAAACGTCTGTCTCTGGGCCTAGGATGCTGTGGCGAGGGAGACTTATACCGCAATGAATAAGAATGTAAGACTGCTTACGCTGGCGGCGGTAGCGCTGGCGCTCTTCTCCTCTGTGGGCTGCGACAAGCTGAGGGCCCGCGATCAGCTCAACAAGGGCGTCAAGGCATACAAGGACAACCACTACGAGCAGGCCATCGATCATTTCCAGCAGGCCGTGCAATTGGACCCGGGCCTGATTAACGCGCGCATGTACCTGGCGACGGCATTCGTTTCGCAATATATTCCTCAGGTGGAGTCGCCGGACAATCTGCGGATCGCGCAGCAGGCGATCGACGAATACCAGAAGGTTCTCGACAATCCCAGCGCCGTCCGCGAACAGAAAGTGAATAGCGCGAAGGGGATTGCCTACCTGTACCTGAACGAGAAGAAGTGGGACGACGCCAAGAAGTTTTACCGGATGGCTTCTGACCTGGATCCGAACGATGCGGAGCCCTATTACTCGGTGGGCGTGATCGACTGGACCGCATCCTACCAGCCTCGTATGGAAGAGCGCGCCAAGCTGGGGCTGAAGCCGGAAGAGAACCTGAACCCGAAGAACAAAGATCAGAAGCAGGTCTGCGATGCGCTGAAGGCCAAGAACACGCCGGCAATTCAGGAGGGTATCGACAGCCTCGACAAGGCGATCAAGCTTCGTGCGGATTACGATGACGCCATGGCCTACATGAACCTGATGTACCGCGAGAGGGCCGACGTTGAGTGTGACAACCTGGCGGCGCGGGCCGAGGACTTGAAAGCGGCCGACCACTGGGTGGATGAAACGCTCAAGGCCAAGAAGGAAAAGGCGGACAAAGCGGCGCAGGCCAGTGGCGGTGGGATCACGGTGGATCAGCCGAAGTAGATTTCAAGCAAGGTAGAGAGTTCAAGCCTCCTTCGATTCGAAGGGGGCTTTTATTTTTGTGGCGGGAACCCTCACCGTCGACAGCAGGCCGCGTCCGGCTAACGTTGGTGACGATCCCCTTCTGACGTACGGTCCCTCGGAGGGCTTTCCGCCCTCCTCAGGATGACATGCTGTCTGCGGGCGGAGGGATTCACTTGCTGTAGAGGCGGACTTCTACCTGCGGGAACTGCCAGCGCTGCATCTTGGGAAAGGACTCGGGGAGAACTTGAGACAGGATCGCGGTCGGCGGGTCGAGGCCGGGGCCGTTATACATCAGCATGACCCACACGCGAGGATGGTTGAGGGTTGTCGTACGCACGATATCATCAGTCAGTTTGGCCTTGAGATCGAGGTAGTCGAGGCTGGGGGCGTAATGCGGGAAAATGATTTCGGGCGTGGGCCCACTTTGTGCGGTGCGAAGTGAAAAGAAAAATTCGTAGGGCACGCGGGCGTGAGGTTTGTGGAAGAGGATGGCGTCGCCGGGCTGGGCGTGGTCAAGGATGAAAGTAGAAGCGGCACCGGCGGCGTCGGGATCGGTGTCGAGGTCGTGGCCGTAGACGAAGAAGATTCCCTGCATGGAGAGAATCAGTACGCAGGTGAGGGCGGCGGCGAGCAGCCATGAATTGCGCAGGCGTGCCATACCGGCCGCCACAAGGAGGACGAGTGGCGGCAGGCAGAAGACCAGATAACGCGGGAGAAATACGGGACGAATAATCGACAGGACGAACGTGAGGGCTACTGGAAAGAGCAGCCACAGCAGCAGAAACTGGATGCGCCAGATTTCCCAAGTCTGAGGGCGAGTTATTAGGCCGTGAGCGACAGGAATCGCCGCGAGAGTGCCGGCCACGGTAAAGATTAAAAGAAGCGGCCAACTGGCACCGCCGGAAAGATGCTCGGCGAATGCGAGTAAGTCATGCAGGCCGGGGCGGTGAATCCAGCGGATGGGGCCGGCTCCGGTCTTGGCCACGAAAATCACGAGGGGCAGAACAGCAACTGCGATTGTGGCCCAGATGCGGCGCAGGTCAGAACTGCGGCGATCATCCGCGTCTCGGCGATCCAGGCAGCGCAGAGCTAGAGCCTGCGCTGCCAGCAGAAGAAGTGCATAGAGATGCGCATAGACCGCCATGATGCTGCACAGGATGTAGAGGCGGCGATGCGTGCGGGAAGGGTCGCGAACATACGCGACGAGGAAGCCCGAGGAGAGGGTCGCCAGAAGCACGAAGAGGGAGTAGGCGCGGGCTTCCTGCGCGTAGCGGACATGGTAGGCATTGAAGGTCAGAAGCGACGCGGCGAGCAGTGCGACGCGGCGGTCATTCTGGTAGAGCAGGCAGACCAGCCAATATATCGCCGGGATGGTTGCCGCCGCGAAAATGACGGAGAGACTGCGGATAAAGAATTGACTCTGGCCGGACTGCGGGGCTAGGTGCAACCAGATTCGCAGGGCGAGGTAGTACAGCGACATGTTCGCTTCACGCCAGGCGAGGACGCGCAGCAAACTCGACCAGCGCATCCGGGCGAGCGCCACGCTGAAAGTTTCGTCGAACCAGAAGGGCTTGCGCGCCAGGAACAGCAAGCGAATGATGGTGCCGGCTGCGACAAGGATCAGGAGCGTGAGGCGGCGTGCCCAGCGCGCGTGACCGGGCAAGGCTTCCACGCATTGATTCGCCGCGGCTTCTGGTGGCATGAGGGAGCGAAGGGGAATTTCCAGATGATACTATGCTAGGAAAGCGTTGAATTTGCGGGTATTTTCAGGCGGGTACGCGAATGGCATCCCTTAATACTGCGCTGCGGGTTCCGGCGGCGCGGGCAGATCGGAGCGGCAATCGGTGGAAGGGATGCGTGTCGGTGATTGTGCCGGTCTACAACGAGGCGGGGCATGTGGAAGAACTGCTGCAGGCGATCCATGCCGCGCCTGTGAAGAAGGAAATCATCATCGTCGACGACGGTTCGACCGACGGAACTCGCGAGAAATTGCGGGCCATGCCGGCGGTTGACGACGTAACCATCGTCTTTCATGAAAACAATTGCGGCAAAGGTGCGGCGATTCGCACGGCGCTGGCCTATGCGCGCGGGGAGTATGTGCTGATCCAGGATTCCGATCGGGAGTACGATCCGCAGGATTATCCTGCGCTGTTGCGGCCGCTGGAAGAAGGTAAGGCCAACGTGGTGTATGGGGTACGGCCGGATCGTCCGGAGCGCGGGCTGCGATTTTTTCTGGGCGCGAAGCTGCTCACGCATTTGGCTAATTTTCTTTATGGCGCGGGGATACACGACGAGGCAACCTGCTACAAAGTGATCCGCCGGTCATTGCTTTCGCGGATGCGGCTAGATTGCCGACGATTCGAATTCTGCCCCGAGGTTACGGCGAAGTTGTGCCGCATGGGGGAGAGGATTGGCGAAGTGCCGATCTCGTATCATCCGCGGTCGGCAGTCGAGGGGAAGAAGATTCGTCACTCCGATGGCTGGCTGGCGATCTGGACGCTGATCCGATACCGGTTCGTGCCGCGCAGTCGCTGGGTGAGAGGCGGCGAGGAGAAGGCGCGGGCACCGTTCGCGGTGAGTTTTTCGCGGGTGCCGGAAGAGTAAACACGAATCAATCTTCTGTCCAGTCCGCGTGCTCCGGGACGTCGCGATGAAGGCGCGAACAGGCTGGAAACTGTGGTACAAGGTTAGGGCGGAGGCAGAAAATGGCAGCTCTCGATTGGTCTCAATGCTCAGCCGTCGAAAGCATCCCCGGCAAGCGTAGCGGCGCTTGGGTATTTCGCGATACGCGGACGCCGGTTTCCGTTGTTTTTGACAATCTGGAAGTGGGCGCATCGATCGAAGAGATCATGGACTGGTTCCACCTGTCGCACCAGCAGGTAACTGCCGTGATCGAATTTGCAGCGCGAAGCTTGGACTCTCCTCCCGCTCCCCCTCCCTCACACGTACTCGATGCTCATTCTCTTCGATAACGGCACTCCCGCCCCTCTTCGACATGCCCTC
>Ga0209839_10000714_pt1 | contig 16905 bp, 16 predicted proteins | sample OrgsoiDNA2013050_FD_185800 | JGI IMG/M metagenome (GOLD analysis project Ga0209839, IMG submission 185800) | Permafrost soil microbial communities from the Arctic, to analyse light accelerated degradation of dissolved organic matter (DOM) -... | ecosystem: Environmental > Terrestrial > Soil >... | reverse complement strand
CCAAGATGAAATCCCTGATGCTGCGGATCAGGTGTTCGTTTCCGCGCTCGCCAACGGCAAGGTTTATATCGCCTATGGATCGATCAGGCCGAAGGTGCAGATCGCGGCCTGCTCGGCGATCCGGGCCGGCTACAACAAGCGGGCCGAGCCGGGGGCGAAGACGCCTTCAAGCGCTGCTTCGCCCAGCGTGCCCCGCAGCAACCATCATTCGCTGAAGCGACAAAACAGGCCCAGGCGCTGCTGGCGATGGCTATGGGACTGTAATGAAAAGGCTCGTGAGCTCGCTTACGGTCACGACGGACATTCCGCCGCCGGGGTCACTGCCGCAATCTCGGGCTTCCTGTCGCCGCCAAATGTCGTCTCGTGGATCTTGCCGTCGACGATATGGATGCGCCGGTCGGCCCGCGCGGCCAGTGCCGCATCGTGGGTGACAACCACCACGGTCTGGCCGCCGTCGGCGATATCGCGCAGGATTCCGAACACCTGCGCGGTCGAAGCGGTGTCGAGATTTCCGGTCGGCTCGTCGGCGACAATGATTTCGGGACGGTTGGCAAGCGCCCGCGCCAGCGCTACGCGTTGCCGCTGACCGCCGGAAAGCTGATTGGGCCGCTTGCCGGTCTGGTCGCCGAGGCCGAGCGACGTCAGCAGGCTCATCGCTCTCTCGTTCATATCCTTGGTCGACATCCGGCCGTAAGCGCGCATTGGCAGCAGTACGTTTTCAAGCGCGGTGAATTCGGGAAGCAGAAAGTGGAACTGAAACACGAAGCCGCACTTGGTCAGACGGACATCGGCGCGCTCGGTTTCCGACAATTTGGACGTGGCCTGGCCGCAGATGATGACCTCGCCTTCGGTAGGTGCATCGAGCAGGCCGAGCAAATAGAGCAGCGATGATTTGCCGGATCCCGAAGGGCCGGTGATGGCGAGAAATTCACCCTTTGCCACGGATAGATCGATACCATCGACCAGGGTGTGAGTAACAACGCCCTGAACGCGGCGCACCAGCTTCACGGTTTGCAGGGCGATCTCGGTCACGACGCGCCCCGGATAATTTCGACGGGATGCACCCGCGTGGCCTTGCGTGCCGGAAAGAAGGCCGCGACAGCGCAGCAGAAAATGGAAATGGCTCCGGTGGCAAGATAATGCGTCGGCGAATAGTAGATCTCGAGTGGCACCGTCGCTCCGGTCAGCACATTGAATATCTTGATCTGAGACCACCCGTAGCACAACAGATATCCCAGCAGCCATCCGAACAGGATTCCGACCGATCCCATCATCGTCGACTCAATGATGAATATTCGCCGCACCGAGTATTCCCGCATGCCCAGCGATTTCATGATTGCGATGTCGTGGCGTTTTTCGTGAGTGATGGTGGAAATGATATTGTAAGTCGCGAATGATGAGCTCAGCAGCATGGCGCCCATCACGGTCAGGACAATGAAATCACGGGTAGCGAAGGCGCCCAGCAGATCGGAGTTGGCCTCCTGCCATGACACCGACTTGTATCCGATTTGTGCCTCGACGCGCGTGGCCACTTGCTGTGCGATCAAGGGATCGCTCAGGCGCAATCGCAACTGATTGACGAGTCCGTTCTGCCCGATGAGAGTCTGGGCCACACTCATCAGCGAATAGATCTGTCCTTCGTCGACGCTTTTGATTCCCGACTTGAAGATACCAACCACCGTGGCTGAAACCGGAGTTCCGCCGCCCGTGCCGAGCAAGACGGAATTTCCATATCTCACGGCAAGTTTTTCCGCCAGCGCCTCGCCAATGATGATCCCGTTGGCTGCCTTTGACAGATCGGTCAGTTGCCCCTCGAGCATCTGCGAGCCGAGCTTGGAGACGTGAACTTCAAGCCGCGGATCGATGCCGATCAGGCTGACGCCGACCCGCGCGTCGCCGTGGTTCAAGATAGCCGTGGTCTTCACCGACGGCGCCACGTCACCCGGCAACCACGACTTCAGCGACGCCATGACGGTGTCCGGATATTTGATCCCGGGGCGCCGGTTGACGTTTGCCACATTGGGCATGCCAACCGCAGCGTATTCCTGGTCCGCCGGCTGGCTCGGAACCGACCGGCGCTCATCACCAACCGTGACATGGGGCATGGTGTCGACGAGTTGCCGCAGAAAATCGATCTGCGATCCCTGCATCAGGCCGGCCATCATAATGGTGAAGCCGACCCCCATCGCCACGCCACACATGCCGACCAGTGTTTGTCGAATGCGAGTGGTCACATGAGTCCACGCGATACTCAGCAGAAGATTCGTCGCCATGGGTTTTACCTGTAATGGGTTTTACCTGTACTTGCCGACGTTCCTGCGTGCATCGTTCACAACGGAATCGACGTGAGCCGATATGGCGGCGGAGATGACGGCATCGTCGGCATCGCCAGCACTGGCAACCACGGCGGCGGCGGGCGCGCGATCAGGCGCAGGACCGGGAACAGGGGGAGCATCTGCCGGAGCGACGGGCGCCGGCTTGGCGGCCACGTTTTCCACCCGGATCCGCGTGCCATCGGCCAAGTCGGCGCGTGCCGGTGACAGCACGGTGGTGTCCTTCGACACGTCGCCGATGATTTCAACGTTACGGCTGCCTCGAACCCCGACGGTGACTGGCACCCGCTGAATTTTTCCGCCACTGACGACCTGGACCGCATTGCTGGCAACGGCCTCGGCAGGCACGACGACCGCCGCGGCCTTTTCGCGATAGATGATGTTGACTTCGACCGTCATTCCGATCCGCAACGGCGTATCGGGTGGCAATCGCAGATAGACCCGAAAGGTCTTTCGCGTCGGATCGCCCTTTGGCGTGATTTGCGAAACCGTGGCCCGCAACGCCTGCGCGGAAAACGCCTCGCTGCGCAAAAAAGCCTTCTGCCCCGCGGCGATCCTGGTGATTTCCTCCTCGTTTATTTCGGCCACCACCTGCATCGGCGTCGGCGGGCCGACCCAGAACAGCACCTCGGTCGGTCCGACAATCTCGCCGACCTCGCCGTCGCGACGCAACACCATGCCATCGAGCGGCGCGCGAAGCACCAGCGAATCGATGCGGGCCTTCTGGGCGCTCATCCGCGATTTGGATTGCTCAAACTGGGTAGAGCGCTGCTCGTATTCGGTCTTCTGGGCTTCGCTCTTGTCACGGTCACGGCTCGCACGATCCAGATCGCGCGCGAGCTGGTCATTGTTGATTTCCAGTTCATGGAGCGCGCTGACCTCTTCGGCGTCGTCCTGGCGGCCGAGGACTTGACCGGCTTTGACGGCCTGCCCCTCGCAGCGGCAGAGTTCGACCAGCCGCCGCCTTTGCAGCGGCACGACTTTGGCCCAGCGCTCGGGCTCCACGGTTCCCGTGCCGTAGACGGCCTCTGAAACCGGCCCGAGAACAGCCACTCCCGTGGTTACGGTTGGCGGTTGAAAGAAGTCCGGATACTGCCAATAGGCTCCGCCGACGGCGGCAACGGCAAGTACTACGAGCACTGATCCAGACCAGACAAGACCGCGCGAAGACATCGGCTTCTCCTAAAATATAATATCAAAAGCCGAACCGCTTGCGCAGTCCGGTGGGCACTCGATCCAATAGCGCGTCCATATCGTTCTTCTTTTCGCTGGTGTTGCGCGGCCCTGGAAGACTGCCGGTAGCGGTGGAATTGTTGCTCGTCGTCGCGGGCGGCTGTTTCGAAACAGCCGGGGATAATTGCGGCGAAGGCTGGTAGTCGCGGGTGAGACTGTCGGTCGGAGGAGCCGGAGCAACCGCGGGTTTCGGCTGGCTCGATGTCGCGTGCCAGCGGCCGGCTTCGGCCTTGGCCCGGTCGACATCGTCGCGCGTCATCCTCGTTTCCAGAACGCCCATGAGCTGGCGACTTCCGTTGCGGAATTCGTCAACCCGGCTGCCAACCGCGACAATGTAGGCCCACTTATAAGCGTTGAAGTTGTCTTTCGGAATTCCTCGCCCAACGGCATAGATGCCGCTGAGAACCAGCATGGCATGCGAATGACCCTGGTCGGCGGCGCGCGAAAACCATCGGTAGGCCTCTTCATCCGACCTCGGTCGCCCGACACCCGACGAGTAAAGCGCACCGAGATAGAATTGAGCGTCGCTATCTCCTGACAGCGCCGCCTGTGAATAGCGATCGGCCATTGCTTTGTCCGATACCGCATCCCCGGCATAGGCGACGGAGCTCGCGATGAGAGCGGCTCCGCAAAGCATCGCTAGAAAAACTCGCTTCATGGAAATCCCCGTCCAAAATAACCCAGCGCGTTATTTCGCTGATGTTACCCGTGATCGTTTCTTAGCCCAAGGCCTTATCTCCTCATGTGATTTCTCTCACAGTCTCCGACGAAGCGATCTGAGAGGTTGATTGCGTCGGAACCAAGGGAGCATGTCATGGGATACTTCTGCAAAACATTCGTCGCCACCCGCATCCTGATACTGCTGGGAACGGTGGTCGCCACGCCGGTTGCGGCCTCGACATTTGACGGCGCATGGAACGTCCAGATTGCCTCGGCGAACGCCGCATGCGGCGGCGGGGCTACCATCTCGATCGGAATCGCCAATGGCCAGGTCGAATCCAGCAACGCATTGATGAAAGCAACGGGCCGGGTCGCCGATGCCGGCGGCATCAGCGTAACCCTGATAAGCGGAATCAAGCGGGCTGTCGGATCGGGTCACCTCAGCGCGACGTCCGGATCGGGTACCTGGCGCGGCGCGCTGTGCTCGGGTACCTGGACAGCGCAGCGTATCTAGCCGCACCCTATGGCGTCATCCGAAGAGACGAGCCAGCCGTGGCGACACTCGAAGGATGACGATCGACCTCTCGTCAACCTACGGGGGCGGCATATTCCGCGTCGGTCACCTGCTCCATCCAGGTCGCATGATTTCCGTCCAGCGATTCCTGCATCGCGATGTGGATCATGCCGTTGGTCGGCGAGCCGCCGTGCCAATGCTTTTCACCCGGCGGAATCCAGACCACATCGCCAGCCCTGATCTCGCGTATCGGCCCACCTTTGCTCTGGACCCGGCCGACGCCTGAGATCACGTACAGCGTCTGGCCGAGCGGGTGCGAATGCCAATTCGTCCGCGCGCCCGGCTCAAAGGATACGCGGTTCGAGACAATCCGCGCCGGTACCTCGGCCGCAATGATCGGATCCTGCCAGACCGTGCCGGTGAAATATTCCTTAGGGGCAAGGCGTGTCGGCCGCGAACCGGCGAGATGGATATTCATGGCATTCCTCCTTGTTATGCAGACGCTTCCGGTACGTTCTGGTTATTTCTTCGAAGTCGCGTAGCGCGCCTTGGTCTCGGCATTCATGGGATAGAGACCGGGCAACACGGCACCGCCGTTCACCTGTTCGACGATCCAGGCTTCCATTCGTTCCTGCTCCGCGCCTTCGGCCAGAATGAGGTCGAGAAACGCTTTCGGAATCACCACGGCACCGTCCTGATCGGCGACGATAATGTCGTCCGGGAAGATCGCCACGCCGCCGCAGCCGATCGGCTCGCCCCAACCGACGAATGTCAGTCCGGCCACCGACGGCGGGGCGGCAAAGCCGTCGCACCACACCGGCAAGCCGGTGCCGAGCACGCCCTCGAGATCGCGTACGACGCCGTCGGTCACCAGCGCAGCCACCCCGCGCTTGACCATGCGCGCGCACAGAATATCGCCGAAGATGCCGGCGTCGGTGATGCCCATGGCGTCGACCACGGCGATGCAGCCTTCGGGCATGGCTTCGATCGCGGTCCGGGTCGAAATCGGCGATGACCATGATTCCGGCGTGGCCAGATCCTCCCGCGCCGGCACGAAACGCAACGTAAAGGCCGGTCCGACCAGCCGCTTCTGTCCCGGCCGCAGCGGGCGCGAGCCGCGCAGCCAGACATTCCGCAGGCCCTTCTTGAGCAGAACCGTCGTGATGGTGGCGGTGGACACGTGCGAAAGGGTCTTGATCGCGTCGGGGGTCAGGGACATCGAAAACGGAGCTCCGGTTGCGGATGATCAGGCGGGCGCATCTTGCGGGGCAAGCGCATCGCGTCAAGTGTCGGGAACTCACGGCTGAAGGCGCGGCATCGCATGGCGCGATCAGGCGGTCTTATCACCAGGATACAGATTAATTTATTGAACTTGCAGGCCGATTTGCGCGAAGCGGATTCCACTTCGCGGCAAAACAGGCTAGACCTTGATGCCCCCCGCCGATGAGTTTGTGAGGTTATGGCCGCGACACTATCCCCGCCCCGCTTGTTGCCCAGTGGCGACAGCGCCATCACGGTTGAATTCAGCCGCAGCGTCGATGAAGTGGCGAACCAGCGGGTGCTGGCGCTCGATCGCACCCTTGCACGCGAGACCATCACCGGCATAACCGAGACCGTGCCGACCTACCGATCCCTTCTGGTGCATTATGACCCGGTCCAGATCGACTTCGACACGCTGAGCGGGAAGCTCGTCACCCTCGCGCTGTTGCCGGTTCCGCCGGTCACGAAAATGCGGCGCTGGCGCATTCCCGTCGCTTATGGCGGCGAGCATGGCATCGATCTCGAAGACGTCGCCAGGACACTCAAGTCGACGCCCGAAAACATCGTCGCGCGGCATGTCGCCGGCGACTACCGCGTCGCCATGATCGGCTTTACGCCGGGCTGGTCCTATCTCAGCGGCCTTGACGCCTCGCTGCAGATGCCGCGGCTGCAAAATCCGCGCCTTGTGACACCCGCCGGCACCATCTCGATTGGCGGCGTGCAGACCGGCGTGCAATGTCTCGCCGGTCCGAGCGGCTGGCATCTGCTGGGCCGGACCGCGGTGCGAACCTACCAGCTGCATCGCGATCCGATTTTCCTGCTGGAACCCGGCGATGCCGTGACGTTCTCCGCGGTCGACGCCAGGACTTTCGCCGAGCAGGATCGCGCCGCGGCGGCCGGCGAGATCGTTGCCGAGTTGATGACCTCATGAGCAAGCTCGTTATTTCGGCAATTGGGCCGGCAAGCTCGGTGCAGGACGGCGGCCGTTACGGCGCCCAGCGTTATGGCCTGACGCCGAGCGGCGCGATGGACCGGCTCGCGCTCGCTACGGCGAATAGCCTGGTCGGAAACGCAACCTTCGCCGCCGCGATTGAAATCGGCCCGTTCGGGGCCAAATTCACGGTGCGGGAAGGTGCCGTTCGCATCGCGCTCGCGGGCGCATCGCGCAACGCCGACATCTCGGGACGCGCGGTTGTATCGAATACATCCACGACGATGGCAGACGGCGAAACCCTGACGCTGGGTTTCGCCCGCGGCGGCTGTTTCAGCTACCTTGCGATCGAAGGCGGGATTGCCGGCGAACCGATGTTCGGCAGCCTGGCCGTGAACGCGCGGGCGGGGCTCGGCAGCCCGTATCCCCGCCCGCTGCAGGCCGGCGACGAGTTGCAGGCGGCGCCCGCAAGCGGCGCGGCGGAGAACCGGATCGATCTTCCACCCCCCGTGGACGGGCCGATCCGGGTGGTGATGGGTCCGCAGGATGACGAGTTCGGCGATGCCAAAGCGCTATTTCTCGACCGCGAATGGAAGATATCGTCGGCCAGCGACCGCATGGGTTACCGCCTTGAAGGCCCGGTGATCAAACATCTGCACGGTCACAACATCGTCTCCGACGGTACCGTGAACGGCAGTGTCCAGGTGCCCGGCAATGGCCAGCCGATCGTGCTGATGCCGGACCGCGGCACCAGCGGCGGCTATCCCAAGATCGCCACCCTGATTACCGCCGATCTTGGCCGGTTTGCGCAGATTCCGGCAGGAACCGGCTTTCGTTTCAAGGCCGTCAGCATGGCTGAGGCGCAGGCGGAGGCACGGAAGTTTTCGGAAATGCTGCGCACCCTGCCCGACCGCCTTAGACCGATCGACAATTTTGCGCTCAACATCGAGGCGCTGCGAGATGCTAACGTCGCCGGCGCCGCGGTCAGTGCGGTCGACGCCGGAACGTGGCAAATTCCATCGCCGGCGGATACGCCGGCGCACGACTAATTGGCGCACGACTAGCTGACGCAAGACCAATCAGAGTTCAACTCACGGCAAGCGGACACGACATCATGACAATCGATCTGAATTGCGATCTCGGCGAAGGGTTCGGCGCATGGGAAATGGGCAACGACGCCGCCATGATCGACCTCGCCACCTCGGTCAACATCGCCTGCGGCTTCCATGCCGGCGATTCCGACACCATGCGCAAGACCGTGGAACTGGCGAAAGCGCGCGGCGTCAGCATCGGCGCGCATCCGGGCTACCGCGACCTGCACGGCTTTGGCCGCCGGCCTTTTCCGGGCATGAAGGCATCCGAGATCGAAAACCTGGTCGCCTACCAGATCGGCGCATTGCAGGCGATCGCGACCATGGCCGGCCACAAGGTGACCCACGTCAAGGCGCATGGCGCACTGTCGAATGTCGCCTGCGAGGATGAGGCGACCGCGCGCGCGATTGCGTCCGCGATCAGGGCGGTCGACCCCGATCTGATTTTTGTGGTGCTCGCCAATTCGAAGCTGGTGCAGGCCGGCGAAGCCGCTAACCTGCCGATGGTGCACGAGGTGTTCGCCGACCGCGCCTATGAAGACGATGGCTCGCTGGTGTCTCGCCGCAAGCCGGGCGCGGTGTTGCACGATGCCAGGGAGATCGCGCAGCGCGTGGTGCGGATGGTGCAGGACGGCGCCGTGGTGTCGGTCACCGGCAAAGTCATCAAGATGCGCACCGACACCGTATGCATTCACGGCGACACGCCCGGCGCGGTCGATATCGCGCGCGGCGTCCGGCAGGCGTTGAAAGATGGAGGAATCGAAGTCGCGCCGTTCAAGAAAGCGAGTTAGCGTCCGCGCCTAGAAGGGGTGAACCGACAGCGTGCCGAACACCACCGCCGCAATGACGGCGAACGCGCCATAAAGGGCGGCGGTATGCAAACCTGTCCCTGTGCGCTTCGAAAGCGACCGCGCATACAGATGCAGTCGGGCTTCCGCCGATAATTCGCGCATAGTCGATCTCCAACGCCGCATCGCTACATAATGGAGTACCGATTGCGGCGGGATTCAAGACGACCTTGCAAATAGCGACAGCAACGCTTTGACAGACTCCGATCGCAGTCAAAAATTCTCTCCAGCGGATTCAAACGAGAATTTAATTCGTTCGGATTGTAGCCGACTGGAACCCGCTAGTAGACGTCCTGCTGGAACCGGCCCTTCTTTTTGAGTTCCGCGACAAACCTGACCGCCTCGTCGGTCGAGCGCGCGCCGAACTGCGCGACGATATCGACCAGCGCGCGCTCGACATCTTTCGCCATCCTTTTGGCATCGCCGCAGATATAGATGTTGGCGCCTTCGGCGAGCCACGTCCATAATTCGCGGCCGACCTCGCGCATGCGGTCCTGCACATAGAATTTCTTGTCGCCGTCGCGCGACCACGCCAGCGACATTCGCGTCAGCAGTCCTGACGTTTTCATGGCGTTCAACTCGTCGGCATAGAAGAAATCGCAACTGCTGCGCTGATGGCCGAAGAACAGCCAGTTCTTGCCCGGTGCACCGGTGGCGCGGCGGTCGAGCAGGAAGGCGCGGAACGGCGCGACACCCGTGCCCGGGCCGATCATGACGATCGGCGTCTTCGGATCCTGCGGCAGCGCAAAGCCGTGGGCCTTCTGCACATAGACTTTCAGTTCATCGCCCGGCTTGATGCGTTCGGCCAGAAATGTCGAGGCCAGCCCGAGACGCTTGCGCTTGCCGACGACATAGCGCACGCAGTCCACCGTCAGCGACAGCTTGCCGGGCGTGGCGTTGTGCGAGGACGAGATCGAATAGAGCCGTGGCTGCAGCGGCTCCAGCGCTTCGACGAACGCTTCGGGATGCGGACGCACGCCTGAAAATTTTTGCAAGCTTGCCATCACGTCCAGCGTCGCGGCGTCGCCATCGGGATCCTCGCCCTGCGCCAGCGCGCGCGCCTTCTCGCGCTGCGCGCCGCCGGTGATGAACGAGATCAGTTCGAACAGCGAATCCGGCGCCGGCGCCAGCGAGACATCGTCGATCAGGACCTCACGCAGGGTCTTGCCTCGGACCTCCGTCGTATGCGAGGCGCCGAGCAAGGCGATGATCTGATCGACGTGACCCAGATCGTTCCGCGCAAAGATGCCGAAGGAGTCGCCGACGACATAGTCGAGGCCGCAACCGCTGAGATCGAAATCGATGTGCCAGGTTTCCTTTTCCGATCCGCTTTTGTTCAGCAAGCGGCGCGACACGAAGGTCGCCGGCACCGGATTGTCGCGCGAACGTCCGGGCTCGACCGCGATCGCCGGCGCCGCTACCGCGGGTACCGCTGTCGCTCCGGACGAAGCCGGAGGCGCCTTCTCCAGTTCCTCGTTCAAGGCCTTGAGCATCCGGGCGGTTTCCTTGCCGCCGGGGACGCAGAGGTTGAGCCGCGGTTCGGCCTTGCTGACGATCGCATCCGAATAGTCGTTGCAGTTGTAGCCGCACTGGCCGCAATCCTGCTGGGCCATCGCCGCCATCATTCGCCGCCGCAACGGGCGGCCTTCGGCAAGCTTCATGCGGTCCGCTATCGCCATGGTCTGGTCGTGCCACGGTGCTTCGCCATCGTCGCCATCGCCGGACGGCGCAAGCAACGCGCCGTTCTGTGCCGGCGCCAGCGCTGTTGAACCGTCAAACTGCAGCAGCCCGGCGAGGAAACCGTTCAGCCACGAACGCTGTCCCTCGCTAAACGGTGCAGTTGGCGGAATGATTTCGAGCTGTGGTTGGGGCGTCATCTGGTTCATGTCATTGCTTCCGCTTCAGCCAGCTTGCGCAGGGCTTCGCCGTCATGGCGGCGTGAAAAGGTGAGAAACGTCTCCTCAGCCGAGACACGGTTGGCGAGATAGGCCTTCAATAATTTTTCCACCGTCTTCGGCGCATCCTCGGCCTTCACATCGCGATAGACCTCCTGGCCGATATCGGCATCCGGTCCGAAACCGCCGCCGGCATAAAGGTGGTAACCCTCGACCGTGTCGTCGTCGCTTCCCGCCGGCACCTTTGCCGCGAGCAGCCCGATATCGCTGATGTAATGCTGGGCGCAGGAATGATGACAGCCGGTGAGATGGATATTCAGCGGCGTTTCGATTGGCACGCGTGTCTCGCACCAGTCGCCGATCTCGGCCGCGTGGCGTTTGGTATCGGAGGCTGCGAACTTGCAGCCGGCATTGCCGGTGCAGGCAATCAGCCCGGCGCGTAGGTGTGACGCCTTGACCGCGAGGCCGAGCGTCTCGATCGCAGCCGTCGCCAGCGCCACGTTCTCGTCGCGCACGCCCGATATCAGCAGATTCTGCCACACCGTGAGGCGGATATCGCCGTCGCCGAGATCCCGCGCTACTCTGGCAAGGCCGCGCATTTGATCGCAGGTCAGTTTGCCCACCGGCAGCACGACGCCGATCCAGTTCAGGCCCGGCTGCTTCTGGGCATGGATACCGATATGGGCCATCCGATCGAATGCCGGGCGCAGCCCGAGGGCTTCCGGCGGCACCCGGGTCAATGCGTGACCCAGCTTTGCCTCGACCAGAACCAGGAACTTTTCCATGCCCATGCCGTCGATGACATATTTCAACCGCGCCTTGAGCCGGTTGGTACGGTCGCCAAGATCGATGAACACGCGGACGATGGCGTCCGCCACTTTGGTGGCATCCGCCGGTTTGACGATGATGCCGGTTTCCTTGGCAAAATCCTTGTGGCCGGTGATGCCTCCAATACCGAGGCGAAACCAGATGCCGGGGTCGACCCCAAAACCGTCCTTCACCTCGACCGCGGCGAAGGCGATGTCGTTGGTGTCTTCAAGCACCGCGATCCTGCCGGCGCCGTCGAAGGCGACATTGAACTTGCGCGGCAATCCGGTCAGCGAGCGGTCGTTGAGAATGTGATAGTGCCATTGCCGGGCGTATTCGCGGGTGTCGATCAATTCCTGCGGATCGATCCCGGCGGTCGGCGTGCCCGTGACATTGCGGATATTATCGGCGCCGGAGCCGCGCGAGCACAGGCCGAGATCCTGGATGCCTTCGATGAGCGCCACCGTATGCTTGGGCGGAATCTCGCGCACCTGAAGATTGGCGCGGGTGGTGACATGGCAAAACGGTCCGCACAGGCGTTCGGCGAGATCGGCCATCCCTGTGAACTGCCAGTGTTTGAGGATGCCGTTCGGGATCCGCAACCGGCACATGTAGGAATCCTGCGCCGGCGCGACATAAAACAGGCCGTAATAGCGCCAGCGAAAATTATCCGCCGGCGTTGGCGGCGCGTTGGTCACAGCCTGTTGCTTCAGCCGCGAATAAGCATCGAATGGATGCTCTTCGCGTTTGAACTTTTCCTGGTCCGCAAGCTTTTTGCCCGACGCAATGACCTTGTCCTGGGCTTTGAAGCCCGCGGCGTCCGGACCCATCGGCTCCGGATCGACCTTGCCGGCCGGCGCGGCGCCACCGGCGAGGCGCCCTACGCGCCCCACCTGCAGGCCCGACATGAAGCCTTCCAGATAGCGCTTCTGCTCGTCGCTAAAATCGGCGGTCGTGGTTTCAAGTTTCATGATGCGCCACGCCGCCGTTATTCTGCTGGGACTTGCGCTGCAATCGGCGATGCCGCCAGCGCCAGCGGTTTCACCGGCTTGAAGGTCGTGTAAAGGGCCAAACCGGTAAACACGAAGCCGCCGACGAAATTACCGAGCGTCACCGGTATCTGATTCCACACCCACCACTCGTAGACGCTCACCTTGGCGCCAAGCAGCATGCCGGTCGGAATAATGAACATGTTGACGACGGTGTGCTCGAAGCCCAGCGCGAAGAAGGTGAAGATCGGCAGCCAGGTGGCGGCGATCTTTCCCACGGTGGAAGTCGACGTCATCGCCATGACGACGCCGAGACAAACCAGCCAGTTGCAGAGGATGGCTTTGACGAAGACACTGACCATTCCGGCCGCGCCGAGCGCCTCGTTGGCTACGGTTTTTGCCTCGGCAATGCTGATGATGCGCGCCGCGACCCCGGCCGGTTCGATCTTCCCCATATTGGTGAGGCTAATCGCAAGAAGGGCGCCGAAGGCGATGCTGCCAAGCAGGTTTCCAAGAAACACCCACGACCAGTTCGCGATGATGGCGTTCCAGGTGGCCTTGCCCTCGAGTCGCGCCAGCGGCAGCAGCCCGAAACTTCCGGTCACGAGTTCGAGCCCGAGCAGCACGATCATCACGAGACTGACGGGAAAGATCAGTGCGCCGACCAGCGGCTGACCCGTCGTGATGGCGCCACTGAATGCAAGCGCGGTGGCAGCACCCAGCAGCGCACCGGAAAGCGCGCCGCGAATGAGCAGATCCCGAGGCGAAAGCGCCAGTTTCTTCAAACTGGCATCGATCATCGAGGCGACAACGTCGGCAGGTTTTGCGTAATCCATATCGAGCTCCAGCGCCGCGCGCATGCGCGGCTGCAACGAGGAAAGGGGCATGTGATCGCTTGGAAATTCGATTCGAAGGGCAGCGCCGTATCGGAGATTTCGAAGCGATCCGATCAGCCTCGTTGCTGCGGAAATCCATCTTGGGACGACGCCAGCGGGCATCTACGGCGGCTGGCTTACCCTGCTCTATTCAAGTTGTGTGCCAGTGCAGCAATTCTCGGAAAGCTCTTCTCGCTCAATGGATTGCCGATATTGCGACGCAATATAAGGGTTTGCCCAGCTGCCGCATAAGGCTGCAGCCGCCTAAAACATAAACAACTGCAAAACTCGCCTAATATTTAATCGGGGCGTTGTTCCACTTTATGGAACTCGGCGAAAAACGTTGAATGCGGCGAGGTATCCCTCGACGTCATCTGGATCGAATGCGGGCCCTGCAAACGCACCGACAGAACCGAATGCGGCTTCGTCCTCGCCCGCGCGCCGTCCCAACGCCGCGTCATAGAGATCCGGCCTGAACACCGCCTTGGCTATCTTGACAGCCTCGGGGCTGATCGTGGCCTGCCCCCAGCGCACCATCTGCGCATAAAGCCAGGCGGCCTGCACAGGATCGGGCCGGGCCGCGCCCTCCCGCCCGACCAGCAGATAGCGGCTGCTTTCGCGCATGGTGCCGTCGGGGGAAATCTTCAGGCGGCCATCGAGCGTCCGCTGGATAACGTCGGCATCGACGCCAATGCGTTCGGGCCGGGCCAGAATACCGGCGATCTCGGTCCGACTTTCCGAATGCTCGATGAACTCGGCGGCGCGCTGATGCGCGCGGATCAACGCCGCCAGAATCTCCGGATTCTTCTCCGACCATTCCTGCCGGGTCGCAAGCACCTTCTCCGCCGCGCGTACCAGAATATCCGAGACGAAATGCAGGATATGTCCGACGCCGAGATCGACCGCGACGGAATTCCAGGGCGCGCCGACGCAGAACGCATCGACGTGGCCATTGGCAAGACTGTCGACCATATAAGGCGGCGGCAGCACCACCAGACGAATGTCCTCGTCGGGATCGACGCCGCCCGCGGCCATCCAGAACCGCAATTGATAATTGTGGGTCGAGAACGGAAAGGTCATGCCGAAGGTCAGTGGCTCGGCGCCGCTCCGGCGGCGTGCCGCGACGACCCGCGCCAGCGCCAGCGCCGTCGCCATCGGATCGACCGGATCGCCTTCGATCTCGCTGATGATCGCCGCATGCAGCGCCGGCGATACCGTGATTGCGTTGCCGTTGAGGCCGAGACTGAAGGAGGCGACGATCGGCACCTTGACGTGGCCGAGCCCGAGGCTGGACGCGATCGCGACCGGCGCCAGCAGGTGCGCCGCGTCGAACAGGCCGATATTGAGCTTGTCGCGGACATTCGACCACGACACTTCCCGCACCAGTGTGACATCGAGCCCCTCCGCGGCGGCGAATCCCTTGTCGACCGCGACGATCAGCGCCGCGGCATCGACCAGCGGAATGAAGCCTATGCGAAGCGGTCCGGTCATTTCAGCAACTCCGACGCGGTCAGGATCGACTGCGCGATCTCGCCGATCTTCTTCTTCTCGCGCATCGCCGTCGATCGCAACAACACATAGGCCTCGTCTTCGGTCAGGCCTTTCAGCTTCATGAGAATTCCCTTGGCGCGATCGATCACCTTGCGGTCTTCGAGCGCGGATTTGGCCCGATCGAGTTCGTCCTGCAACTTCGAGAATGCGTTGAAACGCGAGATGCAGAGGTCGAGGATCGGCTTGATGCGTTCCTTCTTCAGCCCGTCGACGATATAGGCGGAGACGCCGGCATCGACCGAAGCCTGGATGGATGCCGAGTCGCTCTGATCGACGAACATCGCGATCGGCCGCCGCACGGCGCGGCTGACCTGGAACATCTGCTCCAGAACGTCGCGGCTGGGGTTTTCCAGATCGATCAGGATCACGTCGGGATCCAGCGCATAAATCCGGCTCAGCAAACTCTGCATTTCGCTGATGTGGACCACGCCGGTAAAACCCGCCTCCCGCAGCCCCTCCTCGAGGATCGCGGCACGGATCGGGCTTTCGTCGACAATGACAATTTTGGGAGACGACTCGGCGCCCATCGATCACTCGCATTCCGGCAAAACATCCATAGCACGCCGCAAGCCCGCTCAAAGCCTTGTAATTATGGGCAATTGGGACTAGCTCCTGCCAATCAATCAGGCAGTTCAAATATGCAACAGGCCGCCGCGCCCAAAGTCAGCTTTGTTTCACTGGGATGTCCCAAGGCGCTGGTGGATTCCGAGCGCATCATCACGCGGCTGCGCGCGGAGGGCTATGAACTGGCGCACAGGCATGACGGTGCCGATCTCGTCATCGTCAACACCTGCGGCTTTCTCGACAGCGCCAAGCGGGAGTCCTTGGGCGCGATCGGCGAAGCCATGGCCGAGAACGGCAAGGTGATCGTCACCGGCTGCATGGGCGCCGAGCCCGAGCAGATCGAGGCGGCCTATCCCGGCGTGCTGTCGATCACGGGACCGCAACAATATGAAAGCGTGCTCGAAGCCGTGCATCGCGCGCTGCCGCCGGTGCATAATCCGCATCTCGACCTGGTGCCGCCGCAGGGCATCAAGCTGACGCCACGGCATTACGCTTATTTGAAGATTTCCGAGGGCTGCAACAACCGCTGCAGTTTTTGCATCATCCCGAAACTGCGCGGCGATCTGGTGTCGCGTCCGGCGGGCGATGTGCTGCGGGAAGCCGAAAAGCTGGTAGCCGCCGGGGTGAAGGAACTGCTGGTGATTTCGCAGGACACGTCAGCTTACGGCGTCGATTTGAGATATGCGGCGAGCCGCTGGAAGGATCGCGAGGTTCGGGCTCGGTTTTTTGACCTGGCAAAGGAACTCGGCGAATTCGGCGCCTGGGTACGGCTGCAATATGTCTACCCCTACCCGCATGTCGATGAAGTCATCGGTTTAATGACGCAGGGCAAGATCCTGCCCTATCTCGATATTCCCTTTCAGCACGCCAGTCCGGACATCCTCAAGGCCATGAAACGCCCGGCGGCGCAGGACAAGACGCTGGCGCGGATCGGAAAGTGGCGCGAGGAGTGCCCGGAACTGACGCTGCGCTCCACTTTCATCGTCGGCTTTCCCGGCGAGACCGATTCCGATTTTGCCTATCTGCTCGACTGGCTTGAAGAGGCCGAGATCGATCGCGTCGGCTGCTTCAAATACGAGCCGGTCGCCGGCGCGCCGTCCAATGCGCTCGGTCGTCCCGTGCCCGAGGAGGTCAAGCAGGAACGCTGGAACGCGCTGATGGCGCGGCAGCAGAAAATCTCCGCGCGCCGGCTCAAGCGCAAGGTCGGCACGCGGCAGCAGGTAATCATCGACGAGGTCGGCCCGACCGTGTCGAAGGGCCGATCCAAAGCCGATGCGCCGCAGATCGATGGCGCGGTGTATCTGTCCAGCCGCCGTTCGCTTCGAACCGGCGAAATCGTCACCGCGAAAATCGA
>Ga0209839_10000713_pt1 | contig 16906 bp, 13 predicted proteins | sample OrgsoiDNA2013050_FD_185800 | JGI IMG/M metagenome (GOLD analysis project Ga0209839, IMG submission 185800) | Permafrost soil microbial communities from the Arctic, to analyse light accelerated degradation of dissolved organic matter (DOM) -... | ecosystem: Environmental > Terrestrial > Soil >... | reverse complement strand
GGTATTTTGCGCGTGAAGGTCTTTCAGGCACAATGGCAGGCGGAGACCATGTGACCGACTCGGCCGTCGACATTCAGGGCAGGCATCTCAAGCTGTCGAACCTGGAGAAGGTGCTCTATCCCGCCACGGGATTCACCAAGCAGAAGGTGATTGACTACTACGCCCGGATCGCGCCGGCGATCATTCCGCACCTCGCTGGACGCGCGCTGACTCGCAAGCGGTATCCCGATGGCGTGGAGGGCGAGCCGTTCTTCGAGAAGAACGCGCCCATGCATAAGCCGGACTGGGTGAAGACGGCGCCGATCTGGAGCGGTCGCAACCGGCGGACCGTTCACTACGTTCTGGCGGATGATCTAGCCACGCTGATCTGGCTGGCCAATCTGGCGGCGCTCGAACTGCATCCGTCGCTGGCGCTGGCGAAGGATATTACGTGTCCGACCGTGATGGTGTTCGACCTCGATCCCGGACCGCCGGCGAACATTGTGCAATGCTGCCAGGTGGGGCTGTGGCTGCGCGAGATTTTTGAGCACTTCGGCTTACAGAGTTTTCCGAAGACGTCTGGGTCGAAGGGATTGCAGATTTACGTTCCGCTCAACACGCCCACGACCTACGACGTGACCAAGATGTTCTCGCATGCACTGGCGCAGCTGCTGGAGCACGATCATCGGGATCTGGTGTTGTCGGAGATGAGCAAGCAGGCGCGCACCGGGAAGGTGTTCGTCGACTGGAGTCAGAATGACGAGCACAAGACCACGGTCGCGGTCTATTCGCTGCGGGCGCGCGAACATCCCACGGTTTCGACGCCGGTGAAGTGGGAGGAAGTTGAGCGGGCTTTCAAGAAGAAGGATGCGGGGTTACTGGTGTTTGAAGCGCCGCAGGTGGTTTCGCGCTTTGAGAAGATGGGCGACTTGTTTGAGCCCGTACTCGAATTGAAGCAGCGGCTGCCCGACCTGAAAGCGGCCGTGACGAAGGAGCCGGAGCGCATCGAGATTGCAGCCCAGGCGGAAGGGGATGATGCGGCGCCGGTTCGGAGGAAGCGGGCAGGGAAGAAGGGCGAAAGGCGTTAACCGCTAAGGACACGAAGGTACACGAAGGAATCTTTATCATGCCGCAATTCTTCGCAGGAACGTCGGGATGGGCTTATCCGACCTGGAAGCCTGACTTCTACCCCGCCAAGTTGGCGCAGAAAAAGTTCCTGGGCCACTACGCCATGCAGCTCAATACGGTCGAAGTGAATTTCACTTTCCGTCAACTTGTCAAAGAGACGACCATCCAGAACTGGTTGCACGATACGCCGGCACATTTTCGCTTCGGGGTGAAGGCGCATCAGGTCATCACGCATATCAAGCGGCTGAAAGGGACGGAGGACTTTGTGCCGCGATTTCTGGCGACCATTGAGCCGCTAGCGGCAGCGGGGAAGCTGGGACCGGTGCTTTTCCAACTACCGCCGAACCTGAAGGCGGATGAGGCGCTGCTCAAGGATTTTCTGGCGATCCTGCCGCGCACCGTGCCGGCGGCGTTCGAATTTCGGCATGCGTCGTGGTTCACCGACTCGACTTGGAACCTGCTGAAGTCGAGCAACGTGGCGCTGTGTGTGGCCGAGACCGAGACGCTCACCACGCCCGAGATCGCGACGGCCGGGTTCGTGTATTACCGGTTCCGCAAGCCCAGTTACACGGGCGAAGAGCGGCGCTCGATGATCGAACGCATTGGGCAGCATATCTCGGCTGGGAGTGATGTGTTCGCCTATTTCAAGCATGAAGAAACGCCCGAAGGGGCGCTATATGCGGTGGAATTGCTGCGGGAAGTGAGCGGCAAGGAGAACGTTTGATCCACGGTACAAGGCGAGGAGTCGCCCTCTTTTGCGCGGTGCTCTGTCTGGGGGTAGCTTCTTGCGCTCAGAATTCGGAACTGCGCACGGTCCATGTGTTCGTTGCGCTTGCCGACAATCAGAGCCAGGGCATCATTCCAGTCCCTGCGAAGCTGGGGAACGGCGAGGATCCGGAACGGAACCTGTACTGGGGATCGGCGTATGGCGTGAAGACATTCTTCGCGCGCAGTGCCGACTGGGAGCGGATTGCCTGCGGTCAGAAGCCCAAGGGCGAGATTCTTGAGCGCTGCGTGTTTAAGCATCGAGCGACAAATGTGTATCTTGTGGCCGACGCGTATCGTGGCCGTGAAATTCGGCAGGCGATTCTTGATTTTCTATCTTCCGCGGCGGGAGACGATCCGGAGATGGTGAGCGTACCGGTCGCCCCGGGAAGTCTGAAGCTGCCGATTCGCGGCGGCGCCAACCTGCTGGCTTATATTGGCCACGACGGACTGATGGATTTTCAACTTCCGCAATTTCCCCGCAAGAAGAATGACGTTCATCGCGATGCCGTCGTGCTGGCCTGCGCCAGCAAACAGTTCTTCGCCGAACCCGTGCGGGCGTCGGGTGCTTACCCGCTTCTTTGGACGACGGGACTCATGGCTCCGGAGGCCTACACGCTGAAAAGCGCGCTGGACGGCTGGATTGCGGGGGAGAGCAACGAACAGATTCGCGATCGGGCAGCGGGAGCGTATGACAAGTATCAGAAATGCGGGTTTCGTGCGGCGCACCGGTTGCTGGTCAGCGGGTGGTGAAGTGGTGAGAGAGACGTAGCAAGCTACGTCTCTACGAAAAACGTGCGTTACCCCGTTCATCACTTTTTCTTGCGTCCGATAACGCGCATACTAAGTCTCTCTTTCGTTATGACTTCCGAGGCGAATTCGCGCGTGCTTTCCGGCTTTCTCGACTACCTGAGGATCGAGAAGGGGCTGGCGGCGAATTCGATCAGCGCTTATACGACCGACATCCTGCAATTTTCCGAGTTCCTGGAGAAGCATAAGAGGCTTCTGCTCACTGCGCGGCGCAACGATGTGCGCGAATTTCTGCAGCAGCTTTTTTCGAATCAGGTCGACGGGCGCAGCGTGGGGAGGAAGTTGTCTGCGCTGCGGCATCTTTACCGCTACCTGCTGCTCGACAAGAGAATCGACTACGATCCGACGCTGAACATTGAATCGCCGCGGCAGTGGAAGGTCTTGCCGAAGTCGCTGGCGCGCGATGAGGTCGAATCGACGCTGGCGTCTCCGGCGGCGCAATTGGCGAGCGGGCATCGCAACTCGAAAGACGCTGCGGCATTGGCTGCTCGCGATCGGGCGATGCTGGAGCTTTTGTACGCGGGGGCGCTGCGGGTTTCGGAGATGGTGAATGCCACTGTTGAGGATTTGAAACTGGAATCGGGATACATGCTGGTGCGCGGCAAGGGTGATAAGGAACGCATCGTGCCGCTGGGCAAGCCGGCGCAAGACGCGCTATCGGAATATCTGGCGCAGGGACGTCCCGTGCTGGCGGAGATGCGAGGGTCAAAGCCGCCAAAGAACGCGGCGCGGTCGTCCGCGATCTCGATGAAGAATTCTCCTCTGTTGTTTATCGCGCGCGGTGGTCGCAAGTTGACGCGGCAGCGGGTATGGCAGATGGTGGGAGCAGCATCGGTTGCCTCCGGACGGCATGCGTCGCCGCACATGCTGCGGCACTCGTGCGCGACCCACATGGTGGAAAACGGAGCGGACCTCCGCACTGTCCAAACGATTCTGGGTCACTCGGACATTTCGACTACGCAGATCTATACGCATCTGGCGCTGGATCGACTGCGAACCGTGTATCAGAAGCATCATCCGAGGGCGAAAGGGCGGTAGAGCAATTGCTGATTGTTGATTCTTGATTGCTGACTAAGAGTCCGCAAACGATTCTGCAGATGAGGGTTTTCAATCAACAATTAGCAATCAAGAGTCAACAATGACCAAGGCAAATACGATCGTCGAGAAGGCTGTGGCCGACTTCCTTCGCCACTTGAGGGAGAGGAATTCCTCGCCGCACACCATCAAGGCTTACAGCGGCGATCTGGCCAACTTCGCAGCTTACGTGGGTTCGCGAGGATGGAAATCGATCGACCACATCGCGATTCGCGGATTTCTGTCGAAGCTCTACGAAAAGGGTCTCGGCAAGACTTCCGTGGCCCGCTCGCTGGCGGCGGTGCGGTCGCTCTACCGCTGGCTGGCGCGGGAGGGCATCGTCGAGCAAAATCCCGCGAAGCTGGTGGCGACACCGAGGCTGCCGAAGAGACTTCCGCGCGTGCCGACCATCGAAGAAATGAATTCCGTCCTTGATGGACAGATGCCTCAGGTTGCCGCCTTTCCCGAGCGCGACCTGCTCATGCTTGAATTACTCTACGGGTGCGGCATCCGGAACTCGGAGCTAACCGGAATCAACCTCGAAGACATTCGTCTGAGCGCGGAGGCGATCCTGATTCGCGGCAAAGGGAAGAAGGAACGCTACGTTCCATTTGGCGGTTCAGCCAAGAGTGCGCTCGCGGCGTATCTTCCGGCGCGGCAGGCGATTCTGGCGGAGACGCGCAAGAACGCGGCGGCGCTGCTGATCAACCTGCGCGGCGGCCGGCTGACGACCCGCAGCGTGGGCCGCATCATCAAGAAGATTGCGGTTGCGAAGGGGCTTTCGCCGGACGTGCATCCTCACACCTTGCGCCACGCTTTCGGCACACACATGCTGGAAGAAGGCGCCGACCTGCGCGCCATTCAGGAATTGCTGGGCCACGAGCGTCTGGCCACCACGCAGCGCTACACACAGCTTTCGATGAAGCATGTGTTGCAGGTCTACGACCAGACGCATCCCCGCGCTAAGTAGCAGAGACTCTGGGGACGAGGTATGGGCCTGGGTGCGATCGAATTCCTCATGCTTGGGGCGTTCGCAGGTTCTCCCACATCGCAACGATTCGAGCTTTCAAGTCGGCCGTAAGTTTTTCGTAGACCACTTCCGACGCGTCGGATTCTGGCGGCGGAGTGATCGGGTCACCGAAGACCATCTTCAGCGGTGTGAATCCGCGGAATGCCTGGTTCCGCGGCCAGGCATCATAGAAGCCCTCAATGGCCACGGGCACGATCGGCACCTGCAGGTGAATCGAAAGAATCGCGGCGCCTTTCTTGAATATTCTGGGTTTGCCGTCGATCGAGCGCTCGCCTTCAGGGTACAGGATGAGCGCCAGTCCCTGCCGCAAGCCGAATGCTCCGGCGCGCATGGCAGGAACCAGATTCGCGTCGGGATCGAGGACCACGACTTTGATGGATCGCGCCAGGCGGCGCATGAATCCCTTGCCAAAGATGTCGCTGGTGCCTACGGCAAAGGTCCGCATAAACACATCTGCCGGCAACAGGCTCGCCAGGATCAGCGGATCGAGATAGCTCTGGTGGTTCGACGAAATGATGTAAGCGCCACTTTTCGGAAGTTTCTCGATGCCGATTACTTTCAGGTGAAAGCGTTCCCGGGCGATCATCTGCATCACTCTGGTCACGCCATACCAGAACGCATCGTTGAATCGATTGGGATGGGCCAGCCTAAGAACGTCAGGATCGTCGGGGTCTTCGGCCAGGATGGACTTCCATCCGGCGAAGGTGACGCGGGATCCGGGACCGCCCGCGCCGCTGGCCGCGCTTTGCAGCACGGCGTCCAGCAAATCGCGGACCGTATAGATCTCGGTCAGTTGGGATTCTTCGATGTTGCCGCCGAGTTCTTCTTCGAGGCGGCTGAGCAGTTCGACACGCTGCATGGAGTCGAGGCCGAGATCGAGATCGAGGCTGAGCGAGGGCTGCAGGGCCGGCGGCGCGGTGCGCGCGGACTCGCGGACAATCCTTAGGCCGCGTTGGACGTCTGGTTGATCGAGCCATGCTGCTTCATCCGCAGTGAGCGGTTTCTCCGCTGGCAGATCCGCATCGTCGGCAACCTTCTTTGCCTGATTTGCTCTTACCCGCTTCTCGACTTCGAAGCGTTTGATCTTGCGGGTTGTGGTACGGGGCAGATCCTCCTGCCAGATTTCGTAGCTGCCGATGCGCTTGGTAGAGGCGATCTTTGGCGACAGGCCTTCAATATCGAAGCGGATGACTTCCTTCACGTTGACAATCTTGCGTTGCCGAATCACGTCGAAGTTCGGAACGATCACGGCGTGCAGGCGATCGCCGCCTTCGCCGGGTTTGCCTTCGAGTCCCATCACGGCGATTTCCTTAATGAACGGCGATTTCAGATAGTGTGCCTCGATCTCCTCGGGATAAACGTTCTTGCCATTGCTGAGGACAATGACTTCTTTTTTGCGCCCGGTGAGGAACAGGTGGCCGTGCGCATCGAAATAGCCGAGGTCGCCGGTGAGGAACCATCGGTCGCGAAAGACCGCGGCGGTAGCATCGGGACGGTTCCAGTAGCCTTTCATCACAACCGCGCCCCGCACCGCTATTTCCCCCACGGCGGGGGCGCCGTCTTCCTGAGGCTGCGGATCGACGATCTTTCCCTCGACGCCCTTCATCGCTTTGCCGCAGGAGCCAATCACGTTGTCGTGAGGCGAATTTACGAAGATGGCTGCGGTGGTTTCGGTCAGGCCCAATGCCTGTAGAACGTCGATACCAAGATCATGAAAATCTCTCATAATCTCGGGATCGAAGCGCGAACCGCCAGTGGCCAGGTAGCGCATCTTTGGACCGAGCGTGTCATGCACCTTGCGAAACAAGGTGGGCCCCGCGTTGATTCCCAGCTTGCGCAAAGTGCGGTTGAGCAAGACCATCCCGGCGAAGACTCTCTGCGTAAGCGCACCGCGTTTCTTGACCTCCTGGAAGATGCGTTCGTGAATCAGATAGTAAAACTGCGGTACTACGGCAAACGCCGTGATGTTGCGCTCGCTGAGCGCCCGTAGCAGTTCGGTGGTGTTCAGCGTTTCCAGATAGACGACGCGCGAGCCTTTGACCAGAGGCAGGAGGAGATTTGCCATCTGTGCCAGAACGTGGAAGAGCGGCAGCACACCGAGCAGGGCGTCGGTGGGGCCAAGGTCGATCCAGTTGAAGACAGCCTCGACTTCGCCGAGAAAATTGGCGTGCGTCAGCATCACGCCTTTGGGGTCGGCGGTGGTGCCGGAAGTGTAGAGCAGGGAAGCGAGATCGTCGTCCTTCGCCGGCGCCGCTTTGAACTTGCCCGGTCCGCCGTCGAAAATCGCGGGTAGATTTCCCAGCCAGTGCTCTTCAATGGAATGGCTGGTCATGCGGTCCGGGTCCATGAGGATCACGCCCAGCTTGAGTTCGGTAGCGGCAGGCTGCACTACGGGAACATGTTTCGCGTCACAGAAGACTGCCGATGTGCCGCTGTCTTTCAGAAGCTTGGTGACCTGATCGGCATGCAGGGCCGTGTCGAGGGGAACGGCGGCGCAGCCCGAGGCGATGATTCCCAGGTACGCCGCGACCCAGTGCGGGTGATTATCGGCCAGAATTGCGAGTCGGGATCCGTGGGGAAATCCGTTCTCGGTAACCCACCGGCCAACCGATTCGGCCATGCGGTGCAGTTCTTCGTAGGTGCAGCCTTCGATGTGATCGTGGCGCTGGAGTTCGAGCGCGACATTGGCAGGCCAGCGCTCGGCGCATTCCACAAAGCGATCGTAGAAGGTGGGCATTCGTCGTGGCGAATATACACGAAAAGCGGCTCGGGCCGCTGTGCGCGGGGCGCTAGTCGCGATTCGCGATTGAGCCCGCTACCGCCAACGCGCTCCCGGACATGGCGAGTGCCACAAAGGCACTGGTCCACTCGTTCGCATTGTGCGGAGAGGCCGCAACCCTGGGGGCATGAAGGATAAGTACCCAGAGAAGAAACATGAGTCCAAGTAGGGAAGATGACGAGGCTGCCAGTTGCCGCGTGATCATTGACAGAGCGGATGCGATGAAGGCGGCGCCGATAAAGTAGGCCCAGAATACGTGCGCGGGAATCCAGGAAGGGATCAAGGTCGCTACGAACTGGCCGTACATAAGGTGCTGTGCGCCAAAAATGAAGAGAGGGACTGCGAATAAATACTGTCCGGCAACGGTTGTCGGGTTCGAAGATCTACCTGGAAATGGAGAACCGTCCAGTCCTCGAATCAACGCTCCAGCCAGGACGAGCGCCCCGCCACAGATCGACAGCATCTCTGCTGCGCTGGTCCACGGCCCGGGATCGTGCAGGTTCACGAGAACTCGCGGCACGTGGATTACAACTACTCGCAACAGCAGCGCAATTCCCAGCAGAAGAGCTGCCCATCGTCCCTTCACATTGACGGCAAGGGTCGCCCCCGCCGCGAGCAGGGCAGCGCCCGATACCCACGACAGCCAATGGGCACCCGGATACCAAGGGGGACCCGGAGGGGCGGCCGACAGGGTGGCGACGAAAGCCAGGTAGTGCATGCCGAAACATGCGATCGCGATTGCGTACAAGATGCGGCCCGGTTTGATCAGAGAATTCATAGGAGACTTGCGTGGTTCAGGGTTTCTTGGGTGGTTGCAGCTTTTCCGCCTCTGCGATCGCTTTGCGGAACTCCTCGACGGCGGAGACAGTGGGCGCACGCAGGCAGTCCTTGGCTATATAGCGCCAAACTGCCGGCGAATCCAGCGGATCTCCCACGCCGCCGCGGTACACCTCAAAGGTATCCTCAGACGGGCCAATCTCGTCGCTGATATGTGGACCATTTTGCGGCGCTGCACCCGGATCGGAAGTCGGAGGAGTTTGACCCCGTTGGCCCCCGATCCGAATGCTGCTATCCGTAGACTGGGCGACGCCGGGGCGATTGTCGATGGGACCGCCCTTGATGGAGGGCTGCATGATTTTGCCCGAGCCAGTCCGGACCGCGATCACCAGGTCCGATTCTGCCCCGTCCAGCACTGGACGGAATCGGCCCCATTCCATCAGAGCTTTCTCCACATTTTCGCGGGCGGTGGCGTTGGCCATGGGCTGGGCGACCGGCTCTCCCGCGTCTGGCTTTACTACCACAAGCACGGTCGTGGCTTTCAAAACGTAGTCCGGTAGGGAAGGTTTCTTCTTGTCTTTTGCATCAGCGGGAATAGCCAGGAGCGTGGCCACAAGGACCAGGGAAAACAGGCGGGCAACCATGGCAGCCTCCGTGATCGCGACGGACGCCGCCATTATACTTAAGGTGCGCCGTGCCTGCGTCGTCCCGGACTGCGCCTGCATCGAATGTGCTAGGCTTTAAGGGTACTGTTGGGCGTGCTGCCCTCTGAAGGATTCCGGTTGATTAATCAGCTACTAGGCAAGGTTTTTGGGACCAAGAATGAGCGCGTCATTAAGGCGCTGATGCCCAAGGTCCAAGCGATCAACGCTCTTGAGCCTCAGATCCAGAAACTCACTGACGCCGAACTGCGCGCCAAAACGGACGAATTTCGGCAGCGCATTCAGGAACGGTTGAGCCAGGTTAGCCGCGCTCCTCAAGTCGAGGCCCCTGAGTCCGGCTCTGAGGACGAGCCTAATCTTGACCAGCAGAAAGCGTTCGAAAAGCGGGAGTACGAAGCTCTGCAGGAAGTGCTCGAAGAGATTCTGGTGGAGGCTTTTGCGGTGGTCCGCGAGGCTGGGCGCCGGGTGCTCAAAATGCGGCACTTCGACGTGCAGTTGATTGGCGGCATGGTTCTGCATCAGGGAATAATCTCGGAAATGAAAACCGGCGAAGGCAAGACGCTGGTCGCGACTCTTCCGGTGTATCTGAATGCGCTCAGCGGGCGCGGCGTACACGTGGTCACGGTCAACGACTACCTCGCCAAACGCGACTCGGAGTGGATGGGGCGGCTCTACCGTTTCCTTGGACTCACGGTTGGAGTGATCGTTCACGATCTGGACGACGAAGAACGGCGGGCGGCATACGCGGCCGACGTCACCTACGGCACCAACAACGAGTTTGGTTTCGACTACCTGCGCGACAACATGAAGTTCGACATCAAGGATTGTGTGCAGCGCGGGCACAATTTCGCGATCGTCGACGAAGTCGATTCCATCCTGATCGACGAAGCCCGCACCCCGCTGATTATTTCCGGCGCCAGCGAGGAGTCGACCGACAAGTACTACAAGGTCAATCGAATTATCCCCAAGCTTGAAAAGGGAGAAGAACTGGAAGTCGCGCCCGGGGAACCGGCGCAGTTGACCGGTGATTTTGTGGTCGACGAGAAGCACCGCAACATCACGGTGACGGATGAAGGCTGGGTAAAAGTTGAGGGACTGCTTGGCATAGGGAACATCGCCGACCCGGAGAACTGGCCCCTGAAGCATCACGTCGATACCGCGATCAAGGCGCACGCGCTGTATCGCAAAGACGTGGAATATGTCATTAAAGACGGCGAAGTCATCATCGTCGACGAATTTACCGGACGCATGATGCCGGGGCGGCGCTGGTCCGACGGACTGCACCAGGCGATTGAGGCCAAGGAAGGCGTGAAGATCGAGCGCGAGAACCAGACTCTCGCGACCATCACCTTCCAGAATTACTTCCGCATGTTCAAGAAGCTGGCCGGCATGACGGGCACGGCGGAGACGGAAGCGGCCGAGTTCGACAAGATCTACAGGCTGGAAGTTGTGGTGATTCCGACGAACATGCAGATGCTGCGGGTCGAGAATCCGGACATCGTCTACCGCACGGAGAAAGAAAAATATTTTGCCGCAGCGGACGAAATTCAGCAACTCGTCGTAAAAGGTCAGCCGGTACTGGTGGGCACGACGTCGGTCGAAAAATCCGAAAGGCTGTCGGACCTGCTGAAGAAAAAAGGCATCAAGCACGTCGTGCTCAATGCCAAGTTTCACGAGCGCGAAGCCGAAATCGTCGCCCAGGCCGGTCGCAAGGGGATGATCACGATCGCGACCAACATGGCGGGCCGCGGTACCGACATCCTGCTCGGCGGCAATCCGGAGTTCATGGCCAAGCAGGAACTGGTGAAGAAGGGAATCGCGCAGCAGTTGCGCGTGGCCCAGGGCAAGATCGAAGGGCCGCAGGAAGACGGCGAAACGTCCATCTTTTACTACAACGGCAACGAGTACACGGTCCCGACCGGCGCGTGGGCCGAGGCACTGACTCGTTACAAAGCGCAGACCGACGTGGAGCATGATGAGGTGACTGCGGTCGGCGGGTTGCACATTCTGGGTACGGAGCGACATGAGTCGCGGCGCATTGACAACCAGTTGCGCGGGCGTGCCGGACGCCAGGGCGACCCTGGTTCTTCACGTTTCTACCTCGCTCTGGAAGATGACCTGATGCGCATCTTCGCCAAGGAGTGGATCTCAAACCTGCTGCAGAAGTTGGGGATGGAAGAGGGCGTTCCGATCGAGTCCAAGATGATTTCGCGCCGCATTGAAACGGCGCAGAAGGCCGTGGAAGGCCAGCACTTCGAATCCCGCAAACACCTGCTCGAATACGACGACGTGATGAACAAGCAGCGCGAGGCCGTCTACGGCCTGCGGCGCCGCTTGCTCGAAGGCACCGACCAGAAAGACCTCATCCTGGAGGATTATGTTTCCGCCATTCTCGCGGAGTTGCTGGAAGAATATTGTTCAGCCAAGGCGCACGCGGCCAATTGGAACATCAAGGGATTGAAAGACGCGGTGTTTACCCGCTTTGGAGTCGATTTCCTGGCCGAAGGAGTGCAGGCCGATACCCTGAACCGGCAGGAACTCGGCGACGCCATTTTCGAGAAACTCAAAGAGCGCTACGACGCGAAAGAGAAACTCATTGGGCCTGAGGCCATGCGCCATCACGAGCGCATGATCATGCTGAGTGTGATCGACCAGCAATGGAAAGATCACCTGCTCAGCATGGACCACCTGAAGGAAGGCATCGGGCTGCGCGGGTACGGGCAGCACGATCCGCTGGTCGAGTACAAGAAAGAATCCTTCGACATGTTCGAAGCGATGATGCAGCGCTTCCAGGAAGATACGGTGCGGTATTTGTACCTGATGCAGATCCTGGAACGGCCGCCGGACGCGGGAGCAGGTGGTCCGCCGCCGAGCGCGGCGGATGGGCAAGGGCCGGAGCCGGGAGCGCCTGCTCAACATGGTGGAGACGGCAACGGGCGACGTCCTCCGCGGATGGTTTCGACGTCCGCCGACGAACTGGAGGAAGCTTTCATGCGCCGCAAGCGCCGCGAGCTGGAACAGGCGCGGATGGCCGGGGCGGGCGATACGCCGCAGGTGCAGCAGGTTGTTCGCGGGCAGGATAAAGTGGGGCGGAACGATCCTTGCCCCTGCGGGTCGGGCAAGAAGTACAAGAAGTGCCACGGGGCTTAAAGAGGCGACAGGCGACTCGCCCGTCGGGTCCGACAAAGATATTTCCAACTACAGCCTGTGGAGGTAAGATCGCCAAGCCATGGCTGAAGCACAACTAGCAGTCGGCGTGCAGGAAGGGGGCGAAATCATCGTCATTCCTCCCGCGCGAAGAGAAGACTTACTCGCGCAATGGGGTATTGCGCTCATGGTTACCGTCCTTCTGTGCCTATCCCTTTCATTGAAATCCCACGTGCTCGACAATGCCCCGCTGAGCATCGCCTATCCGGCCCTGATGCTGTCGTATGTCTTGTTCGGATTTTTGCGGGAGATGTTCTCGACCGAGGAAGTTCGCGTCGATCACTACACCATCGAGATTGAACGGCGGCTGTTTGGCATTAGCATTGGCGCCGAAGTATTCAAGACTCAGGAAGTCTCGAACGTGCGCATTGGAAGGGCGGGAAGTTGGTCGTTCAAGCGGAGACAGGAGGAGGGCGGCATTTTGTTTGATGAGGGGAAGAATACGTTTTCCTTTGGGGCTGGCCTCGACGGCGAACACGCCCAGGAGTTCGTTTCCGTGATTAACCGTAGGCTGCGCGAGCACGGGCGCGGCTAGTCATGTTCTTGGTTGAGCTTTCTGCTTTCCGGTCGCCTTAAACGTCATCTCCGTTACTGGGCTCCCCGCTTCCTGCTTCCAGTCCGTGAACAGCGTCGCGTAGTTCTTAGTGATGTAGTTGGCAGGAGCAACTCCCAGCTTCTTCGCGGTCGCATCAATCCACCGCGGTGGGCCTTCGATTTCGCAGTAGTTCCCGATGGGAGTCTCGTCCACGACGATCTGACCCTTGCCATCGGTCCACTCCGCGCGAAACTTTTCGTAGCGGAAGGTTGGCGCATAGCCTAGTCCGCGCAAGATGGCGTCCATCTTCTTTCCGTCAGTCACGCCCGTCTCCAACTCCACCCGGCTGCTGTGGCGACCTTTCATGCCGCCGCTCTTATGGGTCAGCGTCCACGTCGATCCGTACTTGCGGATCCGCAGGAGTTCCTTGCGCGCCCGCAATACTTCGCCGGGCAGGTCATAGAGCGTGTTCATCTCGTGAGTACCAGGCGTAACCAGCCGGAATCCGGCGGCGCGCAGTTTTCGACCCAGCGCCCGCAGATCAGCGACACGAAACTTGATTTCGATTTCTCGCGGCATGAAGAGAGTGTATTACGGCTGCGACGATTGGGCCGCTGAGAAAACAGGAATGGCGAGGCTGCTCCCGGACTTCTCCCAGTTCACTTCTTCCAAGGGGCCGACCACGAACCACCAGCTGAGACCGCCGATCCAAGCGATCACGGCGGTGATCAGGAATGGCCAATAGAAGGAACCGGTTCGGTCGAGAAGGAACCCGGTGAGCGCGGGTGCAACGGCGCCGGCAAGATTTCCGACAAAGTTCTGAACGCCGACCCACCGGCCTACCATGCGCGGACCGGCCAGGATCTGCGGGATGGCCCAGCTGTTGCAGCAGCCGATCCCAAGAAACGCCCCGGTGAAGGCCAGTGTCACGAGGAAGAAGCGGCCCGGCGCGAACACCGTAAGGACCAGAAAAATGCCAATGCCCATGTGTCCGGTGAGCATCATGCCCTTGCGTATCAGTGTCGGCGATGATCCTGCCTGGATCCAACGGTCCGATAATTTTCCGCTGGCTGCAGCCGATATCGCGGAAAACAGGAAAAGCAGTCCGCCTGCGTTCGCCATTTGATCGAGAGAAAAGTGGCGTCCCCGTACGAGATAGAAGGGCAACCACGTCACCAGAAAATACAGGTAGTAATTGATGGAGGACTGTCCGATGCAGGTGCCCCACGCGGACCGTAGGCGAAGAATGTCGAGAATGCCTGCTGTCTGGGCATCGGACTTGACGGGAGCGGCCGACCGGCGGGGCATGCACGCCGACCAAAGCGGAAGCCAGAGCATACCGGCCAAGCCGAGCACGATAAAAAACGGGCGCCATCCAAAGTGCCCGACCGCGCTTCCTCCCACCTTCATTCCAAGAGCTGGGCCCAGCGATAAGCCGGCGATGATCATGGAATTGGCAAACCCGCGGCGGTGCTCTTTGAAGTAGCCGCCCAGGATCTTGCTGTAGGAAGGAAATGCGACCGATTCTCCAAGCCCGAGGATCACGCGCGCGATCAAAAGTGCCGCGAATCCGTGCAAAAGGCCGGTAACGGCCGTCGCTGCCGACCATACAAAGAATCCGGTGGCAAAGACCCACTTTACGTCGAAGCGGTCCACCAGCCAGCCGGACGGAATCTGCATCAACGCGTAGGTCCAGAAAAATGCAGACAGCAGTATGCCGAGTTGCGACGCCGAGATCCGCAACTCGTCTTTGAGCAGGGGTGCGGCGATCGACAGATTGCTGCGGTCGACGTAATTGATCAGGACCGACAGGCTTAAGAGGAACAGGACGATGTTCATCCGGCCGCTGCTGGGTGCTTCGTGGCTTGTCGTGGCCGTCATCGTGGAAAGCCCGACAATGCTACACCATCCCTGCGGCTTCGTTAGATGTTTCTATTTCTTGTGGTGCCTGGTGGTCGACAGGATGCTATTATTTTTGGCGATCCACAGCCTGCACTGAGACGCCAATGAAGAATCTATTCGAGCGAGAGGCCGTTGACGAGGTGATCGCGCGGATCGATACCCTGCAGCCCGCGACGCAACGCCAGTGGGGCAAGATGGATGTGGCACAGATGATGGCGCACTGCTCCGCGGCGCTCGATATGGCCTCGGGCCAACTCATTTTGCCCCGCTTGTTCATCGGCAGGCTGCTCGGACCATTCGTGAAGCCGATCTACACGAACGAGAAGCCATTCTCGCGGAACAATCCCACCGACAAGAAGCTGGTCATGGCCGATCAAAGAGATTTTCTGCGCGAACAGGAGCAACTCAAGCTAAAGGTTCGACAATTTCATGAAGGCGGAGAAGCGCGGTGCACCCGGCATCCACATCCGTTCTTTGGAGCACTTACTCCACAAGCTTGGAGCCGCGGCATGTACAAGCATCTGGATCATCACTTGCGACAATTTGGCGCGTAAGGCGTGCTGGCGGGGGCCGGAAGTCCGCTACGAGAAAGTTGGCAGCTTTACCAGATCGTCTTTGGGGATCGATTCCAGCGCTCCCCCGGCCTTGCGCCACGCGGTCAATCCTCCGACGATCACGAACGTGTTGAAGCCTTTTTCCTGCAGTAGATGCGCCACCCGGGCGCTTGTCCCTTCGCGTGCTCAAGTACAGTAGAGGTAGATGTCCTTATCTTTGGAGAGATTTTTGATCTCCTCTTCGAGATTGTTGGGCTCGATGCGGATCGAGCCGGCGATGCGTTCCGACCCTATGTCGTAGTAGCCGTGGCTGCGCACGTCGACAATCTGCACCCGGTTCGAGTCTTCCGAAGCCAGACGCGCGGCCAGTTCCTGGACCTGTACCCGCGGCATGATGCGATATTTCTTATGCTTGCGGAATTGTGCGGCGCGGTAGACGGCATACACTACGAGCGCGGCGACGACCACGACTTCCATGGCGCGTCCCGCCGCGTGGAACCCGCTCAGAGTAGCTGCGAGAAAGTCGCGCGACAGATATCCCACCAGCAGGTAACTGGCTGAGTACAGTAGCGCTCCGGCGAAGTCCAGACGCAGGAACTGCCCAAAGCGCATCTTCATGCTGCCCGCCAGGGGGGCCGCCATGGTGTTGATTCCGGGAATAAATTTGGCGATCACGAGCGTCACTTTGCCGCGTTTGTAGAATGATTCGGCTGAACGAAGAATGCAGGTTTCCGGGTTCATCGACAAACGGCAGAGAAGCCCCAGCAGAGCCCATCCGGTGTAGCGTCCCAGCCAGAACTGCGCCGTGTCGCCGATCATGAGGGCAAGCATTGCCGCCAGAAGAACGCCCGGACCCGACAGCGTGTGGGATGGGGATGCGGCAGCGGCTCCGGCTGCGACCAGTGCGATGGCGGCCGGAAAGGGAAGCCCAATTGCCTCCGCAAACAGCAAGGCGAACGTCAGGGCATAGCCATGGCGCGCCCCCTGTGGAAAGGTGCCATTACCTTCGGCCTGGTGCATATCCCCGTCGAGCTCTATCCCGCAGAAGAGCGCAAGGAGTTCAAGTTCTCGATGCTCGACAAGCGCGATTTCTCGCCCGTGGGCTACAAGCGCTACAGCAAGAAGAGCGGCAAGGAAGTCGACTGGAACAACGTCGTCAAGGGCTACGAGTACGAGAAGGATCAGTATGTGGTGCTTTCCGACGAGGATTTCCGGCGCGCGAACGTCAAGGCATCGCAAACGATCGACATCGAGGCGTTCGTTCCGGCAGGCGAAATTCCGCCGCAATATTTCGATACTCCTTACTATCTCGTTCCGACCGAGCGAGGGCAAAAGGTCTATGCGCTGCTCCGAGAGACGCTGCGCTCGACCGGCCGGGTTGCTGTCGCCCAGGTCGTGATACGCACGGCGCAGAACCTCGCCGTGGTTGTTCCGATGGGCAAGATTCTGATGCTCAACACGCTGCGCTACGCAGACGAGCTGCGCCCGACCAAGGATTTCGCGTTGCCGCAAGAGGGACTGAAAGGAGCACACGTCACGAGCAAGGAGGTTGATCTGGCCAAGCGGCTGATCGACGACATGACCGAACACTGGAAAGCCAGCGATTTCAAGGACACTTATCACCAGGACTTGATGCGGCGAATCCACGAGAAGATCAAGAAGGGCGAAACCAAGCAGATCACCGAGCCCGACACCGAGGAAAAC
>Ga0209839_10000711_pt1 | contig 16914 bp, 12 predicted proteins | sample OrgsoiDNA2013050_FD_185800 | JGI IMG/M metagenome (GOLD analysis project Ga0209839, IMG submission 185800) | Permafrost soil microbial communities from the Arctic, to analyse light accelerated degradation of dissolved organic matter (DOM) -... | ecosystem: Environmental > Terrestrial > Soil >... | reverse complement strand
GAACAGTACGTTGTCGGTCTCGGTGACGGTCCGCGTCGTCGCGTGCTGCACCCGCAGGCCGGGCGTCAGCTGCTCGAACCAGAGTCCGGACACGGCCATCACGCGCTGGGGGCGGCTTCGGCGGCGACCGCCTGCTGGACGGCCTGCTGGACGGCCTGCTGGACGGCCTGCAGTCCGGCCAGATCCTCCATGGCGCTGATGTCGCCCTGCGGGCCGCCGTGCTCGACGACATCCCGCAGCAGCCGCCGCATGATCTTGCCGGTCCGGGTCTTCGGCAGCGCGGAGGTGAGGTAGACCGCGCCCAGCCTGGCGTAGCCGCCCAGCTGCGAAGACACTTCGGCGGATACCTCCTGGCGGACCTGGCCCGGATCGGCGCCGTCCAGCAGAGTGAGGAAGCCGACCGGCACGGTGCCCTTGGTCGGGTCGGCCACGCCCACCACGGCCGCCTCGGCGACCTGCGGATGCCCGGTCGCGATGGCCTCGATCTCCTGGGTGGAGATGCGGTGCGCCGCCACGTTGATTACGTCGTCCGCGCGGCCGAGGACCCACAGGTGGCCGTCCGGGTCGAGCACGGCCTCGTCGTTGGTGCAGTAGCAGCCGGGGAACCGCGAGAAGTAGGCCTGCTGGTACCGCTGCGGGTCGTCCCACACCGTCCGGGCCAGCGTCGGGCACGGCTGGGTCAGGACCAGATTTCCCTTGGTACCGGCCGGAACGGGCTTGCCGTCGTCGTCGAGGATGCCGTACATGTGCCCGGGTACGGCCGTTCCGGTCGATCCGGGCTTGAGCGCCTCGACACCCGCGACCGAATAAGCCCACGTCGAGCCGGTCTCGGTCTGCCCGTACGCGTTGACCACCGGGACACCCCCGCCGAGGTGCCGGGTCGCCCAGGCGAACGTCTCGCCGTCGAGCGGTTCACCCTGGACCGTGACCAGCTTCAGGTCGGGCAGCGGATGCTCGGCGGCCAGCTCGTCGCCGTACTTGCGCAGCAGCATCGGGGCACCGAGAACCTTGGTGACGCGGGTCGTGATGCCGCCGACGTTCGACCCGGTGCCGGGCTCGGTGACCGCGATCGACGCGATCTTCTCGCCGGCCACGAGCGCGGGCAGGTACCGGGCCCGCTGCTCATCCGTGCCGAACTTCGCGATGTGCGGGGTGGACATGTAGCCGGTCACCAGGGCGGTCACGGCGATGCCGCCGCTGGCCCGGGCCAGCTCCTCGGACAGCACGACGATGGCGAGCGAGTCACCCCCACCGCCACCGAACTCCTCGGGTACAGCCAGGCCGAGCAGCCCGGCGCTGCCCATCTCCTTCAGGAGCGCCGCAGGGGGACGGCCTGCCACCTCGGACTCGTCGACCACCGGCCGGACGTGGCGATCCACGAACGCCCGGACGCTGGCCCGGAAATCCTCGTGCTCCCGGTCAAGTTCCCAGCTCGCGGTGACCGTCATCAAAGGACTCCTCGGGTGAACCGGAGGGCCGCACGCAGCGCCTGTCTACTAATTAACGTTCATTAACCTTAGGCTTCTGTGTGTGGAGAGGTCAACCACGGCGAGCCGGGCCACCGTCATCGACGCGGCCTGCCTGCTGTTCGCGAAGCGCGGGTACCGCGGCACATCCATGAAGGACATCGCCGAGACGCTCGGCGTGAGCGCGCCCGGCCTCTACAACCACGTGACCTCGAAACAGGACATCCTGTTCGCAATCATGGACAAGGCGATGGACCGTGCCATCGACGCCCTCGACGGGGCCCTCGCGGGCGTCGATGACGTCTCGGAGCAGTTGCGGCGAGCAACGGAATCACTCGTGCTGGATTTCCTCCGCTACCCCGCCGAGGTGACGGTGTGCAGCAACGAGGTGCACAGCCTGGATCCGGCCAATCGCGTGGCCATCGTGGGCAAGCGGGACCAGTACGCCGCGCGGGTGCGGCAGATCATCGCCCAGGGACACCGGAGCGGCCGCTTCCGTACCCGGACCCCGGACCTGGCGGCCTTCGCGGTACTGGAAATGGGCAATGGCGCCAAATCATGGTTCCGCCCCAGCGGGCGCTACCCGGACACCTACGTGGCTCGCGAGTACGGCGAGTTCGCCCTGCGCATCGTCGGCTGCGCGGACTAACGGTTGGACTAACGGACGTTGGGCTGAGGGCTTCTGTTGGGTTCCCCCCGTTGCCGGGCCCCCGCTGTCATGCTGATGGTAATTCGCCCATCTGTAGCAAACAGCACGAAAGCGGCAGGGAACAGACTTGAAGTACACGGTCAAAACGGCAGACGGCAGGCAGCTTTCTACCCAGAGGGACGGCGACCCCGACGGACGACCCATCTTCCTCCTGCACGGAACCCCCGGAAGCCGCCTCGGCCCGCGGCCACGATCGGCCGTCCTGCATCGCCTTGGCATTCAGCTGATTTCCTTCGACCGGCCCGGGTACGGCGAATCCGATCGGCTTGAGGGCCGACGGGTCGCGGACGCGGCCACCGACGTGCTGGCGATCGCAGACGCCTACGGACTGGACAAATTCGCCGTAGTCGGCCGCTCCGGCGGTGGCCCGCACGCCCTGGCCTGCGCCGCGCTGGTGCCCGAGCGCCTGACGAGGGCAGCCGTCCTGGTGGGGATCGCCCCCCGGGGCGCCGAGGGACTCGACTGGTACGACGGGATGACGCAGTCGAACATCCTGGAGCATACGGCGGCGGCGAACGGCTACGAGGACCTCGCGGCCCTGACCGAAGCGACCGCTGAGGCCGTCCGGGCTGATCCGGCGAGCCTGCTGACCAGGCTTCAGGCCGACATGCCCGATCCGGACCGGCGCGTGGTCGCCGACCGTGGCATTCGCTCGATGCTGCTGGAGACCTATGCGGAAGCGCTGCGGACATCGGCGCACGGCTGGATCGATGATGCGCTGGCCTTCTACTCACCGTGGGGGTTCGATCCCGCTACGGTCACCGTGCCCGTCCTGCTCTGGCACGGCGCGAGCGACAACCTGTCCCCGGTCAGCCACGCCCGCTGGCTCGCGGACCGGATTTCCACCGCGGCGGTGGTGGTCCAGGCGGGCGCGGCACACTTCGGCGCCCTTGATGTGCTGCCGGATATCCTGCGCTGGCTGTCCGCCCAGCCGGCGCAGTCCTGACGGCGATTCCGCTTCCGGCGGGCCGCGTGACGCCGTTCCACTGCGGTCCTGTCAGTACTGCTGGGATTCTAGGTCCCGGTTGATCCGTTGGCCTTCCCGAAGCTGCACCGCGTCCGGATGACCGGCCCCGAGAACCCGGCCGAGATCAACCAGGACTCCGGCCCTGAGTTCCTTGGCTTCTCGATCCCGTCCCGCGTCGCGGAGGGTGACCGCCAGTCCGGCCTGGCAGGCGAGGACATCGGGGTGATCGTGCCCGAGCACCTGGCGCAGCCGTGAGATCGTTTCGCGCTCGAGCGCCTCGGCCGCAGCCAGTTCGCCCGAATCACCGAGGCAATTGGCCAGGTTGACCGCACAGGACAGGGTCAGCGGGTGCATCTCGCCGAGTTTCCGCCGCATCCGGCGCAGGGTGTCATCGGCCAGCCCATACGCTTCATCCAGCCGGCCGATGGGACGGAGGTAACACGCGAGGTTGTTGGCCGCCACCAGCGTATTGGGGTGGTTGTCACCCAGGCTCGCCCGCAGGGCCCCCAGCACGTCGTTTACCAACGCCAGTGCCTCCGGAATATTACCCACCGCTGCGTAGTCGCAGGCCAGATTGATGGCGCACAGACGCGTCTCCGGGGATTCGCTGCCGTAGCGGCGCTTATAGCGTTCGTAGGTGTCCTGCGCGAGGTTCATGGCCTCGGATTGCTCGCCCGCTTTGCGCAGCGAGACGGCCAGATTCGTGGCGGCGCGGAGCGTATCGATCATGTCCGGCCCGAGCACCGCCCGGTACTTCTCCCAGGTGACATGCAGCAGTTCGACGGACTCCCGGAACGCACCCGTCGCCCGCATGTCCTGAGCCAGGTTGGCCGCCGTGCCAAGTGTGTAGGGATGCTCGGGGGAGAGCACGACCCGGCGCCGGTCGAGGATCTCCTGATTGAGCCGGCGGGCGGCAGAATAGTCGCCGACCAGGCGCAATGAGACGGCGAGGTTGAACGCCGACTGCAATGTGCGCGGATAGTCCTCGCCGAACTCTTCCTTGAAGCTTTCGTATGTCTGCCGGTCGGACTCCAGCGCCGCCTGGAATTCGCCAAGTGCACGAAGGTCGGCACCAAGACTGCCCGCCGTCATCAGCGTAAGCAGGTGATCGGCTCCGAGGGCCTCTCGCTGGTGTTCCAGCACATAGGTGTCCAGGTCGCGTGCCTCGTTGAAGCGTCCCTGGGAACGCAGCACGTTCGCGATATGGAATTGCAGATGCAGCGTCTGTGGATGGTTCACGCCGAGTCGATGGGTCCAGAGGTTCTCCAGCCGGTGGGCCAGGCTCAGGCAGGCCTCGAACTCGCCGTGCTTCCACAGGTAACGCACCCAGTCGATGAGCAGCTGCCGGGTCCGCGAATCATCACACTCCTCGGCCTGGGAGGGCCCAAGATGGGGCCAGATGATCTCGTAAGTGGACCAATTGGATGGATCATCGGTCTCGCCTTGGCGCGGCCTGGCAGCGGTCAGAATTTTGTGCACGTCGTGCTGGACTTCAAGCCGCTCCTCTTCGCTCATCTGCGAACGGATCACCGCCTGAACGAGACGGTGAATCTGCAGCGAGTTGCTGCCTTGGTCGACCTTGACCAGCGCGAACCGGCTGATATCCCTGATCACCCGGGGAAGCATGAGCTGCTCGCTCAGCGTCTCGTCGAAGGGCAGCAGAGAGGCATTCAGCTCATCGCAATAGAGCAGATCCATCGAAACCGGCCCGGACGAGAAGAACGCGAGCAACTGCAGTAGGCGGACAGCCGCCGGCGACCGCTCCTTGAGCCGGTCAAGGGACAGATTCCAGGTCGCGACGACCGGCATGGGGTAGTCGGGCGGCTGGTTCACGGCCAGAATCCGGGTGGCCTGGCCCGTGAGCTCTGCGACGTAGGCATTCGCGGTCATGCCGGTCTGCTCCAGCCATGCGCTGGCCTGCTCGACCGCCAAGGGCAGGTGCCCCAGGGCGTCGGCAACCTTCTTGGCGTCGGCCAGCTCGAGTTCGGGCACGTGCCGGAGCAGATGAGCGACGCTTTCGTCGTCGGTGAAGACGTCCACCTCGAGTGGCTCCGCCGTGTGCGCCCACGCTTGATAGCGCGAGGTAATAATGACGTGACCTGATCCGGTCGGCATGTACGGCTCGAGTTGCTTGGGATCGTCGGCATTGTCGAAGATGAGCAGCCAGTGCGGAGTAGTGTCGCGCCGTAGCTCCTCCAGGGCGACCCCGGCCGCTTCAGCCACGTTATCGCCCACCTTGAGGCCCAGCTTCCGGGCCAGCTCCGCGAGCGCCACGCTGATTTCCTCGGACCGCTCCGACGGCACCCACCAGACCAAGTCGTAGTCGGCCATGAACCGGTGCGCATATTCCAGTGCCAGCTGGGTCTTCCCGACTCCGCCGAGCCCGTACAGGGCCTGGGCGACGACGACCGTCACGCCACCTCCGGCCAGTTTGTCGCGCAGTCGCTCCAGAGTGGCCGCCCGCCCGGTGAAGTCAGCGTTTCTAGCCGGAACGTTCCAGACCAATGGGACTTTGCCCGGGAATCGGGGTTCCTCAGCCTGCGCGGCGCCGCCACCGAAAGACTGCGCGGGCCGGTCCAGCGCCCACAGCAGCTTCGACGTGGCCTGGCCCGCATCCATCCGGGCCAGGTCGAGGACGGGATGGTCGGTAAACGGCTCGGTAATCCGAACGTCGCTGACCCGGACGGGCACGAGCTGGCGGTGGGTGCCGGCCGCGTCCACCGCGGATAGCGCCTTCCACACCGATCTGGCCTCCGGTGAGTGCATGTAGGCGGAGGAGAGAACGGCGATCGCCCGGGGGGTGCCCTGAAGTTCGCGTTCGGCCTGGAGATCAAGACTCGCCATTGGCGCCGTCGCCATCGTGCTGCGCGGGATGACACGGAAACCCGCGCGGGTCAGCACGGCTTCGATCCAGTCGGCCCACATCCGGTCCTCTGGGGCGTAGCTCAGGTACACCTGGGTCAGGATGGACGGCTGCCGCCGAGCGAAGATTTCCTTGTACTGGAGTCGGAGATCCTCGGCGATGGGGCGCATGGACGTGATTCTGCCGGCGGTGACCGCGTCAGTGATCCGCTCAAATGATGACAGCAGGGACGCCGGTGACCCCGGATCGTCACCGAAGGTGGCCAGGATCTCCTCAAAAGCGTAAAACGGCTTATAGGGCACCTCGACTGAGGCCCAGTACAGGGCGGACGTCTCCTGGGTCAGGCCCGCCGGGAAGCCCTCGAACCGCATCCGGGCCAGGGACCGGCCGATGTCCAGCTTTACCTTCTCGCCATCCTCGATGCGCATCGGCACGGGCAGGACACGGATGTTCCGATCCCGGTATCGGCCGCTGATCTGGCGGGCGACGTCGGCGGCACCTTCTATGCTCTGGTCGCTGAGGGTGAAGCAGACGGTCAAGACGTCGGGCAGCTCAATCGTGCAGATATCCGCGACGTCCGACAGCCCCGTGCGGCTGTCGATCAGGACGTAGTCGTAATTCCGCTTCATGTCGTCCCGCATGGCGCGGAAGAACCTGCCGCCGCCGAGCCTGTCGTAGAAGTTATCCCAGTCCAGAGAGCAGACGGCAGTGGAGTAGTCGCGATTTTGCCGTCCGGCGGAAAGGAAGTCGAGTTTCCCGCCGTCAGGGAAGGGCCATTCGAGGGAAACGGCGTGCCGGTCGACCCGAGCGCACTCTAAATACCAGTCGTCGTCCTCCGGCGCCGGCCCGACAGCGGCCGAGGCATAGTCGTTTATGATCTCAATGACCCCGGGCGTGGCGGTGATCGTCGACTCATCGAGGAACGGGTGGAAAAACTTATGCAGTCCCGGTGACTCAAGGTCCCAGTCGACGGCGAGCACCCTCTTACCATTACTGGCGATGATCCAGGCCACGTTGGCCATGGCCATGGTGCGGCCGGTGCCGCCCTTGTAGGAATAGAAGGTGATGACCTGGCCCTCGGCGGCCTCGTTCACGGGGAACCTCCGAAATCCTCAGCATCGGCTCTCCTCAGCCGCGGCCGGGTAATCGCGGGCCCTTTGGGCGGGTGGGCCGGTGCATATTTCCGATACCTCTTCAGCATGATCATCGCCATGTCAGGTAGCAGCAGAATGAAGTCCTGCAAAGTGGGAATCCCGTTGGCCGCCATCCGGCAGCGCCTCGGTACGCTATCGAGCCTCCGGTCCAGATGCTGACGAAGCCGCTCCCGGAGATCTTTCTCTAGAGCGCTCAGCCCGACATCCTGGTTATTCCAGGGAATCAGCACACTGACCCAGGGCTCGCTGATCTGGTTGAGCAGGCTCAGCCGTTCCAGATATGAATCCGACAGGCTGACCCACGCATCGACCAGGTACAGGCTCGGCGGCATCTGCCCAGTACCCGGCCAAGGGAGCAGCCCGTCCTCAAAGGCGCCGAGCAGCGGCTCGTAATCGAGGCATTTCCTGGCCAGCTCCTGCGCGTAATCCGCGAGCGGACGGGAATAAGCCGGCTGGTACGGACTCCAGGTGTGCGGAGTTTCGCCGTAGTAATCGCTGAGGCGGCCCTGCGGCAAGGTAGAGGTGTCATGCGCCAGGACCGTGATCTGGAGCTGGTCACTAGCTGTCCGCCGCGCGCTGGTCGGGCCAAATGCACTCGGCAGCGATTCGAAGTCTTTCCGCTCCATACCCTGGACGTCGCCGTCGGCGCGCGCGATACTCTGATCGCCGATCTCGATGATGCGCTCAGCCAGCCGGTGAACGGCCCGCTGATAATCACTTCGGTAATTGCGCAGCTTCATGATGCCGTAAAAGCCCTCGGACCGGTATCGCTCGCCTAGATCAGTGTGTTCGTACTGAAATGTCTTTGCGACCTCCGGAATCTTCTCGCGGTCAAGCCGGGTCCAGAGAGCAGGCACGATAGCGCTGACCGCTTCGCCGTCCTGAGCCTGATGCATTACCTCGCGCTGAGCAAAAGCAAACCATTCTTTACCACAGTTGTCGCTCTCGAAGTAACGCCGGGAATAAAGCGGGACGAAGACTCGGCAAGCCTTCAATGCGGTCATCAGCTCTGGCGACCATTCGGCGCCGAGCTTGTTTTCCCGGTCCATGAACCCAGCCTCACCCGGCTGGGCATTCGTCATTTGTAAAATTTCGTCACACAAGTCTTTGTAAAGTTTGTGTACCCAGCGGTCGGGATCGCTTCGGTCAGCCGGATCCCGCTTAGGCGTCCGGGCATAGCTGAGAAAAAAGTACGGCCGGCAACCTTGCCCAGAAATTATCGGCCTGTCTCCCCCGTCAAGCTGCACTCTTGCCCGACCTCCCCCAAAGCCGCGGGCGCCGTTTACCCGCGAATATGCCCGAGATAAGGGGATGATATAGGAGGTTTCGGCAGGTGACCAGGGGAAAACCGCGCGGTCGTTTCCTGGCATTAGGGATTACTTTAGTCACAGAAGTACCACAAGCGAATCCTCGTCACGCAGGCCTCGGATGAGCTCCGGGATTAGCAGGCGCTGCGGTCCCGGGCGTCAGCCGGCCGTGCCGTTTCCCGGGGCCGGCCCCGCCCCTGTTGGCTGGGCCGAAAGGCGCATTCGCTGAACGAACCGCATTCCGAGAGGCGTCATTGACCCGGAACCGGCCAGTGTCTCGATCGCGTCCTGGGTGTGACCGTGCCAGAACGCGAATCGCTCACCAGCCACCTGGGCCTCCTGGCCGACAGTAATCTGCTGCCGGGTACGCCAGTACTCCGAGACGGCAAGGTGAGCGTAGGTGCCCTGTAGCAGGCCTTCGAGCGGGCGCATGTCGGCGCGCCATGGCGCGTGGTAAAGCCAATGGTCAGCGGGGTCGTAGAGGCCGTACAGATCGAGAATCGCACCCAGCTTGACATGCTGAAACTCGTGCATGATCAGCAGGGCGAGGGTCGTCGCATCGGCCGGCAGCGCCGTCCCGATCGCGCCGAACGCATGCCGGGCAGCCGCGCTGATATCACGGCCCGGCGGCGGCGCGGACATTGGCATGAGAACGGTGAGTCCGGCCGCGATCGCGGGTGCATAGGCCGGAAAGTGGCGCTCGATCTCCCGCCACGCATCCTGGAAGTACCGCTGCCACTGCGCAACCTCGGCCTCGGCGAGCCGGGCGGCAGCGGGCCACTGGTGACAGTCGCGGTACGGATCGGTGTCTTCGAGTGCGACGCGGAGACCGTTGGCCTTCAGCACCCGAACCGGCTGCCAGCTCGCTGATCCACCGTCACCAAATGTCGTGACCGCACACGGCTCGCCGCTGCGGAGGTCGGCACTGGTCATCTCCCAGCAGTCGTCAGCGATCCGGATACTGACAGCCTTGCCGTCAATGGAGACGACCGCCTCCTGGCACTCCGGTCGGGGGCTGCCCCCGCTGACCACCAGTCGCCCGAGCGTCGGCAGGTGAACCGCGTCGGCCAGGACAGGAACCGTGATATCCGCTTCCACCTGGTACCCGGCGCAGACAGCGGCGGCAGCGGCAATGGCCCCGAGGTGGTTCAGGTCACCGGCCAGCCGGGTATCTGTGGCGGGATCGGCCGGGTCACCGGAACCCATCCCCTTCAGCTGCTCAAGGCAGCGCACGGCCCAGACACGCAGATACGGGTGGGCCAGTACAGCATCCACCGCATCTGGCCGGCCCCGGTCGGTCATGGTGAGCGCGGACCAGGCGCTGTGCAGCGCCGCCCGGACCGGAGCAGGAACCGCCGGTGTGCTGGTGCCCGCCTGGTATATCGCAGCGAGCGCAGCGCGGCACAGAATGTGCTGAGCCTCCATGAGCTTCGCTATCGCGGCGGCGCTGCCGTAACCAGCGGCCAGATCACCGAACTCATCGTCACTGAGATCGCGGTTCGCCACGGGACGCCTTTCCGTGTTCACCTCGGGCAGGCGGCGCTTGATGTGATTGATCAGGTCGAGCAGGTCGGCACAATAAACCGACGGATGGCCAAACCCGCTACCCGACCGGTATCGGTGTGCGTACAGGCCTCCACCGCAACTGCTGACCACCGGGCATTCCTGGCAGGTCTGGCACAGGCCGGCCAGCCCCTGCTGACGCGCGAGAATGCCGGGATGCCGCGCGACCACATCGAGCGCGTGGCGGAAGACGTCGAATCCGGTTGCGGGAGCACCGTCGAACGTGGCCTTGAGGGAGTCGACCTGCTCATAGCTGCCGTCGGTCTCGATGACCACCAGGCTGGAGGGTGCGAGCCCGAGCGCCTCGGTGGCGCTGTCTCCGCCCGCCAGGGTCGACAAGATCGAGTCAAAGGTCCGGATGCCGATCGGACGTTCGTCCGCTAGCCACCGGTCGAAGATGGCGATCAGCCAGTCTGCGTACTGGCTTTCCCTGCCGGGCGTGCGAGCAGGCGGATCATCCCAGGTGGCGTGCGGTAGCAGAAAGTCGACCCGGGGCGGCTCCAGCGCTCTTAAAGCCTCGTAGACCACCATCGGATCGTTGGCGATGTCGACCGTGCACAGCAGCCCCGCGTACAGATGCCGGTACTGTCTGGTGCGCAACAACGTTACGGCGGCGACCACCTGGTCGTAGCTGCTCCGCCCGTTCGCGTACCGGCGGTGGCGGTCATTGGCGACGCGGTCGCCGTCGAGGGAGATTCCTACCTTGACACCAAACTCCGCGAATAGCTCACAGCATGTCCGGTCGAGCCGCACACCGTTCGTATGGATACGCAGGTCGAGATGGCAGACGCCGCGCAGGGCCGAATGCAGCTCGGTGATAATGCTCCGCAGCCGGCCCGGGCCGGCCAGCAACGGCTCCCCGCCATGCAGCACGACCTGAACGGCGCTCAGACGGTGTTCCGCCGCGTGCTCGGCAATGCGCTGCGCGGTGTGTGAGATTACCTCGTCCGGCATACCCAGCGGGCGGTCACGCCAGCTCTGGTCCGCGCTCTCGTACACGTAACAGTGATCGCAGGCCAGGTCGCACCGGCTGTGCACCTTCAGCACGAACTGATCTAGCGGAACGGCCGGCTTGTCCACTCCCGGCTCTGGCTCAGATGGCGGACTGGAATGCGGCGACTGGCACCGGGGCCACCGAGAACTCCGGGAGAAGGCACGCGACCGCCCCATCCAGGATCGCCCCGTCAACGGCCGGCATCTCATCGAGCGGGACATCACGGAGGCCGGCGAGCAAGGAGGAAAGCGTCGGCCGGATCTCAGTGGAAATCATTGTGGCGCCCATCCAGTACAGACCGGCCCCTGGCCGACCTCAGGTTATTTTGTCAAGTTCTGTGACCATTGTCCTGGTCGCCCCGGTGCGCGAAGAGCCCTTACCCGGCCTGGACTCCGAGTGACTATACTACTAAGAGCGACCGACCCTTACTTCGGGTTAGAGCAGAGATTTGGAGCGTCAGCGTTAACCGATGGCCAGCCCGGTGTCCCTCCTAGCGGATCCACTCCTGGAAACCACGACAGCCAGCGTGGCGGGCAAGACCGGAAGAGAACCAACAAGGCCGGGCCGGATCACGGCGGACCTTATGTCACGACGCTACGGTACATTCACGAAATCTCATCCTGGCCCCAAATCAGCTACAAATCCCTACTGGGTAGGGGAAATCGCTGTCCCCGCCGGGGGGACGACCACCCGCAACACCACCTCGACGGTGCGGCCACTAGGTGGCAATGTGGGCATAAGGTACGCACGGGGTGAAACTGGCTGGCTTTGTACACAGGTGGCCCGGCTGCTCGACGGTGTGTCATGAGTATCTGGATGGAGCCGAGATGACCTACCGGCTCGGTCGGGTTCGGGTAGACCGCGAAGTGGCCTGGCTGTTCCCGGCGGCGCTCGGGGCCGCCATGACGTGGTTCCTCTCCTACGGCGCCTGGGTATCCGCGCACGACCCGAAATGGCTGTACCTGAGCCACGCCTGGTGGCGGGTGGCTCTGCGGCCGGCCAGCGACCGGACGCTGCTGGCCGCTCTCGCCGTGTGGTTCGCGGCGCTGTTCTGCTACTGGTGGCCGCGCAAGCGGGTACCCGCGCTGGTCGGGCTCACCACCGTGGTCGCCATGGTGCTCATTGGCGGGGTACTGGGCACCAGCGCGCTTTTGCCCTGCCGCGGCGGGGAAACCAGGACGGCGGTAGCCGCCTGGGTCCTGGGGCTGTATGTCGGGAACCCGCCCGCCGCCTACCAGACCCCGGCCTGTCCGGGGCAGCCGCCACTCGCTCTGCAATTGGGGCAGATCGTCTGCCTCGCCGCCACGCTGATCGGCGCGCTCGCGGTGGCGGCCGTGCTCTGGCAGCAGCCACTGGGGCGGTTCAGGGCCAGGTTCGTCAAAGACGCCACGGTATTCACCGGACTCGACGCGATGACCTTGCCCCTGCTGCGGAAGCTCGCGGAAACGGGACGCCCGGCGAGCATCGTGGTGATCGAGCCGGAGGCCAGCCATCCGCTGCTGGATGAGGCCCGCGGCACCGGTGCCCACGTCGTGATCGGCGACCCGTCCTCGGCCCGGATCCTGCTGCCGATCTTCGCCGGATGGCAGGGCTGCGCTTTGAGCTACCTCTATGCGCTGCGACCGGACGTGGCGGACAATGAGACGATCCTGGCCGCGGCGCGCGCCATCCTGAACCGTTACCGGCCAGACCCGGAGAGGCAGCCACACCTCGTCATGCGTATCAATGATCCCCGGCATGCCGAGCACTGGCGTGTCCGGCACGCGGGCGCCTCCGCCCGGTACTTCGAGGATGCGTTAAGCCCGCAAGAATCGACCGCCGCCGCCCTGGCCAGCCAGCTTCTCCGCACCGGTGCGCGGCGGCTGCTGCTGTGCGGGGACAGCAGCCTGGCGCTGGCCACTCTGCTGGAACTGGCCCGCCGGGCCTGGGAACGGCAGGAGCTCAGGGCCGCCGCGGCCATCAGCGGCAACGGTCATCCCGGGGCCATCTTCGGCGACCGGAACGTCCCGTCCCCGTTCCCGCTTGAGCACGTCCTGCTGCTGGATCGCCGCTCACGTGACCTGCGCCGTGAGTACCTGGCTACGTCGTCCCCGTCGATGGCCCAGGCGCTGCCCGCCGTGGTTGCCGAGCCCGATCCATGGCAGGAACACCTGCTCGCCAAGCTGGACAGCATGACGGCGGCGGCCACCGCCGAGACCGCAGTAGTCATCGCCGACACCCTGTCCGAGAGCGCGATGCACGAAGCGGGCCGGGTGGCCCGGCTGCACCCCACGCTCCAGGTATTCGTGCTGACCTCGGACGGGGCCGGCGCGAGCGACACGATCTTCGATCGGCTGCGGCCTTTCCAGCGGGCTCTCCTGGTGGACGGGGAGGTACCGCCCGACGCCTGGACCCGGGTCTGCAAGCACTGGCATGAGTGCTTCCGCTTCCGGCATCCGCCCGTAGCTGGCGAACCGCGGACACACACGGGACAGCCCTGGCCCGAGCTGGATGAGTTCATCCGGCAGGACAACATCCTCCAGCTGCATTCGATCATGACCGCCATGGTGCAGCGCGGCCGCCGGTGGGTACCCGCCCGCGCTGTCGCCCCGGGCAGCTTCATCGAGCTGACCGAGCACGATCTGGAGGAGATCGCACGCGCGGAGCACACGCGCTGGTTCCGCCGTCGGCTGGCGGCTGGCTGGTCGTCGGGCGAGGGCCGATCTCCCCGGCGGCCGGACGGCCACGGCGCGGTTCTCGTCAACAGCAAGGTGGTTCCCTGGGCCGAGCTTCCCGCGGCCGAGCGCGCCGACGAGATCGAGTACCTGCGATCTCAGCTGGCCCAGCTCGAGGACGTGGGCTTTGTCCCAATCGTTCCGGCCGGCGGCCCACCCGAGGCGGCCGAGTTCCAGCGGATCGGCACGGTCCAGGCGAAACGATTGCGCACGCGGCGGGCCTGGACGCGCCGGTCCGGCGAGGAGCTGTCCGGCGACGTGGGCGACTGGCGCGTCCTCGACGATTCGGGTGACGAACGGACCGTCCGCGACCTCGAATTCCGCGCCAGCCACCAGCCGCTCGGCGGGGAGGAGTGGCTTCGTACCGGCACCTTCAGCGCCTGGCAGGTCAGCGAGCCCCAGGTCCTGCGGACCATGGAGGGCCGTGCCGTCGCTCAGGCCGGCGACTGGGTGGTGGAAGGCTGCGGGGGTGAACGATGGCCGGTACCGGACGAGCAGTTCCGGCGGACCTACCGGGCCGTCAATGGGCACCCGGCGACGTAGCAGGGGCTGGGCTCACCACAGAGCGGGCACCCGGCCCGCGGTCGCCTGCTCCGGATCGAGCAGGAAGCGCTTGCGCTTCAGGCCACCGGCGTAACCGGTCAGCCGGCCGGTGCCGCCACGCGGCCGCCTCGCCGTTCGTGAGGTCGCCGTGGCCCCGGCCGCCGGGCGGCGCGGGGAAAATGGGCCGCGCGCGGCCTCACGAAACCCCGGCTGGAGGACGTCTTCAGAGCATGGCAGGCAAAGAGCCGTTCGAGACGGTGGTGGCGGCGCACGGCGGCACCGTGCTGCGCGTGTGCCGGGCCGTGCTCGGCCTGGCAGACGCCGACGACGCGTGGTCAGAGACGTTCGTGGCCGCGATGAAGGCGTATCCGGACCTGCCGGGCGACGCGAACGTGGAGGCCTGGCTGGTGACGATCGCGCACCGTAAGGCCATCGACGTCACACGGGCGGCGGGGCGGCGCGCGATCCCGGTCGCGGACGTCCCGGGCACCGGGACCGCCGATGGCGGCCGGGAAGACCTGCCCGCGGATCTCGCGGACGCCGTGAGCCAGCTTCCGGACCGGCAGCGGCAGGCCATCGCCTACCACTACCTGGCCGGCTTGCCCTACGCCGAAGTCGCCGGCATCCTCGGCGGGACCGCCGAGGCGGCACGGCGCGCTGCGGCCGACGGCATCGCCAAGCTCCGGCGCTCGTTCGCGGGCGCGGGCGAAAGGAGTTCCCGATGACCACCGATGATCTGGCCGGTGAGCTGGCCCGGGCCTTCCCCGGCCGCGCCGGTGAGCTCAGCCGGCTGCACGAGCGGCTGGCGGCCGCGGCACAGCGGGACGGCGTCCTGGATGTGGCCTACCGGACCATCGACAGCCCGGTCGGCCCGCTGCTGCTGGCCGCGACCGAGCTGGGGCTGATCCGGGTCGCCTACGCCAGCGAGGACCACGACGCGGTGCTGCAGGTGCTGGCGGACCGGATCAGCCCGCGGATCCTCAGCGCCCCGGTCCGCCTGGAGGCGGCCACCAGGGAACTCGGTGAGTACTTCGCCGGCCGGCGCCGCCAGTTTGACCTGCCACTGGACCTGCGGCTGTCGGCGGGATTCCGGCGTAACGTGCTGACTCACCTGCCGGAGATCGGCTACGGGCACACCGCCAGTTACGCGGCTGTGGCCCAGCTGGCCGGCAGCCCGAGGGCGATCCGGGCCGTCGGCACCGCCTGTGCGACCAACCCGCTGCCGGTCGTCGTGCCGTGTCACCGGGTCGTCCGCTCCGACGGCAGCATGGGTGGCTATCTCGGCGGTCCCGGCGCCAAACGCATCTTGCTCAGCCTGGAGGCAGCGTGAGCGCCGCGGCCCGGCCGGGCAGTGCCGGGCGACCGCCACGCTTGTCCCGCGGGGCCACGGGATGGCGTTCACCACCCGCGATCGCCCGGTCCGGTCACGCCGCGGATGGTCGGCCGCCCCGGTCCGGCACGGTGTATCTGTGGTCCGTTCCGGCCAGCGGTTCACCCTCGGGCTCGTCTTCCACCACGCGGCCTGAGCTGCTGCCCGCTCCCGGGGGGAGCCTGCCGCGGGACTGGATCGCCCCGGGCGGGAGTTGATCAGCGCCGAAGCGCGGGTAGCGTGGTCAGCGGCAGCGCCCCGCGTTCCCCCAAGGAGACAGATGCCCAACCGGCTGGCCAGCACGATGACGGTGCCCGAGATTGCCCGGCAGGCGGCCGAGGCGATCGAGGCGCTGAATCACCTGACCCAGGGCGGCGGCGAGCTGACCGGTCCTGGTGAGGTGCACGACGTCATCGCGAGCCTGGGCCTGATGGGCCAGGGCCTGCCACGGCTCTGCGAGCAACTGGCCCGCTTCCTGGTCACCCACCATGAAGACGGCCAGGTCGCGCACGACTCCGGCCAGGACCCGGACCTGTCCGTCACCGAAGTGACCGAGGCCCTTACGGCCGCCGGGCAGGCCGCGGACATGATGACCGCCGCGCTGGAAGAGGCGCACCAGGCCTCGGCTGAGCTGCGGACCGCTCGCTAGCCACCGTCCCGGCACGGCGCCGCGGAAAGGCGCCCGCGATCCGTCCCTGACGAGGCCGCGCCCGGCAGATACGCGCGGCCAGGCAGATACGCCAGCCCGAGGCCGGTCGTCACGATGCCCCCTTGCGCCTCAGCCAGCGCGCCGCTAATCGCCGTAGATCGCCGCCGTCACGATTCCGGTGGCCGTGCCGCCGGAATCGGTCACCCCGACCGTGACGCCGTCCCCCGTGCCGCTGTCGCCGGAGCCGGTCGTCGTCCCGCCCGACACGCCAAGGCCGTCACCGTAGATCGAGACGTTGAGGCTGTCGCCATAGATCTGATCGTCCAGGGTCGCCTTGACCGGTGCCGCAGTACCAGCCGCCGCGCCGTGGGTAGTCGCAACCGCGTGGGCGATGGTGCTCACCGCGGTCCGCGCGCTGCTCGTGCTGTGACCCGCGAGATAGCCGACGCCAACTGCAACCACCAGTATGAGTGTCCCGATGACACCTGCGGCGCTGGCTGCGGCTCTTTTCCCGTTCACGTCTTCTCCTCGCTGTCTCCTAAGCGACGCGGAGCCAGTGCCAGTGGTGTACCGATCCGCAGCCGGACTTCCCATAACCGCAATTTTCGGGCGTTTT
>Ga0209839_10000710_pt1 | contig 16917 bp, 18 predicted proteins | sample OrgsoiDNA2013050_FD_185800 | JGI IMG/M metagenome (GOLD analysis project Ga0209839, IMG submission 185800) | Permafrost soil microbial communities from the Arctic, to analyse light accelerated degradation of dissolved organic matter (DOM) -... | ecosystem: Environmental > Terrestrial > Soil >... | reverse complement strand
TTGGTGATCAGCTGATAATCGCCGGTCAGCGTGAGCTGCTTGTTGAGCGCGTACGCATAGTAGCTTTCGAGGATTCGTTCACGCCGATAGTTGAGCTGGCCGTCGCCGATCAGAACGCCGAGCCCGCCTGCCGCGATGAAGTCGCGATGATCCCGGGAAAGCGCGTTGACGACACCGCCGATCCCGATCACATCGTCCGGCCTTCCCCACCGCGTGCCCTTGATCGAAGCGCCGAGCGCGAGGCTGGCATCGATATCGGCGAACGCCATGATCTCGGTCTTGCCGTCATTCCAGCTCCAGCGGCCGAACACTCCGATCTCATCGCTTAACGCCTGTTCGAGGTTGACCACATAGCCATATTTGACGCGGCCGGTGCGGGTTTGCGCGATGTCGAGATTGAGGGCCGGATTGTCCAATGTCTCGCGGTAGCTTCCGGAAAAGGCGCTGTTGAGCCACGCGATGGTCCGCAGCTTTCCGGGCTGGTTGAACAGCGAATAGCGGTTTTCCAGCTCAACCACGTAGGTTCCGCGCTCAAAGACTTTGGTGTCGAAGTTGTTCGAGTTGGAGACCGACTGCATCAGGAAATAGCCTGACCGCAAGGCCCATTGCTTCTGATTGAATTCCGCGGTGGCGCCATAGGTCAGGCCGAGCTTGTCGGCCGAATAGTCGAATGCCCCCGGCGCCCACATCGACCAGTTCATGAAGTCCTTGCGGGTGTCCTTGGCGTAGGCGTTGCCGTCGAAAATATCGGTGACGGCCATTTTGCCGACCTGAATCGTCAGCCGAGAGACGTCCACCTTGCCGGCGAGTTGGCTCGGTCCGCTGGTCCATTCTTCCTGTTCGCCACCAAAGCCGAAGGTCTGGCGCAGGAACAGCCGCGACGTGTTGTAGTGCGGGTAGGGGAAGTTTGATTTTTGCGCCTCGCCGCTGGGAAATCCGCCGGCTCCGACCGTGTCGTTCAAGCCAAACCCCTGCAGCAGTTCGGGATTGTAGTAGACCTCGCCGCCTTCCCAGAGCCGCGCGTTCAGGAACAGGCTGTTGCTCCAGGTTGCCTGGGCTTGCGGCGCCGGCGTCAGGCTGTTCGGACCGGTATAAAGCGCCCGGAATGCCGGGTAGCCTTGCGGCAAATAGGTCGTTTGACCATGGATTTCCCAGCGATCGGATTCGGGGTCGGTCAGCGATGTCTTCGGGGTCAAATTGCCCGATCCCGGCCAGTCGATCTTGCGATTGAGGCCGACGCGCAGCGACTGGAAATCCAGGTTCGAGGTATATTGCGTGGCCGATGGAAAGGTGATGTCGGCTTTACCGAACTGGCTATAGAGATATTCCAGCCGCAAACTCCAGTGCGGCGCAAAGGCATATTCTACTCCACCCCCGGCGGCCCAGCCGAGCCGGGTGTGCAGCGTCTTTTCATTGCTGCCGATGGCGGGCGTGTTGAGAAAACGCTCGCCGGCCCATGCGAGCCCGCCGGTGGCGTAGACCAGCCACGGACCGGCGACATAACCGACGCGGCCGCGCGCGGTTCCCATATAGTCCGACTGTTCGGTGACGTCGGAGCGGGCCGTCGCCAACGAGGAGACGACCGAGTTCGAGGTGAGATAATTCGGAAAGGAGAAATCGGCTTCCAGCCCGAGCAGCATCCCGGATGGCAGTTGGTAATTGTAGCCGGCCTGCACGCCGCCGATCATGCCGCCAAAGGAGTTGCTGGTTGTGCTGGTCGCGGGATCCGCGAGCACGGCGGTTGAGGAGCCGCGGCCGAAGCCGGCATGGGCGCCGACATAAAGCCCGGTCCAATCGAATACCGACCGAATGTAGGGAGCTTTGACGGGCATACCAATGGGAACGTCGGCGGCCATCGCGGGGGCGTCAAGCGCGAGCGTGCTTAAGCTCGCAAATAGGCATGCCCGGGACCGGCGGCTGCGGTTCATGGTGCGGATATTTTCAGCGCGCGCATTCCGGCTGTCTCTTTCGTCATCACTCGATCATGCCGGTGCACTGCCACCCACAAAATGACGCTGTAGCTCCCGCCCTGCGGATTTGCCGATTTCCGCGGCCCGCCGCCTGGATTCGTTCTCCCCGCGCTCATGTTTCAGCGTTATTGCAAGTTAGTCGCAATTGAAAGAACGAACACACAAAATGCTGTTGAATGGCGTCGTTGAGTGACGTGGGTGCAACACCGCACACCGAATGAATCATGCTCAATTAAAGTAGATGACCCGCCCCGGGGACAACCGGGCGGGCCGGGTCAGCCATTTGCCGAATGACGGTGCTGGACTTCCACGGTGACATGGGACAAGTCGGCGAATTTGGCCAATCGCTGCCGGTAATGCGCCGCCTCGCGTGCCCCCGATGTCGCGACCGAGACGATGGCGCCGAGGTGGCCAGGCCCAAGCCGCCAAAGATGCAGGTCGGTAACCTGATCCCCCTCGCTTTCGATCACCATGCGAACTTTCTCTGCCATGCGCGGATCAGGCGTGCGATCGAGCAGGATGCCGCCGGTATCGCGCAGCAACCCAACGGACCAGTTGGCGATAACCAGCGCGCCGATGAATCCGGCAAGCGGGTCCATCCAGAGCCAGCCGAATGCGCGCGCCAACAGCAGTCCCACAATCACCAAAACCGATATCGCGGCATCAGCCATCACATGAATGACGGCGGCCCGCATATTGTTGTCGCGGTGATGCGCGCCATGCGCGGCCTCGTGATGGTGATCGTGCTCTTCGAATTCCAGTTCGTGGTCGTGGTGTTGGCCCCCCTGCACGAGGCGAAATTTGGCAAGGAAGGCATGCGGCTCCGGAATCTCGTCGCGCGATTCCAGATATCCGCCGCGGTCTTCGAACGCGAAAAGCTGGCGGCCGCCATCCGGCCGGATGGTCTCGATGGTGACATCGGAGGCCGCCAGTAACACGCCGGCGTCTGCCCTCACGCGAAAACGCGGCGGCACGTTGTCTTCAAAAACCTCGATTTCGACGGCGCCGCTGCGCAACTCGATGCGCCGGTGCTCATCGCCGTGATGATCGTGGTCATGACCATGCGAGTGACCATGGCTGTGGCCGCGATGATGTCCGCCGGACAATAACCACGCGCTCGCAACATTGACCACGAGGCCCAGCACCGCAATCGGGATCGCCTCGTTGAAGCTGATGGGAACCGGGGTGAGCAGCCGCGACACGGCCTCATAGCCGATCAGGAGGGCAATCATCGCCAGAACGATGGCGCTGGAGTATCCCGCCAGATCGCCGAACTTGCCGGTGCCGAACGTGAAAGTCCGATCGTTCGCATATTTCCGGGCATAGGTATAAGCCAGCGCGGCCAGCAGCAGCGCCCCGGCATGGGTCGACATGTGCAATCCGTCGGCAATCAGTGCCAACGAGCCGAACAAAGCACCGCCGACAATTTCAGCGATCATCATGACGCTGCAAAGGATGATCACCGCCCAGGTCCGGCGCTCCGCCTTGTCGTGATCCTCGCCCAGAAACACGTGGTCGTGCGGCGGAAACTGAAAGATCGATTCGGCGCTGGTCATGCTGTCCCTCACTTGAGATAGGTGTGGACCACTTCGATGAGCTGGTCCGCCGCGTCGGCGTTAAGCGCGCCCGGATTCTTCTCGGGATCGACCAGATGGGTGCGGATGTGATCCTCGACCACTTCGGCCATCAGGCCTGCGACGCCGCCGCGAATGCCCGCGATCATGTGCATGATGCGCTCGCATTCGGCCTCTTCGTCCAGCGCACGCTCGATCGCTTCGACCTGGCCGCGAATGCGACGGACCCGGGCGAGCAGCTTCTTCTTCTCTCGGATCGTATGTGCCATCAAGTTTCATATAGGGTACCCCCCTATGCTAGGTCAATCGCGGTCGGTGCCGATGATCGCGAAAACCTCTTCATCCGCCCAACCGATCAGCAAGCCGGAATGCAGGTGGTGAGGAGTGAACTCTTCAACGCCCCGGAGCGCTCGTCTAACGATTCCGCGCTGCCGGTAAATTCCGCCGATCTGACGCCCTAACCGGAATGTGAAGCAAAGCGTGGGTTCCTGCTTTGCGCAGCGCGTCATGCATGTCACCATCCCCTTGAAACGATGGGAGGGCCGCTATGCGCTGGTGTGTCTCAATCGGGGCGGCGCTGGTCGCAGGAGCGGTAGCCGGGGGCGATGTCGCAGGCATTGCCGCGCCGAGCCCGCAATCGCAGCAGGCCGAGAGCAAAGACAATTCGCCCTCCGTTGATATCGAACTCGTTATCGCCGTCGATGTTTCCTACTCGATGGACCTGGACGAACTTGCCGTTCAGCGCGAGGGCTATGCACAGGCCATTGTCTCGAAGGAATTCCTTCAGGCGATGAAAACGGGTCCGAACCGCAAGGTGGCGGTGACGTATTTCGAGTGGTCGGCATCGAGCGACCAGAAGATCATCATTCCCTGGCGGCTGATTGATGGCCCGGAATCGGCCGACGCCGTCGCCGCCGAGATCATGAAAACGCCGGTTCGCCGGGGCTCGCGCACTTCGATTTCCGGCGCGATCGATTTCGCAATGCCATTGTTCGAAGAAAACCCCTATCGGGGCCTGCGGCGCGTCATCGATATTTCCGGCGATGGTCCGAACAATAACGGTGCACCGGTGACCGGCGCGCGCGACGCGGCGCTGGCGAAGGGCATCACCATCAACGGCCTGCCGATCATGGTGAAGGAGCCGTCCTATTCGACGATGGACATCGACCACCTCGATCTTTACTACGAGGATTGCGTGATTGGAGGGCCGGGCTCGTTCGTGGTGTCGATCAAGGACCGCGACAGGTTCAAGGAGGCGATCCGCACCAAGCTGCTGCTCGAAGTCGCAGGCCGGACGCCGGAACGCCGGATCGTCCCGGTGGCCGAGAAAGAGCCGCGGGTGCCCTGTCTGATCGGTGAGAAGATATGGCAGGACCGCTGGGGGCGGTGACCCCGGAGGTCGCCCGCGAGCACTAGCTGGCGCGGCTCTGCTGCGGCCCACGCCGTGAAGCCATCACGCCATAAAGCCATTCGGGAATGCAAGAAGGATGACCCGCCCGGGGGGACAACCGGGCGGGTCGGGTACGACACGGGGTGGATGAAGCGCCCGTGTCGGACGCAGGATCCAGGATTCCGTCAGTCGATCATCAGTAGTTGCAGGCGCGGACGCGGCCGAGGTAATTGCCATAGGCATCGAATTGGCGAACCCAGCCGCAGCGGCGATAGCCGCCATAGTAGTAGCCGTCGTTGCTGGCGGCGATCGCGCTGCCGACCACGGCGGCGCCGACGAGACCGGCGCCGATACCCCAGCCCAGGCCCCTGGCCTCTGCCGGGGTGGCGGTGGTTGCGACGCTGCCGGTGACGGCGAGAGCCGCGAGAGCAAGAGCTGCAATTCTGGTTTTGATCGACATGAAAAACTCCATCCGGCTGAAAAGCGGTCCGTTGTGGTCCGCGCGTGCCAGTTGGACGAAGCGTCTTCGATTCCGGTTCGAAGCGGGCGGTCGAAATTTCGTGATGACGATATTCTATAATTATTACAGACAGTTATCTGGCGAGACGTCAGCCCGTCGGGCCGCCCGAAAGGGTTGCCGGATCGAATTTATCGACATCGGCGAGCAATTCGCAGAACGCGCGGGCGCCGTGATCGAGCAGGTGCTGGCCTTTTTCCGCGGATGCCAGGGTCGCATCCCCCGCGGCGCCGCTTGGATGAAGATCCTGGGCCTGCCAGGCGAACGGCGCCGGCCGGTGCGCCGAAAGCCAGCGATAATCCTTTTCCATCGCAATGCTGGCGGGCCTGAAATCGGCGATCTTTTCCTGGCGCACGTGCTGCGGATAGCGCGCCAGCATGATCGAGGTCTCGACCGCGCCGCCATGGATGCCGTGACGCAATTCCTCCGCCGAAAACAGTCCTTCCGGCGCACTGAGGCGGGACCATCCGGTGGTGACGGCGAGAAGCCCGCATCGCGCGCGCAGATCCTGCGCCACCAGGCTCATGGCCGCGCTATTGCCACCATGACTTGTCACCATGACCAGCTTTTTGATGCCGGCGCGGGCGACGCATTCGCCAAGCGCCATCCAGGTCTTCAGCGCAACCTCGGTCGGTAGCGTCAGCGTGCCCGGATAGCCAATGTGTTCGGTCGAAATCCCGACCCGCTGGAGCGGAAGGAACGTCGCTGGAATGCTGTCGGAGAGAAGCTCGCGCACCCGGGCAAGGTAGGCCTGCGTGATCATGACATCGGTACCGACAGGCAAATGCGGACCGTGCTGCTCGGTGGCAGCGAGCGGCAGGACGGCGATCCATCGCGCCGGTTCGTCGCCGGCGATGTCAGGCCAGTGGATTTCGGTCCAGTCGCGGGAGGGAACAGTTGAAGTCATCGAGCGAAACATTTCTTTAAGTCAATTTGCAGGGTAGCCTGCATTCATTGCTGGCGAACGCGTACCAACGTCGTCCAGCTTCCCATCATGGGCCAAAACGATCGACGGAGTCCAATCATGAACCCGGTCTATTTGCTGCGAGCGTTAACCACCGGCCTCGTGGCCGCCCTTGTCGCCATCTCGCCGGCGGGTGCGCAAACCGTGCTGGACAAGGTTTCGTTCGGAACCAACTGGGTCGCCGAGGCCGAGCACGGCGGATTTTTCCAGGCCCTGGCCGACGGCACCTACAAGAAATATGGGCTCGACGTCACCATCGTGCCCGGCGGTCCCAACGACAACAACCGGATGCTGCTGATCGCCGGCAAGCTCGACTTCTTCATGGCCGCGAACACCCTGATGTCGTTCGATGCGGCCGCCAACGACGTGCCGGTGGTGACCGTCGCCGCCATCTTCCAGAAGGATCCGCAGGTTTTCCTGACGCATCCGGAATCGAAGGTCGCCAAACTGGAAGAGCTCAAGCCGCTGACGCTGTTCGTGTCCAAGGAAGGGATCTCGAGCTATTTTCAATGGCTGAAGTCCGAATACGGATTCAGCGAGGAAAAGGTCAAGCCCTATACATTCAACTCACAGCCGTTTCTCGCCAACCGCCTGAGCGCGATGCAGGGCTATGTCACCTCGGAGCCGTTCGCGATCGAGAAGGCGGCCAAATTCAAGCCGGGGATCATCTTGCTGGCAGACTATGGCTTCAACACCTACTCTACCCTGATCGAAACCCGTCGTGAGCTCGTCGACAAGAAGCCGGACCTGGTACAGCGCTTTGTCGACGCCTCGATCGTCGGTTGGTACAATTACCTTTACGGCGACAACGCGCCGGGCAACGCGATGATCAAGAAGCTCAATCCGGAAATGACCGACGACTTGCTGGCCTACTCCGTCGCCAAGATGAAGGAATACGGCATTGTCGATTCCGGCGACACGTTGCGCGACGGCATCGGCGCCATGAGCGACGCGAGGGTCGCAAGCTTCTTCGACAAGATGGTGCGGGCCGGCGTGGTCCGCCGCGACATCGACTTCCGCAAGTCCTACACGCTGCGCTTTGCCAATAAGGGGGTCGGCCTGGATCTGCGGCCCAAGAACTAGAAAGAACCAGAGCCGTGATGGTCGAATCCGCAGCCTTGTCCGAAGCCGTTTCCCGTGCCGAGGGCCTCGCGGTAAGCCTGCGCGGTGTCACCAAGGTCTATGACAGCGGCGTGACGGCTCTGGGACCATTTGACCTCGACGTGAACAAGGGCGAGTTCGTTTCCCTGCTCGGACCGTCGGGCTGCGGAAAGTCGACCGCCCTCCGGCTGATCGCGGGCCTCAGCGCACCGACCTCCGGCAGCGTCGGCATTTCCAAACCCGCCGGTCGGGCGCGCCCGGGACATTCCATCGGCTTTGTGTTTCAGGAGCCGACGCTGATGCCGTGGACCAGCGTGCGCGAAAACGTGCGGTTACCGCTGAAACTCGCGCATGCGCCGGCCGCCGAGGCGAACGCGTGCATCGATGCGGCACTGACGCAGGTGGGGCTTACTGAATTTGCCGACGCCTACCCGCGCGAATTATCCGGCGGCATGAAGATGCGGGTTTCGCTGGCGCGCGCATTGGTGACCGATCCCGACATCCTCCTGATGGATGAGCCGTTTGCCGCGCTCGACGAGATCACCCGTTTCCGGCTCAACAACGATCTGCTCGCGCTGTGGCGCAATCTGCGCAAGACCATCATCTTCGTCACGCATTCGGTGTTCGAGTCGGTGTATTTGTCGCAGCGCGTGATCGTGATGACACCGCGGCCCGGACGCCTCGGCGCCCAGTTTCGGATCGACACGCTTGAGCCGCGGGGCGAGGATTTTCGCACCTCGGCCGAATATGCCGGCTATTGCCGCAAGGTTTCCGGCGCGCTGGCGCCCGAAAAGCCCGGTTCATGAGCTCATTGCAAACACCGCCATTATCCGTTGCGCAAGGCGGGCCGGAGAGCCGCACGTTGCGTGTTGTCCGGATGCTGCTTCCGGTCGTCGTGCTTGCGGCCGGCATCGCGAGTTGGGAACTCGTGGTGCGCGTCAACGATATTCCGCCCTATGTGCTGCCGGGGCCATCGGCGGTTTTCCAGACCCTCGTCAGCGACTGGCCGGTGCTGTCGCAATCGCTGCTGGTCACGCTATTGACCACGCTCGAGGGATTCGCCGCCGCCGCCTTCGGCGGCATCGCCTTGGCGCTGGTGTTCAACCAGTCGAAGTGGCTGGAATATTCGCTGTTTCCCTATGCGGTGATCCTGCAGGTCACGCCGGTGATCGCGATCGCGCCGCTGCTGTTGATCTATCTTTCGCAGCAGAGCGCCGTCATCGTCTGCGCCTGGATCGTCGGATTTTTTCCGGTGCTGTCCAACACCACGCTTGGCCTCAATTCGGTGGATCGCAATCTGGCCGGCCTGTTTCGGCTTTACGGCGCCTCGCGGATACAGACGCTGGCCTATCTCAAACTGCCTTCGGCGTTGCCATTCATCCTTGGCGGATTGCGGATAGCCGGCGGACTTTCGCTGATCGGCGCCGTGGTCGCCGAGATCGCCGCGGGGTCGGCCGGCGCAGGCTCCGGATTGGCCTATCGAATCGCGGAATCCGGCTACCGCCTCAACATTGCCAGAATGTTCGCCGCGTTGCTGTTGCTGTCGGCCGCCGGGATTGTCATTTACGTGCTGCTGGCGCTAACCTCGCACCTGGTATTGCGGCGCTGGCACGAGAGCGCCCTTGGAAAGGACAACTGATGGTTGCCGGTAATATTTCGTCCGAGAAGATCGATTTGCTGATCTACGGGCCGAGCAGGCCAATCCTGGAAAACGGTTTTTCCGATCAGTTCGTCCTGCATGCCTTTGAAACCAAGCACGACCTCGATCGGTTGAATCCGGCCGTTGCCGCCAAGATCCGCGGCGCTGCGGTGACCTATCACACCGTGCACGCCGACAAGACGTCGCTGTCGTTGTTTCCGAAACTCGAGATCGTCGCGAGCTTCGGCGTCGGTTACGATCACGTCGATTCCGCCTACGCCCGCGAACACAATATTGTCGTCACCAACACCCCGGATGTGCTGACCGAAGAGGTCGCCGACGTCGCGATGGGGCTCCTGATCGCGACCTTGCGCGAATTCGTCAAGGCCGATCGCTATCTACGCTCCGGCCTCTGGTTGACGCAGAATTATCCCTTGAGTGTCGGCTCGCTCAGGGATCGCAAGGTCGGGATCGTCGGCATGGGCAGGATCGGCCAGGCGATCGGGCGCAGGCTGGACGCCTCGCGCGTTCCCGTGGTCTATCATTCGCGCAAGCCCGCGGCGGATGTTTCCTACAAGCATTACCCCGATCTGATCGAGATGGCGAAGGCGGTCGATACGTTGGTCGTGATCGTCCCCGGCGGCGCTTCGACGGCGAAGATGATCAACGCCGATGTCATGAAGGCGCTCGGGCCGCGCGGCGTGATCATCAACGTGGCGCGCGGCTCGGTGGTGGATGAGCCGGCCCTGATCGCCGCGCTGAAGTCGGGGACCATCCTCGCCGCCGGGCTCGATGTGTTCGCCAACGAGCCGACCGTGCCGGATGAATTGCGCGCCATGCAGAATGTGGTGCTGCTGCCGCACATCGGCTCGGCTTCGGTGGTGACCCGCAATGCCATGGATCAGCTGGTGGTCGACAATCTGAAGGCATGGTTTTCGGGAAAACCGCCGCTGACGCCGGTTGCCGAAACCCCGCTGAAGGGCCGCTGATGTCGGGTCGCTTTGGCATTGCGCTTGCGACGCTGCTGGTGTCGATCGCTTGCGGTTCGCAGGCCTGGTCGCAGGATGCCGCGACCTTGAAAAAAAACATGATCGGCCAGTGGGAGCTCTCGACCACCGAACGCAGCAAGACCTGCGTCGTCACGCTGAAGAGCGACGCCACGCCGCAAGGCCTCAAGCTTGAACTCGAGCCCGGCTGCGCGGCGGCGCTGCCCTTCACCAAGGACATCACCGCCTGGACCGTCAAAGGGCTGGATATCGTGCGGCTGCAGGATGCCGCGGGGCAGCCGGTGATCGACTTTACCGAAGTCGAGAGCGGGATTCTGGAGGGCATGCGGACCAACGAGGGCATCTATATCCTGCAGAACCTCGCGGCCGCACGCTCGCTCGCCAAGTCGATGGATCAGATGATCGGCGACTGGGCGATGGTGCGCGGCAACGGCCAGGCGATCTGCGGCCTGACGCTCACCAACAACGAAGCGACCCCGGATAATTTTCAGGTATTCCTCAAGCCGAAATGCGATCCGGCGATCGCAGCGTTCGCGCCGACACAATGGCGGCTTGACCACGGCCAGATGGTGCTGATGTCGGCCAAGGGCGAAACCTGGCAGTTCGAGGCCGACGACAATGCGCAGTGGCGGCGGGTGCCCGACAGCGCCGATCCGCTGATCATGCTGCGGCAGTGAGTTTCAGACGATAGCTTCGGCGCGGCGGCGTTGGGTATCGTCCGCCATCGCCTTTTAGAACACGCTTGACTGGCGCGCGCGCAGCTATATACTTTACCACATGGTTAAGTATTGAGAGCGCTTTGACCGCCATGCTCGACGCCAAGCCCAGCCTCATCCTCAAGCGCCACATCAGGGCGGCGCCGGCGAAAGTCTACGCCGCATGGACGGACCCGGAAAAGATCATGCGCTGGTTTGGGTCCGATCGGGGGCCAACGTTGCATGCCGAGACCGACTTGCGGGCAGGCGGGCGCTTTCGCATCGTCTTTCGAATGATCGACGGCGAAGAACGCGACGTCAGCGGCGCCTATCGCGAGGTGGTGCCCGGCCGGAAGCTGACCTTTACCTGGAACTGGGCCAGCCCAAGCGAGCCCGAATCGCTGGTGACGATCGATCTCGAGCCGGACGGCGACGGGACGTTGTTGACTTTGACTCACGAGCAAATCGCAGGCGACACCGTGCATGACTACCGCCGGGGCTGGATCGGAGCACTCGACAAGCTCGACAAGCTGTTCGCCTGATTTCAGAGGAGGGGAACGCAATGCAAATCAGGAGTTTCGCATGATGCCGTACGCGGGCGGCTGTTCCTGTGGCGCGGTCCATTATGTGCTCGCCGCCGAGCCCATTCGAGGCTTCCAGTGCCAATGCCGCGACTGCCAACGGGATACGGGTTCCGGGCACGCGTCGGTCATGGTGTTCCCGCGCGCGGCCATGCGCATCAGCGGCCCGGTCGCCGAAATTTCACGAACCGCCGATACCGGTGCGCAAAAGCTGAAAGGCTTCTGCGGGTCCTGCGGCTCGCCGCTTTACAACAAACCGCTGTCCAAGCCGGACATGATCGGCATCTATGTTGGCACGCTCGACGATCCATCCGGCTTCAAGCCGCAGGCCGTGATCTTCGCATCGCGCGGGCATTCCTGGGATCATCTGGATCCGGCGCTGCCCAAGCTCCCGAACATGCGGCCCTCGCCATAGCCGTCGCAGCGCTTCATTTGCCGGTCGACATCATCCAATTGGCGATCCGAAGCGACAGCGGCGTCGGTGAAAGCCGGCTGGAGGTCGCCATGATCTTGTTGACCAACCCGGTGATCACGACGCCGCGGCCGGCCTTGAGACCCTGGTAGCCGATCCGCGCGACATCGCTCGCGCTCATCACCGGCAGCAGGCCCTTGAACAGCGCCGAACTTCCGGCGTCGGCGACGCGAGCGAATTCCGTGTCGGTGGCGCCGGGGCACAACGTCGTGACGGTGACGCCGCTGTCCTTGAGCTCGTAGGCAATTGCTTCGCCAAAACTGAGCACGTACGCTTTGCTCGCACAATACACGGCCATTTGCGGGCCCGGCTGAAACCCCGCCGTGGAGGCCATCAGCAAGACCTTGCCCTTACCCCTCGCCACCATGGGCGGAAGCAGCATCCGGGTCAGTTCGGTCAGCGCCACGACGTTGACCTGCAACATCTCGGTGACCCTGACCGGATCGCAGGCGTCGAACCTGCCGTTGGCGCCGAGACCGGCAGCGTTGATCAGCACGTCGACGGCCAAGCCTTGCGTTTCAATGTCCCGCACCAGGACAGCAGCGGCGCCGCTGTCGCTGAGGTCGGCGGTAATGATAGTGGAATTGGCGCCGACACTCTTGAGTTCCTTGGCCAGAACTTGCATCGGCTCGACACGTCGTGCGGAAAGAATCAGATCGTGACCATCCTTGGCCAGTTCACGCGCCAGATTGGCGCCGATGCCGCTGGACGCGCCGGTGACGAGAGCGATCGGGCGAGCGTTGCTTGCCATGATAACGGCTCCGAATTGAACAAGCCGGTGGAGGCGACGGGAATTCTCGAATTCGCCACGCCGGCCATTTTACATCCACATCACGCGACGCGCCATCCGGTTGATTGGCCTCAATGGGACATTGCCGATCGAAGAGAACGCCGAGGGACGATGCGAAGCAGGCGGCCAAACCGGTTGGCTTGTCTGCCGAGCCATGATTTATCCGCGGAACAAGGCTAGCCTACCGGTTTGCAATCGAGACGTTCGCAACTACGAAGGGAGATACCATGAATGAAACGCCCGTAGCGCTTACGGAATAGCAATTGTCGGGGGGTGATCGATGAGCAATGCAACGGACCGCGCGCGTCTGCGGCCGACAATGATGTCGTTCGACGTCTTCGGCACGTTGATCAGTGTACGCGACAGCTCCTACGGAGCCTTTGCGCAAATCCTTGCCGATGCCGGCGCGCACCATCTCGACGTCAAGGCGTTCTGGGAATATTGGGAACATCGGAATATCGCGCATTATTGGGACCCGTACCGGTCGTATCGAGACATTTGCGAACTCTCACTCGCCGAGACCTTCGCGCATTTCGAGACGACGGGCGACAGCCGGCTGATCAATCGCTACTTCGATGCCTTTCCGGACTTCTTCCTCTATGAAGATGTCGTCCGCACGCTTGATCGGTTGTCTCGTCGATACAAACTGGCGGTGGTTTCGAATATTGACGACGACCTCCTTGCGCTAACGCCATTGAAGCGAAACTTCGACCTGGTATGCACGGCACAGCGAGCCGAGGGCTACAAGCCCGATGGAACGCTGTTTCGCTATCTGATCGAAAATGCGGGTTGTGCGAAGGATGAGATCCTGCACTCCGGGCAATCGCAATTCACCGATCTCGTCGGCGGTAAACCGCTTGGACTGACGATTGCCTGGATCAACCGCCGCCAGGTCGCTCTCGACGCCTCCGTTCCGCGTCCGGATTTCATCCTTCCGGACATTCAATCCTTGCGCGAACTTGTCGATCTGTAAGCGGCACAATTTTTTCAAGGCGCATGTCGATTCTCCCTGGGCTGGTTCGTCATCCTGGATAGCGAGACAGTTCCGAAGGGCTCGGTGCCCGCGGCTCGCCTCAAGAGGAGTTCCTAGGATGCGCTTCATGTATATCGTCACATCGTCCCACCCTCCTGGCCCTCCGACGCCGGCACTGATGGAGGCGATGGGCAAGCTCGCCGACCGGGAGATCAAGGCTGGCCGCATGATCGACAGCGGCGGGCTGATGCCGGTCGCGATGGGTGCCCAGGTGCGCATCACGGACGGACAGCTCCGGGTCGTCGATGGCCCGTTCGTGGAGACGAAGGAGGTGATCGGCGGCTACGCGATCTTCGAGCTGCGGGACAAGGAGGAGGCCGTGGCCGCGGCAGTCGAGTTCATGCAGCTCCATAAGGACCACATGCCGGGCTGGGAAGGGACGTGCGAGGTTCGCTCGTTCGCCATGCCGGCCCATGAGGGCGGGTGTCAGGTCGACGCGCTCGCCCACGCTTGATGCCAGGGTCAAATAAAGCAAGCCGGCGGCCATGACGGCCGCCGGCATCCATCACACGATCCTGGCCGTCTGGCGGATCGAGCAGCCGCGGCTGATCACAAGCCTGGCGCGGATGCTCCGCGATGTGCCGCTGGCCGAGGACTTGACCCAGGAAGCGCTGCTGGCGGCGCTCGAGCACTGGCCCGCGACGGGCATTCCGGAGAAACCCGGGGCATGGCTGATGGCGACCGCCAAGCGCCGGGCCCTCGACCATTTGCGCCGCGGCCAAATGCTCGCGCGCAAGCACGAGATGCTGGCTTCGGACATGGAGCAGGAACAACAGGCCATGCCCGATTGGGACACAGCGCTCGACGACGACATCGGCGACGAGCTGCTTCGGCTGGTCTTCACCGCCTGTCACCCGCTGCTGTCGCGTGAGGCCCGTGCCGCACTGGCGCTGCGGATGATCTGCGGCCTGACCACCGGGGAGATCGCGCGAGCCTTCCTGCTGCCGGAGGCGACGATCGCCCAGCGTATCGTGCGCGCCAAGCGGACGCTTTCGGAATCGGGCCTTGGTTACGAAACGCCGCGCGGCGAGGAACTATCGGAGCGGCTCTCTTCGGTGCTGGAGGTCGTCTACCTCATTTTCAACGAAGGCTACACCGCGGCGCGCGGCGAGCATTGGCTGCGTCCCCAGCTCTGCCATGAAGCGGTTCGCATGGGCCGCGTGCTTATCTCGATTGCGCCGCGCGAGCCCGAAGCCCATGGCTTGCTTGCCCTGATGGAACTGAACGCCTCGCGCACCGCCGCGCGGACCGATGCCGCCGGCGAGCCGATCCTCTTGCTGGAGCAGAACCGTGCGCTGTGGGACCGGCTGCAGATCCGGCGGGGCATGCAGGCGCTCGGGCGAGCGCGCGAGCTTGGCGGAGCCGGCGGCTTCTACGCCCTTCAGGCGGCGATTATCGCCTGCCACGCAGAGGCGTCGACGGCTGATGAAACCGACTGGTCGCGCATATCCGGACTTTACGCGGAACTGGCGGCGCTGGCGCGCTCGCCCGTCATCGAACTCAACCGCGCGGTGGCCGTCGGCATGGCCGAGGGCCCGGCCGCCGCGCTCGTGATCGTGGACGGCCTTGCGCACGAGCCCGCGCTCAAGACCTATCATCTGCTGGGAAGCGTTCGCGGCGACCTCTTGCAAAAACTCGGCCGCTTCGAGGAAGCGCGCGCCGCGTTCGAAGCGGCGGCAGAGCTGGCGGGCAACAGGCGCGAACAGGACCTCTTGAAGCGGCGTGCTGCCGAAGCGGCGGCTGCGACGTCAACATGATCTGGAGCGCGTCGTCATCATTTCAAAATGCATTGTTGATGGATATCGGCGGCAACTATTGCCCTGAAACCACCGTGCCTCAAAAACCTGACGAGACCTGATTGTTATCGACCGCGACGCCGGCGCGGGCACGGCGGACGTTGCTCGCGAGCGCGCCGGGCTTGTCTTGATTTGCCGGTTTCGCGGTCGCAAGCCGCAGCACGGCGGCATAGTTCGGCTGCACCTCCATCCGGGCCGCATGTGGGCCGCGGGAGAGAATTTTGTGAACGCGCGGCAGGTTGTAGCAGGGGACGTAGAACAGCAGATGGTGTTCGAGGTGGTAGTTGACATAGTAGGGCGCGATGAACAGCCGTTCGATAAAGCCCGCACGCGTGGTGCGCGTGTTGCGCAGGGGATCGTTGCTGTCGGGCACGACCGCATGTTCGGCGATATTGCGGATACGGGTGATCACCATCATCCAGGTCACGAGCGGCAACAGCCACAATAGCGGATAGGCCCACCACACGCCGGCCGCTGCAAGTGCTGCAAGGAAAACCAGGTTGAATGCAATCTGGCGACCTAGTCTATCGCGGAAGTGAGCGGCGCGCCGCGCGAGCGGCCATGATCTGTCGCCAAGCGCATTCAATAATTGCGCCTTGCGCTGCGCGTAGCCGGTCTGGCCGCTGATATCGCGCCAGAATTTTCGGCGATAGCTCGGCCTTGTGATCGGAAATGGCGCCGAAAGGATCAGATCCGGATCGTCATCCTGTTGGGTGCGGGCGTGATGCTGCAGATGATAGCGGCGATAGGCCTCGGTCTCGGCGAACACCGGGTAGGCGCAGAGCCATTGGCTGAGAGCCATGTTCAATTTCTCGCCGTTGGCCAGACAACCATGGGCGCCGTCATGCATCAGGATCGCAAGCCCGAGCTGACGTGAGCCGATCATCGCAACCGCCAGCACGAAGGTGAGAGGATTGGGCCACACGGCGACCATGGCGATAGAACCGAGGATCAGGGCCCATGCATGCGCGATCAGGCCCACGCTCTTGAGCGTGGAGCGGGTGCGGACCTCGATAAGCTCTTGCTCGGTCATCAGGTCGCGGGCACGCATGCGAAGGGCGGTCATGGCTGTTTCTCCTTGCCGGCGGATGAAGGAGCGGAATTGTTGGCGCCCACGATCGTGAGCCGCGCGGCGTCCGCAGGTGCATCGGCCTGCGGGCCGAGCAGGCGCAGCATCTCGGCGGCAAGGTCGTCGGGTGAGCGGCCCATCGCGTGCCCCTCGATCGTGACGCCGATCGCGATCGTCCAGAAGCGCCGCGCACTGGTGTCCGGATCGAGCCGCGAATGCCAGCCGCGCGCGGCCATCTCGGCCGCATAGGCGCGCAAACCTTCAGCGTGCAGCCGCTCAATTGTCCGCTCCACCAGCGGCGCGAGATCCTGGCGGCGCC
>Ga0209839_10000709_pt1 | contig 16939 bp, 18 predicted proteins | sample OrgsoiDNA2013050_FD_185800 | JGI IMG/M metagenome (GOLD analysis project Ga0209839, IMG submission 185800) | Permafrost soil microbial communities from the Arctic, to analyse light accelerated degradation of dissolved organic matter (DOM) -... | ecosystem: Environmental > Terrestrial > Soil >... | reverse complement strand
TCGCCTTCAGCACGAAGCGCGGATACAAAGCCGCATCGTGAAGGTATGGACGTGTTCGCGATGTCGCGTCCATTTACCGACACGTCGTACGACGCCTTGCTGGCGGTCTCAGACGTCGTCAAGGTCGAGCCAGCCGCCATGTAGGCGAGCGGCACGCCGGCGACACGTTCGTGCGCGAGCGGGCAAGCCTCGGCGCGGTGCGGGCCGGTGACCCGGCCGGTAGCGTCCGATACGATCGGTCGCGATGCAGCCCTTCAAAGCCGTCTCCTACGCCAGCCCTTACCCCGGCCCCCGCCTCATCATCCTCGGCGCGGTCCACGGCAACGAGACCTGCGGCACCCGCGCCATCGAGCGTGTGATCACCGAGATCGATGCCGGCACCCTGCGCCTGAGCAGCGGTCGCCTGACGCTCGTGCCTGTCGCCAACCCGCTTGCCTATGCCGAACACCGTCGTGTCGGTGACCGCAACCTGAACCGCAAGCTCGCGGCCACCGCCACGCCGCACGACTACGAAGACCACGTGGCCAACTGGCTGTGCCCGCTGCTCGCGGCGCACGAGGTGCTGCTCGATCTCCATTCATTCCATTCCCCCGGCACGCCGTTCGTGATGCTCGGCCCGACCGACAACGACGGCCCACTCGAGCCCTTCACCCAGGCCGCGCGTGAAGAGGCGCTGGCCGTGCGCCTGGGCGTGGGCCGCGCCGTCGATGGCTGGCTCGACACCTATGCCGCCGGTGTCGCGCGCCGCCGCGAGTTCGCCGCGACATTGCCCGAAGCGACGCTCGACCTCGACCCGCGCTACGGCATCGGCACGACCGAATACACGCGGTCGATGGGCGGCTCGGCGCTCACGCTCGAATGCGGCCAGCACGACGACGCGCAAGCGCCCGCGGTGGCGCATCGCGCGATCGTCGCCACGCTGGCGCACCTGCGGTTGATCGACGCGCCCGACCCGCCGCCGACCCCTGGCGTCGAATGCTTGAGCCTGTGCGAGGTGATCGACAAGCTCCACGCCAACGATGCGTTCGCGCAAGCCTGGCGCAGCTTCGACCCGGTGGCGAAGGGCCGGGCGATAGGCACCCGCCACGACGGCCGCGTGGTCGCTGCGCCGTTCGACGGCTTCGTCGTCTTCCCCAACGCCGCGGCCGAGGTCGGGCACGAATGGTTCTACCTCGCCAGGCCGAGCTCGCGGCTGGCGTAGGCCACTGCCTGGCGGGCGGCGGGCGAACTGGGCTGCTCGTGCGAATCTCGGTGGCCGACCTGATGCAGCACGACAAGACGGTCGTGATCTCGACCGCTCAAGACGCAAAGACCTAATTTTCCGGTCTCGTTGTGATTTTTGGCGGAGCCGCTCGAATCACCGGGAAGAACGCGAGACACACCCGAGATGCCCGCCCGCCCTTGCGAACTCCAGCAGCGCTTCGAAGCGCTGCTGCGCGAGCATCGCCGCATCGTCTTCCATGTCGCACGCATGTACGCGGGCCACATCGACGATCGCCACGACCTCGTGCAGGAGATCTGCAGCCAGCTGTGGCGCGCATTCCCGAGCTACGACGCGGCGCGGCGCTTCTCCACCTGGATGTATCGCATAGCGCTCAACACCGGCATCACGCACCTGCGCCAGGCGAGCGCGCGCGCCGAACGCTTCGAACCCTTGAGCGACGAGCTGCTGGAAACGGTCGAAGACGACACGCCGAGCCGCCTGGCCGACGAACGCCTGCGCGAGCTCGACGCCCTGATCGCGCAGCTCGACCCGTTCGATCGCGCGCTCATCCTGCTCCATCTCGAGGATCGCCCGTACACCGAGATCGCCGAGGTTCTCGGCATCAGCCAGACCAATGTCGCGACCAAGATCAGCCGCATCAGGCAGCGCTTTCGACAGCAGAGGGCCAACGACGCCGGCACGCCGGGGAGCACGCATGGAACTCGATGAGATGAAACTCGCCTGGCAGTCGCTCGACCGCCACATGGCCCGGCGCTACGCGCTCGATCTGGAGCAGTACAAGGAGCGCAAGCTCGCCTCGGCTCGCTTTCGCCTGCTGCCGGTCAAGATCGGCCTGGTCCTTCAGATGCTGCTGGGCGTGGCGACCATCGTCGTCTTCACCTCCTTCTGGGTGGCGCATCTCGGGTCGCTGCATCTCGTGGTCAGCGGCATGCTCGTGCAGGCGTACGGGCTGCTGCTTGTCGTTTGCGGCGCGTGGGAGATGCAAATGATCGTGGGCATCGACTACGCGGCCCCGGTGCTCGCGATCCAGCGAAGGCTCGCGGAGTTTCGTGCCTGGCGAGTCCGGCTCGTGCCGCTGTGGATCGTCACCGGCAGCTTCGTCTGGATTCCGCTGGTGCTCGTCGCGTTCAAGGCCTGGTTCGGTGCCGATGTGTACGCCCATGCGCCGCAGGTGGTGCTGGTCTTCGTCGGCAGCAGCGCCGGCGCACTGGCGGCGTTCTGGGCGGTCAGCCGCTGTGTGCCCGGGGCCGCGAGAGTCCTGAACGACAGCTCGGTCGGCAGGAGCGTCGGTCGCTCGCAACGGGTGCTGGACGAGATCGCGCGCTTCGAGACCGAGTGAAGCGCCGGCCATGTCGTCTTCCCCAACGCCACGGCCGAGGCCAGGCACGAATCGTTCTACCTCGCCAGGCCGAGCTCGCGTCTGGCATCGGCCTTGTCGCCCCGATCGCTCGAGTCGGGAAGTACGGTCGGTCGCCAAAGATCGCACGATCGCGCTGGCGTACGAGGTGGCCATCCTGGCGGGCCGGCTCAAGACGGCGCGCCGTCTGCCGAAACCGGATCTATCGAATCTCGAAGAACGAGCGAGGGCAAGCCGCATGTCTGCCAAACCGCCGGGACGCAAGGCGCCGCACACGAAGCTGGTCGAGGACCGGAGCGCGGCCCCGGCCAGCAAGGACAAGCACGGATCTCTGCGCTGGGTGAGAAACGTGCTTGGCCGCTCGATCGGGCTGGAGCAGCGGCGTGGGCCGGGGGCGGGCGATTCGCCTTCGCTGGTGCTGCAGCAACGCGCCGAACTGGGCGCGCGCCTGCTCGTCCACGACCCGGCGACTCAGGCCGTACGCCATCTCGTCGTCGTGCACGATGCGCTCGGGGGCGGCAGCTGGGCAGGTGCCGCAGCCCTGCCGCCTCAGGTGACGGGCAGGGCGTTGGCCGAGGCAGAGATGCTGGCCAGCCAGGAGCCGTCGGCCTTGCTGGCAACGGTCATCGAACGGCTGCGTGAGCTCACGGCCGCGGCCGACACGCGCGCCGAACACGAGGTCTCGCGGCGAGATTGGGCCAAGCCCGAGATCCCCGAAGTCTCCGAGTCGACCCACGAGGAGTACGAGCTGATGGAACGCAGCTGGATGGGCACCGTGCCCTCAGGGCTGGAATTGCCCGATCGAGGCGCATGACCGGGAGCCCGTCGGCCGGCTTTCGTTAGCGTTGCGCCACCACGGACCAAGGCCCCGGGATATCGGGGGATGGCGAGGACGCGCCCGGCCTGCCCAGGCGTGGCGATAGAGTTGCAGGCATCGATGAATGGATGCCCGCCATGATGAAGCCCCGTGTGTTCCTGGCCTTTTGTTTCGGCCTGGCGCTGACCGCAACGGCCGGCGCGTTCGACCTGCAGGCGCACCGCGGCGGCCGCGGCCTGAGACCGGAGAACACGCTGGCCTCGTTCGAGAACGCCGTGCGGATGGGCGTGACCACGCTCGAGCTCGACATCGCCATCACCGCCGATGGCGTCGCCGTGATCTCGCACGAGCCGGCCCTCTACCCTGGCACCGCGCGCGACGCTGACGGCCGGTGGCTGAAGGAGACCGGCCCGCTGATCAAGTCGCTCACCCTCGCCCAGGTGCAGAGCTACGACGTCGGGCGGCTCAACCCCGACCTCGCCTACGGCAAAGCGTTCGCCGAGCAGCAGCCGCAGGACGGGCAGCGCATTCCGACCCTGGCATCGCTGTTCGCGATGGTCAAGCGGCTCGGCGCCAACGACGTGCAGTTCGACATCGAAACCAAGGTGTTTCCGAACAAGCCGAACGACACGCTGCCGCCGGAAGAATTCGTCAAGACGCTGCTGGCCGTGATTCGCGACGCCGGCATGAGCGAGCGCGTGATGATCCAGAGCTTCGACTGGCGCACGCTGCAGCTCGTGCAGCGCCTGGTGCCCGGCATGCGAACCGTCTACCTGACGATCCAGAACCGGAACAACAACAACGTCGATGACCCCAGCTGGACGGCGGGCCGGCTGGCGCGCGACTACGCGTCGGTGGCGCACATGGTCAAGGCCGCCGGCGGCACCATCTGGTCACCTGTGTTCAACAACATCGACGAGGCTGCGGTGAAGCGGGCGCACGAGGTCGGGCTGCTGATCATTGCGTGGACGGTGAACGAGCCGGCCGACATGCGCCGACTCATCGACTGGGGTGTCGACGGCATCATCACCGACTATCCAAACCGGTTGCGCGACGTGATGCGCGAGCGGGGGATGGCGTTGCCGCAAGGCGCGAAAAACTGAGCCTCGGGCCCCGGGCCCGTCCGGCAGTTGGAATGCCGGCCCGCTTTGGGCACACTTGATGCAACATGCCACGAGCCCAACTGCCATGAACCTCGAATCCCTGGTCGAACCCGACCGCGTTCACAAGAGCGTGTACACCGACCCGCAGATCTTCGATCGCGAGATGGCGAACATCTTCGAGAAGATCTGGGTCTACTGCGGCCACGAGTCGCAGATTCCGAACGCCGGCGACTACTGGGCCGTGACGATCGGGCGCCAGCCGATGATGATGGTGCGTGCCGCCGACGACAGCATCAACGTGCTGCACAACCGCTGCCCGCACCGCGGCGTGCAGCTCGTCGGCAACCTGAAGGGCAACACTGGCGGCGCCTTCGTCTGCTCTTACCACGCCTGGAGCTTTCACCTCGATGGCAAGGTGCGCGCCATTCCGCTGGCCCGCGGCTACGAGGGCACGGCCATGAACAAGTCGAACCCCGATTGCAACGTCAAGCGCGCGGCGCGGGTCGACAGCTACCGCGGCTTCGTCTTCGCCAGCCTCTCGGCCGAGGGGCCGACGCTTTGCGAATTTCTCGGCGACGCGAAGATCGCCTTCGACGACATGTGCGACCGCTCGCCGCTCGGCGAGGTCGAGGTGGTGCCGTACTGCCACCGCGTCGTGCAGCAGTCGAACTGGAAGTTCTTCATGGAAAACCAGCTCGATGCGCTGCACCCTTCGGTGACGCACCAGTCGACCGGCATCGCCGCCGGCCGGGTCGAGAAGCGCATCAAGGAAAAGGAAGGCTCGGCGCCGCTGCACTACCACTACCTCTCGACCTTCGCCTCGACCTTCGAGCAGTGGGACAGCGTGCAGACGATCAACTTCCCGCGCGGCCACGGCATCTTGAAGGCCTACATGGGCCTGCGCCCGAAGGACCCCGACACGCTCGAGTACGAGGCGCTGCTGCAGAAGGCCTACGGCGAGGCCAAGGCCGAGGAGTACCTCTCGCGCAGCATCCACCACGTGCTCGTCTATCCGTATCTCTCGGTGCAGTCGCCGCTGCAGCAGCTGCGCTGTCTCAGGCCCATCTCGGCCGACAAGACGCTCTCGGAGATCTGGCACTTCCGCCTCAAGGGTGCGCCCGAGGCGATCTACCGCAGAAGCCTCTGGTACTTCAACCTCGTCAATTCGCCAGCGACCATGATCAATGCCGACGACCTCGAGAACTGGACCAAGGCGCAATGGGGCCTCACCTCGAACGGTGGCGACTGGGTGAGCCTGCACCGCAATTTCGGCGACGACCGCGTCGAAGGCGGCGTGGCGTATTCGAACCACGGCACCTCGGAGGTGGTGATGCGCAACCAGTTCCAGGCGTGGACGAAGTACATGAACGGGGCCGCGCCATGAGCGCCCGCGAAGGCGACGCGGGCCGAGCGCCGGGTCGCTCCCAAGCCGGCCCGCACGTCCCCGGGGGGTCGACCGCCGTACCCGGTGGACCGGCGGCACGCATCCCGAGCGCAGGCGCCGACATGCGCCACCTGCTCGACCAGGAAGTGGTGATCGACGGCGAAACGACCGGCCCGGCTACCGGCGCGCAGTCGATCGAGCCGAGCCACTCGCCGCGCGCGCCGATCGCCGGCCGCGCCGTACATGAGCATGCGCTGCCGCCACGCGACGCGCTCGCCACGCCCGACCTGCACCGCGAGGTCGAGCAATTCCTCTACCGGCAGGCCGAGCTTCTCGACGGCAAGCACTGGCAGGCCTGGATCGACCTCTTCGCCGAAGACGGCGTCTACTGGATGCCGGTGGCACCTGAGCAGACCGAGTGGGACGGCACGCCTTCGATCTTCGTCGAAGACAAGCTCGTGATGGAGATCAGGAAGGGCCGCATCACGCACCCGAACGCCTGGTCGCAGGCGCCGCAGTGGGAGACCAGCCACATCGTGAGCCACGTCGTCATCGAATCGGCCGACGCCTCGACGCTGCAGGTGCGCTCGCGCTTCCACATGATGGAGCTGCGCCGCGACGCGATCCGCCACTTCGGCGGCAGCTACCGGCACACGCTGGTGCGCGATGAAGACGGGCAGTTGCGAATCCACCTGCAACGCGTCGACCTGTTCAACAGCCAGGCCTCGTTTGACTACGTCTTGCAGATCTGGGTCTAGCCGCGCAACGTTTTCCCCTTCTTCGAAAGCCTCCCATGCCGACCTTCGTTCGTTCGCTCGCGCTTTCCTGCACAGCCGCCGCGCTGACTTCGGCCCTGACGCTCGCCTCGGCCGCCGACAAGGTCAAGATCGGCTTCGTCAGCACGCTCTCCGGGCCATCGGCGGCGCTCGGCGTCGACATCCGCGACGCCTTTCTGCTCGCTGTGAAGATGAACGGCGGCAAGCTCGGCGGCCTGCCCGCCGAGGTGCTCGTCAGCGACGACCAGTTCAAGCCCGACGTCGCCAAGCAGCTGTTCGAAAAGGACATCAAGCGCGACAAGGTCGACTTCATGACCGGCGTCGTCTTCTCCAACATCATGCTGGCCGCGCTGCCCGAAGCGCTCGACGCCAACACCTTCTACCTGAGCCCGAACGCCGCGCCTTCCTCAATGGCGGGCAAGGACTGCAACCCGCTCTTTTTCGCCGTGGCCTGGCCGAACGACGCGTACCACGAGGCGGCCGGCCAATTCGCGACGCAGCGCGGCATGAAGAGCGTGTACCTGCTGGCGCCCAACTACCAGGCCGGCAAGGATTCGCTCTCGGGCTTCAAGCGCACCTTCAAGGGCACGGTCGTCGGCGAGAACTACACCAAGCTCGGCCAGCTCGACTACGCCGCCGAGCTCGCCGAGATCCGCGCCGCCAAGCCGCAGGTGCTCTACGTGTTCCTGCCCGGCGGCATGGGCATCAACTTCATCAAGCAGTTCGTCGGCGCCGGCCTCGGCAAGGACATGACGCTGCTGCTGCCGGGCTTTTCGGCCGACCAGGACGTGATCGGGCCGGTCGGCGCGTCGATGTCGGGGCTCTTCAACACGGCGCACTGGTCGCCCGATTTCACGAACGCGGCCAACCAGAAGTTCGTCGCCGAGTTCAGGAAGGAATACAACCGCACGCCGACGCTCTACGCCTCGCAGGGCTATGACACGGCACAGCTCATCAACGCCGCGGTGCGCGACGTCAAGGGCAAGCTCGAAGACCACGAGGCCGTGCGCAAGGCGCTCAAGGCCGCGAAGTTCGACTCGGTGCGCGGGCCGTTTCGCTTCAACACCAATCAGTACCCGATCCAGAACTACTACGTGCGAACGGTCGGCAGCGACGGCCACGGTGGCCTCGTCAACAAGTCGTTCAACGAGCCGATCCTGAAAGACCACGGCGACGCCTACGTGCAGGACTGCAAGATGAAGCCCTGAACCAGGACGTCAGCGGCCTACGACGCAGCCACGCCACGCGCCGGTGACCAGCGTCCTCGTTCTTGAGCAGGCCTTGAACGGCCTGCAGTTCGGTCTGATGCTGTTCCTGCTCGCCGCGGGCCTGACGCTCGTCTTCGGCGTCATGGACATGATCAATCTGGCGCACGGCTCGCTCTACATGGTCGGCGCCTTTCTCGGCGCCTGGATCGTCGGCCTCACCGGGTCGTTCCTGCTCGGCATCGGCGGGGCGTTCGTCGGCACGGCGCTCTTCGGCATGGCGCTCGAATCGTCGCTGCTGCGCCCGCTCTACGCGCGCGACCATCTCTCGCAGGTGTTGGCGACGTTCGCGCTGATCCTCATCCTCAACGACGGCACGCGAATGGTCTTCGGCAACGACCTGCCGCTGTCGGCGCCCGAGGCGCTCGGCGGGCCGGTCGAGCTGGTGCCGGGCTTCTCGTACCCCGCCTACCGGCTCGTCATCATCGGCGCCGGGCTCGCCATCGCGGCGCTCCTCTACGTGCTCGTCGCCAAAACGCGCATCGGTGCGCTGGTCCGCGCCGGCGCCTCGAACCGCGAAATGGCCACGGCCATGGGGGTCGACATCAAGCGGCTCTTCACGTTCGTGTTCGGCATCGGCGCGGCGCTTTGCGCCGTGGCCGGCGTGCTGATGGGGCCGCTCCTCGCAGTACAGGTCGGCATGGGCGAGAACATCCTCATCCTCGCCTTCGTCGTCATCGTCGTCGGCGGCATCGGCTCGATCCGCGGCGCCCTCGTCGGCGCGTTGCTGGTCGGCTTCGTCGACACCTTCGGCCGCACGATCATGCAGCAGCTGTTCCGCGAGTTCCTGCCAGCGCAGGTGGCGAGCGCCGCCGGGCCGGCCGTGGCGTCGGTCGCGATCTACGTGTTCATGGCGGCGGTGCTGGCGATCAGGCCGCAGGGCCTGTTTCCGGCGCGCGGATGAAGAGCCCCCACGCTCACGTCGTTCGCTGCCCCCCGAGGGGTTGCGCAGCGTCCTTCGGGCGGCCGGGCGGGCGCTGCAGCCCCCACGCTCACGTCGTTCGCTGCCCGCCGAGGGGGCGCGCAGCGCCCTTCGGGCGGCCGGGCGGGCGCTGCGGTCGCCAATGAATCGGCGTGTCTTGGCGCTGGGCGCGATCGTCCTCGCCCTGCTCGGGCTGCCGCCACTCATGCAGGCGATGGGTGCGGGCTATTACGTGAGCACGGCCGGGCGCATCGTCGTCTTCGCGATCGCGGCGACCAGCCTCAACCTCGTGCTCGGCTACGGCGGCATGGTCTCGTTCGGGCACGCCGCCTTCGTCGGCCTCGGCGCGTATGCGACGGCGATCCTGATCAGCGAGGGCGTCGCCGGCGCTGGCTGGCACCTGCTGGCGACGGTCGGCGTCGCCTCGCTCGCTGCACTCGTGATCGGCGCGATCTCGCTGCGAACGCGCGGCGTGTACTTCATCATGATCACGCTGGCCTTCGGCCAGATGCTCTACTACCTCGCCAACTCGATCAAGGGCTACGGCGGCGACGAAGGCCTCAACATCCGCGGCCGCTCGGCGCTCTTCGGTCTCGACCTGAAAGACGCGGGCACCTTCTACTACGTCGCCCTCGCTGTGCTCGGCGCCACGCTGGTCGCGCTGCAAGCTTTCGTTCGCTCGGCGTTCGGCCGGGCCATCGTCGCGACACGCGACGACGACGTTCGCGCCGAAGCGCTCGGCGTTGCGACCTACCGCTATCGGCTCGCCGTGTTCGTTGCGGCCGGCGCCGTCGCCGGAGTCGCCGGCGCGCTCTCGGTGAACCAGCAGGGCTATGTGAGCCCGGCGCTGCTGCACTGGACGCAATCGGGCACGCTCATGGTCATGCTCATCCTCGGCGGCGTCGCATCGATCTGGGGCGGCGTGCTCGGCGCGGCCGTGCTCGTGGTGCTCGAGGAAACGCTTTCGGCGTACACGACACACTGGGAGTTCTGGACCGGCTGGGTGCTGCTCGCGGTGGTCATCTTCGCGCGCCAAGGGCTGGCCGGCCTGATGCGGCGCAACGGCGCCCGATGAGCACGCCGCTCCTCGACGTGCGCGGTCTGAGGAAGCGCTTCGGCGGCGTGATGGCGAGCGACGGCATCGACCTGCAGGTGATCGAAGGGGAGGTCCATGCCCTCATCGGCCCCAATGGCGCCGGCAAGACGACGCTGCTGGCGCAGCTCGCGGGCCAACTTCGGGCCGACGCCGGCAGCATCGTCTTCGCGGGCAGCGACGTCACGCGCCTCTCGCCGCACGCACGCGCGCGACAGGGCCTGGCCCGCTCGTTCCAGATCACGCGGCTCTTTCGCAGCTTCGATGTGCTCGGCCACGTCGAGCTCGCGGTGCAGGCCGTGGCCCGCCACGCGAGAGCGGGCTCGCCCTCGCCCGCACGCGACCGCGGGTCGGTGCAGGCGCAGGCCCGCGAGGTGCTCGCCGAGATCGGCCTCGAGGCGAGGGCGGCGGCATCGATCGACTCGCTCTCGCACGGCGAGCAGCGCGCGCTCGAGGTCGGCCTGGCGCTGGCCAGCCGGCCACGTCTCGTTCTTCTCGACGAGCCGATGGCCGGCATGGGCCTCGACGAGTCGCGGCGCATGGAAGCGATCATCGAGCGCCTGCGCGCGCGCACGACGGTGCTGCTCATCGAGCACGATGTCGATGCCGTGTTCCGCCTCGCCGACCGTGTCTCGGTGCTGGTGAGCGGCAGCATCATCGCCAGCGGCCCGCCCGACAGCGTCCGCCAGGACAGCACCGTGATCGAGGCCTACCTCGGCGACGAGTGACGACATGAGCAGCGAAAGCAGCGCGGTCGACGCGGCAGTGGGCGCCGGCCCTCGCCTGCTCGACGTGCGCGGCCTGCACGCCGGCTACGGCGCCAGCGAAGTGCTGCATGGCGTCGACCTGCACGTCGACTCGGGCGAAGTCGTGTCCCTCCTCGGGCGCAACGGCATGGGCAAGACGACGCTGGTGCGCGCCATCACCGGCCTCAACCCGGCGCGCGCCGGCCGCATCGTCTTTGGCGGCGAGCCGGTTGAGCGCGAGGCACCGCACCGCATCGCCCGGCGCGGCATCGGCCTCGTTCCCGAAGGCCGGCAGATTTTTGCCAACCTCTCGGTGCTCGAGCACCTGACGGCGTTCGAGCGGGCCGGCGCGTTCGAGCCGGCCAACGGCGCTCGACGCTGCGCACCCGATGCCGCATCGGCAACCTCGACGCGCCGTCGATCGAGCCCCGCCGAACGCGTCGAGCGGGTCTTCGAGCTGTTCCCGCGCCTGCACGAGCGGCGCAAGCACCTCGGCAACGAGCTCTCGGGCGGCGAGCAGCAGATGCTGGCGATCGGCCGCGCCCTCGTCACCGAGCCACGCCTGCTCATCCTCGACGAGGCATCAGAAGGCCTGGCGCCGCTCGTGCGCCTCGAGATCTGGCGCTGCCTCGACGCGCTTCGCGCCGCCGGCCAGGCCATTCTGGTGATCGACAAGTACGTGCAACGGCTGATCCCGCTGGCCGACCGACACGTGATCCTCGAAAAGGGCCGCGTCGCGTGGAGCGGCAGCTCGGCGGAACTCGGTGCCGACCCTTCGGTGTGGCAACGTTACCTGGGAGTGTGAACATGACGAGCGTGCCCGTAGGCGACCCCGAGATCGACGCCGCCTACGGGCCGCGCAGCGCCCTGCCGCCGGGCGTCTACGAAGCCCACATCGCCAGCTATGCCAGCCTCTCGGCCGAGGCCTACCGCACGCTGCCGCACGAGCGCGACCTCTGCTACGACGTGCAGAGCGGCCAGTGCCTCGACATCTTCCCGGCGCCGGGCCCGGGCTTGAAGCCGGCGTTCGTGTTCATCCACGGCGGCTACTGGCGCATGCTGAGCAAGAACGAATCGGTCTTCATGGCTGAAACGCTGACGCGCCGCGGCATCAGCGTCGTCGCCGTCGACTACGCACTGGCGCCGGCGGCCACGCTCGAGGAGATCGTCCGCGAGGTGCGCGCCTCGATCGCCTGGCTGCACCGCAACGGGCCGAAGCACGGCATCGACCCCGGGCGCATCTTCGTCGGCGGCAGCTCCGCCGGCGGGCACCTGGCCGCGGCGCTCATCTCGGGCGGCTGGCGCGAGGCGGCGGGCCTGCCCGAAGACGCGATCAAGGGCGCCATGCCGGTGAGCGGCCTGTTCGACCTGGCGCCGATCGCGCGTTCCTTCGTCAACGCCTGGATGGGCCTCGACGCCACGCGCGTCGAAGCGATGAGCCCGATCCATCACCTGCCGCCCGAGCCGTGCCGCCTCGTGCTGGCTTGGGGCGAGCACGAGACGAGCGGCTTCAAGGACCAGGCGCACCTGTACCGAGAGGCGTGGCGGGCCGCGGGATTCGAGCCGCCCAGGGCCGTCGAGATTTCCGGTCGCAACCACTTCGACGTCGTGCTCGACTGGTGCGACGATGATTCGACCATGACCGAGCTCTGCGCTGCGCTGGCGCTTTCGACCTGAGTCCCCCGCGACGAGGCAAGGAACGACCCATGAAGACGATCAAGCTCGGCCGCACCGGCCTCGACGTGTCGCGTCTGTGCCTGGGCTGCATGAGTTACGGCGAGCCCGACCGCGGCAGCCACCCGTGGACGCTCGGCGCCGCGACGAGCCGGCCGTTCATCAAGCGGGCGCTCGACCTCGGCATCAACTTCTTCGACACCGCCAACGTCTATTCCGACGGCACCAGCGAAGAGATCGTCGGCAAGGCGCTGCTCGACTACGCGCGGCGCGGCGAGGTGGTGATCGCGACCAAGGTGCACGGCCGCATGCACAAGGGGCCGAACGGCGCCGGGCTTTCGCGAAAGGCGATTTTCGCCGAGATCGATGCGAGCCTGAAACGCCTCGGCACCGACCACGTCGACCTCTACCAGATCCACCGCTGGGACTACGCCGTGCCGATCGAGGAAACGCTCGAAGCCTTGAACGACGTGGTGCGCGCCGGCAAGGCGCTCTACATCGGCGCCTCGTCGATGCACGCGTGGCAGTTGGCCAAGGCGCTCGACCTCTCCGAGCGGCACGGCTGGGCCCGTTTCGCGACGATGCAGAACTACGTCAACCTGCTCTACCGCGAAGAAGAGCGCGAGATGCTGCCGCTCTGCAAGGCCGAAGGCATCGGCGTCATCCCATGGAGCCCGCTGGCGCGCGGCCGGCTCACCCGTGACTGGGACGCGACGAGCGCGCGCGCGGAGACCGACGCGTTCGGCCGCGGCCTCTACGCGAAGACGAGCGACGCCGATCGCAAGGTGGTCGAAGCCGTGGCGTCGGTCGCGTCGCGGCTCGGCCGGCCGCGGGCGCAGGTGGCGCTCGCCTGGGTCCTCGCCAAGAGCGAGATCTCGGCGCCCATCGTCGGCGCGACGCGGCTCGAGCAGCTCGACGACGCCGTGGCTGCTCTGGAACTCGTGCTCTCGCCGGAAGACATCGCCGAGCTCGAGGCGCCCTACGTGCCGCACGCCGTCGTCGGGCACGCCTGAGTCGCGCCGGAGCTTGCGCCCAGGGTCTCGTCGCGTCGACCGACGGCAGCGGCTCGAGCCGGGCCACCGGCAGCGGCACCCGATCGAGCCGCACGGCCGCTTCACTTCTTCAGCCGCTGCTGGGCGATCGCCTCCTGTCGCGCTTCGGCAGCTCGATGCTCATGGTCGCCCGTGGGTTCGACGTGGGGGCAAGAGCGACGATGCTCGCCGTCAGGGCAGCGAGACGATCTCCACCCAGTTCGCATTGGCACCCACCGGAGCCTCGGCGCACGGACGCAACGCCCCACTCGAATCGTCGATGGCGTAGACCCGCGCCCGATCCGAGAGCTGGCCGACGGCGACAAGCCAGCGCCCCGACGCGTCGATGGCGAAGCTGCGCGGCTGGGTTTCGGTCGGCACATGGCCGACGAGGCGCAGGCGGCCGCTGCGCGCATCGACGGCGAAGGCGGCCAGCGTACTGCCGCGTCGCTCGCAGCTGTACACAAAGCGACCGTCGGGCGAGACGTGGATATCGGCAGCCCACGGCGCGCCTTCGAGCCCCGGCGCATTCGCGTCGATCGTCTGCATCTTCGCGAAGATGCCTCGTTCAGTGTCGAAGGCCAGCACATCGATCCAGCCGTCGAGCTCGTTGAGCAGGTAGGCCACGGGCATCGCCGGGTGGAACGCGAAGTGGCGCGGGCCGGCGCCGGGCCGCGCCGTCCACGAGACAGGCGCCTCGACGCCGATGCGGCCGGTCGCGGCGTCGAACGGAAAGCCGAGCACGACGCCGCCGCCGAGGCAGGCGGCGAACAGGAAACGGTTGCGCGGATCGGTCCGCACGGCGTGCGCGTTCGCCGGCGTGGCGACGCTTTGCTGCGCCGCTTGCGCGACGCCGTTGGCATCGATCGGGCCGACGGCGACGAGACTCGCGCCATAGGAAGCGCCGAGCAGGAAGCGGCCGCTCGCGTCGGTGCCGATCCAGCACATGCTTGCCGGAAGCGGCGCGCGGCCGATGTGCGCCAGTCGGCCGCTCGCGGGCTCGATCGCGAAGCTCAGCACCTCGAGCGGCTCGGAACGGATCGACGCGTAGAGGAAGCGCCGGTCGGGGCTCACGGTCAGAGGCATCACGGTGCCCTCGACGGGCACCCGCTCGACCGGCTCGAGGACGCCGGTGGTCAGATCGAGGCGCAGCACCGAGATGTCGCGGCTGTCGGCGTTGGCGACGTAGACGAACGTCGCCGCAACGGATGGGCCCGTCATAGCCCGAGCAGCCGCGGCAGCCAGAGCGACAGCGCCGGAACGTAGGTGACCATCATGAGGACAACGAACATGGCGACGAAGAACGGCCCCATCGCACGCACCAGCGTGCCGATCTTGACGCCGCCGATGGCGCTGCCGACGAAGAGCACCGTGCCGACCGGCGGCGTGATGAGGCCGATGCCGAGGTTGAGCAGCATGATCATGCCGAAATGCACCGGGTCGACGCCGAGCGACCTCACGACCGGCAGCAGCACCGGCGTGCAGATGAGGATAAGCGGCGACATGTCCATCAGGCAGCCGAGCACCAGCAGCATGATGTTGATGAGCATCAGGATCACGGCCTTGTTGCTCGACACGGTGGCGAAGAACTCGGTCACCTTGAGCGGGATCTGCATCAGCGTCATCAGGTAGCCGAAGCTCGCCGCGAAGCCGATCAGGATCATGACGATGGTCACCGTCTTGACGGTGCGGTGGATGAGCCGCGGCAAGTCGCGCCACTGGTAGTCGCGGTAGATGAACATCGTGACGAAGAACGCCCACAGCACCGCGATCGATGCCGACTCGTTTGCCGTGAAGACGCCCGAGAGGATGCCGCCGAGGATGATGACCATGGTCACCACGCCCCACAGCGCCTCGCCGCAGATGCGCAGGGCCTGGCGCAGGGGAATGCGCTCGCCGGCCGGATAGTTGTTCTGCCTCGCCTTGATGAGACACAGCACCGACAGCGTGAGGCCGAGGAGGATGCCGGGAACGACGCCAGCCATGAAGAGCGCGGCGATCGAGACGCTGCCACCGGCGGCAAGCGAATAGATCACCGAGTTATGGCTCGGCGGCAGGACGATCGCCTGCACCGAACCGCTCACCGTCACGGCAGTGGCGAAGTCGCGCGGATAGCCCTTGCGCTCCATCTCGGGAATCAGCGCCGAGCCGATCGACGCCGTGTCGGCGACGGCCGAGCCGGAGATGCCGGCGAAGAAGGTCGAGGCGAGGATGTTGACGAGCGAGAGCCCGCCGCGCACGAAGCCGACGAGCACGCTCGCGAAGGCGACCAGGCGCCGCGCCATGCCGCCCTCGGCCATGATGGCACCGGCGAGCACGAAGAAGGGGATCGCGAGGAGCGAGAACTTGGCGACACCCGAGGAGATCTGGATCATCACGGCGTCGAGCGGCAGGCCGATCCAGAGCGCGGCGAAGAGCGATGCGAGGCCGAGCGAATAGGCGATCGGCACGCCGACCATCATCAACGCGAAGAAGCTGCCGATGAGGACGAAGGCGTCCACGTCAGTGGCCGCCGGGCGCGGGCTCGTAGCGAACGATCGGGCGCTCCGACTGCGATCCGAAGACCATGCGCTCGCCGACGAAGACGAGCGTCAGCACGCCGCCGACCGGCAGCGGCAGGTAGGTCGCACCGACGGGCAGCCAGGACAGCTCGGCGATCGACTGGCCCCAGGTCGCGGCGCAGAGGGCGACGCCGTACCGGACGACGAAGGCGCAGGCGAGCAGCATGAGCAAGTCGCTCAGCAAGGCCGCGGCCCGCTGCAGTGCCGCGGGCATGGCGTCGGTCAGCAGGGTGACGGCGATGTGCGCGCCGGCCCGATACGCTGCAGCGGCACCGATGAAGGTGAAGACCATCATCAGCAGGATCGCGATCGGCTCGGGCCACTGCGAGCCCGAGCCGAGCACGTAGCGCGTGAAGACACCCCACGGGATGATGAGCGACATCACCAGGATGGCGCTGCCGGCCGTCCACACGCTGGCCAGGTACAGCGCGTCGAGCGCCTTCGGCACGGCTCGGCGCGTCGTGCGTCGAGCGGGCTGCGGGCCCGCCGGCGCCATGCTCATTTCGTCGCTTCGATGCGCTTGATGAGCTCGGCGTACGGCGCGCCGTATTTGGCCCGAACCGCCGCGGTGGCGTCGTAGAACGGCTTGTTGTCGATGGCGATGAACTCGACGCCGGCCGCCTTCAGCTTGGCTTCATAGTCGCCGACGCTCTTGTCCCAGAGCGCGCGCTGCTCGAACTGCGCCTCGCGCGAGAGCTTCTTCACCAGCGCCTGATCGGCCGGGCCGAGCTTGTCCCACGTGAGCTTCGACATGACGAAGATCTCGGGAATGATGAGGTGGTTGGTCTGGGTGAAGTACTTTGCCCCGGTGGCGAAATGGTTCGCCGTGAAGTAGCTCGGCGGGTTGTTCTCGGCGCCGTCGATGACGCCGGTCTGCAATGCGCTGAACACCTCGCCGTAGCCCATCGAGATGCCGTTGCCGCCCATCGCGTTCATGGTGTCGACGAAGAGCGGGTTGCCGATCATGCGAATCTTCTGGCCCTTG
>Ga0209839_10000708_pt1 | contig 16941 bp, 23 predicted proteins | sample OrgsoiDNA2013050_FD_185800 | JGI IMG/M metagenome (GOLD analysis project Ga0209839, IMG submission 185800) | Permafrost soil microbial communities from the Arctic, to analyse light accelerated degradation of dissolved organic matter (DOM) -... | ecosystem: Environmental > Terrestrial > Soil >... | reverse complement strand
GGCTGAGATGTTGGTCCGCATCCGTACAATTGTGCGATCGTGGGCAACAACTGGCTGGCCATACAATCTTTGGCTATGAAGGCGTCTACCCACTTCAAGACCTGCTCAGGAACATCCACCGCTCCGGATAGCATGATGATTGGCGCCTGCGGCCTGAGTCGCCGCATCTCGATGGCTACCTCTTCCCCATTCATTTCGGGCATGAAGTAATCCAGAATCACAACGTCAACCGAGTGCTTGGAGGCTAGTTCCAATCCCTCGCCACCACTTGCAGCGGTCAGCACGGAATAGCCGAAGCTTTCGAGGAATGACTTCTCGCATTCCAACACGTCCTCGTTGTCGTCGATACAAAGCAGGACTGCGCTTTGGAATGCCGGAGAAACCGCCGCGTGCATGATTCACCTTCAAAACAATTGTCAACACCTCGGCTCAGAAAACTGTTCAAAATTGCTCACACCATGCCCGAGGCAGCCGATCACGTTCCGACCGACACCAGCGGCCAACTCGCTGTGAAACACAGACTCGAATTCAGAACAGAGGTTGTCGCGTGGTTTCTTGGGAAATTGCGGGGAACAGGGTGGGTCGCTGGTTGGTCGGAAACATGAAGCCGCTAATTCGTGGGGGAACGCGCATTCCAAGAGCAACACGGTCAGGCCAATGACAACGGCGGGATCGCGAACCAAGCGTTCCCGCCGTCGATCATGGTCTCACCGAAAGTGACTACGAGCATCCAAGAACTGAAAGGATGTTTCGAACCAGAAGAGCCGCTGAACGCTCACTGGTATGTGAAGTTGAGCTTGTCGAGGTACACGGTGTACGGCGTTTGTTTGTAGTCCCCATCCATCTGGTAGTTGATCGTGATTCCCCACCATCCCGGGGCTGAGAATGGCGCGTACGTCCAGTTGAGCGTGTGGGTCTGGCCATTCAGGGTGATCGACTGGTAGAGCAGTTGGTTGGCGGAGGTTCGCTGCACTTGAATGGTGAGGTGGTTCCAAGCGTTCTGCAGCGGGTAGCAAGAGATTCCAGTGGGCACCCATTTGTAGTGTACGTTGTCCCACACATCCCACTCATTTCCACCCTCCACACGGCATTCGTGACCCCACGTGAAACCCATGCCGTCGAAGAACTGGTTGACATCGAACTCGAGTGCTTCCGACGGCCCGATGTTGCTGCTGTAGAACCACACGTCGTAGGTGAAGTTGTGATACGTCTGCACCAGTGTGTGGTTCGTGTCGGGAATTCCCTGAGAAGAAAGATCGCCGATCAAGTGGTTGTTCCACAGGACATCCGAATAGTCCATGGTCCCGCCAATGTTGTATTGAGTGGAGTTGCCCGAAAGGGTGGGCGACTTCACCCATTGATACATGGCCCAGGTGGTTCCCGGCCCGCTTGGGGTGCAGCCAGTACAGTCACTGTAGTTCGGCGGTTGCTGCGCGTAGCCGGTCCAGCCACCGGAGAGGTGGAGATTCGAGAAAGTTTTCCCGGAAGAGTTTACGGTGATCGTTATGGGGGTGGTGGAGGCTCCGCCGCACTTGTCCCATTCTTCGACCGTCGTATTGTAGGTACCCGCGCTCAGAGTCAAACTCGTGTTGAGGCTTGCGCCGTTGGTCTCGTACGCCAATTGGTTGGACGCGGTGTAAATGCCCATGGAAGCCACCCCCAACGAACAGGTGGTGGTCGCGGTTGCGGTGAAAGTCGTGGGCGAACTGACCGTACTATTGTTCGCCGGCGACGTTACGAATACGCCCGTCTGCCCGGCTTTTACGGTGATGGTGACCGTCGAAGTGGCTGCTCCGCCACAGTTGTCCCACTCCTCCACCACAACGTTGTAGGTGCCAGGATTGAAGTTGAGGCTGGTGTTGAGACTCGCACCGTTCACCGTGTACGCCAATTGGTACGCAGTGGGGTAGATTCCCATCGAGGCAACGCCTTTTGAGCAAGACGTGGTGCTAGAGGCCACGAAATTAACGGATGTGCCCTGAGTGCTGCCATTGCCTGGGCTTGTGATGGTCACGCCGGCAAAGGCAGACGAAGCTCCTAAAACACACATAACAATACAGATGAGGGCAATTTTCTTCATTTGGGGCTTTTCTCCGGTTGGAATGTATTTTGGGACGGTGAAACCATTCAAAACAGAGGGATCGCACCGACGTGCAGGCGGGACACCCTGGATCGATCTAGCCCGCCAACACGCCCTTCAACTAAAGCTTGGGGTGTAGCGGTTTGGTAAGCGGAGTAAGTTCACTGTATACAGGATCTACCCGAGTGTCAAAGAGAAAAGGATGGAAGACAATCTGAAAAGCACTCGTTAGTTCTAAACCCACGGTACAAAATGTTCAAGCGCCAGAGAGCCCGGCGCCCACTTCCGCACTGAATCGGAAATCATTCTTTGCTCTACTTCAAAATTGTTTGCACCCTGGAGGCGGCCTGCATTTTGGCGCGCTCTGGCTAATGGCAGCGGGCCAAGACGCCAGACACCGGAGCCAATCGAGTCGACCCAATAATCACAGCGCCACGCCGCCGGAGGCGGCTGGATGCCACACTTCGCATTCTAATCCTCTCGATGCTGAAAGAACGAAACGTATAAAGACCAGCATCTGCGAGCGGTCAGAAATGCCGTCACCGCAAAGTCAGGATGAAAAGAACCTTGGGCCAGAACTCAGTTGGCCGTCAGGGTTACCTTGTCCAGGTAGACGTTGTAAGGCTGTTGGGCATAATTTCCGTCCATTTGAAACGCAACATCGATCTCTTCCAACGTCCAGTCCGGTTGATTCGAATAGTAGATGTCCACGTTGTAGGTTTGAGCGCCCACGGTCAGACTGACGTAATGCACTTGATTTCCGACTCTTTCCACACTCCACACGAGATGGATCCACGTGTTCGCCGGAAAGGGAGTGCAGTCGATAGAAGTAGGCTTCCAGCCGTTGATGTCATCCCAGATATCCCATTTCCCTGAGCCGTTGAAATTGCACTCCGAGCCCCACACCCATCGATTTCCACCGTACGTCTGATTGATGTCGAATTCCAGCGCCTGTGAGGCGTTGGGAGTGTCGATGTAGAAATACAAATCGTAAGTGAAATGACTCACACTATTTCCGCCGGCGACGGGATTGAAGTACAGCATGTTGCAATAACCCTGCGGGCAGGCCGAGGTCAGGCCGGTGCCCATCGAAAACTTCGCGGATTTGCCATCCATTGAGGGCGTCGACTGATTCTCCGTCATCGTGGAATCCGCCGTTCCCAACCCCGCGGCGCAGATTTGTCCGTCCCGTCCAGAACCAGTGGGGAACGTTGCAGAGCAGGATTGCCAGCCCGGCAGAGTCTGGATATCGCTGATGCTCGTCTGCGACTGCGAACTGACCGTAACGTTGAGAATCGTCGACGAAACGTAACCCTGCTTGTCTTCCGCCATCACCTCGAGCTTGTGAGCTCCGGGCGACATGAAAAGCTGGGTATTGATGGAGTTGTTGAACGTGAAATAAACCGCCACTTGGTCATCGACATAAACTCGCATGAAGAAGATGGGGTTCTTAGGCGTGGCGGACGCAATCACTGTTGCAGGCGAAGTCACGGTCGCCCCGTCCGCAGGGCTGGAAACGGTGAGCGGGAAATCATTGGACCCGGTGTTGTATGGCGGCGGAATTGGCGCCGCGGGTGCCGGCAACGGACTCGTTTGCGGCGACCAGGTAATGGGGAGCGGAGGGGTCGAGGGGTAACTTGGCTGCGTCGGCGGTGTAGTCACCGTCGGAGCCGTCGTCGACCCCGTGCCGCATGCAGTCAGCGTTGCGATCACCGCGATTGAGAGCACCCCCAATAGAGCGCGGAAAATTTGCTTCGGGCGATCCCATCGATCCGTGAATGCGACACTGACACTCATAGCAATAAACCTCGTGATATTCATAAGGTGTAGAAGAACCGGCGGCTGCGAGCGAAGGTAAGACTTGCGAGCGGGCAAGACTGCAGGGATACAGCCGAATCAGGTTCAATTGTGGCTCAAGTTAGGCCAGTTCCAATTTATGTGGACTTTAACGTCTGGAGCAATACCGCCTGTACCCTAAGCACGCGGGGGGCTATACCTGAATGGGTGCTCTCGCGGCCTTGCGGCACGAACAACCGTCAAGGGTAGTAGTCTACCGCGACCCAGTTCGCCGCCTGCGGCTTCATCAATCTGCCGTTGCACCTCCATACAGGCCCTGGGGTATTGCCCTGCCGCGCCAGGCGGACCAAGCGGTACACCACCAATCAGTCGCCGCTCAGCAACTGTCCGCGCCCCCACATTGGAAGAAATGCTCGAGGTACAGATCTTAAAGAACATCTGGAGCGCGTCTAGGAAACGCACGCCTCTTGGTTCGGTGCAACGCTGTATTGTGGCGCGCTTGCAATGGTCTTACATTGCTGAAAACCGAGAAAGTTGGAGGAACTTCTCAATGCCCATCAAAAGCGCGGGACACGCTCTTCCCGTCAAAAATCTGAAACGTGCTTTCGAATGCGCAGTGCGCGATATGTATCAAGTTGGCCTTACCGGACAGGTTTCGCGATACCGGAGCCCTATTGTCCAGCGCGGAGCGACCGCCCCTGGTTCGAACATCGATGCCGAGAAGCGGGCTTTGTCGGATGCCGCCAAGGCACTGGCGCGGTTGTGGAACGTGGCGCCAAACTCGACTCGTTAGTCCGCCGGGCGGCCAATGAACATTAGAGTCGACGGGTGCAAGGGCGGTTCCGCCATGGGGGGCAGTTCTCTTTCGCGTCGCGACAAAATGCGGTGCTCAGCAAGATCAGCAGCACCAATGCGATGGCGGCGGTAAGTCCGACCCGTCCCCACCTTTGGATTTCCGGCGAACGCGACACTCAGATGCGCAGACCCTGTCCTGGCGTTTAGGGCAATGTTGGACTCTGAGCGTTCGCCGCTGCGCGCTCCGACGCCACAATTCCGGATGTCTGCCGGGTGCATTGGAAGCGCCGTTTCCTGTAGACGTAATCGCGGTTCGAAGAGAGCCGTAACGTTATATCTGGCCGGGATCTTCCGGATCTGGCTCGCGTACCGGCATATCGGGGTTCTCCGGCGGATCCGGCGGTTCCTGGATGGGAAACGGCTGTGGTTCGGCAGGCATCCGGAACTCGTGTACGTAAAACGAATTCATAGTAAGCACCATGCGGTTGAGATGCCAGCCGTGCTCTGAAGGTACATGGGACAGAGTGTAAAAAAAGAGCGGGCCCAAAAGGGCCCGCGTAGAAACGCTAACGCTCTCATATCGCTTACGCATGCGGCGAACTGGTGCTCCCGCTAGGCGAAGCGACAGGAGGACACGGGTTACCTGGCGTAGGACTCATCCCCGGATTGCCGGGCGAGGTGCCTCCATTGTTATTTTCGCTTCCTGGATTGGACGGATTTGAACTAGACGATCCCGAGTTCGGCGAAGAGCCTGACGTTCCGTTGGTTGTGCCCGGCAAAGTTCCGCACGGCGAACCGCTCGGAGAGCCGCCCGGATTATTCGGGGTATTGGGATTAATGGTTGGAGGCTGCGTCGTACTCCCGGGAGTGGGACTAGCCGGTGAGTTCGCTCCGGGCATGGTCGCATTCGGATTTCCGCTGGGAGAGGTAGTTCCAGGCGTCGTCTGGGGCGTACCCACTGCCGGAGTGGCGGTCCCTGCTGGCGGCGTCGCAGTTCCGGCTGGTGGCGTCGCAGTTCTGGCCGGTGGCGTCGCCGGCGAACCGGGGGTTGAGCTCTGTCCTGCGGTCCCTGAACCGCCCGCAGGGGCTCCGCCTGAAGGTGCACTCTGAGCAACCGCCCAACTTCCGCAGCACAATACAACCGACAGCAATGCAAATTTTGGTGATGACATGATTTTTTGGGCCTCCCGGCCCTAACAAGCTTCCTGATCGACCAGCTTTGAACCGTCGCGTCGGCCAGTTGTTAGCTTGATGTTTCTCTGATCCAAGCTCAGTATGTGCGCCGGTAAGGCATGTGGAATATCCGGCGTATGCCGTAGAAATGGCTCCGCAAAACACGACTTACAACCCCCAATCAATTAAGGATCAGGCGAGCGGAGAGTAATTTCAGGACGACAAAGCTAGCGAACAGAGGTAGCGGCGATATAAGCCAAGCCTGTCACGGAGATGATAATGAAAATGTAAGGCCAAAACTCAATCGTGCGCTTGAGGAGCGAGGGTTGCGGATTTGCTCGAGCTTGGGGCATCGCAGAAACAGTGATTAATGGGTCCCGACCTTACGAACTTTTGAATTATTTAAACGACCTTGGCAGAACCGCAATACGGTAAACCCTGTAACCTATCAAAGCTACATGTGGGACGGTCGGTGACGAATAGCGGGGACTGAGCTTACGTTGGAAAAACCTGCTCCTGATCTGTCTGATGCGCGGCCGGAAGGTTCCAACGCAAATGCCACCACCGTGACTGCAGCAGCTAGCAGAATTCGTTTTAGAAAATTCTTCATCGAATCAAACTCCTGCAAAACCTTCGCATTTCCGGACATCGCCCCTCAGACCGGGCGAACTAAAGCTCTGCCGCCACAGACGAAACTCGGATAGTTTTTCCGTTAAGCTCGCCTACCACCCGGGCGCGTTGTCCTGCCAGTCGTTTCAAAACCCCCAAGTCTCCATCCAGGAGGTATATCGCGTCAGCCTCGACCAGGGCAAAATTTGCCCCGCCGTGCACGCAGATGCGAGCGCAGGTCGAGGCCGTCTGACCAAGAGCCGCGGAATGCTTCGCTCCGCAGCGGGAACAAGTCACCATGCCCTCGTAGGTTTGCTGCGCAATGGTTTCTTGCCGGGCTGCAACCTCACCGGTCGCCGCACCCGCGGCAGCTCCCAAGGTGGCAAACAAAAGCGCGAGCGCGCAGGCGATTGCCGTAACCAGTATTAAGATCTCAATCCAGACCCCATTTGTTTTCATGAGTGTTTCGCCTCCCCTCAAGTTGCAGGGACCACAGTTGATGCACCGGAATGCCACGGAGTTGGCTACCGAAAGCGATGCAACTGGCATGCCGTACTGACACTCGATGGGGCGCGCAATCTAAGTTGATGATAGGAATCGCCCAGACATACGCGTCGGGAGCGGATTGCAATGGAGACGGAGAATATCGCGAGTGAAGAAACTTCTCGGTGCCAGCAAAACAGCCAGGCCGCGGACTCACTTCGGCTGTCAGCGAAGGTGAAATCAAGCTGCAGCGTCCGCCGCTTTCGCCATTCTCAGTCCTGCCGCTTCTCTTGCTCCCGCACGCCGCAACAATTCGACGGCGCGATCTGCCTTGCCACTTTCCTCGCACGCAACGTACACCAGCGCTCCCACATCGCACAACTGGTGACCAAGCCTCTTCGCCTCTTCCTCGGGGAAGCCGAGACCTACCAGAGTCCGCGAACTGCGAGACATAGAGGGAAAGTTTTGTTCAACCACAAGCGCATGGAAAAAGGCCTGGGAACGGATGAAGAAACCGACGGTCGGAATCACGACCGCGCCGAATTTTGAAAACCAGCCAATCATCCGGGCACTGCTCGCGCTTTCTTCCCTTTCGACGTCCAGCACCCTGGCATCCCGTATAACGCTCGCAACCGGGTGCGCGGGGGAAAGCACCATGCAGATATCTTCGTTTCCGAATCCAGCTCGATTGAGCGCGTAGACGACCTCGGGCAAGGCAACGCTCCGAGGATACATTCCGTAGGCGGCGGTTCCATTTGTGCTCATGTATTAATCTCCAAGCCGGATCGCGGAGAAGGCTGAATCCTTCTACAGAACCGCTGTCGAGGTGTTGGTTGAGACTAAAGTGGATCTGGCGTCGGAGCACTCGGGTAGATCGTGTAGACAGAGCCCGAGCGAAGCGTGCGGCAAAGCCCTACCCGATGGCACAGGGAGCCGCTATTGCTTGCCGCCAAGACATGCAGATTTAAGAAAGCAATTCAATTTTCACAACGCGAATCGTATTGCTGTCCGTATCCATGTACCCGATGATTTTGACGTTTTGGTTCTCGTACTGCTTAACGTCGCCCTGTTCAGACAGTTGATAAGTTGTATTGCTGGAGACTTTCAAGACGTACTTTCCCCCATCCTTCAGGATCTTGCCGGTAAAGGACTGAGTCGGAACCTGCTGCTGGGCCTGAGGATTCTCCGATCCTCGCGCAGGCGGCTGGCTTTGCGAGTCGGGTTGCGGCACCGGCGTCTCTCGCGGGGGCAACGGCTGAGGCGCCGGCTGAGGCTTCTGCAGCCTCGACCAGGCAATGAGCTGCCGGGATGCTAAAGCATCCTCAGGAAATCGAGGCTGCAGTTGAGTCTGCTGACCGACCGCCAGCAAAGCCGATAACAGGCACAAACCGATACACCAATTCGTCATTCGATTCATAAATCACCTCATCCGAAGACGAAGCGGCCGGAAAACCGATTACGCCACGTCGGCGGGCACATTCTTCCTGACCCGGCGGCGGTACCACGTTCAACCAAACTCCACGGCATCTATCACACTTCTAAATCGATGCAGCATGCTTGGTCCATCAAGTGTTCCCTGTATCGTTCCCGGCTAGAGGAGTGGTTCGCGGGTCATTCGAGATGGACGAGCGCTCTTAATAAAGTAAGGAAGCAACAGATCAACTCCGAACAAGGCAAGGGCACACATTCCAAACAACCGACCGAGGCCTTCCAAACTTACAACTAAACTGAGCAGCGAGAAGACCACGAAGAACGCACCCAATGCTCTTAACATGAATGTCACCCTCCGACACGCTGCCCCTATCCTCACTTCCATTTAATGCCGCGGGCTGCGGTATGGGAATACAGTGATGCACTCAGTTGTGGAACAGAATCTGCGTGGGCGCAAACTCTGAAAAGGACAGAAGAAACGCAGGGTAGACCTGACGTCCGGCGTCAAGTCACCCTGCGTGGGGAGCAGTGCGGGGGAGCGCACCGAAGTTTCGCGTCCTGCTAACGTTAGTCGCCCGAGCGCCTTTTTTCCGCGGCGTCCTCGGCGTCCAGATCGTCGCGAACCGGTTGCGGCGCCTTCGGGGCTTTGGTATCGCCGGCGGCACTCTTGGCGGCGTCCTTAGCCTGGCCCCAAGCGTTCTGCACTTTGCCTTCGGCTTGTTTTGCCGCACCCTTGACTTGCGTCTTGGTGTCGCCCGTCCACTCTCCTGCTTGGCGCTCGATACGCCCCGCCACGTCTTTCACTTTTCCTTCCACACGATCCTTATTCATATTTAAGCCTCCTTTGAAGCTGGTTAATAGCCATCTTGACCCAGGTGTTGTTCGACCCAGCAAATGCTGGAGTAATCGGATTCCCTATCGTGTTTTATGTTCTGTCTCGCTCCACAATTGAGATGTCGAAGTGGTTCGAAAGTTTGTTGCGTTTTTCGTGGATCAATTCGAACTCGGGCTCGCTTCGACTGCGTGCGGGAGACCGACCATCCCGGATCGTTGCAACCTGAAATGCTGAAACGCTACCCAAGGACTGGTGTCATGCTTAAACCGCGCTTCGACCTTGGATGACTCGTATCAGGACGGTGATTACCGCCAGCACCAGCAAGATGTGAATAAATCCGCCGAGGTGTAGGAACTCACCATCCCCAGCAGCCACAGAATCAACAAGAGGGCAGCAATAGTCCAGAGCATTCGATGTCATTCCTTTCAATGAGGCAATCGTAAACAAGTTGTAGCGATGAGCCTATGCGGGGAAAGAAATGGTCGCTATCCGGTAAAGTACTGAATCTCCCGAGTGACGCACTTTAGCGGTCAAGAAACTAAAACACCTGGACAATTCCATTGCGCACCGCGTACCGGGTGAGGTCGGCGACGGAATGCAATCCCAGCTTTCGCATCAGGTTCGTGCGATGTGTCTCCGCGGTCTTGACGCTGAGATGCAGAGTCACCGCGACCTCTTTGCTGGTCTTTCCCTCGGCTAACAACTGAATGACTTCGCGCTCTCGTGCGGTCAATACGTCTCCCACCTCTGCGCACTTCACTTGGCGTCCATCTTCCCGAGTATCGCGATCAAGATACCCCTCTAATACCATCTGGCTGACTCTGGTTGTAAAGAACGTTCTTTGCCGCTGCAAAGCCTCGACTGCCGCGACCAATTCGCGACCCGCATCAGCTTGAGCAGGAAGCCCCTGGCTCCGGCGCGAAGCACCTCTCTCACGACCTGATCGGAATCGTGCATGGTGAGAATCAGGATTGCAACCTCAGGCGCCGCTGCCAGGATCTGCCGTGCCGCCTCTAGTCCATTCAGGTTCGGCATGCCGATGTCGAGCAGAATCAGGTCAGGGTTCAGTTGGCTCGCGAACTCCACAGCCTCACGCCCGTCTTTTGCCTCTCCACAAACCTCCCAACCTGGATGACTCTCCAGGAGCGCACGGATTCCTCCCCTTGCCACCTCGTGATCATCCGCAATCAGGATTCGAAGCATTCTCCACCTCGTGATCGAAATGTTCCAAACTGCGTTCGATTCCGGCAGGAATTCGCAGCCGGGCCGGAGCGCGCCAGGCATCATCCTGAGCATGTCGAAAGCACAAATCATGCCAAACTCCTATTTGATTGCTTTCACACGAGTTCGTTGCCTGCAGAATCCAGGCTCGTGTAAGTTTTTCCGTCTCCAACCGAAGACAAACGTTAGCCGAGCCGACTCTCCGACCAATACAGTGTTTCCAGTACGAGTCCACAAGCGTGACCCGCCGTCGTTTTTTATGGCTTCGGCATCAATAAACATGGTGCGGCGTGGGCCGGACTGGCATCCAAAAGACGCACGGAGGCTTGTCCAATGGATTATGGTGCGTCTTATTTTCTCCGCTCGGGGATGAAGACTTTAGCGATCACTTTCACCGCCTGCGCTCTTGCGTTCGGGCAGAGTAACCCGTCGACTCAGAGCAGTCCATCGGCGGCGTCCCCAACTGTGACACAGGATCCGGATCTTGGTCCGCCCAGGACTCCACAGCCACCGCCCTCCGTCCAGCAGCCCGACAGCCAGGCGCCGGCGGATCAGTCGCCCGGAATCAGGCTAGAGAGCAGTGGAGATGATTCGGGTCGTTTCGTTTTCAGGAAGCAAGTGCAGGAAGTGGTCTTGCACGCCACAGTTGTCGATGAAACTGGCCATCTGGTCACCGGACTGGACCGCAGCGCTTTCACCATCTCTGTAAACAGCGTCCCCGAACCAATCACCTCGTTTCGCCGCGAAGACGTCCCGGTGGCGTTGGGAATCGTCATTGATAATTCCGGCTCCATGCGAGACAAAAGGGAGAAGGTCACCCAGGGCGTCCTGAACCTCATCCGCGCCAGCAACCCGCAGGATGAGGTTTTTGTCGTGAATTTCAGTCAGACCCCTTATCTCGATCAGGACTTCACGTCCGACGTCAATTTGCTGCAAACTGCGCTGCATCAGGTCTCGACGCGTGGCAGCACTGCGTTATATGACGCAGTGGTGGCATCGGCAGTTCATCTGCAGAACAATCCTCGCCTCGCCAAAAAGGTCCTTCTGGTGATCACCGACGGGCAAGACAACATGAGCCAGGAGACACTGCAGGAAGCGATACGCAAGCTGCAACCCAACAAGGGTGCGATCGTTTACGCCATCGGATTGACGGACGGCGGACTGACCCGATCGGGGCGGGAGGCGCTCCAGAATCTGGCAACGAGCACCGGCGGAGTTGCCTTTTTCCCGCAGAGCCTTGACGAAGTCAACGAAATCACGCGAACTGTGGCTCGCGACATCCGCAGCCAATATACCCTTGCGTTCAAGCGAGGAGACGCTGCTACCAAGAAAGGGTACCAGGCCATTCGAGTCGAGGCCAAAGGACAGGGCCGGAGCCGGCTAACGGTGCGGACCCGCAGTGGTTACTATCCAGGCGAGACCGTACGCTAACCGATCTCGCCCGTTCAAAGCAGGACGGGGGAAAGTCTTAAGCCGCGGTGGGGCCGGCCGGGCTCTTGGGAGGCGGTGGCGGCAACTCAATCTGTATCAGATTGTTCTTGATCGCATACACGACCAGATCCCGGATGGAGTGAAAGCTCAACTTGCGCATGATATTGCTGCGGTGCGTTTCGACGGTCTTGGTGCTCAGGTTCAGCAGCGATGCAACTTCCTTCGAACTGTTCCCTTCCGCCAGCAACTGAGTGATCTCTCGCTCGCGAGCGGTCAAGGTCGGCAGCTTGGGAGCCTCGTTTCTGGAAACAGTTTGTCCCTTCTCCAGAAACCCCGCCAGGACCAGGTCGTTCACGCGCGGAGTAAAAAACATCCGCTTGTTTTGCAACGCTTCGACCGCCGACACCAAGTCTCGCGCAGCGTCAGACTTCAACACGAAGCCTCGAGCTCCCGCGTCCAGAGCCTCGCGGATAACCTGATCGGAATCGGTGATGGTGAGCACGATGACCTTGAAATGCGGGTCATGCTGCAGCAGCTGGCGCGTGGTGTCCAGGCCGTTTAAATTGGGCATCCCAATATCGACAATGACGACGTCAGGATGCAGCTGCAGGGCCTTCTCGATCGCCTCGCGGCCATCGCTGGCTTCTCCGCAAACTTCCCAACCTTCGTGTTTTTCCAGGAGTGCGCGCAAACCGCGGCGCACAATTTCGTGGTCATCCGCCAACAAAATTCGTAATTTCATGATTCACCCCCACAGACTAAAAGGTGGACCGCAGTTTCTAATTCGTGCCAAACCCTTAACGCACTCCGGCAGCATCTCGTCCATTGAGCGCTGTAAAGACACGATGTTGGCTAACAGCTTCCACCGCCGCCAACAAATCGCGGGCGGCATTGGACTTCACAACGTAGCCTCTCGCCCCAGCCTCCAGGGCTTCGCGCATCATCTGTGGAGAATCGTGCTGGGTCACAAACAGTATCTCAAGCTGTGGCGCTTGTCTCCGCAGCAGCCGACACGCTTCCAAGCCATTCATTCTCGGCATGGTGACATCCAAAACCGTGACGTCAGGCTGTAGGTCCTTAGCCTTCTCTATCGCCTCAGCACCGTCGGACGCTTCTCCAACGACTTCCCAGCCGGAGCGCCCTTCCAACAAAGTCTTTAAGCCTTGCCTTACCACCGGATGGTCATCCACTAACAATATGCGAATTGTCATGCAGTTCCGTTCCTCTGGGGGGACACCGACCAGACGATTCGCCACATTCTACCTCAGCCCGTGTGATATGCCCGACAGATATCGGCCGCTTACATCGCTAGCTAGCGGCACACTCGACCCCGGAGCACGTATTGAGATTACCGTCCCGAGGATGAGGGTCCAATACAGGGAATCATGTATTCCTTTGGACCTTCTTGGAGCTTCCGTTCCCCCGACTGAAGCAAATCCGGCCTAGCACGCCGGAGCGGTTGGGAAGTATGTTTGATCCCGCAACAACACCTCGACCGCCTCGACCACCGAGCCAATATCCTGTTTGGCGCATGCCCCTCGGACACCCGCCAGACGCGCAGCCTCGGACAGCTGTTTCGAAAGATGCAGCGTTACCATCAAGATCGGAATCTTTGGAAAAAGCCCCGAAATCTGCTTGGCGACGTCGATGCCGTTCAGATCCGGCATCTGGTAGTCCAGAAGAATCAGGTCGGGAGGCGCTTCCAACACCTGGCGCAAGGCCTCCGCGCCGGTTCTCGCTTCGCCGCACACCTGCCACGAGCTTTGCTGCTCCAGAATCGCCCGCAGGTAGTGCCGGACCGAGGGATTGTCGTCGACAAGTAAGATGCGGACCACGTGAACCTCTTCCCTCGCTGACCAGTTGCCAGCTGCGAATTTCGTCAGTCAGATGCCGCACCACAAATCTTTCGCACTCGCCTCATGCCAAGATCGCCAATCCGGGCCGGCCTTCGGTTATCACTCTGGTAAACACGGTAGTGCCCTACTTAAATCACCACAATCCAGCGAAGTCTGTAGAGTTGCTCGGTCCGCAACGCGCTCACAGTACCTTGCGCCTACCAAATTCCCTTGTCGCTGCCGGTGATTTTCTGTTCGAGGGCCGCGGCAGTCGCCAACCCCGGCAGCAGGCTAAGACGCAGGCTGTTTCGAAGCTCCCCTTTTGATAACAGGGTCATCAGTTCCGAAGCGTACAGATTCAATGAATGAGGCAGAATCGGAACCCGCAGGAAGTCGCGGCGGAAACGGACTTGGTCCGTACCGAACTTCGCCGACCCAGTCACGATTGAATCTAAAGGAACACCCGTTCCTCGATAGGCCTGCACGTATTCCGAGATGATCCTCAAGTACGTCGCGATTCCCTCCCACAACCCCGCGGCCGAACCCAAGGAGTTCAGATATTCAAAGTCGACGAGGCGCTCGTCCAGGAGTCGCGCATTGTCCACGATGTCGCATAGCCGGATATAGAAGTGCCGGTACATGCGTTGCAGTGTGCTGATGACGATGCGGTCCTCGGGCGCAGGCACGCGGAAAAGATGTCCCTGCATCTCCGCCATGCGGGTGCGCGTCGCCAGGGAGCGCGTGAGTGCCGTCTGCTCTCCTGTCTGTCCCAATCGACCGGCGTGAACTTCAACCAGCTCCGGCAATCCGGGCACTACAAAATTCCACTTATTCGCCAACCGGTCTCCCCAACTTCGATCAGCCAGCTTGGCCTTGAAACGGGAGCCCATGACCTCGACCACCTTGGCGGCGTCGGCGTCTGTGTACAAATCCAAGTCACTACCAAGGTCGGGCCAATGATCGAGAGACTTAATTACAGTGACGGGGCAACCGGCTTCTTCGAGGTCTGAACAGATCCGCTGCAAGAAGCTCAGCGCGTGATGAATGCGCTCCGTCTCCTGCTCGACGGCAGTGGCGGCTAAAACTGCCGTCTGGCTATTTCCACCTGCTGTGAGAATCTGCTGAAGCGGCGCAAAGGAGCGGATGATGACGTGGTTTGTCATGGCGAGCGCTCGCAGATCTTCGAGATCGCGCGCGCTCAGTCCGGAAACCATTTCACGGGTGCCACTGGAATACGCTTCCAACGATCGGGACTGGCTCGCCTCCGAAGAGGCCGGAGCATGCAGCAAGAGTTCAGACAGCAATTGCAGATTTCTCGTCGAGTCGCGCACATGCTCCATCGGATGGAACTCCATTCAAGGTTTATTACACAGCCCGCGATTGGATGTGAAAACGCGCGCAGTGGTTGGTACTCAGGAAACCGAGATCAGTTGGAACTCGCGGCGGATGGGGCATTCTGACCGCATTTGGCAAAGTTCAAGCGCTCAATCGCGGTGCCTTCTTCATAGTCGTTCCAGGTTTCGATCATAACGAAGGGGAGGGGATGGGCCGCGTCGAAGTAGCGGTTGTAAAAATGCAAAGTGTCTTCAAAGGTCTGGCCACAGCGGGTTTGCATGTGACGATTCAGTCCCCATTTTGCGGCGGAATCGTCGAAACCCGGCCATGCAGCTCCCACAGCAATCTTGTCGGAATGCTTGGTCCGCATGGTCTTGTAAAAGTAGTCCAAATACTGCTCGCCCCAATTGCTTCCATCTGGAAGCCAACCCTTTTGGCCCGGCTGTACCCACGCATAGGAACCTGCAAAATCGCCAGCGAACTGCGCGGGCGGTTCATCTTTGTAAATCAGGAACGGTGGAGCCTCCCACCCGCTGCAATGCTCCGCCACGCGATTCCAGTCGACGTGGCCATGCTTGGGAAAGATGAAGATAACGGGATGGCCGTTATAAGTCAGATAAGCTGCGCGGTGGGGCGCCTCCGGACCGATATACGCTTTGTAAGCTTTGTCGAAGGCCGCGAAGGCTGCGTCCGTAGCCTGCCCATCGTCATCCTCGGCTTCGTTGTAGAGTAGCGCGACCTGGAATTGGTTCTCCTCCGCCGCTTCCTGCATGAGCGCGAAGTTGTGGTCGGAATAAGGAATCGCGGGTCCGTACCAATCCACCACGAATGCGGAAATCCCACTATGGCGAGCCTGTTGAATCTGGCGGCGGAGCACTGCGGGATCGTTGCTGGAGTAACCCACATCCATGTGGACGTGATCCCCAAACCATGGCATATACACGGCAAGTATTTTGGGCCAGGAGTTAGGAGCCTGCAGATTCTGCTGTTGCAGGGCCCGGTGTATGCCGGGCGTGGTGCAGCCGCTGCTCGCCATGAAACATACAATCGCCAGAACTAGCAGCCTTTTCGACAAAACAGGACTCCATGTCTTCCACCGTTTGATGAAAATTGGATGCAGCAATCGAGATGGTGGTTGGTGAGTCTCTTAGAACTCCGGAACGGCCTGGAGTTGGCGAATCACCCAGCGATCCGCACCGGGAGTCATCAGCACAACGTAGTGCACCACCACATGTTCGTCGTGTATAGCTTTGCTCCCATCGAAGATCTGCAGTTGAAAGTCTGCGGTGTCGTGCAGTTCGATCATGTCCCCTTCGGGAGAATAGAACACCGCTTCCAGCTTGTGACTCTGGCTGAGATAGCGCGAACTGAGCCCGCTGCGCCGCTGGCTGGCCACTGCATCATTCAGCCAGGCGCCCGCGGTACCGGCAAACAAACCACTGAGAGGCTCGGTAGAACTCGATTCCAGAGCTTGGTCCAGGTTCATCCAGGCAAATTTAAAGTCGCGAAGAATCGCGCGCTCGGTCAGGCTCTCGACCGACCGCGGCCCTGCTTTGCTCGTGTTGAGCACGACCTGTGGGGACGGGTCCGCGCAAACAGAATAATGGGGCGCGATCAACGCAACGGCAGCGACTACAATCACCATCGCTAGCCGGCAAGAATGAGTTTCATTCACCATTGGCGGCGTTCTCCGATTCTCAGCATTCTCACTCCGCTCCCAAGCGCAACTCGTTGCCCATCACAACCCCGGAGGCGGCGGAGATAACAACCGGCCCGGTCGTCGTCATTTGAGCGCGCGCGATTCCCTGCTTGATCGGCGCGTCGACCGTGCTGGTTTCCTTCCCGCCCTTTGCGGTGAAGGTCACAACGGTGCCGTCGGGAACCGGATTCCCGGTACAATCGCGCACCGGTTCGGT
>Ga0209839_10000707_pt1 | contig 16950 bp, 15 predicted proteins | sample OrgsoiDNA2013050_FD_185800 | JGI IMG/M metagenome (GOLD analysis project Ga0209839, IMG submission 185800) | Permafrost soil microbial communities from the Arctic, to analyse light accelerated degradation of dissolved organic matter (DOM) -... | ecosystem: Environmental > Terrestrial > Soil >... | reverse complement strand
CAGGAGGGCATGCTCGGCGACCTGGCGGCCCTGCGCGGGACCCAGGAGAGCATGCTCCGGACCCAGGAGGGCATCCTCGGCGACCTGGCGGCCCTACGCGGGACCCAGGAGGAGCACACGCGGGCGCTGGCGAGCCTGACGGCGGATGTCGAGACGCTCAAGGCCGACATGTGCGACGTGAAGGAGACGCTGCGCGAGGTTCTGCGGCGCCTGCCTCCGCCAGCCCTGGCCGGCTGACCGCCACCGTTAGGCACGGGACCGCCAGCCGGGGGGATAACCCCCGGCCAGGACGGGGCGCTAGCCGGATTCTGCCGGGTCAGCGCGATCCGTAGCGTGATTTCCGTAGGCACGCGTCAGCGTCCGGAACGGAGATCTGATGATTCAGGCCAAGAGTTGACCAAGTGCTTCGGCTCGACGGTCGCCGTGGACTCGCTGAGCTTCGAGGCCCAGCCGGGCACCGTGACGAGTTTCCTCGGCCCGAACGGATCGGGAAAGACGAACCTCGGAAATTGACACTTGTTTCGGAGTTGCCGGCGAGGCGCCGGGGTAAGCGGGCGGGCCGGTCAGAGGTCGGTGCTGGTATGACCGGTTCGGTTACCCGTACCTTGAGCCCGGACGGTACCACGATGGATACGCGGGCCTTCGCGCAGCATGATTCTGTTATGCAACTGCATGGAGCACGCGATGCGGGAAAGCCGGAGCAGTCGGCCGGCCAGCCCGGGGCACTGCCGCGCATACGGGGCTGGCTGCTGGTTTATATCGCCGCCCTAGTCGTCATCCTGTTGCACGGGGCGGGACTGACGATAGCGTCGATAGTGATCTATGCTCATCCCGCTGCCGCTGGCCTGCATTCATTCGTTCCGCTTAGTTTCCTGCTGTTCTACGTCATAACGAATGTTATTCTCATCCTCTATGGGGTCGTATTGTTCATCCGGATGTCGCAGCGGCGCAGGTCGGCTATCACGAACAATATTATATTCAATATCCTCTCGGTATCGTTCCTTGTCGCATGGCATCTTATCGGAGAGAAATCGAACGTGGGTACGCTCGTCGATTCTGCGCCGAATCTTGTCGGCGCCGCCTATATGCTGCTGTCAAGGAGGGTGCGGAGTACTTTCATTATCAGGCCCCCGGTCAGGCCTTATTTAAGAGGGACACAGTGCCGGCAGTGACCGTGTCCGTCCAGCATCCGGAGGCTTCGATGAAATCCGCCGCGGTCGCCTGTGGCGCTGACGCCTGGGACGCTAGCGCAGGGTCCCTGTCCGCCCGCCCGCATATGCGCTGCTGCGGGAGTGCTGCCAAGGTGAGGTGGTCTCGGTGAGCCCGGATGCTCCGGGGACAGGCCGACCGCCCTGGTTCACCGTCGCCAGGGCACTGCAGGAGCCCTTCACCAGGCGGTCTTGGGCCGAGCTTGGCTACGCGCTGACGGGGCTGCCGCTCGCGCTCGGCGGCCTGGTGTCCGTGCTTGTACCCCTGGCGCTGACCGTGCCTCCGCTGATCGTGGCCGGCCTGCCGCTCATGGCGGTTTCGACGGCGGGAGTACGGCGTCTCGGAGCGGTTGCCCGTGCCCTGGCGTCGCGCCTGCTGGGCCTAGCCATCGCCGAGCCGGCTTCCTTCCGTCCCGAGGCGGGCTTCTTCGGCTGGATGCGCTCAGCGCTGACGGATCAGCCTGCCTGGCGGGCACGCGGGTACTTCATCGCTAAGGCGCCCGTTGAGCTGGCCAGCCTTGCCGCCGTCGTCACCCTCCGGGCCGGCAGCCTGATTTTCCTCGCATCACCGATCGAATGGGCTGCCAACCTCTGGACGAGGCAGGTGGTGATCGGTGGCGTCACCCACCGTTACGTGGTCAATTTCGGCAGCTTCTACTTCGACACCTGGCCCAGCATGGCACTGGCGACGGTCATAGGCATCGCTGGCTGGTGGCTGTCGCCCTGGGTGCTGCGCGGCATCCTGCGGGCTGACAAGGCCCTCGCCGCGAGGCTGCTCGGCCCCTCACCGCTGTCAGTCCGTGTCCGGCAGCTGGAACGCTCCCGCGCTCAGGCAGTCGAAGGCGCGGAGGCGCGGCTGCGCCGCATCGAACGGGATCTGCACGACGGTGCCCAGGCCGAGCTGGTGGCGACATCGATGAGGCTCGGCCTGGCCCGCGAGAAACTGGCCAGCGCGGACGGCGCGCCCGACGTCACCCAGGCAAGCAGGCTCCTCGACACGGCCCACCAGGGCATCAAGGACGCCATCGCGCAACTGCGCGACCTGGCCCGCGGCGTCCACCCGCCCATCCTGGATCAGGGCCTGGGGGTTGCTCTCAGCTCCCTGGCGGCTAAGAGCCCGGTTCCGGTTGTCCTGAGCGTCGGCCTTCCCACCCGGCCTTCGCCCGCGATAGAGGCCACCGTCTACTTCTGCGCCGCCGAACTGCTGACCAATGCCGCCAAGCACGCGGGTGCCACGCAGGCGAGCATCGAGGTCAGCACCGACGGCAGCTGGCTGAGGATGCGGGTAAGCGATGACGGCTGCGGCGGTGCGTGCGCCCGCGGCGACGGAGGACTCTGCGGCCTGGCGGCGCGGCTCCAGAGCGTGGACGGGACACTGGACATCGCCAGCCCGCCAGGGGGGCCGACCGTCATCGAGATCGCGGTCCCTCACCATGCGTAAGGACGGGAAACGCCAGCCTATGCGGATCGTGATCGCTGAGGACTCGGCAGTGATCCGCGCCGGGCTCGCCGAGATCCTGGCCGACCGCGGCCACCAGGTGCCGGCGGCCGTGGCCAACGGGCAAGCCCTGCTCGACGCGGTGGCGGACCACAGGCCCGACATCGTCATCGTTGACGTGCGGATGCCCCCGTCGCACACCGATGAGGGGCTACGGGCCGCGCTCGAACTACGCCGCAGCCACCCAGGGCTCCCCGTCCTCGTCTTCTCCCAGTACGTGGAGACCCGGCACGTCTACGATCTGCTCGGAGCGGGCGAGCCAGGCGCCGCCGCGGGCGTGGGATACCTGCTGAAAGACCGGGTCGCGGACGTCGGGGAGTTCGTCGCCGCGCTGGAACGGCTAGCCGCCGGCGGCACAGCCCTGGATCCCGAAGTGGTCAGCCAGCTACTATCGGCCAGCCGGCACCCGGACGCCATGTCGCGGCTCACCGGCCGCGAGCGCGGCGTGCTCGCGCTCATGGCCGAGGGGCGCTCCAATTCAGCCATCGCAGCCAGCCTGGTAGTCACCCAGCGGGCGGTCGAGAAGCACATCAGCAACATCTTCCTCAAGCTCGACCTTCCCCACTCTGACGCGGAAAACCGCCGGGTCCTCGCAGTGCTCCGCTACCTCGGCTGAATACCCTGATACAGCAGCCGACCCCACCAGTCCCATCCCAAGGCCCGATGATCACGTACCTGTCCGTTCCTGGCCCGGGCTGTCTTCGCTCTCCCAGCTGAACACCCAGCACATGATGTCCAAAGTCCGCAGCAGGGACAGCTGGCCGGCACGTGCCCTGGAGCGTACCGACTCGAGCTGCCGGACGAGGTCGTGGTCGCTGATGAGCTGGTTCCGCAGGTCGCGCCACCACGAGCGGTCGATGCTGGGCCGGCTGAGTACCTTCTTTACGCGGCTGCCGTAGACGGGGATCAGGTGCGGGCGCTTGCGCGCCAGAAGCTTGCCGGCCGCGACGGGGCCGAGCTGGTTGTCCCCAGGCCGCGGCCTGATGTCGTGGATCGCCTGCCACAATTCCCCAGGCAGGTCCGCCTTGGGCGATGAGCGCCTCGGCCTGGGGGTCTTGCAGGGCGATGCCCAGCGGGATCCGGACGAGCAAGCCGCTGAGCTCGCGGGCTCTGTAATCAAGCACGTGTAAGGCGTAGTACCTGTCGATCGGCACGCTCAGCATGCTGACGGCCAGCAGGTCCTCGGCCGTGAACTGATACGCCGTCTCCGGCCGGTCACCGCCTCCGCCAGCCGCTCAAAGTACGCGCCCGAGTACCGCGCCCGCCCCGTCGCAGGGTCGTCAGCGAAGTACGCCTCCACCAAGCGGGTAGCGACATCTTCGTCGCGAAGCTCACCTGGAATGTCGACACACATAGCATCTTTCCGATCACGGACACAGGCGGCGAGGACACCCGAAGTGAAGCCGGCCGAGCGGTAGACGCGGATGGCGACGCGCCCGCAACGTCGGACCTGCCAGTGCCATCCCGCCCGCCAGCGGGCGACCGATGCTTCGCTGCGCCAGGCTCACCGCTGCCCTGCAGCGAAACCAGGCACTCGCCGACGTGAACGCCCGGCTCCGCCGCCAGCTCGCCCACGCGCTCGGCGCCGCGTGCCATTCGCCGTAAGCGCGGGCGTCACCGCGCTGCGCACTGCGGGCAGCCTGCGGCCGACGCCGACGACATCCCGCCGTCACGAACGATGGCGGCCGAGATGTCGTCGGCAAGCGTCGCGCGAGTAACCGCCTGGCCGCATGGGACGCACAACGCATCCGGTTCCGGTGGCCGCACGCAACGGGGCATGCCAGCATGAACCGCATGTCTCCCGTCCCCCAAAATGGCCCCGTCATAGCAACCCGCCTAGTAGCCGAGGGCGCTATGCCCGCGGGTTCGGCCAGGGTCAACGACTACGACAGTTTCGCTGAGGAGTACACGGCCGTAAACGAGGCCAGCCTCATCGGCGCCTACTACGCGCGGCCCGCGATCCTGGCCCTGGCCGGGAACGTGGCCGGACGGCGGATCCTCGACGCCGGCTGCGGCTCGGGCCCCCTGTTCGAGGCACTGCGCGACCGGGGCGCCATCGTGACTGGCTTCGACACGAGCACCGGGATGCTGGAGCTGGCCCGGCGGCGGCTCGGCGGTGGCGCGGACCTGCAGGTGGCCGACCTGGGCAGCCCGCTGCCGTTCCCCGACGGCGCGTTCGACGATGTCATCGCGTGCCTGGTCCTGCACTACCTGGAAGACTGGACGGAGCCGTTGGCCGAGCTGCGGCGCGTGCTGAAGCCTGGCGGCCGACTGATCGTGGCCGTCGACCATCCCTTCGCGACCGTGCTCTCCAACCTTGAGGCCGGGCGGAAGGCTAACTACTTTGGGGTCTGCGAACGAACCGAAGAATGGATCATCGGCGACCAGACCATCCTGATGAGCTTCTGGCACCGGCCGCTGCACGCGATGGCCGAAGCCTTTACCGCGGCCGGCTTCCGGATCTCCGTCATCAGCGAGCCGGAGCCAGACCGGGCCGCCCGCGAGCTGTTCCCCGACGACATCGCGGCCAAGCCGCGCTTCCTGTGCTTCCTGTTTTTCATCCTGCACGCCGACTAAGCCACCGCGGCGACGAGCCACCACCGGAGCAGCACGGCGGAGGGCCGGGAAGGTCGTCGCCGTGCTGGCGGAGCAAGCGGCTCGCCCCTGACCGGACGATCTGCGTGCAGCGGCATGAACGCATGATCTAGCCGCCAACCCGACCGGAATCGGCAACTTGTACGCCCCATCCGTCAGCGCGACATCCCGGCGCGGGCAGTAGGCGTCGAGCAAGATCCTCATAGCGAGCACCGCGTAGCAGCGCTCGGCAGCTAGCGCACAGCCCGGACCCGATCCGGTAACAATCCCGCCCCCTTGAAGCGTCTCATCAGACCGTCGGCATCTCGTCAACGACAGTGTCCGCGACGCCATAGCGCAGGTCACAGCCCCGACTGACGCGAAAACTCAAGATAATCAAGGCTAGGAGGGCGACGTTGCGGTCGTCGATGCCGGTGACGGCGCCGCCGAGGCTGACGGGCGCCTGGTCGGCGAGGCTGGCTGCTACGCGGAGCATTCTGGCTTCGGCTTGGCGGCTCGCCGAGCCGCAGGAGGACCTGGTCGCCGTCGCGGGTCACGTCGTCGAGGGTGAGGCGGACGATGCGGCTGACCGGCTGCGCGTAAAGCAGGACGAGGGACGCCGCGACGCGGGCGCGGAGCGGCAAGTCATCGGTTATCGTGATGCGGCCGAGATGGCCCACGCGCTCGTCGTCGGAGAGCGGCGGCGCGTGGCGGGCCACCGAAGCTTGTTCCTCATGCACCACTGAAGGAAGTGCCGGGTGTAGTTGCGGGCGTGCTCGTTACTCTCGGCATACCAGGCGTCGTTCTCGCCGAGGTCGCCCAGGCGGTGCGATCGAACGACTGGGCTGCAGATCTGGCGACCGCGCTGAGTCCCGTGCCCCGGCACTCTAACGCGGCCCTTCGCATGCTTTTCATTTACGTCTCGCCCAGGCCGGCCGCGGGGGAGCGGCGGCGGCAGTGCAAGGGCCGACCCGGCCGAATGTCGTGATTCATGTGGAAAACGGTGAGTAGCGCGCCCGTGAAGTCAGGCGAGCTTGCGGGGCGGTCTCAGGTCCGGGGCCAGGCGGCCAGCCGCTCCCGCAGCCTGGCGACATCCTTCGGGCCGAGGCCGTAGCGGGCGAATACTCCATCGGGCATCCGGTCCAGCTGGCGGCCCGCGTCGGCGAAGTCACGGTCATCCAGGCCGGGATCCAGTCGCTTGGCGAAGCGGATCAGCTGATCCGCGGTGTAGTGCTGCAGCGCAGCCGCCGTATCGACGTAATCGCGAGGCTCTACCCGGCTTGCGAGCGCGCACACCTTCGACCCGGCCAGGTCCTCGAGGTCGAGAACGGGTCCGACGTCCATGGTCACCGGCCCGCGGCTCCGGTCGAAATACGCCATCTGCAGCATCGTCTCCTGGCCGCCCGGGCCGGTAATGACCCACTCGGCGAGCCCTTCGCCCATCCCGTAGAAGATGTCCCCGAGGCCGCTGCCCTTGTCCCGGCGGCTAGCCTGGAAACCCGCCTCGCGCAGTGCGGTTTCCACCGCTTGAGCGGCGGCGGCCACGCCGGCTTCCTGGTCGCTGAAAAGGTCGACGTCGTCGGTGGGCCGGTCGATGATCCCGTGCGCGATCAGGGCGTTGCCGCCGGCCAGCGCGAACCCATGCCCGGCGGCCGCGCGGAGGGCGATGGCGGCAACTTCGCGGTGCAGTTCGTTGATCGGCATCAGGCCGCGGCGGCCGCGGCGGCCCGCAGGGCCGAGTGCTGGTCCTCCCATGCCTGGCGCACGCCCTTGGGCAGAAACAGGTCCGGCCAGAGGGCGATCACCAGGTCACCGTTCAGATAGGCGAGATCCTCCAGGCTGCCGGCTTCCCGGAGCACGATCTGATACATCCACGGCAGCATGCCCGGCTCATCCAGGTCGAACGTGCGATCCGGGTACCAGAACAGCCAGATCGGCAGTTCGACCATCCCTTGAGCGGGCCCCTGGAGGTCCGCCAGGCTGGCGGCCACCAGCACCCCGCGCCCGGGACGGGACTGGTACCGGGCACTAGGCGTGGCGGCTCGCACGGTGGCCATAGTCCCCAGGATAGCCGTTCGACCGCCAGCGTGCCCTGTCTCAAACGTGGTTGTCATTTGCAGTCCAGATGATTGCGTGTGGCCGCAACTTTGTTCTAATGCTAGCAGGCCATGTCGGCCGCTCATGGCCGCCTGGCCACCCATACGGTCCTCGCGGTGCGGACGGCGAGGTCGTCGCGCTGCAGGACGCCGTCGGGCCCGTCGCTGTCGATGATGGTGTCGAGCGCGGCCAGATCGTCGTTACTCATCTGGCCGTCGAGGCTGGACCGGATGCGCCGCAGGGATACCGCAGCGTAACGGCCGGCGGCAGCGGGAAGCGGCGGCGTCAGATTGATGGCGAAGGGCCGCTCGGCCTCGATGGTGAAGCCGGCCTTGGACAGGCGCGAGCCCCAGTCGGAGCCGAGCTGCGGTACCTCGGCGGCCCGTCCTTCGGCCAGGGCGGCATGGCAGCGCGCTTCGAGTCCGGGGCGGCCGAGGCCGAGGTCGTCGGGCAGGAAGCGCGGGAAAGAGTCCATCTCGGCCACAGCCAGGAGCCCGCCGGGCCGGAGCGCGGCGAAGACCTTGGTGAGGACGCGATCGGGATCTGCCATGTGGTGGAGGGACGAGGACGCCCAGACCAGGTCAACGGTGTCGATGGCCGGCCACGCCGCGTCCAGGTCCGCCTGGACGGTGCGGACCCGGTCGGCCACGCCGAGAACGCGAGCCTTGCCCCGGAGGCGGTGCAGCAACTGCGCGGATATGTCCAGGGCGATCGCGTCGGCCCCCTCGAAGAGCCGGAGCAGAGCAAAGGCGCCGGTACCGGTTCCGCTGCCCAGGTCGAGGATCCGGCGGGCGGGCAGGTCGGCGGCCAGCTCGTGGATCCAGGCGGTCACTTCGGACAGGTACGAGTGCAGTACCTCGGCGTCGAGGTCCAGGAGCTCGGCCATGGCCGCCTCGTCGGTCTCGGCTGCGGGCTGGTGCTGGTCATGCTGGTGACGATGGTTTTCCATGCTCCCAGCCTATGGGCAGCTTGCGTCGTTGACATAACATCTTGCGTATGACGCAAGACGGCGATCTCGATGGCCTGGTCCGCAAGCGGATCAGGGGGCTGCGCGCGGCCCTGGGCTGGTCGCTCGACGATCTAGCTGCCCGCTGTTACCTGAGCCCTTCCACCCTGAGCCGTATCGAGACGGGCCACCGGCGGATCAGCCTCGACCAGCTGAGCTCGATCGCCCGGGCCCTGGGGACCACCCTCGACCAGCTGGTGGAGTCCGTCGCCGACGAGGACGTGGTGATCAGGCCGCAGCACGATGCGGCGCGAGGGATGACCACCTGGATGCTGAACCGGGAGCCCGGGCCGCACGGCATAACCGTATGCAAGATGCGTGTCACCAAGCCGGAACCCCGGCGCGGCACCGACGAGCTGAAAGTCCATCCCGGCAAGGACTGGTTCACCGTCTTGTCGGGAACCATTGTGCTGCTGCTGGGAGAGCGGACCATCATGGTCGAGGCCGGCCAGGCGGCGGAGTTCTCCACCATGATTCCCCACGCCTTCGGGGCTCACGGCGGTCCGGCGGAGATCCTGGGCATCTTCGACCACGACGGACAGCGAACCCATCTCCGGCAACTGCCATGACGCCGGCCACCGCCTCTAAAGCGACCATTGGTTAACGCCGATAATGGACATTATGTTAAGTAGAGTTCTGAGGGGCACCCCTCGCGGCCGCCCACGGCCGCGGCCGCTGTTGAGCGCGGACTTGTTGTCAGTGACCCGCGCGGAGTTGATGTCAGTTGCCCCTCCCGGCGGTGGCCAGGTTCCGGCGGGAGGGTTCGCGCTGTTACCAGCAGCAGCGCTAACCGAAGATCATTCCGGCAGGTCCCGGCCTGCGGCTCTGACCAGTTTTCAAGCGGGCTCTAGATGCAGTGCCTGACGTCAACGTGGGTGATGGGCGGCTGGATATTGCCGGAGCCGTACTGCGGGTCCACCGCGATCTCCGCTTCCGGGCACGACACGTACTGGCCGAGCGTCACGCTGAGGGTGTTGCCCGTGGCCGTGACGTTGAGCATCCCGCTCACCGTCATGCCCTCGGTCACGTTGCCGGTGAGAGTGTTGCCGGTAAACGACGCGCCGCTGCCGATGTTAGGACTGGAGAACCAGGCGGCCGTCCCCAGCGACAGCCCGATGCCGTAGGAGGCGGCGGGTCCTGTCCACAGCGTGTTGCTGTTCACCGAGGACCCGGCGAAGCTGGGGTATTCGGTCGGCGAGCTGGAGAGCGGGTCGGCCACGACGCCGCCGAACGCCGAGTTGCCGGCGTTCAGGATCGTGTTATTCGCCACGGTGGACTTCTGGTCGGCCGGGTAAGCGCGGAACAGGACGATGCCCACGTCGGTGGCGTCGATGACGGTGTTCCCGGTGACGGTCGCGTTCTCGCACGCCACGCTCAGCCCGTCGGACCAGTCCCCGGGGTTGACGTGGCTGGTGGCGTACTGGGTGGACAGGTTCCCGGTGATCGTGGTGCTGGAGCACGGCCGCGACTCGGCGGTGCCGAGCGCGTGCAGGTTGGTGAACCCGATCGCGTTGGAGATCCGGTCGTTCGAGACCGTGGTGCCCGAGCCGCCTGCGGTCTCGACGTTTACCGTGGCCGACTCTTCATTGGTCGGGCCGGTGCGCTGGCCGTCCACCCACACGTTCTCCAGCTTGGCCCCGCCGGCCACCTCGACGACCGCGCCGGCCGTGGCGGAGGTGATGCCGAAGCCGGACGACCGCACCAGCCGCCCCATCTCCGCGTAGCGGTTAGGACCGGGCTGGCCGGCGGTGGTCAGCGTCACCCCAGGCGGGATGCGCAGCCCGTGCTGGGGCGCCGGGATCGACAGGGTGTCGGTGATCGGGACGACCACCTGCTGGGCCAGCGTGACCGTGGTGCCGGACGGCGCCGAGTCCAGCATGGTCTGGAGTTGGTGCTGGGTGCCGGCGGTGAAGCAGAACTGGCCGGAGCAGCCCTGGCCGAGCGGGATCGTGATCGCCGGGCCGGCCCCGAAACCGTAGCTGCCCTCGGTGCAGAAGGTGGCGGCGTCGCTGGTGAACTCCGAGCTGGTGAAGATATCGTTCACGACCTGCGTCCAGCTGGTGCCGGTGTTGAGCAGGTTCAGGTAGTAGTTGTAGCCGCTGGAGTCCGGCTCCCGGTCCACCGCCCCGCGGAACAGGGCGAGCAGCCGGGCGGCGTTATCGTAGCCGAGGCCGGAGAACTCACCCGACAGATAGATCGGCTCTCCCTTCTCCGCCAGCGTGGTGGCGCTGCAGCCATCGGACTGGAAGAACGCGACCATGCTGCTCCAGGCGCCCTGATCCGGGGCCCGGCCCAGCCCTTCACTGTAGATCTTGGCGATCCACTGGGCGGGAACCACGGTGGCGGCGGACGCCGGGGCGGCCGGAACAGCGACGCCGGCCAGCAGGGGAAGAGCCAGAACTAAGGCGGCCAGGGACCGCAGGGGTGACCAGGCAGACATGAAGACCTCCAAGAGAGCGCCAGGGGTACGCCGAGTCTCTGCCCCGCTGGGCCAGCCGCACACCAGGCGAGTCCGGCGTGCCGCCCAGGCCGCAGGTCAGCGGCCCGCGGCCGTCGCGTCCTGCACCGCGACTCGAGACCGCACTCAACGAGTGCTGCCACCACTTGCTGACGACGATCGGGCTCGCCGCCCTGGCCCCGCAGTGCCGGGCATAGCCGTCGGCGCGAAGGCTCCGCGCTCGCGGCCTGCCGCTTGCGGCCCCTTTACTCACGGGCGCGGCTGGCTCTGACACGGGCTGGCGTACTGACATTAAGTCCGCGCCGACCACTGACATTTTCTTCGCGCTCAACAAAGCTATCCGGCCACGGCACTAGCTAGCCCGCCGGGACATGCTGGGTATTATCTGGGTGCCACATTGGTTATTTTCTGGGTGCCGGTGATTTACTGGAGCCATGTCCTTCGTACCGAGTCCTTCCGGAGCGGACCTACGCCCGCTGCTTCGCCGCGGGCTGCCCGCCGACGTGATCGCCGAGCATCTGCTTCTGCTTCCCGGAGTGGTCGCGCGGGCCACGACCGATGATCGCGACAGCCGCGCGGCGGCGTTCAACACCTTGCTGCGCCAGCTACTGGCGCGGTCAGCAGATCAGCGGCTGGCCGCCGCTGCCCGGGCGCTGTTCGGTGACGCGCCGGGTAGCTCTGGGCAGACCCTGACGCAGCGCCGGGCCCATGCCGCGCGGGCATGCGGGCGGGATCCGGATCACTTCCGCAAGCACATCGAGCCGCGCATCCTGGCCGACCTGGCGCAAGCGCTGGCGGCCGATAGTGACCGGCTGGCCACGAGCCAGGCGGCACCGCCACGCCTGCTTCCGGTACTGAGCCCGCCGGCGACGATGCCGCAGGACATGTTCGCATGGGAAGCCGTCGAGCATGAGGAGCACATCGCCCGGCTGTGGGCCGGTGTCTACGCGCTGCGGGCAGAGTTGCTGGCCTGCGAGCGGCTGGTGAGCATGGACCCGGCCGGATCGGAGCTGAGCGAGTCCGCTGAGGCGGCGCTCTGGCGGGCCGGTCAGCTGCACATCGCGGTCCGCCGGTACCGCCGCGCATATGGCGCCCGGATCCTGCACGGCGGCATCGCACCCGACGCGCTGATCGGGCTGGCGGGGTGGAGCCCTCCCCTGGACCCCGCCGCGACCGAGGCCATCTGCCAGGCCGGCCCGGATACCGCCGATGCGCCGGCGTTCCTGACCCAGCTGACCACCGGTCCGGCCGGGGCGAGCATCCGCGATAACTGGCTCGTCGCGCTGTCCGCGACCCGAACCACCACCAGGAGCGCCGCATGACCGACACCGATATCCACGCTGAGCCGCCGCGTCGGCATGTCATCACCGGAGGTCCGTCCGCCGGCAAGGAAGCGGTGATCGAGTCGGTCATCCAGGCGGGGCTGCCGTGCTCGGCTGATGAGGCGGCCCGGGAGATCTACCGGCGGCACCGGGCCCGCCTCGGCAGGCACCTGCGCCGTGAGGACCGGCGGGACTACTCCCGCGAGGTGCTGGCCGCGTTCATCGCCGAGTACCAGGCTCACACCAGCGGAATCCGGTTCTACAACCGGGGCATCCCCGACGGCTATGGCTGGGACCGGTTCTTCGGCCTGGAGCCCTACGCCGAGCTGGAGGATGCGACCCGGCTGTACCGGTACGACACGATCCTGGTCCTGGACCCGCTCGACACGCTGGAGGACGAGAACGACGTGGTCTGGGCCAAGGACCGGGAGATCCGCCGGGTCCACGAGCTGATCGTGCAGGGCTACTACGACGCCGGCTACAGCCCCGTTTTCGTCCCGGCCGATGACCCCGGAGCCCGGCTCGACTTCATCTGCGCCAACCTGCGCATCCCCCGCCCCGCCCCGCAGGAGGGACTATGACGACCGCCCCCGACGCCCCGCCCCGGCCGCTGTCACCGAACAGCGTCCTGGCAAATGCGCTGCTCCGCTCGATCGACATGATCCGGCCCAAGGTCGTCGCGGCCCGGCCGCGGCGGATCGTGTTCGTCGTCGGGACCCAGGTCAATGGCGCCCCGCATCTGGGCACCAGCATCGTTCAGACCTCCGCGTTCCTGCTCGCCAGGCTCGCCCGGCGGGCGTTCAGTGTCGACACCGCCGTCCGGTTCTCCGCCCTGGACAACGCACCCTACGAGGTCACCCTGGACCCCGAAACCCACCGTGCCTACCAGATCACCTACTATCACGCCCTCGGCGAAGACGGGGTAGACGAGCTGATCGACCGCTACTACCGGGCGTTCTTCGATTCGCTCTCCGACGCCACCGACATTGACTATGAGCTGGACACCTACACCGGCCAGCAGGCCACGCCCGCCTACCGCACCGAGTTCCTGCGGTCCCTGGAAGACTTCGACGCGCTCCGCTGGTGGCTGGCACCCTCCACCGGCATCGTCCACACGAGGCTGCCGTGCCCGGCCTGCGGCTGGGCCGAGAAACGCGCCGAGCAGACCCGGCTGGTGCGCGTCGGCGGCGACGGCGCGATCTTCACCGCCGTCTGCTACGAGCACGGCGACTACGAGATGTGCATCGACCCCGTGGATGGCGGTTACCTCGACCTGGCCACCCTGTACCGGAACGTCATCAAGGAACGCGCGCTCGTCCGCGAGCGCGGCGTGCTGTACGTGATGGTCAAGGGAGGCGACTGGGCCTTCGGCTGCCAGCTCGTCGACGGGGCGCTCCTGGCCCTCGCCACCCCCGCCGCCGACATGCCGACCCGGATCTTCACGCCCATGGTCTTATCCGGATCCGGCGGCAAGCTCTCCAAGAGCCTGCTCCGCGCCGCGCCAGACAGCCCCGCCCACGCCGGCATCGAGGACTGGATGCTCGCGGCAGAGGCATGGCCTGGCACCACCGACAGCTACGTCGATGCCCTGATCTGGCTGGTCGGCGGTCTCCTGGCCGACCCCAAGCACTTCTACCGATCCTTCACCACCACCGAGCTAGGACACCTCATGGCCCAGCGCCCCGCCGAACTCGCCACCCGCGAACGAGCCCGCGAGATGCCGATCTATAAACGGTACTTCGACCTCATCGCCTCCGGCCGCAAGACCATCGAAGTCCGCGTCGCCTACTCCGCCAACAAGCGCCTCACAGCCGGTCAGCTACTCAGATTCACCTGCCGCGGCGAGCAGTGCCTGACCCGGATCACCCGGATCGCCAGCTACAGCAGCTTCGAGGACATGTTCGACCACGAGAACGTCTCCGCAGTCAACCCCACCGCCACCCGCGCCGAGCAGCTCGCCAGCATCCGCCTCATCTACCCCGCCGACAAGGAAGCACTCGGCGTCATCGCCATCGAAATCCAGCGCACCTGAATCCGCGCCGCAGCGACGCGAGGTCCGCTAAGAATCGCATAATCAATGGCCTGGAATCCGAAGCGGGAGCGGACCCCGTGCGAGGGCTATTGTCCCGAATGGGCATCGCGGTACGTTCATGCACATGAGTGTTCGCGACCTGCGCCAGGCGATCACGTTCGGCTCCCGCCTCTACCGGCAGCGCGCCGACACCGCCTATGCCGGGCATGTCCGACGCGACCCGATGGCACTGCTCCAGCTGCGGCCGGGACGCGACAATCCGTACGCGATCTACGACCGGATCCGCGCGAGGGGCACGCTGGTACCCACCCGCCTGGGCAACTGGGTGACCCCGAGCCACCGCGTGTGCAACTCGGTGCTGCGTGACCGGCGCTTCGGCGTCCGTCCGGTCGACGGCGATGAGCCCGGCGAGCAGGACGATTTCGACCTGTCCTTCCTCGGGATGAACCCGCCGGACCATTCCCGGCTGCGCCGCCTCGCGCAGCCCGCGTTCAGCCCGGCGGCCGTGGCGGCCTACCGCGGCCGGATCGAAGCCACGGTCGGTGACCTCCTGGACCGGGCGCGCGCCGAAGCCGGCGGCGAATTCGACCTCGTCTCGGCGTTCGCCGCACCGCTGCCCATCGCCGTCATCACCGACATGCTCGGCATCCCGGACGCGGACGCCAGCGAGTTCTCCCGCTACGGCATGGTGATCGGCAGCGCCCTCGACGGCATCAAGTCGCTGCGTCACGCCGGGCAGCTGCAGGCCAGTGACGCGGCGCTCCGGCGGCTGTTCGAGAGCCTCTTCGAGCTGCGCCAGCGAGAGCCGAGCGGCGACATCGTCAGCCGCCTGGTCGCGGCCTCCGCGGCCGAAGGTGACCAGATCAGGCCCGGCGAGATGCTGCCGATGTGCATCCTCCTGCTGGTCGCCGGGTTCGAGACCACCGTTAACCTGATCGGCAATGGCGTTCTCGCGCTCCTGCGCCATCCCGAGCAGTGGCAGGCCCTCTGCGCCGATCCGGAGGCGATGGCGCCCCGGGCGGTCGATGAGACGCTGCGGTTCGATCCGCCGGTCCAGCGCACCGGCCGGGTTGCGCTGGAGCCGCTGGAGCTCGAAGGGAAGGCCATCGGCAAAGGCCAGCTGGTGGTCACGCTGATCGGGGCCGCGAATCGCGATCCGGAGGCCTACGACCGCCCGGACACCTTCGACATCCGGCGCGACGGAGCGGCCGATAGCCTCGCGTTCTCCAGCGGCATCCACTACTGCCTCGGCCAGCCGCTCGCGCGGCTGGAGGCCGCGATCGCGCTCCAGGTGCTGGCCGAGCGGATGCCCGGGCTGGGCCGCGCCGGGGCCGTCCGGCGGCGCAACGCGACGACAATTCGCGGCCCGATCCGCCTGCCGGTGACCGCAGGCAGCCCGCGATCGCGGGGCGCACGCGTGCCGGCCGGCGGCTAAGCGCGAACGCAATAGTTACGAGATCTCCGGGTGCACTGGATCCTGCTAGGGCATGGCCGCCGTGAAGAGCTGCGCGTTCCCGGTCCGCGTGTCGGTCCAGACCGGGTGAAACGCGCCGGGCGCGGCGGTCAGGCCCTGGTAGTTGCCGAGCCAGCGCGTGCTTCCCGTGTCGATGGCCAGGGTCGGGTCGAAGGACTGGGTGGTGACGCGTCGCGGGGCGCCGAAGCGGGGCCGGCCGGCCCGGGACACATACAGCAGGACATCGATCCGCTCAGCCGCGATGCTCAGGGCGTTCACGGAAAGCCCGACCCGGCCGTCAGGGCCCACCGCAAGCTGGGGCTGCAGGTATATCTGCGCCGTGCTCGCGGCCAGGGCCGCCGGCCCGCTCCAGGTGCGCCCGCGATCAGCCGAGGAGAACACGAGGATCTGCGAGCTGACGGCGCTCTCGTCAAAGCTGGTCACGGCGGCATAGAGGTAACCGCTGCCCGGCGCCGCCGCGATCGCCGGGCCGCCCTTCATGGTGACATTGCCCAGGCTCGGCGCCAGGCTGGCGATGCTGGCCAGGCCGGCCGGCGCCCCGAAAGTCTCGCCGTGATCGGTCGAGGACAAGGCCGTCAGAATTCGGGCGTCCGCCGCCGCCGCCAGGTAGACGGCGCATACCGTGCCGCCAGGGCCGGCCGCCAGCACGGGCGCGACGACATTCGCGCCGTCGGCCGGATCGATGAAACGTGGCTGCTCGAAGCGGGCGCCCTCGTCGGCCGAGCGGCAGAAGACCAGCCCGTTCCGGGCGGCGCCAGACAGGACCGCCGCGATGTAGATCCGGCCTGATCCCGGCGGGCTCCACCGGTCGATCGCCAGCCCCGGGTGGTCCACGAGGCCGCTGCCGCTCGCTACTGCGGTGACCGCCGGCCGGAAGCTGCGGCCACCGTCGTCGGTCCGCCAGATCCGGGCATCGCCGCGGCGTGGCTGCGCGGTGGTCGCCTCGATGCCGCAGACGAAGCCGCTCCCCCGCTCGTCGAACGCCACGACCGCGTTGCCGTCGAAGTCCGGGACCAGGCCGGGCAGCAGCCCGTTGCCTCGCCAGTTCCGGCCGCCGTCGAAGGACACGTAGGTGGCCATGCCGATCTGGGTTCCCTGGAAGACCCGGCATGCGGCCAGCAGGTTGCGGGGGTCGCGCGGGCTCGCGGCCACGGACGGCTCAATGTGCGCGGCGAACCCGTCGTCGGTGACGCGCACGTTCGCCGGCGCCCGGCCCGCGCCCCCCGGCCCCCCCGACGGCGTGGCCGCCGCGCGCGCCGCTCCCCCGGCCGCCATGGCCAG
>Ga0209839_10000706_pt1 | contig 16950 bp, 12 predicted proteins | sample OrgsoiDNA2013050_FD_185800 | JGI IMG/M metagenome (GOLD analysis project Ga0209839, IMG submission 185800) | Permafrost soil microbial communities from the Arctic, to analyse light accelerated degradation of dissolved organic matter (DOM) -... | ecosystem: Environmental > Terrestrial > Soil >... | reverse complement strand
TCGGGCTCGATCCCGTCCGTGTCCAGTAACTGACAAGCCGCTCGGAGCAATCATCAAGCTCCGTCAACGACTTGTGCAATTTGCGAGTGAAAACTTCGGGCTAGTTCGTCATTCCGGGATGGTCCGAAGGACCAGACCTCAGATGTGCAATTGCACATCGGGGAATCTCGAGATTCCGGGTTCGTGCTTCGCACGCCCCGGAATGACGGCGTGCTTGGCGGGCGCCTATGCGAGTGCGATCAAGCTGCGACAATACGGCCAAGACCGTTCCGCGCCTCGTAGCCTGAAAGGAACTGCCGTTCGATCTCATGCGCGGGGATCGGCTGACTGAACAGGAATCCCTGCATTTCGGTACAACCTTCGGACGTGATCTGCTCGAGCTGTTCTCTGGTTTCGACGCCTTCGGCAGTGGCCATCATGCCCATTCCGCGCGCGAGCGCCGCGACCGCCCGCACGATATTGAGCGAGCCTGAGTTTTCCGTAATGTCCTTTACGAACGAGCGGTCAATCTTGATCTTGTCGAACGGAAAGCACTGGAGATAGGTGAGCGAGGAATATCCGGTGCCAAAATCGTCCATCGCGATCCGGATGCCAAGTGCTCGCAACTGGTGAAGCACGGCAAGTGTCGCGTCCTTGTTGTGCAGCAGGACGGTCTCGGTAATTTCGATCTCCAGCCGTGTCGGGTCCAGGCCCGAGGCAGCGAGTGCCCCAACGATGACCTGCATCAGGCCGGGATTGCGGAATTGAACCGCTGAAATATTGACGGCGACACGGAGATGTTCTGGCCATCGGGCTGCGGTGACACATGCTTGCCGGATTACCCACTCTCCCAACGGGACGATAAAGCCGATCTCTTCCGCCAACGGAATGAATGCGGCAGGAGAAACTAATCCACGTTCCGGATGATTCCAGCGGATCAGGGCCTCGAATCCGCTGATTTCACCGTCCGCCAGATTGACCACCGGCTGGTAGTAGAGCTCGAACTCGCCGGCGGGCAGTGCCTTGCGCAGGTCCTGTTCCATGATGCGACGGGTTTGCATTTGCAGGTCCATCGCGGGCTCGAAAAACCGGAACGTGCCGCGTCCATCGCCTTTCGCCCGGTATAGCGCGAGGTCGGCATTGCGCAGCAGCTTGTCGGCGCCCGATCCGTCGCCGGGACCGACCGCAATGCCGATGCTGGCGCCGATGACAGCCTGGTGGCCGTCGATGCTGTAGGGCTCGCTCATCAGCGTGATGATGCGTTGCGCAAGAGCGGTTGCGTCGGCGGGATCTGCGATGAAGGGCTGCACGATCACGAATTCATCGCCGCCCATCCGTGCGATCGTGTCGGTTTCGCGAACCAGGCCGCGCAACCGGTCCGCGACCATTTGCAGGAGCTTGTCACCGACAGGATGACCAAACGTATCGTTCACGGCCTTGAACTGATCGAGGTCGAGGTGATGAACCGCCACCATCTCCTTGCGATCGATCAGGCTGATCGCGTGTTCGAGCCGCTCGTTCAACAACACGCGGTTGGCGAGACCGGTGAGCGAATCGTGGTGAGCCATATATTCGATCTTGACCTCGGATCGCCGCTGCTCGGTGATGTCTTCATGGGTGGCGACCCAGCCAAGGTCGGGCATCGGCCGATGGCGGATCTTGAAGGTGCGCCCGTTGCGTAGTTCGACGATGCTTTCGGTGGGTTTGGCAGATACCGCAATGTTGGCGCGCCATTGGAGGTATTCATCCCTCGACATCGCGGGAAAGCTGCCTGCTTCAAACCGCATGTCGACAATTTCGGCCAGCGGGGTGCCGGGAGCAACGCGGTCAGGCGAAAGACCATACATCTCGACGTAGCGGTCGTTGCACACGATCAGCCGCTGGGCTGCGTCGAAGAAGCATAGCCCCTGCGACATGTTGTTGATCGCCGTGTCGAATTGCAGGTTGCGTATCCCCAGATTCTCTTCCTGCTGTTTACCAAGCTCGTACAGCATTTTCAGACGAGTGCTCAATTCCTCCCGGCCGGTGATGTCCTCATGCGTGGCCATTCCGCCGCCGTCCGGCATCGGATAGACGGTATAGGCAATGATCCGGCCATCGGTGAATTCATGAACCGTCGTGCCTGGAACGACAGCGCCTTCGACGCGCTCCCGGATGTAGTCGTCGGGCTTTGAGAGGACCTTAAGTCCCAAGTTCAGCCGGTGCTGGATCAGTTCGCTGGTTGGAGTCCCCGGTTTTACCTGCTCGGACGAAAGCCCGTAGATTTCCGTGTACCGCTTGTTGCAGAACACGACCTCACGCTTGTTGTCGAAGACAATGAGCCCGAGCGGCAGATTGTCGATGGCCTCCTCGAGCAGCCAAGTCCGGTGCGCCGGCTTCGGATCGATGGCACACTCCATAGCACCCGTCATTTCTCGTTCCCCTGCCGCAATTTTGCAGCTCTCCCTAAAGCAGCTTTATTAGAGGCCGAGGCAGGTGAAGCGCATGCTTGAGATGTTGGTAGTTCCCGCAAATTCCCCGGAATTCGCTCAACAAAGCGTTAACGTTTTTCGCACCGGCGAGGGCGGGCACGACCTCACGGGGATGTCCGGGCGCAACCTTGCCGTTTTCGATGTGCAGTCGCGCATCTGTGGATGCATTGCGTCCCGGGCTGCCGCCGCCGTTCTTGAAGGCCTACGTGCCGTTCACCAGAATGACCCTGATATCGTTCACATTGGTCAGCGTCGGGCCCGTCAGCAGGAGATCGCCGGTGGCGGCGAAGAATGCGGTGGCATCGTTGTTGTCGAGGTAAGCGCGCGGATCGAGGCCGAGCGATTTCATTTTCGCAAACGTGGTGTGGTCGATCATCGCGCCGGCGGGATCGGTCGCGTTGCCGGCGCCGCCGTCGGCGCCGTCGGTATCGCCGGCCAGTGCCGCAATGCCGGATGTGTCCTTGAAAAGCCCGGCCAGCGCCAGCGCGTATTCCTGGTTGGGGCCGCCGCGGCCGTTGCCGCGCACCGTGACGGTGAGTTCGCCGCCCGACAGGATCGCCACGCGCCTGCCTTGCGCGCGCGCGCGCAACGCAAGTTGGGCGTGATCGGCAGCGACGCAGCGGGCATCGCCTTCGAGATCGGCGCCGAGATCGATGATCTCGTAGCCGGCGTCGCGCGCCAGCCCGATCGCGGCGTCGAGCGAAGCTTTCGGCCGCGCGATCAACTCAAATTGCGCCCGCGCGAATGCATCGTCGCCAGGCTTGCAGCTCTCGTTCTTTGCGTCATTGAGCGCGTCACGGATCGCTTCGTCGACCTTGAAGCCATATTTCGCGACAAGCGCGCGCGCATCCGCAAGCGTGGTCGGATCCGGCACCGTCGGTCCCGAGGCGATGGCGGACGGATCGTCGTGCGGCACGTCCGAGATCGCCAGCGTCACGATCTCGGCCAGCTTCCCGGCGCGCGCGAGCCGGCCGCCCTTGATCCCCGAAAGGTGCTTGCGAACGGTGTTGACCTCGCCGATCGGCGCGCCTGAGCGCAACAGCGCGCGGGTCAGTTGCCGTTTCTGCGCGAACGACACGCCTTTGGCGGGCGCGGTCCAGTTGGCCGAACCGCCGCCCGACAGCAGCACCAGCAGGAGATCGTCGGCGCCGGCGCTCTGCGCCAGCCGCAAACTGTCCTCCGCGCCCTTCATTCCGGCTTCATCGGGTACCGGATGGCCGGCTTCGACCACCCTGATCCGCCGCGTCGGCACGCCGTGGCCGTGGCGGGTGGTCGCGATGCCCAATAGCCGTGCCGGCTCCAGGCCAAGTTCGTCGAGATAATACCGCTCCGCCGCCGCGGCCATGGCGGCTGCGGCCTTGCCGGCGGCCAGGCAGATCAGCCGGCCTTTCGGCACCGGCCGCAGATGCGCCGCCAGCACGACATCGGGATGCGCGGCGGCCACGGCGGCGTCAAAGATCGTGCGCAGGAGAGGGCGTCTGTCTGTCATGGCTTCACGGGATTTGAGATGGAAACATGCAGCGCCTTATCCATCCGTTTTCGGCAAAAGAAAACCCCCGCGGAGATGCGGGGGGTCGAATGTGAGGAAGGCATCGTGTCCCGGACGCGGTGCAGCGCGCTGCATCCGGGGCACGTCCGCGAACGGTCAGCCTCCGACGTCGCCGCTGATGACGTCGCCGAACAGCTCCCACCTTTCGCCCTTGAAACGCTGCAACTGCAGTTGGCCGATCGGGGCAAAATCTGTCGGGCTGGTGTTGATCATCACGCCGGGCAGAAGAACTTCGGTGCGGAAATTCTTCAGGTTGGCTGCCTCTTTCATGACGTTCTCGCGGGTGAGATTGTCACCGCACTGCTTCAGCACCTGTACCAGGGTCTGGGCAACGCCGTATCCGACGATGACCGAGCCGTCGAGCTTGTTGCCTTCCGGAAAATCCTTTTCGAGGAAGGTGAGGAACTCCTTCATGCCGGCATCGCTGGCCCACTGCGGATCGGCGACGTCCTTCAGATACGCAGCCGAGATGATGCCCTGTCCGTTTTCGTAACCCGCCGGTTGCATGACGCTGCCGATCGAGCTGGAGACGTTGTTAAGAAGATGCAGCGGTTTCCATCCGATCTCCGCTATTTTCTTGATGGCCTGTGCCGCGAATTTCGGGGTCGAGACGTTGAAGAACACGTCCGCATCGGTCGACTTGAGCTTGACGATATGGTTATCGATCGTGGGCTCCGTGGTCTCGAAGCTCTCCTCCGCGACGATCATCGAAGCCGCCTTGGCGCCGAGGCCATCCTTCAGGCCCTTGACGTAATCCTTGCCGTAGTCGTCGTTCTGAAACAGGATCGCGATCCTGGCGTTGGGTTTTTCCTTGAGCAGATACTTCGCGTAAATCCGGGACTCGCTCTGGTAGTTGGGCTGCCAGCCCATGGTCCACGGAAAGTCCTTCGGATCGTTCCACTTGGTGGCGCCGGTGGCGACGAACAGCTGCGGCACCTTCTTTGAATTCATGTATTTGTGAATCGCTGAATTCGGCGGGGTGCCGAGCGAATTGAACACGAACAGAACTTCGTCGCTCTCCACCAGCTTGCGCGCCTGCTCGACCGTCTTCGGCGGGCTGTAGCCATCGTCATAGCTGATGAAGTTGATCTTGCGGCCGTTGATGCCGCCGGCGTCGTTGATCTTCTTGAAATAAGCCGCCTCGGTCTTGCCGATCACGCCATAGGCGGAAGCAGGACCGCTGTAGGGCATGATGTTGCCGATCTTGATTTCGCTATCGGTGGCGCCGGTGTCGTATTTCTTCTGCGCCAGCGCGCCGCTGCTCGACGCGGCAAGCACCGCGAACGCAGCCGAAAGAATTGCAATTCTGTTCATGGTGGCGGGCATTACGGTCTCCCTCTTTCCGGTGATGGCATGTGTCATGGCTTTCTTGATCGAAAGCTCTTTTGGTGACGTTAGCGTCCGATTACCATTTTGCCGGGACGCCCACAACAAAAAGCCCCTGCGACTAGGGCGCAGGGGCTGCTTCTTTAGTAGTCAGTTAACGAGCGTAGTCGGTTAACCAGTGCGTCAGCCGCCCACCTCGGCGCTGATGATGTCGCCAAACAGATGCCAGGTGTCGCCCTCGAGCTTTTGCAGCCGGAGTTGCTCGATAGGCGCAAAGTCGGTCGCGCTTGTCTTGATCGTGATGCCGGGCAGCAAGCCGCCCAGTTCAAGGCCCTTGATGCTGGCGGCCTGTTTCATGACGTTCTCGCGCGTGAGGTTGTCACCGCACTGTTTCAGCACATGCACCATGGTCTGCGAGACACTGTAGCCGTAGACCACGAACGCGTCGTTCCGGTTTGCTTCGGGATAGTATTTGTCGAGGAAAGCGTTGAAGGTCTTCATCCCTGCATCGTCTTTCCACTGCGGGTCCGTGGGATCCTTGTAGTAGGCCGAAGAGATAACGTTCTGCGCGGCGTCGAATCCGGCCGGCTTGATCGTGGCGCCGATCGAACTCGACACGCTATTCAGAAAGTGAAGCGGCTTCCATTCGATCTCGGCGTTCTTCTTGATGGCCTGGGCCGCGAACTTTGGAATTGAAATGTTGACGAACACATCGGCGCCGCTCGCCTTGAGCTTGACGATATGGCTATCGATGGTTGGCTCGGTCGTCTCGTAGCTCTCCTCGGCAACAATCATCGAGGCGGCCTTGGCGCCGAGACCATCCTTGAAACCTTTGAGATAGTCTTTGCCGTAATCGTCGTTCTGATAGAGAACGGCGATCTTGGCATCGGGCTTTTCCTTCAGGATATACTTCGCATAAATTTGCGTTTCGCTCTGGTAGCTGGGTTGCCAGCCCATGGTCCAGGGGAATTCCTTGGGGTCATTCCACTTGGTGGCGCCGGTGGCGACGAACAGCTGCGGCACCTTCTTCGAATTCATGTATTTCTGGATCGCCGTATTCGGCGGCGTGCCGAGCGAATTGAAAATGAAGAGCACCTCGTCGCTCTCCACCAGCTTGCGTGCCTGTTCGACGGTCTTCGGCGGGCTGTAGCCGTCATCGTAGCTGATGAAGTTGATCTTGCGGCCGTTGATGCCGCCTTCGGCATTGATCTTCCTGAAGTAGGCTTCTTCGGTCTTGCCGATCACGCCGTAAGAGGACGCCGGTCCGCTATAGGGCATGATGTTACCGATCTTGATCTCGGTGTCGGTGGCGCCGATGTCGTATTTCTTTTGCGCGAGCGCGCCGCTGCTGGTTGCGGCGAGTACCGCGAGGGCAGCCGAAAAGGCCCCCAGTCGCAATTGGAAAGCAGGCATTTTGATCTCCCTGGATCCTGGTTGAATGCGTCATTTTTTGATTGGAAGCGCTTGTCGGCTTCTGTCCGGATTGAATACCCTTGGAAGGTACCCATCAAGAAAAAGCCCCCTGCGATAAGGTCGCAGGGGGCGTCATTTAGTCGAACCCGGCCCGGGCCAAGGCCGTCATGCGGAACTCTAGTTGCTGAGATCGCCGTTGATGATGTCGCCGAACAGGTCCCACTTCTCGCCCTTGAACCGCTGCATCTGAAGCTGCTCGATCGGGGCGAAGTCGGTAGCGGAAGTGTTGATCTTGACGCCGGGCAGCAAGGTGTCGGGCGCAAAGTCCTTGAGGCTGGCCGCCTGCTTCATGACGTTTTCGCGGGTCAGGTTATCGCCGCACATCTCGATGACCTTTACCATGGTCTGCGCCGCGCCGTAGCCGTACACGACGGAGGCGTCGAGCTTGTTGCCTTCGGGATAATATTTTTCGAGGAAGGCGAAGAATTTCTTCATGCCGGGATCGTTATCCCACTGCGGGTCGGCGCCATCCTTGGCGTAGGCGGCCGAAAGAATGCCTTGCGCATTTTCGAAGCCCGCCGGCTTCATCACGCCACCCACGGAGCTTGAGACGTTGGAGACGATATGCATCGGCTTCCAATCGATTTCGGCGAGCTTCTTGATCGCCTGCGCCGCGAATTTCGGGGTGGTGATGCTGATGAAGACGTCGGCGCCGGTGGCCTTCAGCTTGACGATATGGTTGTCGATGGTCGGCTCCGAGGTCTCGTAACTTTCCTCCGCCGTGATCATCGATGCCTTGGCGCCGAGGGCGTCCTTCAGGCCCTTGAGGTAATCCTTGCCGAAATCGTCGTTCTGATAGAACACCGCGATCTTGGCGTCCGGTTTCTCCTTCATCAGATATTTGGCGTAAATGTGCGCTTCGCTCTGGTAGCTGGGCTGCCAGCCCATGGTCCACGGGAAATCCTTCGGATCGTTGAATTTGGTGGCGCCGGTGGCGACGAACAGCTGCGGCACTTTCTTTGAATTCATGTATTTCTGGATCGCGGTGTTGTTCGCGGTTCCCAGCGGGTTGAACACCAGCAAGGCTTCGTCGCTTTCGACCAGCTTGCGCGCCTGCTCGACCGCCTTCGGCGGGCTGTAGCCGTCGTCATAGCTGATGAAATTGATCTTGCGGCCGTTGATGCCGCCCTCGGCGTTGATTTTCTTGAAGTAGGCCTCTTCGGTCTTGCCGATGACGCCATAGGCGGAGGCGGGCCCGCTATAGGGCATGATGTTGCCGATCTTGATCTCGGTGTCGGTGGCGCCGGTGTCGTATTTCTTTTGGGCAAATGCAGTGCCGCCGGCGACGGCGAAAGCGACGATCGCCGTCGAGAGCGCGGCGATACGTAATTTTTGGTTAGAAAGCATATTTTCTCCTTAGCTAATTCTTCCTGAGTTTGCCGGTCAGTTGCTGAGCGACCATGGCGACTTGCCTGGCGCCGTGCGGCACCAGGAAGATGACGAGAAACAGCAATACGCCGAACACCGCACCGGAGAGACCCTTCGAAATTCCCTCCGCGATGTTCGGCACGAAAATGATAAAGGCCGAGCCGACGATCGAACCGGGCAACCAGCCGACGCCACCGACCACCATGCCGAGAAACAGCGAGATCGCCAGCGTGATGGTGTAACCGTCGGGTGCGACGAACTGCACGGCGATCGCCCCCAGGCCGCCGGCAACGCCGGTGATGCCGGCGCTGACGCCGAACGCCAGCGTCTTGTAGAGTGCCACGTCGATACCCATGGCGGACGCCGCGATCTCGTTGTCGCGGATCGCCATGAAGGCGCGCCCCGAACGCGACTTCAAAAGATTGACCGAGAAGATATAGATCGCGATCGTGACCGCGAGCGTAAAATAATACAGCCACATGTCCTGTGACATCGGCAGGCCGAACGGCGCATCGGGTTTGGTCACCACCAGGCCCTGCACGCCGCCGGTCCAGTGCTCGAAATAGCCGAGCTTCAAGAGCTGCGGCATCGCGGTCGCCAATGCGAAGGTCGCCAGCGCCAGATAGACGCCGCTCAAACGCAGTGCCGGCTGGCCGAACAGAAATCCAAAGGCGAAGCAGACAATGCCGGCGATCGGCAATGTCACGGCATAATTGATGCCGACATGTTCCATCAGGATCGCCGAGGTATAGGCGCCGACCGCATAAAACGCGCTCTGGCCCAGCGAAAACTGGCCGCTGCCGCCGGTCAGGATGTTCAGCGCCAGCACGGCGAGCGCGTAGATCAGCAGCATCGTCAGCTGGAAGATGATGAAGTTCTTAACGAACAGGGGGGCGAGGATCAGCAACGCCAGCATCACCAGGGACGAGCCGTAGCCGAGCGTCATGGCTCTCTTGGGAACGGCCTCGACCGCGGGTGCTTCGGTGACGACTTCCTGAATTGCGCTCATGATCAAACTCGCTTCACGATGGGCCGGCCAAACAGGCCGGCGGGTTTGACAACCAGGACGGTGATGATCAGCGCCAGTGCGATCGGCAGTTTCAGTTCATTGCCGACGCCCGGGATATAGGTCCCGGCGAGATTTTCGAAGATGCCGACCAGGAAGCCTCCAACCACGGCGCCGAACGGACTGGTCAGTCCGCCGAGCACGGCAGCGGCGAATCCATAGATCAGCACGCCGCCCATCATGTTCGGCTCGAGAAACACCACCGGCGCGATCAGCATGCCGGCGATGGAGCCGATCGCCGCGGCCATGCCCCAGCCGAGCGCGATCATCCAGCTGGTGTTGATGCCGACCAGCCGTGCCGATTCCGGCACCGATGCCGCCGCACGCATCGCAAGACCGACCCGGGTGAACTGGAAGAAGACATAGAGCAGGATCAACAGCAGCACGGTGACGCCGATCATGCCGGCCTGGTGAGTCGAGATGAGCTGGCTGCCGAGAAACGGCGACGATCCGAACGGCGTCGGGTATTGCTTGATGGTGAAGTCCCAGATCAGCCCGGCGACGCTGTTGATGATCGCGTAAAGGGCGATGAAGCCGGCGACGTTGGTCAGGATCGGCGCCTTGGCCAGCGGCTTGAACAGCAGGCGCTCGACGACGATACCGCCGGCGAACGACAATCCCAGCGCCAGCACGAACGCGCCCCAGTACGGCACGCCCCATTGCATCAGCTGCCAGGAAATGAAGGTCGAGAACATCGCCATTTCGCCCTGGGCGAAATTGAGATGATCGATCGCCTGGTAGATCATGACGACGGCAAGCGCCATGCAGGCATAGATCGCGCCGGTGGCGATGCCGGCCAGGACTTGATTGGTAAAAAGCTCCATGGCCGCGCTCCTCAATAACCCAGATAGGATTTACGGACGTCTTCGTTGTTGGCGATCTCGGTAGCACTTCCCGACATCACGATGCGTCCGGTTTCGATCACATAGGCCTTGTCGGCGAGCTCCAGCGCCAGCTGCGCGTTCTGCTCCACCACCAGGATGGTGACCTTGTCGTCGCGATTGATCTTGCCGAGGATCTTGAACAGGTCGCGCACGATCAGCGGCGCCAGGCCGAACGACGGCTCGTCCAGCAGCATCAGCCGCGGACGAAGCATCAGCGCGCGCGCGACCGCGAGCATCTGCTGCTCGCCGCCCGAAAGCGTGCCGGCCTGCTGGGTGTGCCGCGCCTTCAGCACCGGAAAGTGATCGTACATGCGCTCGATGTCGGAGACGACGCCGGCCTTGTCGCTTCGCGTGATCGCGCCGAGCTGCAGATTTTCTTCCACCGTCATGGTGGTAAAGGTGCCGCGGCCCTGCGGCACATGCGCGATGCCGAGGCGGACGATGTTCTCGGTCGAGCGGCCGGTCAGCGGGGCGCCGTCGAATTCGATCGCGCCGGTCGAGCGCACCATGTTGCAGATCGCGCGCAACGTGGTGGTCTTGCCGGCGCCGTTGGCGCCGAGCAGCGTGGTCAGGCTTCCTTCATTGAGGGCGAACTCAAGACCGTGAAGCGCCTGAACCTGACCGTAATAGGCCCGGAGATCCCTGACGTTGAGCATCGCGGTCATGAATCCTTGCTCCCCAGATAGGCCTTGATGACATCCGGGTCGGACTGCACCTGGGCCGGCGTTCCCTCGGCAAGCTTGCGGCCGAAATTCAGCGCGACGACGTGGTCGGCGATCGACATCACGAGGCCCATGTGATGTTCGACCAGGAGCACCGTCACCTTGCGGTCGTCGCGAATGCGGCGGATCAGATCGCCGAGCACATGGACTTCCTCGTGGTTGAGGCCACCGGCCGGCTCGTCGAGCAGCAGGATCTTCGGATCCGCGGCCAGCGCGCGCGCCAGCTCGACGCGTTTCTGGGTGCCGAACGGCAGGCCGGAAACCGTGACATGGGCGACGTCTTCAAGGTCGAGATAGCCCAGGATTTCGTGGACCCGCTTGTTGACTTCGGCCTCGCCGCGGCGAACCCAGGCGAGCTTCAGGGAATCGCTGATGATGTCACTGTTGGTGCGGGCATGGGTGCCGACCCGAACGTTGTCGAGCACCGAAAGATTGGGAAACAGTGCGACGTTCTGGAACGTGCGGCCGATGCCGATTTCGGCGATCCGGTGCGGCGGTCGTGTCAGGATGCTCTGGCCATCCATCAGGATGTCGCCGGCGCTCGGCTGGTAGAGCCGGCTCAGGCAATTGAACAGGGTGGTCTTGCCGGCGCCGTTCGGCCCGATGAGGCCGAGGATCTGGCCCTGATGCATGTCGAAGGAGACGCCATTCAACGCAATGATGCCGCCGAACACGACGCTGACGTCGCGAACCGCCAGCAGGGGGTATTGTCCCTGCGCGAGCTGTGCCTGCGTCATCTCGTCCCGCCCACACTCGCCGGGCCGGACTGACCGTGCGAATCTGTTCGCCGGTCACAATGATGAAGGCTACCTGATCCCCTCGACCACACGTGCAACTTTCCCTCCTGCTTTCAGCTTTTTGTTTTGTTCTTTTTTTGATTGCGGTACGGCGCCACCTAAGGCCGCCTCGATGTTCCTTACCATCGCCACGAGGCGAGGTCCAATATCGTTGCGCAGCCGATCTTCCGTGAAGCGGAATGCGGGTGCGCCGCAATTAAAGGCATAAGGACCGGTTCCGTCGTTAAGCTTTAGCCCTACGCCGACGGCATGGATGTCGTCATGCCATTCACCGGCCGAGATCGCGAAACCGAGTTTTCCCACCGTTTCGCCGGCGCGTTCGATGCCATCGCGCATCCGCGGCCAGCGGCCGCCGTAATGCTCGCGCAATTCGCGCAACAGTGCGCCGCGCTCTTCGCCCGGCAGCGCCCAAATATAGGCGCGCCCCATCGCGGTGGTAGCAATCGGGACTCGCGAACCGACGTCCAGTTGAACACCCAGCGTTTGACCGCGGCTCTGGCCGAAGTAAATCATGCTGAGACGGTCGCGGCCACCGACGGCGACCGCGCCCCCGGTCTCGCGCATGACTTCCTCGCGGAAAGGTTCGGACAAATGCCGAACCCCGAGATTGGCAAGGGCGGCATACCCGAGCGCCATGGCTGAGGGCGCCAGCTGATACTTCTCGAACCGCGGAACCGGTGTAAGATAGCCGAGCTTGGTCAAAGTGTATGTCAGCCGCGAAACGGTTGGCTTTGGCAAGTTCGTGCGGGCCGCGATCTCCTGATTGCCGAGAAGCCCGTCGTTGGGATGAAATGCGCGCAATACATCGAGGCCGCGGGAAAGCGCGACGACGAAGCTGCGATCGGTCGCCACTTTCTTGCCTGGACGTTTCATGGCCTGCTGCTGTGCGGAGCTCGTTGACAAGCGACGTGCTTCAAAATAACCCTCCATGTCAAGATGTGGAATTAAATTCCGCAGTGCGAAATTGGTTAAGAACAAGATATCAAGGGAGAGTCCAGTGAACGAAGTGGTCAAGCTCGAGCGTCGCGACGTCATTGCCATCGTCACGGTCGACAGTCCTCCCGTGAACGCATTGAGTGCCGCCGTCCGCGGCGGCATTTTCGATTGCATCAAGCGCGCCATCGCCGATCCCGAAGTGAAGGCGATCGTCCTGACCTGCGGCGGCCGCACCTTTATCGCCGGCGCCGACATCACCGAGTTCGGCAAGCCGCCGAAGCCTCCGGGTCTGCACGAGGTGCTGACCGAGATGGAGAACTCGCCCAAGCCGATCATTGCCGCCATTCACGGCACGGCGCTGGGCGGCGGTCTCGAGGTCGCGCTCGCCTGCCATTTCCGCGTCGCCACCAAGGACGCACGGCTCGGTCTGCCCGAAGTGAAGCTCGGCCTGCTGCCGGGTGCCGGCGGTACCCAGCGGCTGCCGCGCGCGGTCGGTCCCGAACTCGCGGTCAAGATGATCGTCGGCGGCGATCCGATCGGCGCCGCCGAGGCGCTCAAGAACGGGCTGATCGAGGAAATCGTCGAAGGTCCTGCGCTGGGCGGCGAGGTGTTTGCCCGCAAGGTGCTGGCGGAGAAACGCCCCTTGCGCAAGCTGCGCGACGACGACTCCAAACTTGCCGCCGCCAAGGCCGACCGCTCGATCTTCACCAACGCGGTCGCAGCCCTCACCAAGAAGGCGCGCGGCCTGGAAGCGCCGTTTGCCGCGGCGGATGCGGTCGGCGCCGCGATCGACCTGCCGTTCGATGAGGGCCTCAAGAAGGAACGCGAGGGTTTTCTCAAGCTGGTATCGAGCGACCAGTCGAAGGCGCAGCGTTACGCCTTCTTCTCCGAGCGCGAGGCGGCCAAGGTGGCCGGCGTTCCCGAGGGGACAAAACCGCGCAAGGTCGAACGCGTCGCGATCATCGGCGCCGGCACCATGGGCGGCGGCATCGCGATGTCGTTCGCCAATGCTGGTATTCCGGTGACGCTGATCGAGACCGGCGAGGAGCAGCTCAAGCGCGGCATGGGCGTGATGCAGAAGAACTATGAGGCGACCGCGGCGCGCGGCGGCATTCCCGCCGACGCGCCGGCGAAGCGCATGGCTCTCATTCACGGCGTGGTCGGCATTGAAAACGTCAAGGACGCTGACTTGGTCATCGAGGCGGTGTTCGAGACCATGGCGATCAAGAAAGAGGTGTTCGAGAAACTCGATCAATACGCCAAGCCGGGTGCGGTGCTGGCGTCCAACACCTCCTATCTGAACATCGATCAGATCGCCGCGGTGACCAAACGTCCGCAGGACGTGCTCGGCATGCACTTCTTCAGCCCGGCCAATGTGATGAAGCTGTGCGAGATCGTGCGCGCGGAAAAGACCGCGCCGGACGCGCTGACGACCGCGGTCGCGGTCGCCCGCAAGATCGCCAAGGTGCCGGCGGTGGTCGGCGTCTGCGACGGCTTTGTCGGCAACCGCATGCTGGCGCAGCGCGGCAAGCAGGCGGAGAAGCTGCTGTTCGAAGGCGCTTTGCCGCAGCAGGTCGATGCGGTGGTAACAAAATTCGGCATGCCGATGGGTCCGTTCGCGATGGGCGACCTTGCCGGCCTCGATATCGGCTGGCGCTCGCGCCAGGACCGCGGCATCAAGTCGGAAATTGCGGACGCGCTGTGCGAGGCCGGCCGCTTCGGCCAGAAGACCGGCAAGGGCTACTACAAGTACGAGGGCGGCTCGCGCGCGCCGCTGCCGGATCCGGAAGTGGAAAAACTGATCGACGAGACCTTGCAGCGGCTCGGCCGCAAGCGCCGCGTCGTCAGCGATGACGAAATCCTCGAGCGCATGATGTATCCGATGATCAACGAGGGCGCGCGGATTCTCGAGGAAAAGATCGCGGCGCGGCCGAGCGACGTCGATGTGATCTGGCTCTATGGCTATGGCTGGCCGATCTATCGCGGCGGCCCGATGTTCTATGCCGACCAGGTCGGCCTCAAGCACATCGCCGACCGGCTGTCGTTCTACGCCAGGGAGACCAGCGATCCCTCGCTCGAACCGGCGCCGCTGCTCAAGCGTCTCGCCGCCGAAGGCAAGACCTTCGCGTCGCTGGCGCAGAGCGCGAAAGCGGCGTGATGCGGCACTGCTCTCACCACACGTCATTCCGGGATGGTCCGAAGGACCAGGCCCGGAATCTCGAGATTCCGGGTTCGCTCGTTTCACTCGCGCCCCGGAATGACGATGGCGGGTGTATATGACCCATCCCGGCGAACAATTCTATCCGGAGGGGGTCCGCTGGGACGATCCGATCGCGCAGGGAACGCTGCCGGATCTGTTGTCGAAGGCGGCCGCGGACTACGGCGCGCGGCCGGCGATCGAATATCGCGACCGCCCGATCAGCTACGCCGAGCTGGAAGCAATGGTCGAGGTCGCGGCCTCGGCGTTCCTGCGCGCCGGCTACGGCAAGAACCATTCGGTGGCGCTGTTCCTCGGCAATTCGCCTGATCATCCGGCGAACTTCTTCGGCGCGCTGAAAGCCGGCGCCCGCGTCGTGCATCTTTCTCCGCTCGACGGCGAACGCGCGCTGTCGCATAAACTGAGCGACAGCGGCGCGCGCATTCTCGTCACCAGCAACCTCGCGGCGCTGTTGCCGATGGCGCTGAAATTTCTCGACAACGGCCTGCTCGACCGCCTGATCGTCTGCGAGGACGACCATTGGGGCGCGGTCGGCAACCCGCACATAGCGATCCCGGATAACCCGGCGATCGTGACATCAAGGACATTCGTCGAGGGCGCCACCAGGCCATCGCAATGGCCGCAGATCAACGCCGATGACGTGGCGCTGCTGCAATATACCGGCGGCACCACCGGACTGCCGAAGGGCGCGATGCTCAGCCATGCCAATCTGACTGCGGCGGTGTCGATCTATGATGTCTGGGGCAAGGCGGCGCGGGCAAAACGCGACGCCGTCGAGCGCGTCATCTGTGTGCTGCCGCTGTTTCACATCTTCGCGCTGACGGTGATCCTGCTGCGCAGCCTCGAGTGCGGCGATCTGATCTCGCTGCACCAGCGCTTCGACGTCGAGGCGGTGATGCGCGACATCGAGGTCAAGCGGGCGACCGCGTTTCCCGGCGTGCCGACGATGTGGATCGCGATTGCAAGTCTTCCGGACCTGGAAAGCCGCGACCTGTCGTCGCTGGTCTCTTGCGGCTCGGGCGGCGCGCCGCTGCCGGTCGAGGTCGCCAAAATTTTCGAGCGCAAGACCAACATGAAGCTGAAGAGCGGCTGGGGCATGACGGAGACCTGTTCGCCCGGCACCGGCCATCCCTCGGAGGGACCGGAAAAACCGGGCTCGATCGGCTTGATGCTACCCGGCATCGAAATGGACGTCGTCGCGCTCGATGATCCCAGGAAAACCCTGGCGCCGGGCGAAGTCGGCGAAATCCGCATCAAGGGGCCGAACGTCACCAAGGGCTACTGGAACCGGCCGCTGGAAACCGCGGAGGCTTTTGTCGGCGATCGTCTCCTGACCGGCGATATCGGCTACATGGACCAGGATGGCTATTTCTATCTGGTCGACCGCAAGAAGGACCTGATCATCTCGGGCGGCTTCAACGTCTATCCGCAGATGATCGAGCAGGCAATCTATGAACATCCCGCGGTTAGGGAAGTGATCGTGATCGGCATTCCCGACGATTACCGCGGCGAGGCGGCCAAGGCATTTGTCAAATTGCGCAACGGCGCTGTTCCGTTCACGCTGGAAGAACTCAAGGTTTTCCTCGCCGGCAAGCTTGGCAAGCACGAAATTCCCGCGGCGCTCGACTTCGTCGACGACCTGCCGCGGACGTCGGTCGGCAAGCTCTCGCGCCACGAATTGCGCAATCAACTCCCTTTGCAGCAACCCGCGCAGCCCCAACAACAGCAACTCGCATCGGGAGGTCGTTCGTGACCGGCGCGCCCCGTCGTCCCGGCGAACGCCGGGACCCCAGCGTGAGCGCAATTGCGCTCATCGCGGCGGCGAGGACTTAGTGTTTGGGCATGGTGGCAGAGGCCTTTGTCAGCCACCAGCGCCAGGGGTTATGGGTCCCCGCCTTCGCGGGGACGACGTAAGAAAAGAGATCGCGTAACTACGAACGTAATTCATTCGCTCACAGGAGGATCCGATGGATCTCAGCTTCAGCAAGGAAGAAGTGGCATTTCGTGACGAAGTGCGGAATTTCTTCAGGGATAACGTGCCGTCGGCGACGCGGCAGAAATTGCAGGAGGGCCGTCATCTCTCTAAGCAGGAGATGATCGACTGGTGGCGCATCCTGAACAACAAGGGCTGGGGCGTGTCGCACTGGCCGAAGGAATATGG
>Ga0209839_10000705_pt1 | contig 16964 bp, 13 predicted proteins | sample OrgsoiDNA2013050_FD_185800 | JGI IMG/M metagenome (GOLD analysis project Ga0209839, IMG submission 185800) | Permafrost soil microbial communities from the Arctic, to analyse light accelerated degradation of dissolved organic matter (DOM) -... | ecosystem: Environmental > Terrestrial > Soil >... | reverse complement strand
AGGAGCTGCTCGAGCTCGTCGGCCTCAACCCCGAGCACTACAACCGCTACCCGCACGAGTTCTCTGGCGGCCAGCGGCAGCGCATCGGGATCGCCAGGACCCTGGCGCTGCGGCCCAAGCTGATCGTCGCCGACGAGCCGGTCTCCGCGCTTGACGTGTCGATCCAGGCCCAGGTCATCAACCTGCTCGAGGATCTGCAGGACCAGCTGGGCCTGACCTACGTGGTGATCGCGCACGACCTGTCGGTGGTCCGGCACATCAGCGACCGGGTCGCGGTGATGTATCTCGGCAAGATCGTGGAGATCGCCGACCGGGATCAGCTGTACGCTGCGCCCCGGCACCCGTACACGGTGGCGCTGCTCTCGGCGGTGCCCGTGCCCGAGCCGCTCAGCAGCGCCTCGGGCCAGCGGGAACGGCGCCAGCGCATCAGGCTGGTCGGCGACGTGCCCAGCCCGCTCAACCCGCCGCCGGCCTGCCGCTTCCACACCAGGTGCTGGAAGGCGCAGGAGATCTGCCGGACGCAGGAGCCGCCGCTGGCCGAACTCGCCTCGGGTCACCGGGCGGCCTGCCACTTCCCCGAGAACACCCCGTCCACTACGGACCCTGTGCCGTCCTAAGCGGTGCCGTCCTAAGCGGTGCCGTCCTAAGCGGGAAGCGGTGGCGGGGTGCCGCCGAACTCGGGGCAGAGCGCCTTGTGGTTGCACCAGTCGCACAGCTTGCTCGGCCGCGGCCGCCAGTCGCCCGTCGCGGCGGCCCGCTCGATGGCCTGCCACAGCGCCGCTACCTTCCGCTCGGTGGCGAGCAGATCGGATTCGTCCGGGGCGTAGCGCAGTACCTCGCCCTCGGCGAGGTACATCAGCTGCAGCAACCTCGGCACCTGGCCGCGCAGCCGCCAGATCACCAGCGCGTAGAACTTCATCTGGAACAGCGCGCTGGCCTCGTAGGCCTCCCTGGGCGCGCGGCCGGTCTTGTAGTCCACGATCCTGATCTCGCCGCTGGGGGCCACGTCGAGCCGGTCGATGTAGCCGCGCAGCCGCAGCCCCGAGTCCAGCGTCGTCTCCACGTAGCACTCGCGCTCGGCCGGTTCGAGCCTGCGCGGGTCCTCCAGGGTAAAGTACGCGTCCAGGATCGCCGTCGCGGACGTGAGCCAGCTGTCCCGCTCGGCCTCGTCGGGAAAGAGCGCGGCCAGATCGGGCGAGGCCGCCGCCAGCCGGTCCCACTCCGGGATCACCAGCGCCCGCGCCGCCTCCCTGGTCCGGTCCGCGGCGGGCAGGTCGAACAGCTTCTCCAGCGCGGCGTGCACCAGCGTCCCGCGCGCGGTCGCCACGGTGGGCGGCTCGGGCAGCCGGTCGATGACCCGGAACCGGTACAGCAGCGGGCAGGTCATAAAGTCAGCCGCGCGCGAAGGCGACAGAGCCGGGCCGCGCGGAACCTCGGCCACGGGGAGTTCGGGGGAGTCGACCGCCGGGGCTAGCACTACCGATTCATCCACAGCGCCACCGTAGGGCACGGCACCGACATTCGGTGGGATCTCCGGGGCCTGGGGGTCCCACCGGGCCGCGCACCGACCCGAGCGACCGCCTGGGCACGTAGCATCGGGTGTGTGGCAAGCATGACGCCGGAGAAGCCGCCCGCGACGCCTGAGACGCCGCGGCGCCGCGAAGCCGGTCCCGGAATCGTCATCGCGCGCTTCTTCGGCATCCCGGTGTACATATCGCCGTACTGGTTCGTGATCGCCGGGGTCTTCATCCTCATCTACGCCAACGAACTCGCCGCGACCCTGCACGGCGCCACCAGGTTCATAGTGGCGGCGGCCTTCGTCATCCTGCTGTACGTATCCGTCCTGATCCACGAGCTGAGCCATTGCGTGGTCGCCCGCGGCTACGGGCTGCCGGTCCGCCGCATCCTGCTCTACCCGCTCGGCGGGTTCTCCGAGATCGAGCGGGAGGCGGAGACACCTGGGCGGGAGTTCCTGGTCGCCGCGGCGGGCCCGGCGCTCTCGCTGGTGCTGGCCGCGGCCGGTTACGGCCTGATGCGCGTGGTCCCGCCGGGCACCATCGCGGGCACGCTGGTCAGCCAGCTCAGGTGGGCCAACCTGGTGGTCGGGATCTTCAACCTGCTCCCTGGCCTGCCGCTGGACGGCGGCCGGATGCTGCGTGCCGTGATCTGGAAGCTGACCGGCCGCCCGGCCACCTCGACCATCGCCGCCGCCTGGGCCGGCCGGGTGATCGCCGTGGCCCTGTTCACCATCCCGTTTGTCACCGGGAGGGTGAACGGGAGCGGCGGGGGCCTAGTCACCGTGGTGTGGCTGGCGGTGATCGCCGCCTTCATGTGGACCGGGGCCGGGCAGGCCATCAAGGCGACCAGGTTCCGTGAGCGGATACCCGCGCTGCAGGCGCGACGGCTGGCCCGCAAAGCGATTTCTGTGGCCGCGACCACCCCCCTGGCTGAGGCGCTCAGGCGTGCCGAGGAGAATCAGGCCCGGGCCGTCGTGGTCGTTGACCACGAGGACAAGCCGATCGCGATCGTCAACGAGACCGCGGTGATGGCGACACCGCCGCAGCGCCGTCCGTGGATCGAGGCGGGCTCGCTGGCCAGGACGCTCGAGCCGGACCTGGTGCTGTCCGCCGACCTGTCCGGGCTGGCCCTGCTTGACGCGATCCGCCGCGCTCCGGCCACCGAGTACCTGCTGGTAGAGCCCTCTGGCCAGGTTTACGGCGTGCTGGCGACCCGGGACGTGGACCACGCCTTCGCCGGGGTATAACCGAGCATGACCAAACCGCGGCAAGGGCCGCTGATGCCAGGTGAGCCGGTGCAGCTGACCGACCCGAAGGGCCGGAGCCACCTGATCACCCTGCGGGCGGGCGCGACTTTCCATACCCACCGGGGCACGCTGAACCACGACGACATCATCGGCGGCCCCGACGGGAACGTGGTCAAGTCCGGCGGCGGCACCCCGTACGTCGTCTTCCGGCCGCTGCTCGCTGATTTCACGCTGGCGATGAAGCGCGGCGCGGCGGTGGTGTACCCCAAGGACGCTGCGCAGATCGTGGCCTTCGCCGACGTCTTTCCCGGCGCTCGCGTGCTTGAGGCCGGGGCCGGCTCCGGCGCGCTCAGCTGCTGGCTGCTGCGCGCGGTCGGGGAGCAGGGCACGCTGACCTCGTTCGAGCGCAGGCCCGACTTCGCCGAGGTGGCCCGGCGGAACGTCGAGCAGTTCTTCGGCGCCCCGCCGCCGTCCTGGCAGCTGGTGGTCGGCGATTTCGGCCGGGCGGGGGAGGATCCTTCTCTGTCGGATTTCGACCGGGTCATCCTGGACATGCTGGCCCCGTGGGAGTGCGTGGACGCTGTCGCCTGGGCGCTCGCGCCCGGCGGCCTGGTCTGCAGTTACGTCGCCACGACGACCCAGCTGTCGCGCACCGTGGAAGCGCTGCGCGGCCATGGCGGCTTCGACGAGCCCGCCGCCTGGGAGAGCCTGACCCGCGGCTGGCACGTGGAAGGGCTGGCCGTCCGCCCCGAGCACCGTATGGTGGGCCATACCGGGTTTCTCGTCACGGCCCGCCGGCTGGCGCCCGGCGTCGTTCCCCCTCCGCGCAGGCGGCGTCCGGCCAAGGGCGCGCAAGAAGAAGATCACCAGGAAGATCATTGATCCGAACGACCGTGTGTGTTAAGCCCGGAGTGCACGGTTACGCCTTGCGATGCTGTTGCGACGATTGGTTGTGACGCGATCAGTAAAACAGCGTGGATCCGTCATCATCAGGTTAGGGAATGCTCGCGAATAGGTAGAGTCCAAGTTAACGGTGCAGAGGGAGGCGAGGGCCGTGGCCACCAGAGATGAAAGCGGGCGTGCTTCGCGGCACGAGGATGAGGTGAAGAGCCTTACCGCTCAGATCTCCTTCCTTGATGAGGAGATCGCCGTACTTCGGCGCAGGCTAGCGGACTCGCCGCGGCAGGTCAGGTTGCTTGAGGACCGGCTGCGCGAGACCGAGGGAAGTATTACCGGGGTCACCGCTCAGAACGAGCGGCTGACCGCGACACTGCGCGAGGCACGCGACCAGATCGTCGCGCTGAAGGAAGAGGTAGACCGGCTGGCGCAGCCGCCGTCCGGTTTCGGCGTCTTCCTGAACTCCAACGAAGACGACACGTGCGACGTGTTCACCGGCGGTCGCAAGATGCGGGTGAACATCTCCCCGAACGTGGAGCTGAGCGAACTGCGCCCAGGTCAGGAAGTAGTCCTGAACGAGGCGCTCAACGTCGTCATCGCCCAGTCTTATGAGACGGTCGGCGAAGTCGTCATGCTCAAGGAGGTGCTGGCCGACAGCCAGCGCGCGCTGGTCATCTCGCAAGCCGACGAGGAGCGGGTCGTGCGGCTGGCCGAGCCGCTGCTGCACCAGCCGCTGCGGGCCGGCGACTCGCTGCTGCTTGAGTCGCGGTCGGGGTACGTGTACGAGCGGATCCCCAAGGCGGAGGTGGAGGAGCTCATCCTCGAGGAAGTGCCGGACATCTCCTACAGCGACATCGGCGGCCTCGCCGGGCAGATCGAGCAGATCAGGGACGCGGTCGAGCTGCCCTACCTGCACGCCGACCTGTTCAAGGAACACCGGCTGCGGCCGCCTAAGGGCATCTTGCTCTACGGTCCGCCCGGCTGCGGCAAGACGCTCATCGCCAAGGCCGTGGCGAACTCGCTGGCCAAGAAGGTCGCGGAGAAGTCGACGGATCCCGGCGGCCCGAACAAGGAAGGCAAGAGCTTCTTCCTCAACATCAAGGGCCCCGAGCTGCTCAACAAGTACGTCGGCGAGACCGAGCGGCACATCAGGCTCGTCTTCCAGCGGGCCCGTGAGAAGGCCAGCGAGGGCATGCCGGTCATCGTGTTCTTCGACGAGATGGACTCGATCTTCCGCACCCGCGGATCCGGCGTGTCCAGCGACGTGGAGAACACGATCGTGCCGCAGCTGCTGTCCGAGATCGACGGCGTCGAGGGCCTGGAGAACGTGATCGTCATCGGGGCCTCCAACCGCGAGGACATGATCGACCCGGCGATCCTGCGACCCGGACGGCTCGACGTCAAGATCAAGATCGAGCGGCCGGACGCCGAGGCAGCCAAGGACATCTTCTCCAAGTATGTCCTGACCGTGCTGCCGCTGCACCCCGACGACATGACCGCGAACGGCTCGTCGGCGCAGGCCACTGTCGATGCCATGATCCAGCGCACGGTCGAGCGGATGTACACCGAGTCTGAAGAGAACAGGTTCCTTGAGGTCACCTACGCCAACGGTGACAAGGAAGTGCTGTACTTCAAGGACTTCAACTCCGGCGCGATGATCGAGAACATCGTCGCCCGGGCCAAGAAGATGGCCATCAAGGAGTTCCTGGACACCGGGCAGAAGGGCATCCGGGTCAGTCACCTGCTGGCTGCGTGCGTCGACGAGTTCAGCGAGAACGAGGACCTGCCGAACACCACGAACCCGGACGACTGGGCGCGTATCTCGGGTAAGAAGGGCGAGCGCATCGTCTACATCAGGACCCTGGTCTCCGGCAAGACGGGCACCGAGGCGGGCCGTTCGATCGATACCGTGGCGAACACTGGACAGTACCTTTGATGACTGTTCGCGCTAAGGAAACCGTGTCAGCATGTCGTCGTCGCTCATAACGGCATTAGGCTGATTTACATGAGCGAGGAGCGAGGCACGAGCGACGAGGGAAGGCGGCGCCTCAGAATGCCCTGGAAGCGCGCGGGGGGTACTTCATGAGCGTTCTTCGCGTGATGGGCACAGAGACGGAGTACGGCATCTCTGTGCCCGGCCAGCCCGGTGCTAACTCAATGGTAACGTCGTCGCAGATCGTCAACGCCTACCAGGCGGCCACCGCCGCCAAGGCCCGGCGAGCCCGGTGGGACTTCGAGGAGGAGAACCCGCTGCGGGACGCGCGGGGGTTCGACCTGACCCGCGAGGCGGCGGATTCCTCGCAGCTGACCGACGAGGATCTCGGCCTGGCCAACGTGATCCTCACCAACGGCGGCCGGCTGTACGTCGATCATGCCCACCCCGAGTACTCGTCCCCCGAGTGCACCAACCCGCTGTCCGCGGTGATCTGGGATAAGGCCGGCGAGCGGGTCATGGCCGAGGCCGCGGCCAAGGCCGCGACGATACCGGGCAGCGCGCCCATCCAGCTCTACAAGAACAACACAGACAACAAGGGCGCCTCCTACGGTTCGCACGAGAACTACCTGATGCGGCGCAATACGCCGTTCGCCGACATCGTCAGGTTCCTGGTCCCGTTCTTCGTCTCCCGCCAGGTGATCTGCGGGGCCGGGCGGGTCGGCATTGGCGCCGACGGCCGGGGCGCGGGCTTCCAGATCAGCCAGCGGGCCGACTTCTTCGAGGTCGAGGTGGGCTTGGAGACCACGTTGAAGCGGCCCATCATCAACACCAGGGACGAGCCGCACGCCGACCCGGAGAAATACCGGCGGCTGCACGTGATCATCGGCGACGCGAACATGAGCGAGGTGTGCACCTACCTCAAGGTCGGCACGACCTCGCTGATCCTGGCGATGATCGAGGACAAGTTCCTCGGCACCGACCTGTCGGTCGAGGCGCCGGTGGCCGAGCTCCGCGCGATCTCGCACGACCCCACCTGCCGCCGCCTGCTGACCCTCAAGGACGGCAGGAAGATGACCGCCGTCCAGCTGCAGGCCGAATACCTGGAGCTGGCCCGCAAGTACACAGAAGACAAGTACGGCAACGACGTCGACGACATCACCACCGACGTGCTCAACCGGTGGGAGTCGGTGCTCAACCGGCTGGCCGAGGACCCGATGCTGCTGTCCAAGGAACTGGACTGGGTGGCCAAGCTCGAGCTGCTCGAGGGCTACCGGTCCAGGGACGGGCTGGCCTGGGACCACCCGCGGCTGCAGCTCGTCGACCTGCAGTATTCCGACGTACGGCTCGATCGTGGCCTGTACAACCGGCTGGTGGCCCGGGGCCGGATGGTCCGGCTGACCGACGACGCCACCGTCGAGCGCGCGGTCGAGAACCCGCCCGAGGACACCAGGGCCTTCTTCCGGGGCCGCTGCCTGCGGCAGTACCCGGAATCCGTCGCGGCGGCCTCGTGGGACTCGGTGATCTTCGACATCCCCGGACGGGAGTCGCTGCAGCGCGTGCCTACGCTGGAGCCCCTGCGCGGCACCAAGGCGCATGTGGGTGAGTTGCTTGGCCGTTGCCGCAGCGCGGCCGAGCTGGTCGCCGCGCTCACCGGCCATGACTAGCTGACCGGCCCCAGGCGGGCTCCAGGGACGAAGGGGGGCGCCGTCAGGCCGGGTGGGAACCTCGGCTCCGGATCGCGAGTTCGTACCGATTTCGGCCCGGTGGGATTGGGCGGGACTGCTACGGGTGACGATAGCGTTGGGACTGACGGAGGTAGCAACATGGCAACGAAGGACACTGGCGGTCAGCGGCAAACCACGCGGCGCGCCGAAGAGACCGAGCAGGCCGAGACCGGGACCACCGAGGAGAGCAAGGAGCGGCACGAAAAGCTCTCTGACGACGTGGACGCGATCCTCGACGAGATCGACGAAGTGCTCGAGGAAAACGCCGAGGAGTTCGTCCGGTCCTACGTGCAAAAGGGCGGCCAGTAACGACGGCGCCCGGTTCGCCGTAGGCGGACGGGCCGGCGTGGTCGCGATTACCTGCCGCGCTCTGGCGTGGCAGTAGGGTCTGTTGAGGGCAGCGCTCGTCCCGGGGTCACCCGGGACCCGGCATTGCTGACTAACCAGTGGAGGAGGTCCGCGTTGGGCTCGTACTACGACGGCAGCCAGCCAGGTCCGCATCCCGGGGACCCTCGGGGTGCCGGGCGAGCCGGGGGCTACAGCGGCCAGCTTCCGGCCGGCTTCATGGGCCTGCAGACCTCCTCGTTCGCCGATGTCCTCGCCGCGCACTCGCCCGGCCTGCTGCCGGGCCGGCTGCCGGGTGTGGCGGGCGACGCGACGTCCGGCCAGGCCATCCGAGATCTGCCGCACGGCACCACGATCGTCGCCGCGGTATGCGATCACGGAGTCGTGCTGGCCGGCGACCGCCGGGCCACCGCCGGAAGCATGATCGCCAAGCGGGACGTGGAGAAGGTCTTCCGCAGCGACGAGTTCTCGGCCATGGGGTACGCGGGCACCGGCAGCGTGGGGATCGAGTTCGTCCGCCTGTTTCAGGTCGAGCTCGAGCACTACGAGAAGATGGAAGGCCGGTCGCTGTCCCTGGAGGGCAAGGCCAACCGGCTCGCCTGGATGGTCAGGGGAAACCTGGGCGCGGCCATGCAGGGGCTCATCGTCGTCCCGCTCTTCGTGGGGTACGACGAGGACGCGGGACAGGGGCGGATCTTCAGCTACGACGTGGCCGGCGGCCCGTACGAAGAGCAGCGCTTCTACTCCATCGGCTCGGGGTCCTTGTTCGCCCGGGGCGCGCTGAAGAAGCTCTACACCGACGGCATGCCGGCGGGTGACGCGGTGCTGGCCTGCGTGCAGGCGCTGTATGACGCCGCCGACGACGACTCGGCCACCGGCGGCCCGGACCTGACCAGGCGCATCTTCCCGGTCATCGCCACGATCACGGCCGACGGCTTCAGGAAGCTGCCGGAAGCCGAGTCCGAGGAAGTCGCCCAGCAGGTCGTGCAGAGCCGGATGATCAGGCCGGACGGCCCAGCCGCCCCGTTGCGAAACGGCTAGTGCCCGCTGACGGCCGCCCCGTACCCGCCATCTCCATCCGTCCCATCCGACCAAGGTAAAGGAAGCGTCCGCGGTGTCGATGCCGTTCTACGTGTCACCAGAACAGCAAATGCGGGACAAGGCCGACTACGCGCGGAAGGGCGTCGCGCGCGGCCGTAGCTGCGTTGTGGTCCAGTACGCGGGCGGAATCCTGATGGTGGCGCCCAACTCCTCGAGCGCGCTGCACAAGATCAGCGAGATCTACGACCGGATCGCCTTCGCCGCGGTGGGCAGGTACAACGAGTACGAGAACCTGCGCAAGGCCGGAGTCACCTACGCGGACATCACCGGCTACCAGTTCGACCGGCACGACGTGACGGCGCGTGGCATCGCCAACTATTACGCCTCGAACCTGGGCACGATCTTCACCGAGAGCCCGAAGCCGTGGGAGGTGGAGATCGTCGTCGCCGAGGTCGGCGAGCAGCCGGACGGGGACCAGATCTACCGGATCACGTTCGACGGGTCGGTCACCGACGAGCCCGGCTTCGTGGCCTTCGGCGGCCAGGCGGACCAGGTGTCCGAGGCGCTGAAGGAGCGCTACTCCGACGGCATGTCCCTGGCCGAGGCGTTCAGGGATGCCCTGGACGCGCTGTCCGCGCCGGGTAACGGCGGGAGCAACGAGATCACGGCCTCCCAGCTGGAAGTGGCCATCCTGGACCGGGCCCGTGACCACCGGACCTTCCGCCGCATCCGCGCCGCCCGGCTAGAAGAACTCATCGGCGAAAGCCGCGCGATTGCCGCCCCCGCTGACGCCGGGGCCTCCGACTCCGCGGACACCGCCCCCGGAGCCCCCGGAGCCCCGGCCGGCGACGCCGGAGCTCCAGGCTCGGCTGAGTCCGGCCCCTCGGCCGCCCCCAGCGCCCCCGCCGACTCCGGCCCCCCGACCGGCCCGGACCCGTCAAGCTCAGACCGCGGCAGCGGCCTAGGCGGCCCTCCGCTCTAACCCCGAGCGGCCTCCGCTCTAACCCCGGTGAGGGCCGGCCCCGCCGCTCCAACCCCGCGGTCCCGCCCGCTTTCACCGCGTTCCGACCCCGCGGCAGTGCGCTCAGCACCACCAGTCCCAACTCGGCACTACAGGTAAGCCTTTCAGGGTGCCTGGGCGCCCGGTCCTCCGCGCCGAAGCCGGCCCGATGTTCCATAGGGCCGGTCAGAGCCGGCCCTATGGAACATCGGGCCGGCTGAAGAGGGCGTGAATCGCCTCCGGAAAGTGATGCATGAGACGTGAGAGGCGAACGAAGCTTATTCGCCCTTGGGGTGGCGCTCAGCCCAACCCAGTGCCCCGGTCCCAAGCGTCAAATCAGCTCCGCGAACCCCGTCATCCCCGCGAATCCCCCAGCTCAGTGCACGCCCGCAAGCGCACATTACCCGTAGGGGGCCTCACAGCGGGATGTTGGCGTGGGCGCCCTTCAGCTGGGGGGCTTCGGCGATGGCGCGCGCCAGTTCCTGGCGGGTCTGCCGGGGCGCGATAACGGCGTCGATGACCCCGAGGTCGAGGGCACGCTGCAGACCGCCAGCGGTCGCCTCGTGCTCGGCGGCTAGTTGCGTCTCAGCCTCGTGGAGCTGCTCGGGCGGCACCGAAGCGAGCGTGCGCCGGTGCAGGATGCGGACGGCGGCGACGGCGCCCATGACGGCCACCTCGGCGTCGGGCCAGGCGAACACGCGGGTCGCGCCGAGCGAGCGGGAGTTCATCGCGATGTAAGCGCCGCCGTAGGCCTTCCGCGTGACCAGCGTGACGCGGGGGACCGTAGCCTCGGCGAAGGCGTGCAGCAGCTTGGCGCCGCGGCGGACCACGCCGTCCCATTCCTGGCCGACGCCGGGCAGGTAGCCGGGCACGTCCACGATCACGACCAGCGGCACGCCGAAGGCGTCGCACATCCGGACGAAGCGGGCCGCCTTCTCCGCTGACGCGGCGTCCAGGCAGCCGCCGAGCCGCATCGGATTGCTCGCGACCACGCCGACCGTGCGGCCGGCCAGCCGGCCGAGGATCGTCACGATGTTCGGCGCCCACCTCGGGTGCAGCTCGACGCCGGGCGTATCAAGCAGCCTGGCGGTCAGCAGGTGGACATCGTAGGCCCGGCGCTTGGCTTCGGGCAGCACGCCGGACAGGTCGCGATCCTCCGCGTCCTCGGCGATCTTGCCCTGGTCGCTGAGCATCGCCGCGAGCGCACCGGCCCGCTCCAGCGCATCCGCGTCGGTTTCTGTCACCACGTGCACGACGCCGGAACGACGGCTGTGCGGCTCGGGGCCGCCGAGCCGTTCCATGTCCACGTCCTCGCCGGTAACCGACCGCACCACGTCCGGGCCGGTGACGAAGATCCGCCCCTGGCCCGACAGGATCACGATGTCGGTCAGGGCCGGACCGTAGGCGGCGCCGCCCGCCGCCGGGCCGAGCACCACCGAGATCTGCGGCACCCGCCCCGAGGCCGCGGTCATCGCCGCGAAGACTGTTCCCACCGCATGCAGGCTGGCCACGCCCTCCGCCAGCCGGGCGCCTCCCGAATGCCACAACCCGACGATCGGGACTCCGCGCGACATCGCCTCGGCATACGCTCCGACGATCGCGGCGCAGCCCGCCGTGCCCATCGCGCCGCCCTGCACCCGGGGATCAGAGGCAAACGCCACCACCCCGGCGCCCTGGACCAGGCCGACCCCCGCGAGGGCCCCGCTGCGTTCTTCGCCCTCGGCAGGCAGGAGCTCCAGCGTGCCCGGATCGAACAGGGCCGCCAGCCGCGCCCGCGGGTCCCGCGGCAACTGGGCCGCAATCTGCTGCGCAGGGGCGGCGGAAGCTGCGGGCGCCAAGCCCGCAGGCGAGGCCTGCGGCGGTATCGTCACGCTAGCCGGGTTCGGATCCAGTCCGGTCATCTAGTCTCCTCGGTCAGGTCACCCCGTGAGGCGTCAGGTCAGGCGGCGGTGAACACCAGCGACACGTTGTGGCCGCCGAACCCGAACGCGTTGTTCAGCACCGCCATCGGCTCGGAGCCCCGCTTGCTGAGCGGCCTCGGCTCGGTGGCGACATCGATGGGCACGTCGTCGTCGAGGTCATCGAGATTGATGGTGGGCGGAGCCACATGCTCCCTCAGCGCGAGGATGGCGGCCACCGACTCGATGGCGCCTGCGCCGCCGAGCAGATGCCCGGTCATCGATTTGGTGGACGTGACAACCACGCCGTCCACGGCCGATCCTAGCGCCTTGACCAGGGCCTGTGCCTCGATCGCGTCGCCCTCTGGGGTCGAGGTGGCGTGCGCGTTCACGTGCACCACCTGAGCCGGGTCGACCCGCGCATCGGCCAGCGCCCGGGTGATCGCCGAGGCCACCCCGGCCCCGTCGGGTGCCGGGTGCGCGATGTGGTAAGCGTCCGAGGAGTACCCGGCCCCGGCCGCGATGGCGTACACCATCGCGTCGCGCTGCCGGGCGTGCGACAGCGATTCGAGCACCAGCATGCCGGCCCCCTCACCGAGCACGAATCCGTCCCTGGCCTTGTCGAACGGCCGTGACGCTCGTTCGGGATCATCGTTGCGGGTGGACATGGCGCGCATCACCGCGAACGCGCCGATGTTCAGCGGCAGGATCGCCGCTTCTGTGCCGCCTGCCAGCACCACGTCGGCCCGCCCGGAACGGATCATGTCAATGCCGTACCCGATCGCCTCCGCACCGGACGCGCAGGCGCTGACCAGGGCGTGAGCACCGGCACGAGCCCCGATCTCGATGCTGATCCAGCCGGCGGAGCCGTTCGGCATCAGCATCGGCACCGTGTACGGCGAGATGCGCTGCCAGCCCTTCTCCTTGAGGATGTCGTAGGCCGTCAGCGTCGATCCGATGCCGCCGATCCCGCTGGTGACGGCTACCCCGAGACGCTCTGGGTCCGTTTCCGGGGCTCCCGCGTGGGCCCACGCCTCGCGCGCTGCGACCAGCGCCAGCTGCTCGCAACGGTCCATCCGGCGCGCCTGCACGCGGCCCACCGCCTCGACCGGGTCGACGGCGGCTGGGGCGGCGATGCGGACCGGCAGCTCCTGCGCCCACGGCTCGGTGAGCCGCTGCACGCCGCTGCGCCCGGCCAGCATCGCCGCCCAGGTCGACGCGACATCCCCGCCGAGCGGGGTGGTCGCGCCGAGCCCGGTGACGACGACCGTTTCGCGCTCTACGGTCACGCTGTACCTCCGGCGTTCTTGGCGACGAACATCACCACGTCTTGGACCGTGGTGAGGTCCTTCAGCTGGTCGTCGGGGATCTCGACGCCAAACTTGTCCTGCGCGGCGACGGCGATCTCGACCATCGATAGCGAGTCGATGTCCAGGTCGTCGACGAAGCTCTTGCCCGGCGTGACCTCGTCGGCCGGGACGCCAGCGATCTCTTCGATGATTTCCCCGAGCCCGGCGAGAATCTCCTGCTCATTCATGGTGCTTTACTCCTTTTGTCGTCAGTGTTCGTGCGGTCTGCGTCCCGTTGGCGGGGCTGCGTCCCGTCCATCCCTGGCCGAACCAGCGGCCAGCCGGCCGGCCGGGCGCGGCTAGGGTACCGTGATCACCTGCGCCGCGTAACACAGCCCCGCGCCGAATCCGAGCAGCAGTGCCGCGGACCCCGGTTTCAAGTCGCCGCGCTCAGCCATCCGTGACAGCGCCAGCGGGATAGACGCTGAGGACGTGTTGCCCGCGTGCACGATGTCGTCCGCCAGGCGCTCACGTGGGACGCCGAGCTTGCGCGCGATGGTTTCGATGATCCGCAGGTTCGCCTGATGGGGAACGAACGCCGACAGGTCGCTCACGGCCACGCCCGCCCGCTCGCACGCCTGCGCCGCGATCGGGTGCATGGCGGTGGTCGCCCAGCGGAACACCGCCTGGCCCTCCTGGTGCAGCGAGGAGTTACGGTCAGCGATCGTGATGTTCTGCGCCAGATCTCCCGAACTGCCCCACACGACCGGGCCGATGCCGGCGGCCTCGCCGTCCGCGACCGGGCCGACCACCGTGGCGCCGGCCCCGTCGGCGAAAATGATGCAGGTAGACCGGTCGGTGAAGTCAATCCACGCCGTCATCTTCTCCGCCCCGATGACCAGCACGTGCCGGGCGGTACCGGCCCGGATCGCGTCCGAGGCGTTCGCCAGCGCGTAGCAGAAGCCGGCGCACGCCGCGTTGAGGTCGTAGGCGCCGGGTGCGACGATCCCGAGCCGGTGCGCGACCACCGCGGACACGTTCGGTATCGACGCCTCGGTGCTACAGGTGGCCACGATGACCAGGTCGATGTCGCCGGGGGACAAGCCGCTGCCGGCCAGCGCCTTGCCGCCGGCGACGACCGCCATGTCAGTCACGCTCTCGTCAGGTCCGGCGATCCGGCGGCTGACGATGCCGACCCGGCTGCGGATCCATTCGTCGCTGGTATCGACGGTGACGGCGAGGTCGTCGTTGGTGACGACATTGCCGGGCTGGTAACCGCCGAACGACAAGATGCGCGCGCCCGCGGCGGGCGCGAAAGGGCCAACGGCCGGGGCGGGGTAGGGGGGTGTCATACGCCTTCCCTAGGCTGGACGCGGACAAGAGGCTGACCTTCGCTGACTGGATCTCCGTCTTCCACCAGCCATTCGATAATCTCGGCGGGCCATGGCGCCGTGACCGCGCGTTCGCCGTCGCGTGCGACGACAGTGCCGAGATCCGCGGTGTGACCGATCGTCGCGCCGGCCTGCGTCGCGCCGGCGTTCTCGAGCGCCGAACGGAACCGGCCAGAGGTCGGCGAGACGATTAGCCGCCACTCCGGCGTATGGCCGTGGCCGGAGACAGGGTCGGACAGATGTTCCTCGATCAGCTCGTGCGCCGCGTCGAGCTGGTCCGGGGTCTTGATCGCCAGCCGGACCACGTCGGGGAGCGCCCGCCGGGCCAGCCCGGTCAGCGTGCCCGCAGGCAGCAGCTCGATCATGGCGGTTACGCCGAGCTGGGCCATGGTCTGCATGCACATGTCCCAGCGCACCGGCGCGGCGACCTGGGCGACGATGCGCTCCAGCCACTCCTTGCCGGTGGTGACCGCCGCGCCGTCGGCGTCGGACAGCAGCGGGATCACCGGATCTTGAACCGCGACCTCGGCCGCCGCGTCGCGCAGCGCCGCCACGGCCGGTGTCATGTACCGGGTGTGGAAAGCCCCCGCCACCTCCAGAGGGCGCAGCCGCGCGTTGGCCGGCGGAGCGGCCGCGAAGGCGTGCAGGTCGGTGATCCGCCCGGCCGCCACGATCTGTCCCGCGGTATTGACGTTCGCCGGGGTGAGACCGTGCCTGGCGAGGGCGGCGAGTACGTCGTCCTGGTCGCCGCCGAGCACGGCCGTCATCCCGGTCGGCTCGGCCGCCGAGGCCTCTGCCATCGCGGTAGCGCGCACCCGGACCAGTCGCAGTGCGTCATCCGCGCTGATCACGCCAGCGATGACTCCGGCCGCGAGTTCACCGACGCTGTGCCCCGCCGTTGCGTCGGCGGGAAGGTCGCTGGCGTCGCCCCCGGCCAGGGCTCCGGCGGCGACGAGAGCGGCCGCCACGAGCAGGGGCTGGGCGACCGCGGTATCCCTGATCTCATCGGCGCTCGCGGTGGTGCCGTACCTGATGAGGTCGCAGCCCGCTAGCTCGGAGGCGGCACCGAGTCGTTCGGCGACGCCGGGCAGTTCGAGCCAGGGGGCCAGGAAACCCGGTGTCTGTGCGCCCTGCCCGGGTGCGGTGATGATCAGCATCCTCCCAGCCTGCCCTGTAGAAGTCCGCCAGTTGAATGTTGGGGACTACGAAGTTGCCCATCGAAAACTTGTAGCTTCTATCCAAATAGCGTTTACACAGATGTCATCATCGCGTTACTCTGCAGCCTTGCGTCTCCGGGGCGCCCGGAGACGCCGCCTTCCCTCGTCGCTCGTTCCTCGCTCCTCAGTCCAGGCGGTGTCGCGCCCCTTTGGCGCGGGTTCCCGTCAGTCGAGGTGGTGCCGCGTTCCTTCGGCGCGCCTGGCGGCCAGTCGGCCCAAGACGATGGCGACCCACAGGGTGAAGCCGTCACGGCCGACCGAAGGCGTGTACGTGGTGAGTTCGGTGATGCGGCGCAACCGGTAACGGACCGTGTTCGGGTGGACGAACAGCAGCCGCGCGGTGGCCTCCAGGGACGAGCCCTGCTCCAGGTAGGTCGTCAGGGTTTCGAGCAGCGCGTGCCCGCCGCCGATCAGCGGCTTGTAAACGTCGCTGATCAGGGCGGCTCTGGCGTCCTCGTCGCCGTCCAGGGCGCGTTCGGGCAGCAGTTCGTCGGCCCCGGTCGGCCGGGGCGCATCCGGCCAGGCGGGAGCGGCGTGCAACGCGGCCAGAGCGGCCCGCGCAGAGGCGGAGGCGGCGCGCAAATCCCGGACCAGCGGGCCGGCGATGACCGGTCCTGGCCCGAACCGGCCGGCGAAACGCTCGGCCGCGGCGATCGGGTCCTCGGCGCCGCCGAGCACCAGGATCAGCCGGTTTCCCTGCACGCCGGCGAGGAGGTCGAGCCGGGCGCGCTTGGCCTGAGCCCGGAGGTCCTCGATGAGCGACTCAGGTCCGGTGCTCCCCGTGCTCCCGGGGCCGGCTGAGCCGTCCTCGTCGGCGATCGTGCCGACGACGACCACAACGGGGGAGGAGGACCAGTTCAGCGCCGAGGCCCACGAGTGCATCGAGTCCTCGGTTTCCCCGCGCACCAGGGAATCCACGACGAGCGCTTCGAGCCTGGCGTCCCAGGCGCCGCGCGCCTCCGCCGTTCGCGCGTACACCTGCGCCGCGCTGAACGCGATCTCCCTGGCGTAGGTCAGCACCGCCTCGCGCAGCTCCGCCTCGCCGCCGGGCACGGCCAGCTCGTCCACCTGGGCTTCCACCGCGTCGATGATGACCCGCACCATCTCGACCACGTGCTGCAGGCTGACCGCGCGGGCCAGTTCGCGCGGCGCCGTGCCGAACACCTCGGTCACCGCGGGCCGGTTACGCTCCGGGTGCCTGATCCAGTCCAGGAACGCGGCGATGCCCGCCTGGGCGACCAGGCCTAGCCAGGACCGGTTCTCCGCGGACATCTTGCGGTACCAGGGCAGCCGTTCGTCCATCGCGGTGATGGCGGCCGTGCCGAGCGCCCCGGCCGCCCGCTCCAGCCGCCGCACGGTCTCCGGGTGCACCCGCGGCCTGGACCCCCTAACCTGCTGCTTCGCCGTCACCCCTCCACCCTGCCACGTTCCGGCCCGGCCGCGTACTGCCGGTTTTCCGGCC
>Ga0209839_10000704_pt1 | contig 16966 bp, 15 predicted proteins | sample OrgsoiDNA2013050_FD_185800 | JGI IMG/M metagenome (GOLD analysis project Ga0209839, IMG submission 185800) | Permafrost soil microbial communities from the Arctic, to analyse light accelerated degradation of dissolved organic matter (DOM) -... | ecosystem: Environmental > Terrestrial > Soil >... | reverse complement strand
GAGCGCCGTTTTTTTCCTGCGGAGGTCTAGGCTCGGAATTGAGAGAACAGATTCACGCGGGTTGCGCCACTACTTTGCGGAATCTCGCCGGCGTGGTTCCCGCCATTCTGCGAAACACGCGGGTGAAGTGGCTTTGGTCGGCGAAGCCGCATTCGGCGGCGATGACGCCGAGGGGCCACTCCGGCTTGCGCAGCAGTTCGCAGGCGGCGCGGACTTGCAGGCGCTGCTGGTAGTCGCCGGGGGTGCGGTTCTCCAGCTTGCGGAAGACGCGGGCCAGGTGGACGGGATGAACTCCGGCGTCGCGGGCCAGGTCGCGCATGCGCAGGGGCTCGCGGAAATCTTCGTGCAGCCGCTCCTTCACTTGGCGGAACCAGCGCGGGGCGGACGTTTCATGCGATTCGAAACCAGGAGAGTCAAAATCTCGTGACGCTGAGTCCGTAGAGTCGAGCGCAGAGATCGCACCCATCAGTTCGAGAACGTGCGCTTCGAGGATATCCTCGCCCGAAGTCAGTGAGCCGGCGGCCCGCATCTTGAATGCCGAGTAAAGGCGAAGGCCGGGCCAGAGCATGGTTCCAGCCCCGCGATCGAAGACGGTGCGGCTTGGCAACTTGATCCCTAATTGCCGAAGATTCCCCGCATGCATTTCAATCGTGAAAAACGATGCGCCCCTCGGTCCGATGACCGTGGAATGCGCAATCCCAGCAGGATTAAATACAGCGGTGAACGGGCGCAGTTCGTCGAGCCGGCGGTCGCCCTCCAGATAGTCCCCATGCAGCACGACAGTGACATACGCGAGTTCATGCTCATGCCGCGGGACGGACCGCGAGCGGGGCTGCCGCAGCTCCGATAGCACCACGTCGCCGGTGCGCAACCGCGCTTGCACGGGAGAGTAAAACTCGCCTCCGCGCAGGAACTTGCCGGGATCGTTTGGAATAGCGTGGCGGGGCTGCGTGGACTGGGGCATGATCCATGAGACTGCACACAAGGGAAATCGTCACCATACCTGTTATGTTTCCCCGTGTTTAAATTTTTGCATGATGTTTAGTTTGTTCAAGACGGCGAGTAGCAAGGGCGGTTAGTCTTGCTATCTCAATGGGGAGGCTCGAATGAAACATCCTATGAAGGCGGTTCTGGGTTCCATCCTGATTGCCGTGGCGTGCTTTGCGTTGCTTGCCGCCGCGCCCGATTCAAAATCGCCCAAGCCGCAGTATGACAAAAAGGGCCAACTGATGCGTCCCGCCGACTACCGCGAGTGGATGTTCCTTTCCGCCGGCTTCGGCATGAATTACAGTCCAGGGCCTGACAGCCATGAAATGTTCACGAATGTTTTCGTGCAGCGCTGGGCCTATGACGAATTTTCGAAGTCGGGCAAGTGGCCGGAGCAGAGCATGTTCGTGATCGACGAGCGCGACGCCACCAGCCGCGGCTCCATCAACCAGAAAGGCCACTACCAGACCGACCTGACCGGACTTGCCGTCGAAGTGAAGGATTCGGCGAAGAATCCGGACAAATGGGCCTACTACGGGTTCTCGGCCGACGGAAAGAGTGCGGACGCCATGCCCCACGGAAACGGCTGCTTCGCCTGCCACGACGCCCACGCTGCCGTCGAGCACACGTTCGTGCAGTTCTATCCCACGCTGAAAGTCATGGCCAAGAGCTTTGGAACCTACAACGAAGCCCGCGAGCAGGTCACGGACGCGAAGTAGCATGCGTGGGAAGTGCTACATTAACCACAGGGCATCGACGTCGACGATCACCTGAGTGCGCGGAATTTTTTGCTGCGCTGCGTAGGCAAGCATGGCACGCAAGGTGGCGTTGAGCTTTTCGCGGCTGGGTGACTTCAGCACGAAGTGGTAACGATAGTCACGCTTCAGGCGCATGATGGGCGCGGCAGCCGGGCCGAGCACGCGTACGCCCTCGTGGCGCGTGGAGTCGAACCACTTGCCGAGAATTCCCGACCACTGCAGGGCATCGTCGAGCTTGTCGCTGCGCACTAACACGTTGGCCAGGGCGGAGTACGGCGGGTAGTGCATCCAACTGCGGAATTGCAATTCTTTTTCGTAGAAACCGATGAAGTCGTGACGGGCGGCATACTGCACGGCGTAGTGATCCTGAAACAAAGTTTGTAGAACAACTTTGCCGGGAGTCTGGCCGCGCCCGGCGCGTCCGGCTACCTGCGTGAGAAGTTGGAACGTGCGCTCGGCGGCGCGGAAATCCGGAAGGCCGAGCGCGACGTCGGCGCCGACCACACCAACCAGCGTGACGCCGTGAATGTCGTGGCCCTTGGCAATCATCTGGGTGCCGACGAGCAAGTCGAGTTCGCCTTCGTTCAGCGCATTTAACGTGCGCTCGAAATCTTCGTGCCCGCGAACCGTGTCGCGGTCAAGCCGTGCGATGCGCGCCTGCGGGAACATCCCGTGCAGCAATTCTTCCAGCTTCTCCGAGCCGGTCCCAAGAAAATATACGTACTCGCTGCCGCAATGCACACATGCCTTGGGCACGGGCGCCAGATATCCGCAATAGTGGCAGACCATTTTGTGCTCGCGCTTGTGATGCGTAAGCGCGATGGCGCAGTCCCGGCATTCGAGCTTCTTACCGCAGGTTCGGCAGAGGACTACCGGAGAATATCCACGCCGGTTCAGCAGTACCATCACCTGCTCTTTTTTCTCGATGCGGTCTTGAATCTCGGCGGCCAGTTTTCGCGAGATGACCTGCTCGTGGCCGGTCTCCTGAAACTCAAGGCGCATGTCGATGATTTCAACTTCGGGTAGCGGGCGCTGCTCCACGCGGTCGGGAAGTTCTACGAGCGTGTACTTATTCTTCTTCGCGTTGTAATACGACTCCAGCGACGGTGTGGCCGAGCCCAGCACGACGACTGCATTCGACATCTTAGCTCGCACGACGGCGATGTCACGGGCATGGTAGCGCGGCGTTTCCTCCTGCTTGTAAGACGAGTCGTGTTCTTCATCAACGATGATCAGCGCGAGATCGGCCACCGGCGCAAAGACAGCGGAACGTGTGCCCACGACCATGCGCGCGCCTCCGCGCTTGATGCGATGCCACTGCTCGGCGCGCTCTTTGTCGGACAGCGCGGAGTGCAGGATCGCAACTTCATCGCCGAAGATTTGATGCAGGTCGGCGGCAACGGCTGGCGTGAGCCCGATCTCCGGAACCAGCAAAATCGCGGAGCGTCCCCCTTCCAGCACGCCCCGCATGGCCGCCAGATAAACCGCGGTCTTGCCGGATCCGGTGATGCCGTGCAGCAGCAATCCTGAAAACTTGCGGGCGGCAACGCTCTCGCACATGCGGCCGAGCGCGGACTTCTGCGCAGCGTTCAATTCGAATTCAAAGGGAGCAGACCGCGGCTTCGAACGCGATACAGAGAAATCCGCTGGCGCTTCGACGATTTCAACCATGCCGCGGCGGACTAGCGTGCCGAGCGTGCTTCGAGGAACTTCGAGTGATTGCAACGTCTCCAGCGGAACTCGGCCGCCAGAACCCGTCAGCGTATCGATCAGCACACGCTGATTGTCATTTAACTTCCCTTCCGCCGTCTTCAACGCCGCGATCTTGACAGTTCGCGTGGCATCCTGCGGCGCGGACACATCTTCGCGCGCCAGCCATTTCTTGCGGACCATGCCGGCGAGGACGGCGCGTGTGACCCGGGTTGCCGAGCGGAGTGTCTCTTCGCGGATCAGTTCGCGGCCATCGGGGGGAGTTCCCACGTCTCGCAACAACGGCGAGACGTGGGGCACCCCAAGGCCGTCTTCTTCGAACGAGCGCGCGACTAGATAGTCGAGCACGCGGAACTCGGCGGCTTGCTCTTCCGGCGTGCGCCGCGAACGGGCGGACGAACCTGACGTGCCTGCCTGATGCAACGTCATCTGACCCGCGTCCTTGAGGCGATAGCCGATCGAACGCTTGAACTCGGCGGTCAACGGCAGCATGGTGCGGAAAACTTCGCCAATCGGGGCGAGATAGTAGTCGGCAATCCAGCGGCCAAGACGAAGAAGTTTTTCGTCGAGAACGGGAGCGGGATCGAGGACGCTGATGATTTTCTTGGCGGTAACGGAAGGCTTGCGATCGTGCAATTCGACGACGATGCCCGTCATGCGCTGCTGGCGAAACGGGACCAGCACGCGTCCGCCCACGACTGGCGCGGCTTCCGCAGGGACACGGTATGTGAAGGCCATGTCCAGCGGAACGGCGAGGGCAACGTCGCAGAATTCGGACATTGATTGCAAGGATAAACCACGGGACTCATGCGACTCGGGGAATGGTCCTGTGATGCGAGTAACGGTCACTCGCTCTTTGGCGGCGGCTTCATGCCCAGAAACTTCATCACCATCTGCAAATCTTTCCAGGCCTCTCCCTTTTGCCGCGGATCGCGGAGAAGGAATGCGGGATGGTACGTCACCGCGAGTTTTGTTCCCTGCCACATGGGGTCGCTGTTGCGCGCGCCAGCCGGCGTGAAATCGTAGAAACGGCCGCGCAATTCTGACATCGGTGCATTGATGGCCAGCAGATTTTTGGCCGACACCGCTCCGAGCGCCACCACGACCTTGGGCTTGATCGCCGCGATCTGGCGCATCAGAAACGGCGAGCAGGTTTCGCTCTCGTCGCGCTCGGGCGCACGATTTCCCGGCGGCCGGCACTTCACCACATTCGCAATGTAGACGTCTTCACGGCGAATACCCATGGCTTTGATCATATTGTTGAGCAGTTGTCCGGAGCGGCCTACGAACGGTTCGCCCTGCTCGTCTTCATCGGCGCCTGGGCCCTCGCCCACGAACATCAAATCGGCCCGCGGATTACCGACTCCAAACACGATCTGCTTGCGGCCCTGCTTATGCAGTTTGCAGCGGGTGCAATCGCCCAGGTCTTCTCGGATCAGTTTGAGCGCGGCAATGGGATCGATAACGCTTTGCTCGGGATTCGGCGGGAGGACTTGCAGAAGATTCTCGGCGGTGGGCTTGGCGACTACAGCGGATTTTCTGGCGGGCATTTCCTCTCGCGGTTCTAGGTCGGCGTCCGATTGCGCAACTGTTTCGAGTCTCGCGCCCGCCGCAGCTCCGCGCCGGTAAAAATCGTAGACACCGAGTTCGTGATAGAAGCGGATTCGCTCAGACAGAGCGCGTCGTGTTTCGGGACTAAGAGCCGGGGGCATGGGTGGAATTGGAATTATAGCGGGTCGCGGCGAGCGGAGAGTGCCGCTGGAAACTCCTCGATGGGCCTGGGGTTCTGCGATCGTGCGCGGGATCCTTCGACTGCGTCCGCTCATCGCGGACAAAAACTTCGCTCAGGACACAGAGCGTTGAAGTTTAGGCTTTGACCGTGGACCTACGATGCTGGCGCAGGCGCACGACTTGATCGAGGACGCGCTGGGCCACTTCCCACTTCGTAGTCTCGGGGACTTCGACAACTTCGTCGCGGGTGATGATCGTGACCGCGTTGCGTTCGGAGTCGAAGCCGACGCCTTCGCGTGAAACGTCGTTGACGACGATGGCGTCGAGATTCTTGACGACTAATTTTTGGCGGGCGTTCTCCAGAACGTTTTCGGTTTCGGCGGCAAAGCCGACGATGATCTGCGCACCCTTCTTTGACGAAAGTTCTTTCAGAATGTCGGGCGTGGCTTCGAGTTCAAGGCTGATCGGGCCCTTGCGTTTGATCTTCTGGCCCGCGGCGGCTTTCGGACGGTAATCCGAAACGGCGGCGGTTTTGATCACGATACTGGATTGCGGAAGCAAATTGAGCACAGCGTCGCGCATTTCTTCGGCGGACTCGACCCGCGTGACTTCGGCAGCGCCCGGAGGAGTCAGTGCTATTGGTCCACTCACAAGCAGGACGCGCGCGCCACGGCGCAATGCAGCTTCCGCCAGAGCATAGCCCATGCGACCGCTGGAACGATTCGTCAGATAGCGCACAGGATCGATCTTTTCGCGTGTTGGTCCGGCGGTGATCAGAACGGTCTCTCCACTCAGATCCTGCGAGGCTCCCATCGCCTGCAGTACCGCAGCGACAATCGCTTCGGTTTCCGCCAGTCGGCCTGGCCCGGTCATGCCGCAGGCCAGATATCCCGCCTCCGGCTCGACAATCTTCACGCCGCGCTGGCGTAGGGTTTGCAGATTCGCCTGCGTGGCCGCGTGATTCCACATGTTGACGTTCATCGCCGGCGCGACGACGACGGGCGCGGTGGTCGCAAGATAGAGCGTAGTCAGAAAGTCGCTCGCGATGCCCTGCGCGAAGTGGGCCAAAACATCGGCGGTCGCGGGAACGACAACGAGTGCATCTATGGCCTGCGCAACCGCGATGTGCTCGATGGCGGAATCGATGTTGGGCTCGCGCTCCTCGCCGGACGAGAACAGGCCCGTGATAACTTTTTCTCCGGAGAGAGCGGCGAAGGTGAGGGGTCGTACGAATTCCTGCGCGGCGCGGGTCATAACGACCTGCACCCGGATGCCGCGGTCCTGCAGCGCACGGAGAACTTCTGCCGCTTTATACGCCGCGATTCCGCCGGTGACGCCCAGTGCAATCTTCATGACGGGTGATTATTGTTGATTGCTGATTTTTGATTGTTGACTGAAAACCTCGCTGATCCCGGCTCTCAATCGACAATCAGCAATCACAGAATCAACATTTTCCTAGTCCTGGCCCAGCGCTTTATCGAGAGCGTCGCCCGCAGCCTCGGCGGCCGAGCGGGTGTCGGGAATCTCCCACTTCACTTTGCCGGCGCGGATTTCATCCTGCGCGATGCGGCACGGCTTGCGGGAATTGGTGTCGACCACGGGCGGGGCGCCGGACTGGAGTTGGCGCGCGCGCCGCGCTGCCACTAGGATGTAGCGGTAGTTGCTGTCAAATCCCTCGATCAACTTCATTGCGACTCTCCCTTAAGAACCAATTTTGCGGCCTCACGAAATGCCGAGCGTCAGTCGTCGAACGTCGATCTTGATGTTCACAGAATGGCCTGCAGGACTCACCATCTGGTTGGCGTCCCGCATATAGAAATGATACCGCGAAAACTACGCTCGTGCTCAGGGCGAGGGGGTACGAAAGGATGCAAGGATGGGTAGCACCCTTTCTCTGGCATTCGTGAGCCGATGCCGGTCGGCGAGTCCCACGATCTTTTTCTCTTCGGGCGAGAGTGCCCGTCCCGCATGCCGCAGACGCTCGGACTCCACAATGGCCTGCAAGTTGTCGCTCGATTCCTCCAACTTGTCGTTGATCAAGATGAAGTCATACTTGTCGTAGTTCTCAATCTCGCGGCGGGCTTCTTCCAACCGGCGATTAATCACGTCATCGGAATCTTCACCGCGCTTGCGCAGACGCCACTCTAAAGTCTTGCGGTCCGGCGGGAGCACGAAGATACTTACGGCGTCGGGTAGTTTCTTCTTGATTTGAGCGGCACCCTGAACATCGATGTCGAGCAAAAGGTCGTGCCCCGTCTGCTCCGCCTCGCGGAGGAATCGCCGCGCCGTGCCGTAGTAATCCTTTCCGTAGAGGCTGGCGTGCTCCAGAAATTCGTCGGCGGCAATCATCTGCTCGAATTGCTCGCGCGACACGAAGAAGTATTGCTTGCCGTTTTGCTCGCTGCCGCGCAACGGCCGAGTCGTGTAGGAGATGGAGAAGTCGAGTCGGGGAGTCATCGCCAGCAACACATTGACGAGCGTCGACTTGCCTGAGCCCGAGGGCGCCGAAATGATGTAGACGACGGGCTTTCGGAGTGTGCTCATTCCAGGTTTTGCACCTGCTCGCGAGACTTTTCAATTTCCGACTTCATGGCCAGACCCGCTTCTGTAATCTTCAACGCCTCCCCGGCCAGGCCGGAGGTCTTCGACAGCAAAGTGTTGGCCTCGCGATTCATTTCCTGCAGAAGAAAGTCGAGTTTCTTTCCGATTTCGCCGCCTGCGTCGAGCAATCCAAGGAAATGCTGTACGTGATTTTCCAGCCGCACCAACTCTTCCTGAATATCGCTGCGATCGACCAGCAGCGCCGCTTCCTGCAGCACGCGTTCTTTGTCAAATGATGAACCGAGCAACTCTTGCAGGCGCGACTGCAGGCGTTCGCTGTAGCTCTGCAGCATGGCACGGCGATGTTGCTGCACACTCTTGACCGCTTCCAGCAGATGCGCCATGCGCTGGCGCAGTTCGCGGTCGATGCCGCGGCCTTCTTCTTCGCGCATGTGATTCAGCCGCGTCAGAGCTTCACCGGCTTGCGCCATGACGGCCTCCTCGATGGCTCCATCGGCAGTTTCATTGGCGGAGTCCAGCGCGCCGGGGATGCGCAACACCGCATTCAGATCGGGTTCGACCGCCAGCGAGAACTCGGCGGCGGCAGCTCGGAACGCGGCAATGTATCCGCCGGCGATCTCGCGATTCAGAGAAAATGTTTCATTGTTCGTGCGTTCCAGGCTGAGTGTGACCTCAACATGTCCGCGCGCCATTTTTTCCTTGAGCAGCCGGCGAAGCTGCATCTCCAATCCATCCGTGCCGGAAGGCAGGCGGAAATGCAGATCGAGGAAGCGGTGGTTCACTGACTTCAACGAAAGCGAGAAAGCCATGCGGCCGTTGATCGGAGCCGGACTCGCCTCCGTGGATTTTCCGGGAGTCTCTCGTTGCACTTCGCCTTTTACCTGGGAAAAACCTGTCATCGAGCGTATGGGCATGTGTGGTTATGATCCTGTCGCGACTTTCGGCGCGTCGGCGTGAGCGAACTGCAATTCGTAAAGCCGCCGGTACGTGCCTAACTTTGTCATCAATTCTTCGTGCGCGCCAATGTCGGCGATGGTTCCATTCTCTATGACGACGATCCGATCGGCCCGACGCACGGTCGAAAGGCGGTGCGCAATCACGAATACGGTGCGGCCGGACATCAGGTTGTGCAGCGCGGCCTGCACCAGCGACTCCGATTCGCTGTCGAGCGCGGACGTCGCCTCGTCGAGAATCAAAATCGGCGCATTCTTCAGCAAGGCCCGCGCAATCGCCAACCGCTGGCGTTCGCCGCCGGAAAGCCGGACGCCTCGCTCTCCAATCACCGTATCGTAACCCGCGGGAAGGGCCAGGATGAAGTCATGGGCCAACGCGGCACGGGCGGCGGCTTCGACTTCTTTCTGGGGAACGTGCGGCTGGCCGTAGGCAATGTTGTTGCGTACGGTGTCGTTAAACAGCACCGTCTCTTGCGTGACGATTCCGACCTGCGCCCGCAGCGAGGCCAGCGTCACGTCGCGGACATCGTGGCCGTCTATCAAGATACTTCCAGCAGTCACATCGAAGAAGCGCGGAATCAAATGGACCAGCGTGCTCTTGCCCGCGCCGCTGGAGCCGACGATGGCCAGCACTTCCCCGCGGCGCACTTCGAGATTGATATTGCGCAGGATCTCGCGCGCGTCCTCGCCGTCACCTTCATAAGCGAAGCAGACTCCGCTGAATTCGATGCTTCCGGAAAAGCGCGGGAGGGGTTTGGCTCCAGGCTTCTCGGCGACAACGTCTTCAGTATCCATAAACGTAAACAGTTGCGACGATGCGCCCAGCGCCTGCTGGAAGCTGTTGTTGAAGACGGCGAACTTGCGCACGGGATTATAAAGGCCGATGACGGCCGCGACGAAGGTCACAAACGCACCCAGCGTGAACTCATTGTGAGCGATGCGACTGCGGCCCAGCAACAACAGCAGCGCAATGGCAACCGCTCCAAACGTATCCATGAGAGGCGAACTGATGGCCGCCGCCGCCACCGAACGCAGGTTGGCTCGAAACAGGCGCTGCGCCGCCGAGCGGAACCTTGCCACCTCCCACGACTCCATGCCGAAAGCTTTAACGATGCGGTTGCCGGTAATGGTCTCGTGCAGAATGTTCTGCACGTCGGCCAATTGATCCTGTCCGCGGCGCGTTGTGGTTCGTACCCGCCGGCCAATACGTACCGCTGAGAAAATAATGAAAGGCACAAACAGCAGAAGCACCCACGCCAACTGCCGTCCGACGATCACCACCAGCACGGCCGTAAATATGAAAGTGAAGAATTGCTGCAGAAACTCGGCCAGCACGCTCGACATGGCGAACTGCACGCGTTCAATATCGTTGATGATGGTCGAGATCAAAGTCCCGGTCGTGTGCTTCTGAAAAAAAGCAGCCGATCGCCGCAACACGGAGTTGTACAGATCATTACGCAGGTTGGTAATCATGCCGAAACCCGCATGGTTCACCAGGTACGTCCCGGCATAGTCGAACAGGCCCTTCAACAGAGTGGAGGCCACCAACGCGTAGGCCACAACGGTCCAGGCATTGTGAAAATGCGTGGGCACGAAACGCTGAAGATAAACCGGCTCTCCACTATTCGTCATGGTGAAGAGCAAAATATTTTCCGAGCCGGATGCCGGGTTCAGCACGCGATCCAGGACGGGCTTCAGCAGAATCAAGCGGAACGCTTCAAGAAATCCGACGCCGGCCAGCAGGAACACTCCGGGCAACAATTGCAGCAGGAAGGGCACAACGTAGCGGACGAGCCGCGTCAGTTGCCGCATGGGGCTCCCGCGCGGGGCAGGCCGCAATCGCTGGCTGCCGGTGGAATGGACGTGGAATGCAAGGACTTATTCTACTTGAGCGGCGCGCCGTGGGAATGCCGTTTCCGTCTCGGGTGCTTCGGTAACTACGGCAGGGAAAACGCCTGAAGAATTCTCACTGTGCAGGAAGCGCGGCCGGCAGCAGATCAATTGCCGATCGATGGCCCTCGACCACTACCTGCAGGCAACTGAACCGCCACACTCCGCCACTCTTGCTCGCAACCGCCCGAATCGCACCCCGGCCTCGCGAACCGGAGATCGGGATGGAAAGGTTCGCGCTTCCGGTGTTGCTACTTACTTTGAGCTCACCGGCGATGAGCCAGTCCGCCTTGATCGGATCGCCAATCTGCGCCCGCACCTGTTCGTTGGCGGCGGCCCGGGCCATGGCCTCTTTGTAAACGTCGCTGCTGCGGAATGAAGTTGTGATGACCGTCATCAGCAAGGCCACAAACATTCCGACCAGGAAGAGCAGCATCAAACACCCGAGCGGGATCTTCGAACGCGGATGCCGATCGAGCCAACTCTTCCGCATGGGCTCGGGTTGGAGGGGATAAGGTGGGTCCGGCATCGGCGCTTCACTTCGGGCTGTCGCGATGGACAACCTTCACGCGATAGCCCGCCTTGCGAAGATGCTTGCCGACTTCTTCCGCGATCATGACGGATCGATGTTGCCCTCCGGTGCAGCCAAAAGCAATGGTCAGATAACTCTTGCCTTCGTGAATGTAGTGCGGCAGCAGGAACAGCAGATCGGAGACAGTGCGCGAGATAAATTCGCGCGTCTGGGGAAACGAACGGATATATTTCGCGACGCGCGGATCCTGCCCGGTCAGCGGCCGCAACTCAGGAATGAAGTGTGGGTTGGGCAGGAAGCGTACATCGAAGACATTGTCGGCATCTTCGGGCAGTCCCTCGCGAAAACCAAAACTCACGCACGACAGCAGCATGCTCTTTTCCGCCGACTGTTCCTGAAACCGCTCGGTGATGTGCGCGCGCAACTCGTGCACGTTGAATTTCGATGTGTCAATAATTAAGCCGGAATCGGCCAGCCGGCGAATCGCTCCCAGATGGCGGCGCTCGGTTACCAGCGCGGACTTCACGGAAGAATCCGCTCCCAGGGGATGCGGACGGCGCGTCTCGCTGAAACGTCGCACCAGCACCGAATCGGACGCCTCGAGGAAAACGACTTTTGTAGGAATCGTCCGCCGAACCGATTTGAGAATTCCGGGCAGCTTTTCCAACTTCGCGCCTTCGCGTACATCGACGACTAAGGCGGTGCGGCGAATCTCACTCGACTGCACGGCCAGGTCAGCGAACGCGGGAATGAGTTCCACCGGCAGGTTGTCGACGCAGTAGTAGCCCAGATCCTCGAAGGCCTTCAGCACCGAGGCCTTGCCCGACCCGCTCATGCCCGTAATGATGACCAGTTCGGGCGAAGGCCTGCGGTCGCGTGATTTCTTTCCTCCACGCTTCGCACTCTTCGTCCGGCCAGAACGTTTGCGCGGCGCCATGAATTGGATAGTAGCATCGAAGCGGCGACCGCGGCCTGAGTTCGCGATTGCTAATTGAGATACCACGGAACAGTTTTTTCGTCTCTTTCCGCGGAGTTCGTTCGCACCCGGAGATCCGGTTTGTCTCTTTCCCACGCGGGCAGGTAAGCTATGGCGACATGAAGAAGTTCGAAGAACTCACGGAACGAGAAGTGCTCGCCCTGGCGATTGCTCTGGAAGAGGAGGACGAGCGCGTCTACGCCGACTTTGCCGAAGGCCTGCGGCCCGACTATCCCGCGACCGCGTCGATGTTTGACGGTATGCGCGAAGAAGAATCCGGCCACCGCCGCCGTCTGCTCGAGCTCTACCAGAAGAAATTCGGCGAGCACATTCCGCTGATCCGCCGCGGGGACGTGCGCGGCTTCGTCGATCGCCCGGCATTGTGGCTGGTGCGCCCTCTGCGCATCGAAGCCGTACGCAAAGAAGCTTCAACGATGGAAGTCGAGACTCGGCGCTTCTACGAAAAAGCTGCGAGCCGAACTCAAGATGCAAGCATCCGCCAACTGCTCGACGATCTCGCCAGAGAAGAGCGCGAGCACGAAGAGCGCGCCCAGGAACTCGACAAGCAAAAACTTCCTGACAATGTGAAAGCGGACGAGGAGGTCGCACAGCGCAGGTTATTCGTGTTGCAAATCGTGCAACCCGGCCTGGCGGGGCTGATGGATGGCTCGGTTTCAACGCTGGCCCCGGTATTCGCGGCGGCTTTTGCTACGAAGAATAGCCACGAAGCTTTTCTCGTGGGCCTAGCGGCTTCGGCGGGCGCGGGCATCAGCATGGGGTTCGCCGAGGCGCTTTCCGATGACGGCAGCCTCACGGGACGCGGCCATCCCTGGGTGCGAGGCCTGATCTGCGGGGCCATGACCGCTCTCGGCGGCATCGGCCACACGCTGCCGTTTCTGCTACGCGATTTCCGCGCCGCGCTCTGGGCTGCAGGAATCGTTGTGCTGGCCGAACTGGCCGTGATCACCTGGATTCGCCGGCGATACATGGACACACCATGGTTTTCCGCCGCGCTGCAAGTCGGCCTCGGCGGTGTTCTGGTGTTCATCACCGGTGTGCTGATCGGGAGTTCGTAATACGATTTCAGATTGTTGATTTCAGATTTTCTGGCGGCAGCCTGCTCTTGGACTTTTCAATCTGCAATCTGAAATCGCTCTCCGGCTGCGTATCCACCGGTGCGTGGCTGACAGTTTTTACGGCGCTTCGATCAACTCCATCTTCCCGTCCCGCGTGCGGTGCAGGATCATCAGCTTGCCCTTCGGATCGCGGAACACGAAGACATCGCGATCTTTGAAGTGGGCTTCTTTGATGGCCTCTTCCAGCGTCATCGGGCGCATGGCCACTGCTTCGTCGGTGCGGACCAGGTGAACTTCCGTAGTCTTCGCGACCGCCGGATATCTGTGCACCATGACCGGAACCGCCGTCTTCTCCGACAGGCCGACTACGGTTTGCAAGCTGCCCTGGCCGTTTCCCTGCACGTTTTCCTGCACAACGGTTTCGTCCACCCGCGGCGAGTGACCGTTCCATTTCTTCACTTCTTCGGTCTTGCGTGCGGATCGCTTCTTCGACATCCAGCGCGTCTTGTATTTAACCGCCTGCCGCTCCAGATGATCGAGAGCTTCGCTGACCGCGAGAGCCATGTCCTTGGCCTGGGCCAGGCCGACCAACGGGCCATTGCGGGGGCTGATGGTGATTTCGGCCTTGTGGCGGTGCTTCTCGACCGCGAGGATCACTTTGGTTTCAAATTTGTCGCCCAGAATTTTGCGGATTTTCGTAAGGCCGGTTTCAACTTCTTTGCGGATGGTGGAAGTGACTTCGTAGTGTCGTCCCGTATACTCCACGTTCATTGAGCGCCCCCTCTAAGTCTTGACTATCGGATAAATCGGGCACCGCATTAGGACTGAATTGAGATTGTAGATTTCAGATTGCAGATACGATTGCGACCGTCGGCGCATATGCAAGACAAAATCTGAAATCTAAAATCTGACTTCTGAAATCTATTTCTTCACTCTCCGTTGGTGCGTGCTCGGGATGCGCATGTCTTCACGGTATTTCGCCACCGTCCGGCGCGTCACCTGAATTCCCTGCGATTGCAGAATTCTGGTGATCTGCTCGTCGGTTAGCGGACGGCTGGGGTCTTCTTCTTCGATGAGTTTTTTCACGCGGCGCTTCAGGATGAGCAGCGACGTTCCGCCGCCCTCCGGCCCCTGCACGCTCTCGCTGAAGAAATATCGCAGCTCGAATACGCCCTGTGGCGTGTGCGCGTATTTGCTGGACACGGCACGGCTTACCGTCGAAGGATGCACGCCGATTTCTTCGGCCACCTCCTTGATCATCATGGGTTTGAGTTGATCGATGCCTTTTTCCAGAAAATCCTGCTGGCGCGCGACGATGCAATAGCAGACTTTGGTGATGGTCTGCTTGCGCTGCTCGATATTCTTGATGAGCTGGATGGCGCTCTTGTAGCGCTCTTTCACGTAGTCGCGCGTGCTCTTCTCGTTGGTGCCGTCGCGGGTCACCAGTTTCTTATAAGCCGGGTTCAGGCGAAGCTGCGGCAGGTCTTCATCGTTCATGATCACCAGCCACTCGTCCCCGTGCTTCACGAAAGCTACGTCCGGCTCGATCAGCCGGGGCATGACCTTGTTGTAGCGCAGCCCGGGCCGCGGATCGAGCGTACGAATGTAATCGAGCGCGGCCTGCACCGCCTCGATCGGACGGCCGATCGCCTTGCCGATTTCTTTATGCTGCTTATTCTGCAGCCCGCGCAAGTGCTGGTCGACCACGGCCATGGCATCCTGCAGAATCTGCGCCGTCCCATTGCCGTTCTTGTGCAGTTCGAGTTGCGCCTGATGATAGCGAAGCTGGTAGGTCAGGCACTCACGCAAATCGCGGCAAGCCACGCCCGGAGGATCGAGTTGCCGCACTACTTCCAACGCTTCCTGCAAATCGGCGGCAGAAAATTTCGGCTGATAGGTTGGCTTCGCAGGGGCCGGACGCTCCGGCGCGGGAGCGACAGCAGCAGCCGAGTTTCCGGCGTGCGAAGTGAACGATGCCTCCGCTAGCGGTTCAGCGGCAGGCGCGGCTGCAGACTCGTAAACGGGTTCCGACATTTCTGCCGCGCCCAAATCGATGCCGCTTTCAGTCTCGGCTGAGTTCGTCTCCGTCGCGTTCGCGATGCCGTCGGACTCAGCGGACTCCTCGGTCTCCGCTGCGGGCGCTGAGCCCTCTCCCAGCCCTAGCGCTTGCGCCTGGCTCACAATTTTCTTAGCCGTGTCGGCATCGGCCTCTGGCGCTGCCGGTGGGGCTATGCCGAGCAACTCATCGTCGCTGGCGATCAGATATCCGTCTTCGTTCAAGTTGCCGATGATGACGTCTGCCGCTTCGCGCACTTCATTGCGCAAGCTGAGCGCACCCAACTGCCATCCAAGGTGGTCGGTCAGATTGGTCGGCTTGGATAGAAAATTCTCGAACGAAGGCCGCTCGATGTCCTCCATCTCGCTGTGCGTGCGGTACCCAGGATCGAGATAATCCTGGAAGAACGAACCGAAATCGATCTCTTCGAACGGATCTTTCTTCTCCGCCGCCGTGGCCGGATTCTCGTCATTGTTCGCGATGGCGGCGCGCTCGCGGTCTTCTTCCTTCTTGCCAACTTCGTCGAGCAGCGGAACCGACTCTTCCAGTTCCTCGAGAACCGGATTTTCCACCATCTCAGCCGTGATCATGTCCTTGAGCTCAAGCTTGTTGAGCGCAAGAACGGAGACCATCTGCACCAGCCCCGGCGTAAGAATCTGCCGCTGCGAGAGCTTGACGCTGAGTTTGTGCTGTAACAGAACCATGTCGTTAGCCGTTAGTCGTTCGCCACCCGCAGCAGTCTCGCCGTACCTTCAGCGACTTCGGTGATTAGCTTTGCGGCCCGGTCAAGCTGGCGATCATGCTTTTCGCTCTCCAGCGATAACAGCTCCAAAGCGTGAGTCACAGCTTGCAGCCGCTCGTCAATCGTCATCGCGGTTACCTCGTATCCCTAATTAGCAATTCCCTTGTCATTCCGACCCCCGAGCGAACGCGAGGGGCGGAGGAATCTCTACCGCCGCCGAACAGCAGCTTCCTCACCCGCGCTTTGCGCGTGTTCGGAATGACATCCCAAGACCTACACCAGCGAGAAACTCTCGCCCAAATAAACCCGTCTCACTTCAGGATCCCCCGCCAACTGCTCCGGCTTCCCGTGACGGAAAATTCTGCCGTCATCGATGATGTACGCCCGGTCCGTCACCGACAGCGTCTCCCGCACATTATGATCCGTGATCAGCACTCCGATGCCGCTCGCCCGCAAAGCGCTGATGATCTTCTGCAAATCGAGCACGGCAATCGGGTCAATTCCCGAAAACGGTTCGTCCAGCAAAATAAACGTGGGATTGATGCACAGGCAGCGGGCAATTTCCACGCGCCGCCTCTCGCCGCCAGACAGTGCATATCCGCGATTCTGCCGGATGTGCTCCAGCCCCAGTTCGTCAATCAACTTTTCCATCTTCTCGCGGCGCTCGTGCCAGGAAATCGGCTGCGCCTCCAGCACCGCGAGGATGTTCTCTTCCACCGACAGCTTGCGAAAGACCGATGCTTCTTGCGGGAGATAGCTGATGCCATACTGACGCGCCCGCAAATACATAGGCACGTCGGTGATGTCCTGACCGTCGTACAACACGCGGCCAGTATCGGGAGGGATCAGGCCAACAATGGCGTAAAAGGTAGTCGTCTTGCCTGCGCCGTTCGGGCCTAATAATCCAACCACTTCGCCCTGATCGACCGACAGGCTGACACCATTTACTACGCGGCGGCCACGATACGATTTGCCAATTTCTTCCGTGGCTAG
>Ga0209839_10000703_pt1 | contig 16973 bp, 17 predicted proteins | sample OrgsoiDNA2013050_FD_185800 | JGI IMG/M metagenome (GOLD analysis project Ga0209839, IMG submission 185800) | Permafrost soil microbial communities from the Arctic, to analyse light accelerated degradation of dissolved organic matter (DOM) -... | ecosystem: Environmental > Terrestrial > Soil >... | reverse complement strand
AACCGAGCGGGCGCCCGACCACCACGGTCTCGATCCCCGCTTCGATCGCCTTCGCCGACGTGGCGATCCCGTACGGGCCACCGCCGATCACGACCAGCATTATTGCTCCCTCGGTCGGCGCTCGCGGCCGCTGCGGCCGTCCCCTTACGACACCCAGTATCGACAGGCACCCCGCATGTTGTCTCGGGGCAGGCGCAGGCAGGTCCGCAAGAGCACGACCGGTAAAACGTCGGCTTCGCCTTCCCTGGTTCGAATTCTGGATCTGCCACCAGAGCGTGTGACCTCCTGAAACGCCAGGTCAGCGCCTGTACCGGAGCATCTCCGGGACAGGCGCTGATCTCTTTTGCGGCGGTGGCTGACGGCAGGCGTTGGTGGTGCGCGCCCCAAAAAGCGCCCCAAAGCTTTTTACGGAAACAAACCTGCGCCTTAGCGAACGCTTCTGCTGGGCCACCATGGAGCAGTGGGCCGGACACGCCTGAGCACACCGGCACCTTCCGGGCGCTTGAGGTCGAGCGTGATGCCCGCGACAGGTCGAGAACACGCAGATCCGACAGCGGCGACTCGGGCATGCCGCTCACCGTCCCGAGAACTTGGGACGTCGCTTTTCCACGAAGGACCTCGTCCCCTCCAGGTAGTCCGCACTCGCATTGCACTCCGCGATCAGCTGTTCGCAGAGCTCCCGGTCAGGCCCCGGACTCTGCTTGGACAGCTCGCTGATCGTGCGCTTGGCCGCCCGGATCGTCAGCGGTGCGTTCGCCGCGACTGTCGCGGCGTAGTCGTCGACCTCGCTGGCGAGCTGGCTGGCCGGATAGATCCGGTTCACCAAGCCGACCGCAAGGGCCTCAGGAGCCGAATACGGGCGCGCGCTCACCAGCATGTCCATCGCGACCGGGACGCTGACCGCGTCCAGGAGCTTCTTGACCCCGTCGACGCTGTAGCCAAGTCCGAGACGCGCCGCCGGTATCGCGAAACGGCTGTCGTGGGAGGCGAGCCGGATGTCGCAACTCAGCGCGAGCGCGACACCGCCGCCGATGCAATACCCACGGATCAGGGCGACCGTCGGCTGCGGTAGTTCCTGTAGTCGCCGAAACGCCGAGCCGGCCGCGGCCTCGTATGCGGCCACGTCGGCCGGGGTGCGCCGGTTCTGCGAGAACTCGGCTATGTCGGCACCGGCGACGAAGGCCTTCTCGCCGGCGCCCCGCAGGACCACGCACCGGGTGCCGGCATCGATCGACTGGATCGTGGCGTCGAGCTCGCGCCACATCGCCAGCGAGACCGCATTGTGCTTTGCCACGTTATCGACGGTGATCCAGCTGACCGGGCCCCGCTGCTCGACCCTGACGCGGCCGCGCTCATCCCGATCAAGCACGGCAACCCCGCGCGCCCTCGCGCGTCAACCGACGGCACATCGCGGCGCCGATCCCCGAGTCGCCGCCGGTCACCGCGATCACCATGTCAGCGAGCCTCATCCCATCACCCCCAGGAGATCGTCACGATGGTGCCCGAAGGTGTAGGCGGTGCCGGCCTCCGGCACGTCCGAAGGCGGGTACCCGCGCGCGTTGTAGGTGATGCACCGGTAGTCGCGGCTGAACCGCCGTACCTGAGCTTCCCAGGTACGGTAGTCGGCGGCGAACTCGTGCAGGACGACGATCGGGTCGCCCGAGCCCGTCTCTTCGTAGTAGAGCTCGGTTCCGGAACTCTCGACAAACGGCACGGTGAGTCCTTACGCGTGGGGGTAGACGTCGCCGGCGCCCTGCGCCCGGTCCCGGACAGGTGCATCACCCGCTGCGGGTGACCCAGCGCCCACCCAGAGCTGCCATTGTGTGGCCAGTGGCGCAGTCAGCGCTGATGCAAATAGGAGCACCAATGGCATCCGGCGAGCATGGGACAAAACCGTCACCTGGCCATGCAGCAACACCATCGTCCGAGCATGAGATGGCGCCATCACCGTCGGAGCATCGGGCGGCGCCATCGGCTGCCGCCTGGATGTTGGCGAGCTCATGGCAGTCGACGCTGGTTGTCGGCGTGCTGACGCTGATCCTCGGGATCATTGTCAGCTTCCACCCCACGGGATCGCTGAACGTGGTCGCGGTCCTGTTTGGCGTCCTGATGATCCTTTCTGGGATCTTCCACCTGATCCGGGTGTTCGACTCGGCGGAGCTGAACCGGGTCTGGGCCGGCATCAGCGGGCTGCTGTTCATCGTCATCGGCGTCATCCTGATCCGTCACCTGCACCTGAGCAGGGCGCTGATCGGCCTGTTCATCGGCATTACCTGGATCGTCCAGGGCCTCGGGGCGATCATCGGCGGAGCGGTCGGCGACGCCCGTGGGGCCAGGGGCTGGTGGATCGCTTTCGGGCTGGTCAGTATCGTCGCCGGGATCGTGGTCGTGGCCACCCCGACCTCCTCCCTCAACGTCCTGGCCGTACTGCTCGGTATCTGGTTCATCATCATGGGCATCTTCGAGATCGCCGGGGGATTCATGCTCCGGCGTGCTCTGCGCACCACGCGGTGATCACTCGCCTGGTGGCTCGGCGGGTGCCCGGAACGCGGAGACCAGCCTGGCCACCAGCGTGGCCAGGAACACCTGGCCGGTCAGCGCCTCCATCACGGCGATGGCCCGTCCGCTGTTAGCGGCCGCCGTGAAGTCCCCGTAGCCCAGAGTGGTCAGCGTAGTGAAACTGAAATACTGGAACGTCTGGGCGTCGGCGGGCTGGTTATCAGCAAAGAACGGCGGCGTGCCCAGGTGGCCGATCGCCGAATAGAAGGCCGCGAACATCAAGCCGATGATGATGTACGCGCTCAGGGCGCCGTAGATGCTCTGGATGGTGACCGTGGGCTTGGCCAGGATGCGGCGCACGATGAGGACCACGGTGACCAGCAGCGTGAAACCTTTCCATAGGTCGGCCGCGCCGAGACCGTCTGCGGTGCCCGTCAGCGCGACCCCGAGGGCCGCGGCGGAGCCTGCCAGCGCGACGGCAATGGCCAGCCTGGTGAGCCAGCGCGGCAGCTGCGATGCATGCAGCGCGAGCAGCAGCACCGCCAGGAAGAACGCAATTTGAAGATCGGTGACCACCGGTCGGCGGTTGAACGCCGACAGCACATAGCTCGCGATCAGCACGAGCAGCAGCAGACCGTACCGGCCCTCCGGATTCCGGCGGGCCAGTACGGTCGCGACCACCGCGCCTGACCGCGGCCGGCCAGGCGATGCCTGCGTCATGACCCTCCACGCTCCTGCCCGGGCCGGACCGGCGATCGATGGGCGCGCTGGGCGGCGCTGCGCGCGTTACTTGGCGCTTCCGCCGTGCAGGGCGTCCTGAAGGTCCTGCTCGCCTTCCTTGCTCAGCGAGGTCTTCAGCACGGTGCCGCCGAACTTACTCATCGCCTCGACGGCCTTGTCCGGCGTGACCTTTTCCACCATGAGGAACAGTGCTGAGGTGCCGGGCTTGATCATGCCGCGGACCTGGTCCTGGAACTCCTTGTCGATGCCGGACTTGGTGATCTTGCCCATCAGCGCGCCCATCCCGGCGCCGATGGCGATCCCGAAGACCGGGACGAAGAACAGCACGCCGAACAGCAAGCCCCAGAACATGCCCCAGCTCGCCCCGCGGCCGACCATATGGTGCTGCGTGTGCACGTGGTAGTCGCCCTTAGCGTCCCGCGTGATCACCGCGATCGCGTCAGGCTCGATGATCAGGTCCTTGGCCAGCCGCCGTGCCTCGTCGGCCGCGGCCTCGGCGGTGGCCTCGTCCGGGTATCCAATCGCGATCAGATCAGACATGATCTTCCTTTTCTCAGACAGCAACGAAGGTACAAGCCAGTTGACCAACCCGGCGCGCTCTGCGCGCCACCCGCGACGGGTGAGTTCAGCAGGCGGTAGCAGGCAGAAGATCATGGTTAACAGAAGATATCCGGACGGCTATTGGGGCGGATGACGCCTTGTTGGACACTAAGGCCGTTTTGGGCATATTCCTGGACCTGAACCAACGATCGCTGGCGGTGCCGTGGCTGAAAGGCGCAGCCCTGGCGGAGTGCCGGGGGCAGCAGCGCGATCGGAGCGTTCGCTGCGGGTGATGCAGATCCCCGAGTCGGGCCGCGCCGGTCCCGGCGTGCCCATCGAGACAAAATTCCACGCCCCGGCCCTGCGCGAGAAGTGGGTCGAGCGGGCCGGGCTCATCCAGTCCCTGGCCGGCGCCACCGCCGCCAAGCTGGTGCTGGTGGAAGCGCCCGCGGGGTTCGGCAAGACGACGCTCGTAGCGCAGTGGCGGGGCAGCGCGCTGGAGAGCCGGCCGTTCGCCTGGATCTCGCTCGACCGGGGTGACAACGACCCGGCCACGCTGTGGTGGTATATCAGCCACGCGCTGCGGCGAGCGTGCCCGGAGCTCGGCAGTGAGCCAATGCCGCTCGAGCGTCCCGTCCAGGTCCGCGAAATCACGGGAATCTTGCTCCCGGGCCTGATCAACGAGCTCGACGCGCTCGCGGCGCCGGTAGTTCTCGTACTTGACGACTACCAGCACATCATCGAGCCCAGCTGCCACGAGCAGGTCGCGTTCCTGCTGCAGCATCTCCCGTCCTCGGTTCAGATCGTGCTCAGCACGCGGACGGCTCCGCCGCTGCCGCTGGCGGCGCTGCGTGCCGCCGGCGACATGATTGAGATCCGGGGCCCCACGCTGCGCTTCTCGGCCGCCGAGGCGGCGCTCCTGGTCGAGGCGATCTCCGGCGTCCATCTCGGCGAACCCGACGTTGCCGTACTCGTCGAGCGGGCGGAGGGATGGCCGGCCGGGCTGTACCTCGCGGCGCTGTCGCTACGCGGCCATCCATCACCAAGCGCCTTCGTCCGCCAGTTCACCGGCGACAACAGGTTCATCACCGACTTCCTCGTCGAGGAGGTACTCAGCCGCCAGCCGGCCGAGATCCGGCAGTTCCTCGCGCGCACGTCCATCCTCAGCCGGTTCTGTGCGCCACTCTGCGCTGCCGTGGTCGGGACGACGAACACGGCGGAGATCATTGACATCCTCGACCGGGAGAACCTGTTCATCGTGCCGCTGGACGAATACCGGCAGTGGTTCCGCTATCACAGTCTCTTCGCGCAGGTGCTCGGCGGCTACCTGCTGCGGACCGACCCTGAGGTCGTTCCCGTCCTGCACGAGCGCGCGAGCGCCTGGCACCGGCAGTGCGGGTCGGTGGATGAGGCGATCGAGCACGCGCTCGCCGGCGGTGATCATGCCGGGGCCATCGGCCTTATGGCCAGCCATTGGTATGCCTACGTCGATTCCGGGCGGCTGGTGACGCTGCGCAGCTGGACCGGCTCGCTCGATTACAGCGTAATCGACGCCGATCCGGTCGCTGCGCACTGCGCGGCGTGGGCCGCGGCGCTGGCCGGCGACCGGGAACTCGTCCGGCACTGTATCCCGGTCATGGAAGCAGCCGAGCGGGAGGAGCCGCTGCCTGACGGCATGCGATCGCTGAAATCCTCGGTCGCGATGCTGCGAGGGCTCTATGGGTTCGAGGGCTACCGGGTGATGCGTGACTCGGCGGCCCTAGCCGTCGAGCTGGAGGGTGACCCGGCGACGCCCTGGTATGCCCTGGCCCGGGTGGCGTTTGGCTTCAGCCGCTACCTGTCCGGCGAGCCGGGGATGGCGGAGGGCCCACTGGAGCAGGCCATCTCCAGCGAGCCAGCGATCCCGCTGGTACGCATGCTCGGCCTGTCCGTGCTATCGCTGGTGGCCGTCGATATGGGCCAACTGGCGCGAGCCCGGGAGCTCGCCCGGGCGGCCCTTAGCCTCGGCGCCCGCGGCGGTGTCATCGAGACGCAGGCCAGTGCCCTGGCCTACCTGGCCGCCGGCGCGGTGTATGCGGCGCGGGGCCAGCTCGCAGAGGCCCGCAGCGAGCTCGAGCATGCGGTCGAGTTCCGCGAGACAGTGCCGGGGATCAGCCCATGGGCCACGGTGGAGGCCATCGTGAGCCTGGCGCAGGTGCTGCTGGCCATGGGGGACCGTTCAGGGGCTGCGGCGCTGCTCGACCAGCAGCGCCTGATGGTGATTTCGCTGGCGGACCCCCCGGAGGCCCTGAAGGCCCGGCTGGAACGGCTGGAACGGCAGGCCGCCGGCCGCCGGATCGCGTCGCTTGATGACCCGCTTACCGGGCGCGAGGTGGCGGTGCTGCGCCAGCTCCAGGGCCCGCTCTCGTTGCGCGAGATCGGGCAGGAGCTGCATCTGTCGGCGAACACGATCAAGACCCACGTTCAGGCGATCTACCGCAAGCTGGGCGTGTCCACCAGGCATGACGCCGTCGAACAGGGCCGCGAGACCGGCATCCTGTGATGCGAGACCCGATCCGGGAACAGGTGGGATGGCATATGGCTAACAGGGCGTCCCGATGACCGGGTGGCCGGACCAGCCGGTTATCTACGAGGTCAACACCGCGATCTGGCTCAGCGAGCTGTCGCGGGCCACCGGGCGGCGGGTGACCCTGGCCGACGTGCCGCCCGCCGCCTGGGACGCTGTCACACCGGCCGGCATCGACGCGGTCTGGCTGATGGGGGTGTGGGAACGAAGCCCGGCCGGCCTCGCGCTGGCGAACGCGAACGCGGGGCTGCAGACGTCGTTCCGGGACGCGCTGCCCGATCTGCGGCCCGACGACGTGATCGGATCGCCCTACTGCGTGCGCCGGTACGTCGTTGACGCCTCGTTCGGCGGCCCGGAGGCGCTGGCCGCGGCGCGTGCGACGCTGGCGGCACGCGGCGTCCGGCTGCTCCTGGACTACGTGCCCAACCACGTCGCGCCTGACCACCCCTGGGTGACGAGCCACCCGGAGCTGTTCGTGCCGGGCAGCGAGTCCGACATCGAAGCCGATCCGGCCGGCTGGGTGCGGATCGGTGCGCATATCCTGGCGCACGGCCGCGACCCGTACTTTCCGCCGTGGCCCGATGTGGTGCAGCTCAACGCGTTCTCGCCCGCTCTGCGCGCGGCGACGGTGGCGACCCTGAAGGACATCGCCGGGCAGTGCGACGGGATGCGCTGCGACATGGCCATGCTGATGACCAACCGTGTCTTCGCCAAGACCTGGGGCGGCCGGGCCGGGCCCGAGCCGGCCGAGGAGTTCTGGCCGTCGGTCCTGGCCGGCCTGCGCAGCCAGCACCCGGCGACCGTGCTGGTCGCCGAGGCCTACTGGGACATGGAGTGGGAGCTTCAGCAGCAGGGCTTTGGCTTCTGCTACGACAAGCGGCTCTACGACCGGGTCGTCGAAGGGAACGTGGCCGGCATCCGCGATCACCTGCGCGCCGACCTGGCCTACCAGTCGAGGCTCGTTCGCTTCCTGGAGAACCACGACGAGCCACGCATCGCCACGCTGCTTCCCGTTGACGCCGAGCGGGCCGCGGCGGTGGCCATCGCCACGCTCCCGGGTGCCACTCTGTGGCACGAGGGGCAGTTCGAGGGCCGCCGCGTGCGGCCCCCGGTTTTCCTCTCCCGGCGCCCGGACGAGGCACTCGATCCCGGACTCGCCGACTGGTACCGGCGCTTGCTGGCGGTCGTCGCCGGCGGCCCCGTGCGGACAGGTCGCGTGCGGACAGGCCCCGTGCGGACAGGCCCCGTGCGGACAGGCCCCGTGCGGACAGGGGAGTGGCGGCTGCTCAAGGCGAGCGGCTGGCCCGACAACCAGTCCTGCCGCCACCTTGTCGCCTGGTCCTGGGACGGGAACGATAACCGGCACGTCGTGGTCGTCAACCTCTCCGAACAGCCCGCGCAAGGGCAGATTCCGCTCCCATGGGCGGACGTGCCCGGCCGCACCTGGCGCCTCACCGACTACCTCCGGGACAGCGTGTTCGACCGGAATGGTGACGAGCTGGCCAATCCCGGTCTGTTCGTGGACCTGGCTCCCTGGCAGTACCACCTGCTCGCCATGACTTAGGGCTCAGCCCGGCGCGAACTCCATGACGACCTTGATGTCGTCCGGTGCCCGCTGCAGCGCCTGCTGGGCTTCGGCCGGGCTGACCCGCCGGGTGATCAGCCGCTCGAGCCATGAAGGGTCCGCCGCGGCGAGCGCCTTCGCCGCATAGTAGTAATGCCGCCGGTTGGCGTTCACCGAGCCGAACGCGGCGATGTTCTTCAGCACCACGTCCGTCGCCAGCGCAGTCGCCGAGACGCGGTCGGGCGTCACCGGCGCGCCGACGCCGGTCAGGCAGATGATGCCGCCCGGCGAGATCGTCTCCAGCGCCTGCCGGATCAGGCTGGCCACGCCGGTGCATTCCACCACGATGTCCGGCTGCAGGCCCAGGTCGGCGATCGGCCCCGTGTGGTACGTCGCGCCCAGCTGCTTGACCAGGGCCGGTTTCGGGCCCGACGTCACCCGGTCCACGACGTGGACGTCGGCTCCGTGCTGCACCCCGATCAGGGCAGCCAGCAGCCCGATGGGCCCGGCCCCCATAACCAGGACCGCGGACGGATCCCAGAAGGTCCGCCGGCCGATGGCGGCGATATGCTCCCACGCCTTGGCCACCACGGTGGTGGGCTCCAGCAGCACCCCGAGCGTGCCCAGGCTCTTATCCACCCGCACCGCGTAGTCCGGCTCGATCCGCCAGCGCTCCGCCATGAACCCGTCGACCTGCTTGATGCCGCGTTCGGTGTAGCGGCCGTTGGAACACATGTCCCACTCGCCGACAGCGCAGTTCGGGCAGGGTACCGGATCGGGCCGGCGGACGATACCCACCACGTGCTCACCGACCGCAAAGCCGCTCGGGCCAGGGTCGACCACCCGGCCGAGTGACTCGTGGCCCAGGATCAGCCGGTCCCGCCCCGGCGGCGCCCACCCGTAGCTGCCGCCGGCGATCTCGGCGTCGGTGCCGCAGATCCCGGCCGCGATCGCCTCGACCACCACCGACCCGAGCGCGGGGTCTGGTTCGGGAACCTCCTCCAGCCGCGCCGGCCCTGCGGTCCCGGGCACCACTGTCACGGCCTTCATGCGTCCTCCCGGAACATGCGTCCGCCCGGAACACAGGCAGCACGGCGGACGGGCTCGCTGGGCCCTTCCCACCGCCGACTCTCCGGCCTCCGCCCGCCGTCGGCATCACCCGCCGGGGATGATGCTCGCCGCCTGCGCGGCGCGAACGATTATCAGGGACACCCGGGCGCCGGACGGAGATCAGTAATGCCTGCCCCTGACGACAGCATGAACCGCCGTCTCGATGTGGTGGTGATCGGTGCCGGGCCGGCCGGGGAAGCGGCGGCGCTGCTCGCCGCGAATCTGGGCTACTCGGTAGCGCTGGTGGAGCGGGACACGGTGGGCGGCACCGTGGTCACCAACGGTGGCGCGCCGACCAAGACCTTCCGCGAGGCGGCCTTGTACCTCAGCTCGTTCGAGAAGGAGAAGGTCTACGGTGTCGCGCTGTCCGTGCCGCCGGAGGCGATGTACCCGGCTGTCCTGGCCCGGGCCCGCGAGGTCAGTGAGCGGCTCCGGCAGCTGGCGCTGGAGCGGATCCAGGCCAGCGGAGCGCAACTCGTGCACGGTGCGGCCTGGCTGAATGACGACCATACGGTGGTGGCTCAGGACGCCGACGACCGCGAGACACGGCTCAGCGCCGAGCGCGTCATCATCGCCACCGGATCGAGCCCGCTGCGCCCCGCCAGCGTGCCGTTCGATGATCCGTGCGTCTTCGACTCCGAGACGATCACCGATATCGCCCGCAAACCGCGCGAACTGCTGATCGTCGGGGGCGGCGCGATCGGGGTCGAATACGCCACCATCTTCTCCGCCCTCGGCGTGCCCGTCACCATCCTGGACAGCGCTCCCCGGCTGGCGGCCATGATGGACAGCGAGATCTCCCATCGGCTGGAGCAGGTGCTCCTGGCCCGGGGAAACCGGGTGATCCTCGGCACCGGCATGGCGTCGGTGCGCCGGGACGGCGACGACCTGGTCGCGGACCTGACCGACGGCAGCCAACTGCGTCCGGACGCGCTGCTGTTCGCGGTCGGCCGCAGCGTCAGCACCGCAGGGCTGGGCCTGGAGAGGGTCGGTGTCGAGGTCGACGCCCGTGGCCGGATCATTGTCGACGCTGAGCGGCGGACGACCTGCCCGTGGGTCTTCGCGGCCGGCGACGTGATCGGCCCCACCCTGGCCTCCATCGCCACCGACCAGGGACGCCAGGCCCTGTGCGGAGCGCTCGGCCTGGACTTCTCCGTGCACGTCGATCAGATCCCGGCCGCCGCGGTGTACGGCCTCCCCGAAGTGGCCCGCGCGGGCCGGAGCGAGGAGGACTGCGAGGCCGAGGGAATCCCTTACGAGACCGGGCGCTGCGAGCTCGGCACCACGCCGCGTGGTGTGATCGCCGGCCAGGAAGGCCTGCTCAAGCTGGTCATCCACGCTCGGACCGGCGCCCTCCTGGGCGTACACGTGATCGGCGACATCGCCTCGGAGATCGTCGGCATCGGCCAGGCCATGCTGCACAGCGAGGCAACGGTCGAGGACGCCGCCCGGATGGTTTACAACACCCCCACCTACTCCTCCGGTTACCAGCTGGCCGCCGCCGACTCGCTGAACCGGCTGGACCCAGCCGTGCTGCAGGCCATGCTCCTGCCATCCCGGGCCCATATCACCCGCAGCAGGTGATTTCGCTGCGGGCCGGCGGCGCGACAGTCGTCTAATGAGCATGGAGTCCGGGCTCGGCCCTCAACTGGAGAACTTCCGCGAGGCGCGCCGGGAGCTCGAAGTATCAGTCCTTCCCCTCGCTACCTCGGTCGACGGGCGCCGGTTCTCTTTCCAGGCCTCGCTGTATGGTCTGCAGCTGCAGGTCGGCGGCTACGTGATGCTGGAGGGTGACGGCCCGCCGCGGCTTGGCCAGGTCATCACCCTCGAGCTCGATCGGCTGGATACGGAGCTGATGCTGCCCAGGCTCGCGGGAGGCGCCGAGCAGACCCGGACACAGGCCCAGCTCCGGTACGCGCGCGGTGAAGGCACGATTCTCGAAGGCGACCCGGCGCCCTTTCACGATGTGCTGGTTCGCGTCGCCACCGGGCCGGAGGTGCAGGCATGGCTGCAGCGCAGCGCGCGGCCCGACGCCCAGCTGCGGCTGGGCCGGCTGGCGCAGGCCGCTGATGTGCCCTGCCGGGTGGATGCCGGCGGCTTCAACCGGCACACGTTCCTTTGCGGCCAATCCGGGTCGGGCAAGACGTACTCGCTCGGAGTGATCCTGGAGCAGTTGCTGACCGAGACGGACCTGCGCCTGGTGGTGCTTGATCCGAACTCCGATTTCGTGCGCCTCGGCGAGGTGCGCCGCGGCGCCGATCCGGTACTGGCTGAGCGCTTCAGGGAAGCGGCGAGCGGAGTCACCGTCTATTCCGCCGACGCCCCGGGGGAGCGAAGGCTGCGGCTCCACGCGGCCGACATCGATCCAGCGACGCAGGCCGCCGCGATCCGCCTGGACCCGATAGCAGACCGCGAGGAGTACGCCGCGCTGGCCGGGTTCCTCGCCAGCGAGGGCCAGCTCAGGCTGGAGACACTGGCCGGAAGCGACCGCCCCGAGGCGCGCAGCCTGAGCCTGCGGCTCCGCAATCTCGGCGTCGACCGCTACACCGTGTGGGCCGGGGCTGAGGCGGGTTCGGTTCTCGATGCGGTCCATGATCAGGATGTCCGCTGCGTCGTCATCGACCTGGGCTCGCTGCCCACCCGTGAGGAGCAGTCGCTGGTGGCCGCGGCGGTGCTGGGCGACTTGTGGCGACGGCGGCAAGAGCGCAGGCCGGTCCTCATCGTGATCGACGAGGCGCACAACGTCTGCCCCGCCGAGCCACCAGACCAGCTTGTCGCGGTGGCCACTGAGCACGCCATCCGGATCGCCGCGGAGGGCCGCAAGTTCGGGCTCTACCTCCTGGTATCGACGCAGCGCCCGCAAAAGATCGCCGGAAACGTCCTCTCCCAGGCCGACAACCTCGTACTCATGCGGCTCAACTCGCTCGCGGACGCGGCTTTCACCGAGGCGGCGTTCTCCTTCGTCCCGCCGAGCCTGATCGAGCGCGCGGTGACCTTTCGCCAGGGTGAGGCCCTGATCGCGGGACGGATCTCGCCTCAGCCCGCACTGCTCCGCTTCGGCGCGCGGGTCACGGAGGAGGGCGGTGCCGATGTGCCCGCGACGTGGGCTGCCCCCCGTTAGCTACGGCTTCGACACCGCCGACGCTACCTACCCGGCCAACGACACCGTCGCCGCGTGGGCAGCCCTCGGTTCCTGCTGACACCCGCCGGCGGGCCAGGCCCGGGTGGCCTGGCCCGCCGGCCAGACATCCAGCGCGGAGTCGATCACCATTACGTCCTGAGCCCAGTGGCTCAGGCAGCGGACCGGTGTGGTTGCGCGGACCGGTGTGGTTGCGCGGACCGGTGTGCTTGCGCGGACCGGTGTGCTTGGGCTGCGACGGGAACCGGGGCCGTACGGTCGGCCGCGCGCGGGGCACGGCCCGCCGTCTCGGGGCGGCTATCTGGGTGCTTGATCACCAGCCATAGCGGGATCATCGTCGTGGCCAGGAAGAATACAGCCGCGAGCGGAATATTGAGCCAGAGCCAGCTCATGGTCAGCCTCCGTGGGACGGTCTCTTGGGATGACTCCAAGGCTGCCTGACGACCTTCTGACATCCTTGTCAACACCCTCTGCGGAGGCCATGAATCCGTAGCCGGCGGCGCTGTAGCGCCGTGTTTTCGAACTGCGGTCAGCCGGCGGGCGGGATCGAGCTGGCGCAGGTCGGCTGATTCAGGGCGCGTGGACCACGGCGACCGGGCAGGGAGCGTGTGACAGCAGTGCCGTAGCTATCGAACCGAGGGCCATCCGGGGGAGGCCGCCCCGGCCGCGGTCGCCCACCACGAGCAACTGGGCGTCCTGGGCGGCCATCAGCAGAGCGTCCCGCGCGGAGGCGCCGGTGACCTGCCGGTGCAGCTCGACGTCCGGGTGGTGCTTCTCCCAGGTGATGACCAATCGCTCGAAATCCTCCGCGATGAGGGGTGCTGCGGCCAGATCCCCGGGAGCGTCGGCCAGCGCGCACACGGCCGTCAGCGGAACCCGGTGCAGCGCAGCCTCGGTGCCGGCGAAGTTCAGCGCGGCTTCTGCCGCCGCAGAGCCATCGACACCCACGACGACATGCCCGGGAAGATAGCCGCCGGCCGGGCGCCAGTGCCCGCGCACGACGACCACGGGGCCGGATGCGCGCGCCGCCACCTGCAGGCTGACCGATCCCAGCAGGAGCCCGGACAGGCCTTCTAGGCTCCGGGAACCGACGACCAGCATGTCGGCGTCGGCGCTCTGCTCGCATAGGGCGCGAGCTACCGGTCCTTCGACCAGCACGTGCCGCACCCGGGCCGGGTCGGGGTGCGGCACTGCGGCCGAGAGAATCCACTGGGCGCTTTCCCGCGCTGGATCTTCCCCAGGGCCGAGCGGTGGTCCCGCGTCCCCGGGTGTCCAGGCGTGGCACACCGTCAGCATGACTCCGCGTTCCCTGGCCTCATGCGCGGCCCAGTGCACGGCTTCCTGGCTACTCAAAGATCCGTCGTATCCGACGAGAATCCCGTGATCGGTGGTGGCCACGGCGACCTCCCTGGGGCCTGGGTATGGCCCGAGGTTGGTCGGTCGTGGCCCGGCCGGCCAGAGACGGCGGTCCCGTGCCGGCCGGACTTTCGGCCCGGGGTGACCACGCTCCTGGTCGGCGGTTCCCGGCTGCCTCCGATATGAGGTCTTTCGGCCCTTTCCGCGGGAGCGGAAAGGCCCTGCCGCGCACAGCACGCGCGGGCGGACGCTGGGACCATGAGTACTCGACCGGACATCGCCGACCTTGGCCTCAGTATGGGCAAGAAGGGGCGGCTGCGCCGCATCCTGCACCAGAGCGGGCTCCGCAATGGGACGGCGCTGCTGCTTCCTTACGGTGTGGATCACAGCCGTGCACCGCAGCGCTCCGCTACCGGCCAGGCCGGCGATCCGACGGACGCGATCCGGCTGGCCTTCGAGGGCGACTTCAACGGTATCGTCCTGCCCGTCGAGCTGGCGGAGAAGTTTTACGGGGACTATGCCGGCGAACTGCCGCTGATCGTCATGCTGAACGGTTATTCGGACGGGCCGGGATCTGCGGCCGCCGTCGGGGCCGTGGCCGATGCCGTCCGGCTGGGGGCCGATGCCGTTGGCTACCTGCTGTATGCGGATGGGCCGGCCCGGGATACCGGATTCCCGCAGTACCAGCGGGTCCAGGAGGACGCTGAGCACTACGGCATGCCCCTGTTCGTGTGGGTGTATCCGCGCGGTACGGTGGGTGAGGCGATGGGCGGCAGTGCTTCCCCGCACGACATTACTGACGCGGCCAGCACAGCCAGGACCCTCGGCGCCGACGTGGCCGTGATGAACTTCCCGCATCCAGAACGGCCGCCGGGCGCCTCGCACGACGAATATGCGGGGATTTCCGCTGCGGATGCGATCGACACGGTAGTCCGCTCGGCAGGCCGGACCCTCCTTCTGGTCTCCAGCGGCGCTGGCGGCAGTGACGAGGCAATGCTCGAGGAGGCACGCCAGGCCATGGCTGCGGGGGCCGCCGGGCTGATATTCGACCGGGACATCACCCAGCGCGGGCACTCCGAATTGCTGCCTCTGATCACGCAGCTCAAGCACATTCTCGCGGCGTACTGCAACTGAGGCTGCGTCCCCCCAAGGACGGTCAGACAAGGAGTCCAAGCGATGGCGAGACCGGTTGTCGCAGGCAGCGACGGTTCGCAAGAGTCCCTGCAGGCGGTGGAATGGGCGGCTGCGGAGGCGGTCCGGCATTCGGTGCCGCTCCGGATCGTAACGGCGGCGGCCCCGTCGTGCCCGGCGGACGAAGAGGACCCGGCGGCGATGCTGGACGAGCTGATGCATACCGTCTACGCGCAGTCGCTCCGCACCGCCGCCAGTGAACTCGCCCGGACGGTTCCCGGTCTCATCGTGGAAACCGAGCTCCTGGACGGCCCCCCGGGGCAGATGCTGGCCCATGACAGTTCCACCGCGCAGCTGCTTGTAATCGGCGCATACGGCGTGGGCGGCTACCGGCAGCCGGGTCTCGGCCGGGAGGCCAGGTACCTGGCGACGCATGCCCACTGCCCCGTTGTCGTGGCCCGGGATCAGGGCGGCACCGTTCATGACGAGATCGTTGTCGGTGTCCGGGACATAGACGACGGTGCCGGCGCGATCCCGTTCGCCTTCGAAGAGGCTGCCTTGCGCGGCGCCCGGCTACGGGTGGTCCATGCCTGGTTCCCGCTCGACAGGTGGTTCGGTGCAGAGGCGGAGAACTCGGCCGAGGCCGCCTCGCGGCTGGCCCAGGGAGTGGACGAGTGGCACGGAAAATACCCGGATGTCGAGGTCAGCTATACGGGCGTGGAGGGGCCGCCGAGCCGCGTCCTGGCCGACTTCTCCGCCCACGCCGACCTTACGGTGATTGGCCGGCACGACAGAGCTGACGGCGAGCCCGGGGCCGGTAAATTCGTCCTGCACAAGGTGCTCAACCACGCCGCGGGCACAGTCGCGGTCATACCGTCCAGCTGAACGAGGAGGCCTGCCCGGCATCGTTGCGATCCGCGACAGCAAAAACCCGGACGGCCCGAAACTGATCTTCGCGCCAGAGGAGTGGCAACGGTTCGCAGCCAGCATCAGAGCCGGGCGTTACGGCAACGCCTGAGCAGCCGCAGCCCAAACGTTGCCTGCATGGAGTCACGCTTACCAGCCGCATTAACGTGCTCGCTGATGCCGTGAAGCACGGCACTCACGCACTGTGGTCCGCCGTGCCAGTGCCGTTAGGAGGTTATGACCCCTCTGGATACATGCACATGGCCCATGTTTGAAACAATTCCGTCTGAGTCGTTTACCGGCGTTGAGCTCTTCGGCGGTGCTCGGGGCTCCGCATGGGTGCCCCCTTCTTTCCCCTGGCCCGGCAGACGTATCCGGCCGGCGCCTGATTGGGCGCCGGCCGGCTGATTGTGGTGGGCAGGGGGTGGGGTGCCTGTTATGCGACACCGGCGGGGACCGGGGGAGTCAGTTCCGCTATTGGCACATCAATTGCCGGTGTCATCTTTCCATCAACGAACTTAGGCCACGGTCCCGCGCCGTGGCTGCGAACGTCCGTGCACCCGGGGAAGTCTGGCCCTGAACCAGGCCCCTTGATCTGTCTCAGCTGCGATGCCCCGTCCACCGCGGGCCGATACTGCGCCATTCAGCATCCCAGGACCGGAACCGCCCACGGTCGAGGAAATGGCGGGCGACGGCCTGGACGCCCAGCAGCAACCCGGTCAGGATCATGCTGGTGAGCATCACGGTGACGGCCACCTCGGCGACGACATCCGCGTGCCTGGTCGGAGGGCCGGCGACCGCGCCGGCTGCGCTCACCCAGACGGGAACGACACCGCCGGCGAAAGAGCCGATCGGGGCGATGACGTGGCCGGAGCGGGCCGTGCCGTCCGGTGCCGTCCATCGCGCCGTCACCCAGGTGTCCGGGACAGCTGCATAGGGGTCGACCGAGGAGGCCGGTGCGTTCTGGGTGAGCACGGCGTCGACCAGGTGATCGGCGGCTTGCTGAGCCTGGGCCTGGCGGCTGAACAGATGGTCGGCGGTTTGGCCTGCGATGATGGCGGTGACCGGGACGGCGGTCAGGATCAGGATCAGCACGGCAAGCCGCAGCCACGCGTCGACCTTGTCGGCGGGACGCCGCAGCGGGTTGTCGTCCAGTCCGAGCCTGCGGGCGTACCGCGCCCGGCGCGTGCCTGCTGTGGGGTTCCTGGCGTTGCTCATCGCGGTCACCTCCCGGCCTCAGCTGAAACGGAAGCCGAACTCGCGGCCCACGTCGCGCAGCGCCGCGGCGAGCGATCGAGACCGGCTCGGCCGGGTCGAGGACCTGGCGTGGTTCGTAGCCGGGCAGGAACGTGTCAACCTGTTCCTTGCGGCGTGATCGGGTGCGCGCAGATCACCGCGGGACGGCTCAGCGCCACCGCCTC
>Ga0209839_10000702_pt1 | contig 16986 bp, 19 predicted proteins | sample OrgsoiDNA2013050_FD_185800 | JGI IMG/M metagenome (GOLD analysis project Ga0209839, IMG submission 185800) | Permafrost soil microbial communities from the Arctic, to analyse light accelerated degradation of dissolved organic matter (DOM) -... | ecosystem: Environmental > Terrestrial > Soil >... | reverse complement strand
GCTCAAGGACATGCAGTCCGTCAAGCCGATGGATCGAGTGGTGTGCGGCGATGTCGGTTTCGGCAAGACCGAGGTCGCGATGCGAGCGGCCTTGGTCGCCGTGCAGGCCGGGCGCCAGGTCGCGGTGCTGGTGCCGACCACGCTGCTGGCGCAGCAGCATCTGCAAAGCTTCCGCGACCGCTTCGCAGACTGGCCGGTGCGCATCGAGGCCCTGTCGCGCTTTCGCTCGAACAGCGAGACCGCGGCCGTGCTCCAGGGGCTCGAACGCGGCACCGTCGACATCGTGATCGCGACCCACCGGCTGCTGCATGCCGATGCGCGTTTCAGCAACCTGGGTCTGATCGTCGTCGACGAGGAGCATCGCTTCGGCGTGCGCGACAAGGAGCGGCTCAAGGCACTACGAGCCGAAGTCCACGTACTGACGCTGACGGCGACGCCGATACCGCGCACGCTGAACATGGCGTTGGGCGGACTGCGCGATCTGTCGCTGATCACCACGCCGCCGGCCGCGCGCCTGGCGATCAAGACCTTCATCATCGAATGGCACGCGCCGACGCTGCGCGAGGCGGTGCTGCGTGAGCTGCGGCGCGGCGGCCAGGTGTACTTCGTGCACAACGAGATCCAGAGCATCGAGAAAGCCGCCGGCGACATCGCCAAGCTGGTGCCGGAAGCGGACGTGCGCGTCGGCCACGGACAGATGCGTGAGCGCGAGCTCGAGCAGCTCATGGTCGACTTCTATCATCGGCGATTCAATCTTCTAGCCTGCACAACCATCATCGAGAGCGGCATCGACGTGCCGAGCGCCAACACCATATTGATCGACCGCGCCGACCGTTTGGGGTTGGCGCAATTGCACCAGCTGCGCGGTCGGGTCGGTCGCTCGCATCATCGCGCCTATGCCTATTTGATCGTGCCGTCGCGCAAGCATCTGGCCGGCAATGCGGCCAAGCGCCTGGAGGCGATCGAATCGCTCGAGGAACTGGGCGCCGGCTTCGTGCTCGCGACCCACGATCTGGAGATCCGCGGCGCCGGGGAGTTCCTGGGCGAGCAGCAGACCGGCGAGCTCAGCGAGGTCGGCCTGACCATGTACCTGGACATGCTCGAGCACGCCGTGCAGGCGATGCGCGCGGGGCGCGAGCCGATGCTTGAGCGTCCGCTGGCAGCGGTCAGCGAGATCGAGCTGCACGTGGCCGCGCTGCTGCCCGAGGATTACGTCAGCGATGTGCATCTGCGCCTGGCGCTGTATCAGCGCATCGCGGCCGCCGATGCCGTGACCCTGCAGGACATGACCGCAGAACTCATCGATCGCTTCGGCGCCTTGCCCGAGCCGGCCAATCATCTGCTGCAGTTGGCGCGGCTGCGCCTGCGCGCGCGTGAGCTCGGAATTCGGCGGCTCGAGCTCGGGCCGGCCGGAGGCAGCATTCAATTCGAACAACACAACCGGGTCGATGCGGCGCGCATCGTTGGATTGATCCAGCGCCAGGCGCAGGAATATCGACTGGAAGGCCCGCTGAAGCTGCGCATTACGCGCGCGCTGCCGCAGTCCGAGCAGCGCTTCGTGCGCGCCGATGCGCTGCTGACCCACCTGGCCGGGGCTTGAGCACTGGGCCCTGCTACCATAGCCGCATGAACGCGATCTGCCGAGTGGCGTGTCTGCTTGGGCTCACGGCCCTCATGAGCCCGTTGCCGGCGCCAGCGCAGCAATCCGGCGCAACGCTGTACGCGGTGGAGATCATCGTGTTTCGCGACTCCAGCGTCGGGGCCGACGAGGACTGGACCGCGGCGCCGCAGGGCCGGGGCTTTGGCAATGAAAGCACACGCGGCGGCACGCCGCAGGTGCTGCGCGTGCTGCCGCCAAGCGACTACAAGCTCGCTACCATCGAAGCGACGCTGCGCAGCAGCGGCGCCTGGCGCCCGATCGCGCACGCCGCCTGGGTGCAAACCGCGGCGAACTGGGGCACGCACGTCGGCATTGCGCTGGCGGACCTCGGTATCAATAGCCCGGGCCTTTCCGGCACGATCTACCTCGAGCGCGCGACCTACCTGCATTTGGGCGTCAATCTGAACCTGAGCGGAGGCGCCGCCACCTACGCCATCAACGAGATGCGCAGCGTCAAATACAACGAGAGACAGTACTTCGATCATCCCGCCTTCGGTGTCATCGCCGTGGTCTCGCCGGCATCCCCGGCCGCCGGAGCCGCGACGCGCTAGCTGGATTTAACATGCCGCGGATTGCAGGCAATTTTGAGCTGCTGGACGCCGATGCGGAGCCCTGGGTGCCAACAGTGCGCACGCTATTTCGCGAATACGCGAGCTGGCTGAACGTGGATCTGTGCTTCCAGGGCTTCGAAGCCGAACTCGCCGACCTGCCCGGTGCGTACGCGCCGGCGCGCGGCGGCGCCGTGCTGCTGGCCAGGCACGCCGATGAGCCCGCCGGTTGCGTCGCCCTGCGTGCGCTGGATGTGGGCATTTGCGAGATGAAGCGCCTATGGGTGCGCGAGCCGTTTCGCGGCAGCGGCTTAGGATCGCTGCTCGCACGGGCGGTGCTACAGCGCGCGCTCGAGATCGGCTATGACGCCATGCGGCTCGATACGCTCGCGCGCATGGATCGCGCCCGGCAGCTGTACGCGGGGCTCGGCTTCTGCGAAGTGCCGCGCTACTACGACAGTCCGCTGGCCGATGCGATTTATCTTGAAAAGGTGCTGCGGCCCTGAGCTTAGGTCAGCGCGTGGCGGGCGACAGATCCAGCGTAGCGCCGAGATAGCGGGTCCAGGTTTGCGAGCGCCCCAGCAGCGATACACCGATGAAGCCGCGCACTTTGAGGCGGTCGTGATCGAGCAGCTCGACGTGGCATTTGTATGTGCGGCCGCTGTCCGGATCGTAGATCGTTCCGCCCGACCAATTGCCCTCGCCATCCTCGTGCAGGCCCTGCAGTATCGTTTGACCGAGCAGTACTTGCTGCCTGCGGCCCGGGTCGGGATTGTGTCGATCGACCCGATGGGGATCGTTGCCGCCGATGATGCGGCCCTGGTAGCGGTTGTCGGCGGTGCGCGTGATCTCAATGATGCCGTCGCGCGGCTCGGTCAGCCAGCGACCGAGGATCACAGGGGCTCGCGCGTCCTGCGCAGCGCTGGGAAGCAGGCCAACACCACACAGGGCCAGCGCGGCCACGCAGGTGCGCACTGCCATTGATCGTACCGTCATAACGAACCCCACTCAGCCCACGTCTTCCGGTCGGACCACGGCGATTGGCGCATCATGGTCTTCCTTGGCGCGCCCCAGCGCCTTCATGGCCGCCTGCACGAGCATATCGGCATTCTGCTCTCCCGTGGGATTGAGACTGGCGGCGCCGACGCTGACCGACACGAATTTCTGTCGCCGCGCGGCGCGCGGATGATGAATATGCTGACCGAGCACCTTCTGTGCGACCGAGGCCGCAAACGAGGGCACCCCCTCCAGGTCCGGATTGCGCACCAGCGCGACGATGCGCCCGCCTTCCCAGCGTGCGACCACATCGGCCCCGCGCCTGAACGCCGTCCCGATCACGCCGGCGACGCGGCGGATGCAGGCATCTCCGGCCGCTCGACCGAAGGTGTCGTTGTAGCTGGTGAGATCATCGATATCGAACACGATCAGCGTGACCAAGCGCGCCTCGCGCGCGCCGATCTGCCAATCGTGTTGCAGTAGCTCCTCGAAATAAGCCCGCGAGCACAGTCCGGACAACCGGTCCTCTCGCAGCCAGGTCGGCAGGCCCGTGGCGCGGCGCAGGCCCAATCGCTCGCGCTCACTGACATCGCGATGAAAGCCGACGAAATGCGTCACGGCGCCTGCGGCCCCGCGCAGTGGCTGCACCAGTATCTCGTTCCAGAATTGGCTGCCGTCCTTGCGATAGTTGCGCAGCAGCACCCGGCAGGTTTCTCCCTGAGCGATGGCGGCACGCAACTGATTGCGTCCCTCCTGGTCGCGGTCCCAGGCCTGCAAGCGGCGCAGATCATGGCCGATGAGCTCATCGGCGCTATAGCCGGTCATGCGCTCGAAGGCCACATTGACGTACACCACCGGCTGATGCTCGGGTGCTGATTCGCACACGACGATGCCTTCGGGGGATGCGTCCAGCACCCCGCGCAGAAATTCGGCCGACCACTGCCCCATGGCTGTCAAATGCCTCCCGTCTCGGCGTCTCCGGGTTCGAATTTGAGTTCCGGTTTCGCCGCGCTGCGTGTCAACCATTCTCGCGCGCTTCGCCAGGCTGCGGAAGCCTCCAGCCTCTCAAGACCAGGCTGCCTGCGGCCGCGCATGCGGATCAGGCGCAGCTGCGAGGCCGGCTCGATGCGCGGCTCGAGGTGATCGAGCAGCCGCTCCACCCCGGCGCGATCATTGCAGACTGGCAATACATCACACCCGGCCGCCAGTGCGCGACCGGCACGCGCCGGCAAATCCCCGACGGCTGCCGCTCCCGCCATGGTCAGATCGTCCGCGAACACCAGGCCGCCGAACTGCAGCCCGTGACGCAGCTCCTGGGTAATCCAGCGCTGCGAGAAGCTCGCCGGTACGGGATCGACCGCCGGGAACAGCACGTGCGCCACCATGACCGCCGGCAACCCGTTGGCAATCAGGCGCCGGTAGGGCAGCAGGTCTTCATCCAGATCGATCAGCTCGCGCCGATCGACGGGCAGAGCCAGATGCGAGTCGGCGACCACGGCACCGTGCCCGGGGAAATGCTTGGCCGTGGCCGCCATGCCGGCATCGCGCATGCCATGGATGTAGGCGACTGCCAGCGTCGCCACGACGTTGGCGCGGGCGTGGAAGGCGCGATCGCCGATGATCTCCGACAGGCCGTAATCCAGATCGACGCACGGCGCAAAGGAAAAATCCAGGCCACAGGCGAGCAGTTCCGCCGCCATGAGCCAGCCGAGCGCACGCGCCATCGCCAGCCCCTGCTGTGGGTCGCTGTCGTAAGTCTGGCCAATGCGGCGCAGCGGCGGCAGCGCCGAGAATCCCGCACGGAACCGCTGCACCCGGCCCCCCTCCTGATCGACCGCAATGAGCAGCGCGGGGCTGCGCACCGATTGAATCTGGTCGACCAGGCTGCGCAGCTGGGCCGGATCGAGGTAGTTGCGGCTGAACAGGATGACGCTGCCAATGAGCGGATGCGCGAGCACTTCGCGATCGGTGGCGGTCAGCTCCGTGCCGGCGATATCGACCATCAACGGACCGAGCGTCATGGCGCGGCCCGCAGGTTCTCGGGCCAATGGCGATAGGGCTGCTGCGAGAGTCGGAAATTGTAATACCGCTGGTCGTCCGTAACCTCGGCGCCGAGCCAGTCGGGTTGTGCAAAACTCTGCTGTTCCGACTCCAGCTCCAGCTCGGCGATCACGAGGCCCGTATTCTCGCCCAGGAACTCATCGACCTCCCAGTGATTGCCGGCGTGCGCAACGATATGGCGCCACTTCTCGATCAGTGGACCCTCGCAGAGCCGGCAGAGCATCTCATTTGCGTCCGCCGCTGGAATCGCAGCCTCGTATTCAGCACGCGAGCGGCCGGGGGTCATGGCTTTGACGGACAGCCAACCCTCCTCGCCGGCGAGTCGTACCCGTATCGAGGCGCGCGCCGTGTTGGCGAGATAGCCCTGACGCAGCAAGGTGCTCGTGCGCACGGCGGTGCGCCAGGCATCGTTGATGACCCGGAACTTGCGCTCAATCTCCACCGCCATATCTGCCTCCGCACGAATGGTGGGCGTCTGCTCAGCGCCGCGACCCCAACAGCGCCAGCGACTCCACATGCGCCGTGTGCGCAAACATATCGACCACACCGGCCGCGAGCAATTCAAACCCGTGCTCGTGCACGAGCAGTCCCAGATCGCGCGCCAGAGTGCCCGGATGGCACGACACGTACAACACGCGCTGCGGCGCGAGCTGTGCAATTCGCGGCAACATTTCGCGCGCCCCGACCCGCGGCGGGTCGAGCACGATGTGCGTATAGCCCGGTCGCAGCCAGGGGGCACCGGACAGATCGAGGCCGGACAGATCGGCCTTAAAAAACTGCGCGTTGGCGATACCGTTGCGGCAGGCGTTGGCGCGTGCCCGCTCGATCAGCGACGCCTCGCCCTCGACCCCGATGACGCTATGTGCGCGCCGCGCCAGCGCCAGCGAGAAGTTGCCCAGCCCGCAATAGAGATCGAGCACGCGCGACTCGGCCGTCAATTCCAGCAGCTCCCCGGCCGCCGCGACCAGCGCGCGATTCGCCTCGGCGTTGACCTGGATGAAGTCCGTGGGCCCAAATTCCAGTTCCAGATCGGCCTCGGGCAGCGCATAGGACAGGCGCGGCGCCGGCTCGCTCAGCGCGCGCACGGTGTCCGGGCCGCCGCTCTGCAGAAAAATCCGAATGCCATGCTGCGCCTCGAATTCGCGCAACCGGCTGCCATCCTGCTCGGACGGGCTCTCCAGTACGCGCAGCACCAGCGCCGCAGTGTCGTCTCCGACGGCCACTTCGATTTGCGGCAGACGCTCGCGGATCGAGAGCTGCTGGATCAGTTCCGACAGCGGTGCGATGAGACTGCCGATTGGCGCCGCAAGCACTTCGCAGCGCTCGAGGCTGGCAACGAGGTTGCTGCCGCGCTCGCGAAAACCCACGAGCACTCGTCCCTTGCGCGCGACGTACTTGACGCCGAGTCGCGCCCGCCGCCGGTAGCTCCAAGGCCGGCTCTTGATCGGCGCCAGCCAGCGCGCCGGGGCCAGCCTTGCTAAGCGTTCGAGGCTCTCGGCCAGCTGCTGCTGCTTGAGCTGCAGCTGCAGCGCGTTATCGAGGTGCTGCAGCGCGCAGCCGCCGCAGATCTCAAAGTGCGCACAGCGTGGGGGCACCCGGGCGGCGGCGGGCGACAGGATCTCCTCGAGCCGGGCCTCATCGTATTGCCGGTGGCGGCGCACGCGGCGGAAGCGAATGGTTTCCCCCGGCAGCGCCCCGGCGACGAAGGCGGTCTTGCGGTCGTGGACGATGCCCTGACCCTCTTGGCTCAGGGCCGCGACCACGGCGGTTTCGCTGGCGCCATCGACGATGGCGGCACGCCGGCTCAAGCCGCCGCCTCCCAGGCTTTGAGAAATTCGGCGTGATGCGGCTCGAGGGAAGTGCGCAGCAATGTGCGCAGGCGCTCGAGCTCCGCCTCGAGCGCGGTGCGGTCCAGACGCGCACGCAGAAACTGAAAACGCAGATAGATCAGATAGGTATTGAGCGCATCGGTTTCGCAATAACGCCGCACGGCCAGCAGCTCGCCGGCCAGATACGCGTCCCAGACCTGATCGCCCGAGAAACCTAGCTTACCCGGAAAGCCCAATAACGCCGCCATATCCGCCAGTTTGGCGCGGGCGCGTGGCTGAAATCCGGACAGCACATCCATGAGGTCGAGATGGCGCCAGTGGTAACGACTGAGGTAATTGTTATAGCGAAAGGCGGTGTCTTCATCGCCCACCTCCCAATAGCGCGGCGCCTGCACGCCAGCCTTCAGCGAGCGGTAGTGCAGCACCGGCAGATCAAAGCCGCCGCCATTCCACGACACCAATTCGGGCAGATACTTTTCAATGCCGTCGAAAAAGCGCGCCAGCAGCTCGGGCTCGCTCGAATTCAGATCGCCAAGGCTCCAGACCGTGAGCTGCTCGCGAGCACGCAGCACGCAGGAGATGGCGACCACACGCTGCTGCAGGTGCGGCAGAAATTCCGCGCCGGTGCTGGCGCGCTGCTGCGCGAACATGGCCTTGGCCACAGCGGCATCGTCCAGTCCCTGCAGGTTGTAGAGGCGCCGGCCGAACTCGACGTCCGGTACCGTCTCAATGTCGAATACCAGGGTGTTCATCCGCGCATGGCCCTCAGCCGGCAGCCGTGGCGCGCAGCAGAATGGCCACGGCGACCACCAACCCGGCCTCGTCGCTCAAAGTGATATGTCCCTCGCCTATGCCTAAGCGGCGGCGTACGCGTTCACCGCGCTCGGAATAGATGACTTCAGGCTTTCCCCACGCGTTCTGCAGCACTCCGACATCGCGGATCCACACGCCGTGTGCAAAGCCGGTTCCCATGGCCTTGACGATCGCCTCCTTGGCGGCAAAGCGCATCGCCAGGAAGCGCTCCGGGCGCTGCGTGCGCTCGAATTGCGCTCGCTCCTGCGGCAGCAGCAGGCGATCGACGAAGTGCTCCCCGAAGCGCGCGTAGGTGTTGCGCAGGCGCTGCGCCTGGAGCACGTCGATGCCGACGCCGAATATCATGCCCGCGCGGCGAGCATCAGCGCCTTCATCTCTCGCACCGCACTGGCCAGCCCGTCAAACAGCGCGCGCGCGATGATGGCGTGGCCGATGTTGAGCTCGACGATCTCGGCAATGGCTGCAACCGGGGCGACATTCTGGTAATTCAGCCCGTGCCCGGCGTGCACCTCCAGCCCGCGTCCGAAAGCGAACCGTGCTGCCTGGCGCAACCGCTCGAGCTCTCGCGCCTGGGCAGAGCCGCTGGCCTGCGCATACGCCCCGGTATGCAGCTCGACCACCGATACACGGGCGCGTTCGGCGGCCTCGATTTGAGCCTGCTGCGCATCGATAAACAGCGCAACGCGGATGCCGGCCTGGATCAGCTGCGCACAGCGCTCGCGCAGGGCCTCGCCGCCGCCCAGGACATCCAGTCCGCCTTCGGTCGTGAGCTCGGCGCGCCGCTCCGGCACCAGGCAGCAGTCGGCCGGTCGCAGCGCACAGGCGAATTCCACCAAGGCGGGCGTAACCGCCATCTCGAGATTCATACGCGTCGCAAGCAGGCCGCTCAGCACCTGTACGTCGCGCTCCTGGATGTGCCGCCGGTCCTCGCGCAGATGCAGCGTGATGCTGTCGGCGCCGGCCTGTTCGGCCAGCAACGCCGCCTGCACCGGCTCGGGATAGCGCGTGTGGCGCTGCTGGCGCAGCGTCGCCACGTGATCGATATTCACGCCCAGCGCGATACCCGCAACCATCAGGCTCTGCGCTCCTTGCGCGGATAGCTGAACAGCGAGCGCGCCACGACGCGCGTGCGCAATTCCCGCCCCTCGAGACAATGATCGATCGCTGTGCGCATGAGCGCCCGCGCCTGGCGCAGATCCGCGTCACTGGTCAGCCCCGTTGCCGAGGCGAGCCCCTGCAGCACGTGCCCGGCGATCGCGCCATCGCCATTGTCATCGCCGGGCGCGCTTGCCAGCACGACCCCATGCACACCGGGCCGAAAATGATAGTGCGCGTCGGCGCGAACGGGCCGCCCGGTATCGGCCTCGGCGGCCAGGTTCAGACCATAGCCGATGAAATCGAGCAGCCGTGCCTCGAACTGCCGCAGCGAGCGGTCGGCCGACAAGCCCTGGCATAACTGCGCGAGCGTGAGTCCATACTGGTCAAACAGTTCGGGGTGCGGGTCGTGCCGCGTCGTAAGCTTCAGCAATAGCTCATTGAGGTAGAACGCGCTCATGAGTTGCCCGGGCGGGGGCGGCGGTTGCAATGCATCGGTACTCTCCGCACCCGTCAACTGCGGTGCCTCGCCGCGCCCGCTCCAGGACAACAGCAGCGTTCGAAACGGCTGCAGCGCCGCAAAGCGCGAACGCGGACCGCGAGCCGCTCGCGCAAACACCGTCATGCGGCCATACTCGCGCGCGAACACCTCGACGATAAGGCTGCTGTCGCGGAACGGCCGCTGGTGCAGCACGTAAGCGCGCGTCAGTTGTACACGTTGCGCCGAGCGGCTCATTCCAAACCCAGTTGCTGCAGCGCCCGCGCATCATCAGCCCAGTCTTCGCGCACCTTGACCCAAAGCGTCAGGTGAAAGCGCCCGCCGATCAGGTGATTGAGCTCCAGGCGGGCGGCGCGACCGATGCGCTTGAGCCGTGAGCCGTCGGCACCGATGACGATCGGCTTGTGACCCTCCCGATCGACCCAGATCAGCGCCGAGACCACCTGGCGGCCGTCCTCCTGAGCTTCGATCTGCTCGATCTCGACCGCGATGCCGTAGGGCAATTCCTCGACCAGCTCCAGCGTGAGCTTCTCGCGTATGGTTTCGGCAATACGGAAGCTCAGGCTCCGGTCCGTGAGCTGATCGAGCGGAAACATCGCCTGACCCAGCGGCAGCGCCGCGATGATGACCCGGCGCAGATCGTCCAGATTGCGGCGCTTGAGCGCCGATACCGGCACGATCTCGCGAAACTCATGGCGCTTGGCCAGCTGCGCCAGGTAAGGCAGCAGCCGCTCGCGCGGGTGCACGCGATCGACCTTGTTGACCACCGCAATGACGGTTCGCCCAGCGTCGCGGATGCGCGAGAGCGCCAAGTCATCTTCATCGGTCCATTTGAGCGCCTCTAGCACCAGCAATACCAGATCGGCATCGCCGAGGGCGGCGGCGGCGGTGCGGTTCATGGCACGGTTCAGCGCGCGCCGCTGGCCCAGGTGCAGGCCCGGCGTATCGACGAAGGCGATCTGCGCCTCGGGCAGCTGTAACAGGCCGATGAGGCGGTTGCGCGTGGTCTGCGGCCGCGGGGTCACAATACTGAGCTTCTGGCCGACGAAGACGTTGAGCAGGGTCGACTTGCCGACGTTCGGACGGCCGGCTAGGGCGACAAAGCCGCTGCGAAAATCACTCATGTTCGAGTCGGAACTGCTCGAGTACGCGCGCCGCCGCGGCCTGCTCCGCTCGCCGCCGGCTCGAGCCCTCGCCCTCAGCGCGCGCGTTCAGCGGTTCGACCTCGCACCTTACGCGAAACAGCTGCGCATGCAATTCGCCCTCCACACTCTCGATGCTATAGCGTGGCAGCGGCAGGCCCCGGGCCTGCAGCAGCTCCTGCAATTGTGTCTTCGGATCCTTGAGCTCACCGAGCAACTGCTCGTTGGGCAAACCGCTCTCGAGCCATCGCAGCATTCCGAGTCGCGCCGCGTCGAGCCCGCCGTCGAGGTAGAGCGCTGCGCACAATGCTTCGAGCGCATCGGCCAGAATCGATTCGCGGCGAAAGCCGCCGCTCTTGAGCTCGCCGGGACCCAAAGCCAGCAGCTCGCCGAGCTGCGCCGCGGCGGCCTGCTGCGCCAGGGATTCTCCACTCACCAGGCGCGCGCGCAGGCGGCTCAAAGTGCCCTCGTCAGCCTCCGGGAAGCGCTCAAACAGATATTGCGCGGTGATCAGGCTCAATACCGCATCGCCCAGGAACTCCAAGCGCTCGTTGTTGGCACCGTCGGCACTGCGGTGCGTCACGGCCATTTCGAACCAGGCCAGCTCGGTAGGCTCGTACCCGAGCGTCTCCTTGAGCCAGACGCGCAGCCGTGCGGCGCGGCTCACTGCATGTCGACCTGCTTATGAAATTGCACCAGCAGCGAGACATTGCCAAACATCGGCGCGACATCCTCGTAGTCGGCGATCGCGACAAAATGATCGCCTTCGCGATGGATGTCGATGTCCTTGAGGTCCGGATGCTCGATGCTTTCGATGTCGAAATGTTTCCCCAGCGTCGTGCGCAACCCCTGCGGAGTCGAGGCCGAACTGCTTTTGGCCTCCGAGGCCAGCTCCGAGAGCGATTTGGCAACGCGCATGTAGTTCAGATAGATCGGCGCTAGCCGAATGCCCGCGTAGACGCAGATTCCAATCGGAACCAGCAGAAACAACCAGCCGATGAAGGTAATTCCGCGCTGTGAGTGGCGCATGTTGAACTCTCCCTGTGGCCCATGGCTTCGATCAACTCTACTTCGCTCGATCGGCGGCCGTCCTCATTCGATACGCCGGCCGATCCGGCGCCAATTCGGCCCGCCGGAACGATGCAGGTCCCAATTGAACCAGATTCGCGTCGCTTTGCCGACCAAATGATCCTCGGGTACGAAACCCCAGTAGCGCCCGTCGGAGCTGTTGTCGCGATTATCACCGATCATCAGGTAATTGCCTGGGGGCACTACCACTTCGCCCGCATCGCTGCGGTCGTGCTCACCGGGCACCGTCGGCTCGACGCACTCATAGTTGCGTTCGAGCCGACGATTGCAGGTCGGGCCGGGCGGGGCGCCGAGTTCCTCGGGAGTCAGGCACGAGAGCGTCTGGTGAGTGTGCTGCGCGAGGAATTCGGTCGACAGGCGCATGTTGTGGTAGCAGCCGTCGTCAAAGCGTCCGTCGCTCTGCAAGGGCACCGGCTGGCCGTTGATGATGAGCTGGTCGGATACGATCCGGACATGGTCGCCCGGTAGCCCAACCGCCCGTTTGATGTAGTTCACGGCCGGGTCGGGCGGGTAGTGGAACACGACCACGTCGCCGCGCTGCGGCTCGCCGATGTTGAGAATTTTCGTGCCCAGGGCCGGCAACCGCAGACCAAAGGCGAACTTGTCGACCACGATGAAATCGCCGTCCAGCAGAGTCGGCATCATCGAGTCCGAGGGAATGCGAAACGGCTCGAATATGAAGGAGCGCACCAGCAGCACGATCACCGCCACCGGAAAGAAACTGCGCGCGTAGTCGACCGTCACCGGCATCGGCTGCTGCGCCGGCTCGCGACCGGCGGCCAGCGCGGCGCGCCGGCGCGCCGGCGCGAGCAGCAGATGGTCGAGCAGCCAGATTGCCCCCGCGACGGCCACGACGACCACCAGCACCAGGCTGAAATCGAGCCGCTCGGAGCCGAACAGCCGCAGCACGGCCGCCAGCAGCACCACCGGCAACAGCAGGTAGATCCCGCGCATCAGCGGCGGATCCGGCTGCTCGGCGCCGGCCTGCGCCATGCGCCGGCGTGGCCGCAGGAACCAATCATCGGCGATCGCTAGCAAAGTCACTGGCAGGGCCGCCCAAGCCAGAACCGCCAGCAACTGCGTCATTTGCGTCCCACTTTGAGCACCGCCAGAAAGGCCTCCTGCGGAATCTCGACTTGCCCGACCTGCTTCATGCGCTTCTTGCCCTCCTTTTGTTTCTCGAGCAGCTTGCGCTTGCGCGTGATATCGCCGCCGTAGCACTTGGCGAGCACATTCTTGCGCAGGGCCTTCACCGTCGCGCGGGCGATGATATGGCTGCCGATCGCCGCCTGCACGGCCACCTCGAACATCTGGCGCGGAATCAGCTCATGCATCTTGTCGACCAGATCGCGCCCGCGGCTGTAGGCGCTGTCCTTGTGCACGATGATCGATAGCGCATCGACCGTGTCGCCGTTGATCAGGATATCAAGCTTCACCAGCGGAGCGGGGTGGAAATGGCTGAACACGTAGTCGAAGGAGGCGTAGCCCCGGCTCGCCGATTTGAGCCGGTCGAAGAAATCCAGCACCACTTCGGCCAGCGGCAGTTCGTATTGCAGCGACACCGCGCTGGCCAGGAACTGCATTTTCCTCTGTACACCGCGCTTCTCGCTGCACAGCCCAAGCACCGCGCCGACATAATCCGGGGGCACCAGGATGCTGGCGGTGATAATGGGTTCGCGGATCTCGGCGATTTCGTTGACGAGCGGCAGTTTCGAGGGATTGTCGATGTATTCGACGCTGCCGTTGGTCCGTGCCACCTCATAGACCACGGTCGGCGCGCTGGTGATCAGTTCGAGCGAGTACTCGCGCTCGAGCCGCTCCTGCACGATATCCATATGCAGCAGTCCCAGGAAACCGCAGCGGAAACCGAACCCGAGCGCCGTCGAGACTTCCGGCTCGTAGTGCAGCGCCGAGTCGTTGAGCTTGAGCTTGGCGAGCGCATCGCGAAAGCTTTCGTAGTCCTCGGCATTGACCGGGAACAGCCCCGCGAACACCCGCGGCTGGATCTGTTTGAAGCCCGGCAGCGGCGCATCGCAGGGCCGCGCATCGAGCGTGATGGTGTCACCGACCGGGGCGCCGTCGATCTCACGGATACCCGCAACGACGAACCCCACCTCGCCGGCGCTCAAGGTCTCGAGCACGATCGACTTGGGGGTGAAGCGGCCGAGCTTATCGATGTAGTGGCTGCGGCCCGTGGAGAAGACCCGGATCTTCTCGCCCCGGCGCAGCGTACCGTTGACGACCCGCACCAACGAGACCACGCCGAGGTAGTTGTCGAACCAGGAATCGACGATCAGCGCCTGCACGGGGGCGGCGGGGTCACCGCGCGGGGGTGGAAAGCGGCGGATGATCTCCTCGAGCAGTTCCGGCACGCCCTCGCCGGTCTTGGCGCTTACGCGCACCGCTTCCGAGGCGTCAATGCCGATGATCTCCTCGATTTCGGTCACGACGCGATCGGGATCGGCGGAAGGCAGGTCGATCTTGTTAATGACCGGCAGCACCTCGAGCCCCTGCTCGATCGCGGTGTAGCAGTTGGCGACGCTTTGTGCCTCCACGCCCTGGGACGCATCCACCACCAGCAATGCCCCATCACAGGCCGCAAGGCTGCGCGAGACCTCATACGAGAAATCCACGTGGCCCGGGGTGTCGATCAAATTGAGCTGATAGCGCTCGCCATCACGGGCGAGGTACTGCAGCGTCACGCTTTGCGCCTTGATGGTAATACCGCGCTCGCGCTCCAAATCCATCGAATCGAGAACCTGGGCCTGCATCTCCCGTGCTTCGAGCCCGCCGCAGAGCTGGATCAGGCGATCCGCTAGCGTTGATTTGCCATGGTCAACGTGCGCGATGATGGAGAAGTTGCGTATGCGTTGCATCAGGAGACTTAAATGCCCCAGGGTCGGGGCGCGCGGATTATAGCCTCAAGGCCGCTTGAGCATCCGTAGCAGCTCAGGAGCGTCCAGGCGATGACTGCAGACCGGGGTCGAATCGAGCAGCAGCACCGGAACTTTCAGGCCGTAACGGCGCTGCAATTGCGGATCGCAATCCACATCGATGATCGATAGGGGCGGCAGCGCCGCTCGCGCAGCCAGCGCCCGCAGTTCGGCGAGCATCTCCTCACATAATCCGCATTCCGCACGCGTCAGCAGCGTCAGCGCGGGCGGCGTCTGGGGACCGCTCGCGCTCAATGCTTTCCGGGACCGCCAGCCGGAGGGCCGCCTGGAGCGCCTAAGCCGCCCAGCCCCCCGGCATTGCCGAATGCGGGTCTGTCGGCGCCGAGGCCGCGGCCGCCGGGCGCGGTGGCGGGATTGTCGAGGGCTGGCCCATTGAAGATCGACGGACTCGCACCGCCACTCGCATCCAGCCCGTCGTTGGCGCCGGCACGCGCGCGCGGTCCCAGCGCAGGCGCCATCGTGCTGCTCGAGACGGATTCGGACGGCCCCGGAGCCGGTCCGGCGTTGCGGATGGACTGCGCGATGACACGCACGGTCTCGGGCGGCACTTCACCGACCGCCGTCACACGATAGCCCTGCACTACCGTTGAGTAGGCCGAAGAGGTGCCGAGGGTCGCGGCATCGTCCTTGCCCGGCTCGGCGCCGCTGGCGCGACCGATCTCGATGAATACCGAGACCGAAGCCAGGCCATCGCTGAACACCAGGTGCTCGACCGGGCCGGCGGGCAGCATCTGCCGCGCGCTCGCGGTCATGCGAAATCCTGGCGGCAGCGCATTGGCTTCCCACGACACCGATAAACTGCGCGCATCGACCGGGTCGGCATCGCGCCGCACCCAGCGGTAGCCGTGCGCATCGATACCCGGCTCGAGTTCGGCGTTGGGAATGTGCGAAAGCATATTGAGGCTGGTAAACACGATCTGCTCGAGTACGCCGCCGCGACTGTCGCGCAACTGCGTCTTGAGCGGCATCGCCGTGGCCTCATCGATCCAGACGCGATAGCCATAACGCAGCTGGTCCATCGGCGTAATGGCGATCACGCGCGCATCGCGGCCGGAAACACGCGTACGCGCGAGTTCCTTGACCTGGTACTGTCCGGCCGAGGTCGCGTCGATTCGCGGCAGGCCGCTCAGCAGCAGCGCGGAATCGGGACTCTTTTCGACCAGCACCGTGCGCTGATCGGGCAGATAGCAGATCAGCTGCGTGCCCTTGCGGATGAATTCCCGCCCCGAGCCGTCCATCGACAACAGGCGCTCGGCCACCCCGTCGCTGTCGACGCGGTGAATCACGCGCAGCGTCTCGGATTCCCCGGCATGCTCGTGCACGAACACGCCCTCGTAGTTTCGGTTCGACAGCGCCTGGTCGGTGCGCGCGAGCCAGTCGCGCGGATCATCGCGGGTTGCGGCGGCCGCTGCGAGCGCATCCGCCGCGATCCAGAGCGCGGCACAACCGCCCACGGCTCGCAGCAGCGGCAGCAGGGATGCTCTAGCGACTGGAGTCTGAGGTTGACCTGATCGCATCGCCCCCACCGGCCAGAGTGCCCTGGGCCGCGCCGGCCGCGCCCGTGTAGCTGGATGCGATGCCCATTTGGTCCTCACTGGTCACCAGCTCGGACAACACGTTACGCCGCAACAGCGGCGTCGAATAAGCGCTGTGCGCGACGATGTAGTCGGCCAGCTGGGTGCGCAAAATGGTTGGTGCGTTGAGGGTTCCCGCGGGAGTCACATACCTCAGCGGGCCGTGGCTGGCGATCTGCAGCGCCGCCACGAGCGGGGCATCGCCCGCGCCACTCGCGGCAATGGCTTGGGCAACGGCAGGCGCCGGGCTGGCCGAATATTCCGTCGGCGCTCTGGTTTGCAGCACTGAGGCGCCCAGCATTGGGGCACCGCCGGCTCCCAGCGCCGCATCCCGCAGCATCGAGACCGACAAACCGGCCACGGCTGCCACCAGCGTCGCGGCCAATGCCGCACTCCAGACCAGACTGCGCCCGCGCTGCGTGCGTTGCGGCACCGCGGCCGCCTCAAGCGCCGCGCTGACCCGTACGGCAAAGCCCCTGCGGGCCGTGGCCACCGGTTCTGAGCGCATGGCGGCGCCCATCAAGGCATAGCGCGACCAGCGAGCGCGAAGATTCTCGTCGCGATCGATACGTCGCGACAGCAGCTCGCATTCAGCCGCCGGCAACTCGCCGTCGAACATCGCCGACAGCTGGCTTTCGACTTCATTCTCGTTCACACCAGCTCCTCCGCCCGACCCAATCCGCCGTCAAACACTTCGCGCAGACGCCGATCGATGGCCTCGCGAGC
>Ga0209839_10000701_pt1 | contig 16998 bp, 19 predicted proteins | sample OrgsoiDNA2013050_FD_185800 | JGI IMG/M metagenome (GOLD analysis project Ga0209839, IMG submission 185800) | Permafrost soil microbial communities from the Arctic, to analyse light accelerated degradation of dissolved organic matter (DOM) -... | ecosystem: Environmental > Terrestrial > Soil >... | reverse complement strand
CAGCCCTGCGCGGTGTCACAGCCCAGCGCGGCCAGGCGGCTGGCTTGCTCGCTGGTTTCCACGCCCTCCACGGTCACGTTCAGCCCGAGGGTGTGAGCCAGGCCGGTCAGCGCCGCGATGATCGGCTCGTCGGCCGGGCCGTCGGGCCACACCTCACGGATGAAGGACGCCGACAGCTTCAGCGCGTCGACCGGAAGACGGCGCAGGTAGGCCAGATTGGAGTAGCCCGACCCGAAGTCGTCGGCCACGATCCGCACGCCCATGGCCGACAGCTTCTGCAGTGTCTCCAGCGGGCGGCTGTCCGCCTCGACCAGCGCGCTCTCGGTCAGCTCGAGCTGGAGCAGTTCGGGCGGCAGACCTGTTTCGGCCAGGGTCCGGGCCACGTCGCCGACGAAACCAGGATCCTGGGCCTGCAGCGGGGAGAGGTTGACGCTGATAAACACAGCCGTTTCGGCACTGATCTGCTGCCATTCGGCAGCCTGGCGGGAAGCCGTGTCCATCACCCAGCGGCCCAGCGGGGTGATCACGCCGCTTTCCTCGGCCAGCGTTATGAACGCCTCGGGCGAAAGCTTGCCCAGCGTCGGGTGGTTCCAGCGCAGCAGCGCCTCCAGGCCGCACAGCTCGCCGCCGGGCAGGCTGACGATCGGCTGGTAGACCACGGTGAACTGGCCCGCATCGAGGGCGGACCGCATCGAAGCGGTCAGCGCCAGCCGAGCGTTGTCGTCGGCGTCCCGGACCGGATCGTAGACGGCCCAGTGCCCGGGGCCTTCAGTGCGGGCCAAATCCAGGGCCCGGTCAGCGGCCTTGACCAGGTCCGCGGCCCGGGCCCCGGCTGCGGGCCGGTCGACGATCCCGATGCTGGCGGTGATGCACACACGGTGCCCGCGGAGGCTGAAGGGCTGCTCAATCCGGGCCAGTATCTCTCGGGCCAGCGTCACCGTGGCTTCACGTCCGCCGGAATCCGGCACGAGCAGGACGAACTCGTCACCGCCGATCCGGGCCACGGTCGTCGTCGGCCCGGTGAGCTGGGCTTCCAGTCGGTGCGCGACCGCCGCGAGAAGCTCGTCCCCGACATCATGGCCCAGGTTGTCGTTGATCGGCTTGAACCCGTCGAGGTCGAGGAGGCAGATACCGATGCGCTGACCGGGACTGACGAGATTGTCCACCGCCGCGGTGAGCCGGTCGAGGAACAGCGCCCGGTTGGCCAAGCCGGTCAGCGGGTCATGCCGCACCTGGTGGGACAGTTGGGCGCGGAAGATGGCCTGCGCGTCGGCCAGGGTGCGCTCGCGCAGGGCCCGGATGTAACCCGCGGCCACCGCTTCCTGAATGGCGCTGGTCCCGGCGCTTTCTGGTCCGTTCCAGGCCCGGCCAGTATGGCGGGCGATGACGGTGAGGCTGCGGCCGAGCGCGTCCACGTCCACGAAATTCGCCGCGACCAGGGCCGCGCCGATCTCCGCCGCCCGGCGCGGCTGGAACGGAACCTCGCGGGCGATGGCCAGCATCCGCACAGCCAGGGGGTGCAGCATTTCGGACAGTGCGGCGGAGCGTGCGAAGACGTGACCGGACGTGGCGAGCGCCGAGACCCATTCGTCCGTGAACACACCGCACGGGTCCCGCTGCGGGGCCGCTTCGGCTGGGCCGCGCCGCGCGCTTTCCCGGCTCTGCTGGTTCATGTCGGCTCCTGCCGCACGAGGGTCACGCTAATCCGTTCGGCCAGATCACCATGCGGATACCCGCTTGGCCTGATCACATTCGGCTTGTTACAAAATGCAATCGCAATAATACTTCTAGTGTCGAATGAGAGCTCGCCAGAATGTTATTCATGGGCCCCGGATGTCCAACTTCTCCTCCTTTACGCTAAACGCTTCAGGAGTATTTTCGGGCGGCAACCGGAAACCTGGCAATGGTGAAGGCAGCAGCCACAGGAACCCGGTAAGGCCGCCGATGGCCGCGATCCACAGGGTGGGCCGGATGTCGCTGATCGTGCCGAGCGCACCGGCCACGAGCGAGCCCGCCGGGCGGGTGCCGTAGTAACGGCCTGGAACGCGCCGGTGACCCGGGACCGGAGCTGGTCCGGGATGAGGCGGCGAAGATGGATCCGATGCTGATGTCCAGGATCATCACGCCGACGCCGGAGAAGAACTCCGAAGCGAACAGGGCGCCGATGATGATGGCCCGGGGACCGCTGGCCAGCGGGACCAGCGCGACCGGCGCGGGAAACAGCACACAGCCGGCCACGAAGGTCCACCCGACGCCCAGCCTCCGGGCCGCTCGGGCCCAGCCAGCGTTACGTGGCCGGGCAGTCGCTCGTGCACGGCTGCCACGAACAGGGCGGGGTCGCACACGGTGAACAGCACGCTCAGGGTGCCGACCGCGAACGCCACCGCGTGCAGCTGCCAGGGGGCGAGCAGGTGCAGCAGCGCGGCCACCGGGATCAGGGCCAGCAGCCCCGCGCGGCCGAGATCGGCCGTGATAATCAGGATCCGGCGGTGGCCGAACCGGTCCGCCCACGCGCCCGCGTGCAAGCCGAAGATCAGGCTGGGCAACCAGATGGCGGCGGTCAGAAAGCCCATCTCGGCCGCGTCGGCGTGCAGCGCGAGGATGCCGGTGTACGGGATCGCGACGGACGAGACCTGATCGCCGAACATGGAGATCGTCTGGGCGCTCCACTACCGGCGGGGCTCCCGCTGCCGGAGCAGTTCGGGGACGCGGCCCGCCGGGTTCATGGCGCGGCGGGATCGCCGGGAGCGGGCGGCCTGGAATACCCAGGGAACGGGAACGCCAGGTGCAGGTAGCTGATCATCCGGGTGCCCGGCGGGCGAAGCTCCGGGCGCAGCAGCCGCTCCAGGAACGGCTCGAGCAGCGCAGTCTCCTGACGGGCCAGCTCGGCGAGCTCCTCGGCGGTGGCGTAGATGATCGTGTCGCCGAAGTGCGCGGCCTGCCGCCACTCGGGTGACTCGTCCGGCTTGGCGGACAGCCAGCGCATCAGGTCCTCGAAGTAGCGCTCCGCGATGACCGAGCTCAGCAGGCCGGTAGCCGCCTGCTGCTCGGCGCCTTCAGCCACATCGGGCCACTGGGTGGCCATGGCCGTGACCCGCCACGGCCGTTCCCGGCCGCGCCCGCCACCGGCCTCCTCGACCAGGCCGTACTTGGCCAGCTGGCGCAGATGGAAAGAGGCGCTGGCCGAGCTTTCCCCGAGCAGCGCAGCGGCCCGGGTGGCGGTCAGCGGCCCTTCCCGGCGCAGCATCCCGACCAGCGCCAGCCTGATCGGATGGGCCATCGCCCGCAGCGCACGCGGATCGGTCAGCTTGGTCACCGATCGGGCGGCCTCCGGCTCGTTCGGCTGAGGCCCGGGCGCGCCGGGCTGCTGTTCTGGCATACATGCAAAGATAACTTTGGAAAGATAGCTATGCAAAGTAAGCTTTTTATAGTCGGCCGGGATAGGCTGCCGGGCGTGGGGCTTCGGATCAGCACCAGGAACGCGCGCTTCCAGGAGTGGCAGGCGCTGCTGAGCAATCGCAGGAAGCGGCTCCGGGCCGGGGAGTTCCTCGTGCAAGGCGTGCGGCCGATCACGCTCGCCGTCCAGCACGGCTGGCCCATCCGGGCGCTGATCTACGCTGCGGACCGGCCGCTGTCCGGCTGGGCCGAGTCAGTGCTGACCGACGCAACGGCCGCTGATCGGATCGCCATGTCCGCCGAACTGATCCGGGAACTGGGTGAGAAGAACGAGGAGATCCCCGAGCTGATCGCCGTGGTGGCGATGCCCGCGGACGACTACGCGCGGATCCACGTCACCGCGGGCTTTCTCGGCGTGGTGCTGGACCGGCCGTCCAGCCCCGGGAACGTCGGCACCGTGGTGCGCTCGGCCGATGCGTTCGGGGCGGCCGGGGTGATCGTGACCGGGCACGGAGCCGACCCGTACGACCCCAAGGCGGTGCGGGCGAGCACCGGATCGCTGTTCGCGGTGCCGGTCGTGCGGGACGCCGCACCCACCGGGGTACTGGCCTGGGTCCGGGGCCAGCGCGCGTCCGGCGTGCCCGTGGCCGTGCTCGGCACCGACGAGAAAGGCGAGGTCGAGGTGGCCGAACAGGACCTGACCGGGCCCACCCTCATCGTGGTTGGAAACGAGACGAGCGGCCTCAGCGAGGCGTGGCGGGCGGCCTGCGACCAGGTCGCGCGGATACCGATCACGGGTTCGGCCAGCTCACTGAACGCGGCCAGCGCCGCCACCGTGCTCCTGTACGAGGCGGCCCGCCAGCGCGGAGCCCGGGTTTCCCGGGAAACCGGGCGCGCCTAGCTCTGCACGGCCATTTCGCCGAGCTCGGACCAGTCATCCTGCTCGACCGTCACGTTTACGATCTTCGGGGTGGCGGCCAGGTGCGGCGGCAGCGTCTTCTGCGCCTCCTTGAAGTGCGCGGAGGTCACGTGGGCCACCCCGGCGTCCTGGTCACGGAAGGCCTCGACCAGGACGTATTCGGCGGGATTGTCCAGGCTGCGGGACCATTCGAACCACTTACAGCCAGGTTCGCTCCGCGTGGCCTGGGTGAAATCACGGGAGATCTCAGGCCAGCGCTCAGCGTCCTCGGGACGCACCAGGAACTTGGCGGTAATGAAGATCATTGGGCCTCCCTGTCTCACGTGCGGCCTGTCCCACGTGCGGCCTGTCCCACGTGCGGCCTGTCCGATGTGCCGGTTCCCATGATCGCCCACCGGGCGGCGGATGTTAAGCGGGCGGCCGGGTCCGGCACATATTGAGACGGATACTGCCCAAGGCCCGAGGGTGCTCAGACCTCGCCCAGGCCGATCCATTTGCCCAGCCGCGGCACCGAGTAGGACCGGAGGGCCGGCAGCAGCTCACTGACCGCGCGCACGTTCGTGATCAGCCGCAGGTTCTCCTCCGTCACGAACCCGCGGTCGGCCGCCTCCCGCAGGAAGGCGTGGAAGGCCGCCCAGTAGCCGCCGGTGTCCAGGGTCGCGATCGGCTTACGGTGCAGGCCGAGCTGGGCCCAGGTGGCGATCTCGGTGAGCTCCTCCAGCGTGCCCAGGCCGCCGGGCAGCGCCACGAACGCGTCGGCGAGCTCGTACATCGCCTGCTTGCGCTCGTGCATGGAGCCCACCTCGACGAGCTGCGTCAGCCCCGGGTGCGCGATCTCGTGGCTGACCAGATGGCGCGGGATCACGCCGATCACCTGCCCGCCGGCCGCCAGCGCGGCGTCCGCCAGCACACCCATCAGCCCAACGGCGGCGCCCCCGTAAACCACCGTGATGCCGTTGCGCGCGAGCAGTTCGCCGAGCGACCGGGCGGCGTCGGCGAAATCCGGCCCGGTCCCGGCCGACGACCCGCAATACACACAGATACGTGAGAATTCCACGGTCTGACTCTAGGGGCGCCCAGGGCCGATGCCAGGGGTGCCCAGGACCGCTCCCCCGGCTGGCCCAGGGGCCGCGTAAGCGGCGGCCGGGCGCGCACGCAATGCTGGGGACCGGATGACGATCACACACGCGCTCGTGCTGCTGGCCGCGGGCATCATCGCCGGGCTCGCGAGCACCGTGATGAGCCTCGCGTCGCTCGTGTCCTATCCGGTCCTGCTCGCACTCGGCCTGCCGCCGCTGGTGGCCAACGTGACCAACACCGTTTCGCTGGTGCTGACGGGTGCGGGCGCGGCGGCCGGCTCACGGCCCGAGCTGGCCGGCCAGGGCGGCCGCGTCCGCCGGTTCGGCACCGTGACCGTGCTGGGCGGCGCGACCGGCGCGGCGATCCTGCTGCTGACGCCGGCCCGGACCTTCCAGCTCGTCGTGCCCGCGCTGATCGCCGGCGCGTCCGTGCTGCTCGCGATCCAGCCCCGGATCCGGGGCCTGTCGGCGCGGCCCGAGGGGACGAGCAGCATCGCGCTCAACGCGGCGCTTTTCGGCGCGGCCGTTTATGTCGGCTATTTCGGCGCGGGCGGCGGGGTGCTGCTGCTCGCCGTGCTCGGCATCATGGTGGACGAGGCGCTGGCCCGGGTCAACGCGATCAAGAACGTAGTCAGCGGGCTGGCCAATTTCGTCGCCGCGGCCGGCTTTGCCATCTTCGCGCCGGTGCGGTGGTCATTCGTGGTCCCGCTGGCCGCGGGCTTCCTGATTGGCGGCTGGACCGGGCCGAAAATCGTGCGCCGGATGCCGGGCGAGCGATTGCGGATTGTGGTGGCCCTGGCCGGACTCGCGCTGGCGGCCACGCTCGCCCTGGACGCCTACCGGTAGGGACCGCAACGCCCACCCCGGGGGCTTATGCGTCATTTGAGACAATGCCGCCCAGCTTATCTATTTAAAATCACTCTCAGCTGAGATTGCACGGGTCTATGCTGTTCAGATCGATATACGGGGCATGCACAAACGGGCCGACCTGGCGTGGACCGGCTCGCGGTTACAGGCCACTTCACCTGGTGCGGCGCCGTTGGTGCGCCGGCGACCCCCAGCGCGCAGCAGATGGGAGCACCAGCATGACAGCGCTCATTGTCATTGTCCTCATCGCGGGGACGGGGTATCTCATCTCCGTGCGCATCCACCCGCTCAAGCGCTGCCCCGCGTGCAAGAGTACGGGCCGGCACTTCGGCAGCGTCTACGCCTACGCCCACCGCCGGTGCCGCGCCTGTGGCGGCACCGGACGGAAGGACCGGCTCGGCGCTAAGGTCTTCTTCGGCGGTACCAGCAATACCGGCTATTTCGGGCCTAAATAGGCCGATAGGCCCGATAACGAGCGCTGGCTCCCAGGTACGACGAATACCTTGCCGGTCACGCCCTTTTCCACCGCTTCGTGAGCCGCGGCGATATCGTCCAGCGGGAAACGGTGGGCCGGCAATGGCGTCAGGGCGCCCACGGCGAGGGCGACGTTGATGTCGTGCACCGCTTCGTCGATCGCCGGAGCCGGGACCCCGTACAGCAGGAGGAAGCGCAGCGTGACGTTGACGCTCATGCAGGCCCGCACGGGCAGGACCGGGTCCTCGCCGGTCGCCGCGTACGTAACCAGCACGGTCGCCGGGCCGGAGAGCGCGAGATCGGTCTCCAGGTTGGCCCCCAGCGCCACCTCGACGATCCGGTCCAGGTGCTCGGCGAACGGCCGCAGCTGCGTCACCACGTCGGAGTCCCGGTAGTTCACCACCAGGTCTGCGCCCGCGGTGCGGGCCAGCTCCGCTTTTTCGGGGCTGCTGACCGTGCTGGCCACGCGCGCACCGGCCCACTTGGCCAGTTCGATGGAGAAGTGGCCCACCGCGCCAGCACCGCCCGCCACCAGCGTCGCCTTACCCGTCACCGGGCCGTCGGCGAACAGGCAGCGGTGCGCGGTGATGGCCGGCACGCCGAGGCTGGCGGCCAGTTCCAGGTCCACCCCGTCGGGCAGCGGCACCGCCTGGCGGGCCGGGACGACCGTCCATTCGGCCGCCGTGCCCCAGCGGCGCCCGGCGGCGGCCATGAACAGCCAGACGCGCTGCCCGAGGCGGGCGGGGTCGACCGCGTCGCCCACCGCGTCGATCACCCCGGCGCCGTCCTGGTGCGGGATCTGGAACCCGTCGATCGGACGGGGCACGGCCCCGCTGCGCGCCTTGACGTCGGTGGGGTTGATGGCCGACACCAGGACGCGGACCCGGACCTCACCGGGCCCCGGCTCGGGCCGCCCGATCTCGGCCACCTTCAGCACATCTCGCGCCGGCCCCATGCGGTCGTAAAGCGCGGCCTTCATCGGCGTCCTCCTTGGCTGCTCCCGATGTACACGTCCCATCCTCGCACTGGGCCCGTTCGCTAAGCTTTTCAGTCGTGAAGCAGCGAATTCTCGGCAGGACAGGCAGGCCCGTCTCGGTCATCGGGCTCGGCACGTGGCAGCTCGGCGCGGACTGGGGGGATGTAAGCGACCACGACGCCATGGCCGTACTGCACGCGGCGGTCGAATCCGGCGTCACCTTCCTGGACACCGCCGACGTCTACGGTGACGGCCGCAGCGAACGGATTATCGGCCGGTTCATCGCCGGCAACGCCGGCGGCGGTGTCACAGTGGCCACCAAGATGGGCCGGCGTGTCGATCAGGTACCGGAGAACTACACGCTCGACAACTTCCGCGCCTGGACCGACCGCTCCCGGGTCAACCTGGGCGTGGACACCCTGGACCTGGTGCAGCTGCACTGCCCGCCCACGCCGGTGTTCTCCAGCGACGCCGTGTTCGACGCGCTCGACACACTGGTCAGCGAGGAACGTATCGCGGCCTACGGGGTGAGCGTCGAGACGTCCGCCCAGGCGCTGACCGCGATCGCACGGCCCGGCACCGCAACCGTGCAGATCATCCTGAACGCCTTCCGGCGCAAGCCGCTCGACGAGGTGCTGCCCGCCGCGGCCCAGGCCGGGGTCGGCATCATCGCCCGGGTGCCGCTCGCCTCGGGGCTGCTGTCCGGCCGCTACACCAGGGACACCGCCTTCGCGGCCGATGACCACCGCTCGTACAACCGGCACGGCGAGGCTTTCGACGTCGGCGAGACGTTTTCCGGGGTGGACTTCGAGTCCGGCGTGGACGCCGCCCGGGAATTCGCCACCCTGGCGCTGCCGGGCGCGACCCCGGCGCAGACGGCGCTGCGCTGGGTCATCCAGCAGCCCGGGGTTAGCACCGTCATCCCCGGCGCCCGCAACCCCGAGCAGGCCCGGCTGAACTCCGCGGCGGCCGACCTGCCGCCGCTGGGGCAGCCGGCCCTGGACGCGATCGAGAACCTCTACGACAAGTACTTCCGCGCATCCGTGCACGCCCACTGGTGACGTCCGCCGGCTGGGCCACGGTCGCGAGCCTGGCCACCGCCCTGGGCACGCTCGTGCTGGCCGTGGCCACGTTCTCCGCGGTCCGCTCGGGCAACCGGACGGCGCGGACGGCCGAGCTGTCCCTGCTGACCAGCCTGCGGCCGCTGCTGACCCCGTCGCGGCGCGAGGACTCGGTGCTGAAGGTGAACTTCGGCGACAACAAGTGGCTGCGCGTGCCGGGCGGCAGCGCCGTGGGCGAGATCGGCGGCGGCGACGGGACGATGGGGGCCGAAGGACGCCGTCGTCTACCTGTCCCTCTCGCTGCGCAACGTGGGGAACGGGATCGCCGTGCTGCACGGATGGCGTTTCCGCGCCGGGCGGCCGCCGACCAACGATCAGCACCCGCCGCTGGACGAGTTCCGGCTGCAGACCAGGGACGTGTACATCCCGCCCGGGGACATCGGGTTCTGGCAGGGGGCAGTGCGCGAGCTCGATGATCCGCAGTACCTCGAGGCCCGGAAGGTAATCGAGGAGCACAGTGAGTGGGTCGTGGAACTGCTGTACGGCGACGAGGACGGTGGCCAGCGGGTGATCGGCCGCTTCCGGTGCCAGCCGAGCCCATGGACCGGTCCGCAGAGCCGGACCGGCGCACCAGGCGGCGGAAGCGACTCCGGGGAAGACGTCGCGACGTGGATGCTGACCGTCGCGCGGCACTGGAGCATCGACCGGCCGGACCCGCGCCGGGACGACCGCCCCATAGCCCAGTAATACCTGCCATCCGGGATAATTCGGGATAGTCCGCAAGTTCTAACAAAGTTCTTATCGCTTGATACCAATTTGGCCGCGCACGTTACTCACCGGCGCACAATTCCATTCGTGGGCAACTGTCGCGACGGCCGGGCTGGCCGTGGTGGCGTTCGCGGGCTTCCTGGGCGTGCCCGCGTTGTTGCACACGCTCGGCGTCGGCGCCGGCGCACAGTCCGGACTCTGCCCGCTGTGCCAGTTCCCGGTGCCCAGCTCGGCGCCGGTCCCGCACCACCGATCCCGCCGAGTGCTCGTTCAACGGGGTGGCCTGCCGGTTAGCCTCGATTCCTGGGTCCTGCAGATCACCCTGGACATCGAGGCCGCCCACGGCGATCTGCCTGAGGCTTAGCTGGGCACTCTCAGAGAGCCTGGAGAAACCTGGCAGCCGGATCGCCTATCGCTTCCTTGATCGTTCCGCCAGAATGAGACATCATCACGATTCAGCGTCAATGCCAGCTGAACGGGAACCAACGTGATGGCGACAGCGGCCGAATGAGGAAGGCTATGCGTCCGGAGATCCGGAAAGCGGGGGGATCACCGGGGCCGGCATCCGGGCGGCCGCGGCCACGGTGGGTTCGCTGGCTGGCCAGACCATCCGCCCGCCTCGTCAGCGCCTCGGTGCTGGCCGCGGTGGCCATCATTTTCGCGCCGCCGGCCAGCGGCGGCATGGCCTCCCGGTTCGCGAATGCGGTCGGCTTCGGCCCGTCCCCGTCGCAAAACGGTGCGCCCTTCGGCGGCACCCCGGCCGTGGGCGCCCTGTTCACGACCAGCAACGGCCACCTCGGAACACATTTCTGCACGGCCAGCGTGGTCAACAGCCCGCACGGGAACCTGGTGCTGACCGCGGCCCACTGCGTCGTCGGCACGCAGGGGACGATCGCGTTCGTGCCGGGCTACGCGAACGGGCAGGCCCCCTACCAGATCTGGTATGTCTCGCGGATCTTCACCGACCAGGCCTGGAACAACTCGGCCAGCGTGGACGACGACGTCGCCTTCCTGGAAGTGAGCCAGAACGGCGCCACCCCGATCGAGGACGTCACCGGCGCCGAGCAACTCGGCATCGGCCTGCCCCCGGTGGAGCTGACCCGGGTCATCGGCTACCCGAACGACGCCCGCGAGCCAGTGGTCTGCCAGAATTGGACGAAGGCTTTCAGCCTGACCCAGCTGGAGTTCGACTGCGGCGGTTACCCGGACGGGACGAGCGGCGGCCCGTTCCTGATCCGGGTGGACCAGGCCACTGGGCAGGGCACGGTCATGGGCGTCATCGGCGGTTACCAGCAGGGCGGCGACAGCCCCTCGGTCTCCTACTCGGCCATGTTCGGCAGCAACGTGCGCGCGCTGTACCAGACCGCGGTGGCGGGCAGCTGAGCGATGGTCCCAGGATCAGTCGGCCGCATCAGTCATCCGCGGCCGGCGGCGGGACGATCGCGTCCAGCTCGGCCACCTGAGCCGGCGTCGGCGTCCAGTCACCGGCCACCATGTTGGCCTTCACCTGCTCCGGGCTCATCGCCCCGGCGATTACCGAGGAACAGCCGGGCTGGGCGGCCAGGCCGCCAATGGCCACGTCCAGGATGCTGGCGCCCTGGGCCTCGGCCCAGGCGATCAGGGCCTCCACCCGGTCGAGCTTCTCGTCGGTCACGTAGTCCGGCCGGCTGGCTAGCCGGGTACCGCTGGGCGCCTGCTGGCCCCGGCGGATCTTTCCGGTGAGCAGCCCGTTGGCCAGCGGAAAGTAGGGCAGCACGGCCACCCCGAAGTGCCGGGCCGCGGGCACGACCTCGGCCTCCGCGTCCCGCTCCAGCAGGGACCAGTGATTCTGCGCGGAGATGAACCTGTTGCGGCCACCCTCGCGGGCCACGTGCTCGGCGTCGGCGAGCTGCCAGCCGGAGAAGTTGGAGTGCCCGGCGTAGCGGATCTTGCCCTCGGTGATCAGTTCGTTCAGCGCGGCGATGGTCTCGTCGATGGGCGTCACCGGATCCGGGGTATGCAGCTGGTAGAGGTCGATGTAGTCCGTACGGAGCCGGCGCAGCGATTCGGTGACGGCGCGCTTGATGTAGGCGCGGCCGCCCTTCGCGCCGGCCGCCGGCCCGTAGCCCATGTCCACCTTCCGGTGGCCGAACTTGGTGGCGAGCACGATCTGGCCGCGCCGGGCGCCCAGTACCTCGCCGAGCAGGGTCTCGGATGCGCCGTCCCCGCCGTAGGTGTCCGCCGTGTCGAACAGCGTGATTCCGGCGTCGATCGCGGCGTCCACCACCGCGCGCGTCCCGTTAACGTCAAGCCGGCGGCCGAAGTTGTTGCAGCCGAGCCCGACGACCGACACCAGCAATCCGGACGATCCAAGCGATCGGTAGCGCATGTTCTCCCGCCTCGTCTGTGGTTGACCGACAATTTTACGCACCGCGGTTTCAGGGCTTACGGGCGGCCAGAGCATAGAAATAGGCCTCCGCTGGATTCGGCGGCGGCGTGGTGCCCGGATCGGGCCGCCATTCGGGCAGCCAGACCACGCCCGGCGCCACCAGATCCAGGCCCTTGGCCAGCCGCTGGATCTGGTCCCGGCCGCGGGGGTAGATCGGCGTGGTCGTCTGGTCGTATACCTGGGCCGCCATGCGCACCTCGGGCTTCGCATCCGCGGTCATGTGCGAGACAACCAGGTAGCTTCCGGACGGGAACGGCTCGAGCAGCGTTGTGATGATCCCGGCCAGGTCGTCCTCGTCCGGGATGAAGTGCAGCACCGCGGCGAGCAGCAGGGCGACCGGCTCCCCGACGTCGATCAGCGCGCGCAGCTCCGGGTCAGCGAGTATCGCCTCGGGCTGGCGCAGGTCATGCTCCAGGATCGCGGTGCCGGCGACGCCATGCAGCAGATCCCGGCCGTGGGTCAGCACCACGGGATCGTTGTCCACGTAGACGACGTGCGCACCGGGCGCCGCGGCCTGGGCGATCTCGTGCACGTTGCCCACGGTGGGCAGGCCAGTGCCAATGTCGATGAACTGCCGGACGCCGCGGGCGGCGAGGTAGCGGACCGCCCGGCCGAGGAACGCACGGTTCCACTCGCAGGCGACCCGGATGTGGGGCAGGGCCTGGGCGATCTCGGCTGCCGCGGCCCGGTCGGCCGGGTAGTTGTCCTTGCCCCCCAGGAGGTAGTCGTAAATTCGTGCCGGGCTTGGGATATCGGGCCTGAACTTCTTTCTCCAGCCCTCGTTTTCGGTCACCGCATTTACTCCGTGAATACCGTGATAAGAAATTGCGCAATGCACTTGCAGCGCGGCCGGGCCGCACATAAATGGATCTGTTATCACGGCGCGCCGAGGGGAGTGCGGCGCCGTATTCGGCTGATGCAGCAGCCGGGGCAGGGGCTCAGCGGGGAATCAGCCGGCCCGGCGGTCTCGCGGCCCGCGGCGGGGACGGGCCGGACGGCCACGGCGCGCTCGACGCGGGCAGCCGCGGCGGGCTCGTGCGGCGGCCCACGGCGTGGCTCACGGGGTGGCTCACGGGGTGGCTCACTGGTCTCCGGCGCCGCGACGGCTGGCGCATTGGTGCGCCGCCTCGTCCACGCCAGCCTACGGATGCGTGGCCAGACGTCCACACCAGCGTGCGGCAGGGGCGGCGAGGCGAACTCGGCACCCGGGTCCCGGCCGGCCCGGGCCGGCCCGACGGCCGCCGTCGGGGCGCCGCGAGAGAACCGGAGAGCCGTCGCGTACCAGCCAGAATCCCAGGTTCAGCCGCCGGGCCCGGGGCATGCCCCGGAAGACAGGACCCGCTTCGGCGCGCAGCAAGAAGCGAAAGCGCACTTAATGGATTCACAACTTGCGTGGCGCGACCTTGCCGCCAAACGGCTGAGGGCATGTCATGAAATCCCACCTGCGTTATGATTGCGTTGGCACGATGAAGCGCCGTACGGCGACACGCAATTGCGTTAAAGATGTGCACAGGCAGGACGCTTCTCGGTGACAGTTGTGTCTTATTATTCACGACACGTTTGTCCGGCCAGTGTAACTGCTCACAACAGAACCGTCCTAGCAGTTGCGGCATCCGGAACCTGGAACGTACTGGTCGGCCCGGCGGACCCCGGTAGGCGGCCCGGAGAGGACAGGTGAGTCTGATGACGGAAGCGGCACATGGACCGACCGTCCTTCGCATCCTCCTTGGCACGCACTTGCGGCGGTTGCGTGAAAGCAGGGGAATCTCGGCTCAGCAGGCCGCCAAGGTCATCCGCGGGTCGGAATCGAAGATCAGCCGCATCGAGCTGGGCCGGAATGCGATCAGGGAAATCGACATCCTTGACCTGCTGACCTACTACGGCGTGGCGTATGCCGAGCGGGAGCAACTGCTGGGCCTGGCCGAGCAGGCGAACCGGCCGGGCTGGTGGCACCGGTACACCGACATCCTGCCGGAGTGGTTCCAGCCATACGTGGGCATGGAGGAGTCCGCCGCATCCATCCGTATCTACGAGCCTCAGTTCGTGCCCGGCCTGCTGCAGACCGAGGATTACGCCAGCGCTGTCCTCGCCCTTGGCGACTTCTCCCCCGAAGACGCAGAACGGCACGTGCTGGTCCGCAAGGAACGGCAGCGGCGCTTCGCCCGCGGCGACCTGAAGCTCTGGGTGATCGTCGAGGAGCCCGCGCTGCGGCGGCCGGTCAGTAATGTCCGCACCCAGCAGGACCAGATCGCCTACCTGCTGGAGGCGAGCGAGCGCTCCAACCTCACCCTTCAGGTGGTGCCGTACGGCGTCGGGGGCCATGCGGTCCCGAGCGGCTTCAGCGTGCTGCGGTTCAGCGACCGGGAACTGCCCGACATCGTCTACGTCGAGCATCTGACCAGTGCTCTCTACCTGGACAAGCAGTCCGATGTGGACCAGTACATGCTGGCCATGGAGCGGCTGAGCATCGTCAGCGAACCGCCGTTCGCGACTCCCGAGATCCTCAAGTCGATCATCAGCGACCTGGACGGGGAACAATGAGCCACCTCCGCAACGGGATGCGCGCCAGCCAGCTACGGGGTGTCACGTGGCGGAAGAGCAGCCGGAGCGGGCCGACCGGAGGCAACTGCGTGGAAATGGCGGCGCTGAGTGTCCCAGGAGCGGTCGCGGTGCGAGATTCCCGGCAACCCGACGGACCGGCGCTCATCTTCACCGCCGCGACGTGGCAGGCATTCACCGGCGGCCTCGCCGCCGGGCTGGACCGGAGACCGGCCTGACGGCCGGACCGGAAAAGTGTGGCGGGTCCCGCTACCCCTCAGCGGGACCCGCCACTTTCCCCCCTAACACCCGGAGCATGTCTCCGGGACGTCGTCAGACCATCGGCCTGCTAGCTAGGAAGGTCAAACTCGCCGTTCTTAGCACCAATGAGGAAGCACTCCCACTCGTGCTGGTTGAACACGTGCGGGGTCCTGGACCGGTCCTTCGTGTCACGGACCGCCACACCGCCGCCGTCGGGCAGGTGCGCAATCTCCACGCACCCGCCGGTGCTGCTAGCGCTGCTCTTGAACCAGCGCAGCCCTGTGAGGTCGGTATCCATCCGCCTCTCCTTCCGATGTGTGATCATCTTTCCATTTATCAGGCGAGATCCTTCGCCACCTTGGAGATCAGATCCCCTGACGCACCCGGCGACAGAGCCGCCGCCCGTAGCCGGTCGAACGCCTCCGCGCAGGTGCGCACTTCACGGTCCTTCTCCAAGTAAATGATCCCGGCCACGGACTCCACGTACGCCACATCGGCGTCGGCCCGCTCGGGGAACTCGAGAATGGAAAAGGACCCTTTGAGCCCCGCGTGCGAGCCGCTCGCAAACGGCAGCACCTGGAGCGTCACATTCGGCATCTTGCTCGCTTCGGCCAGCCGCCCGAGCTGACCGCGCATGACGTCGGGCCCGCCGATGGTCCGGCGGATCACGGCCTCGTCCAGGATCAGCCACACATCCAGCGGAAGATCCCGCTCCAGCACATCCTGGCGCTTGATCCGCAGGTCGACCAGCTTGTCGATCTGCTCGTCGGTGTCCCGGTTCTGAACTTCCCGTAGCACAGCGCGGGCGTAGTCCGGCGTCTGCAACAGCCCCTCCACCGCTTCACCCTGGAAGCTGCGGAGCCCCGCGGCCTCGGCCTCCAGCCCGACGTAGATGCCGAACCCGGTCGGCAGCACGTCGTCGTAGACCGACCACCAGCCCTTGCGGTGGCCCTCCCGGGCCATGTCGATGAGCACCTGGCGCTGAGCGGGATCGTCGACGCCGTACATCTCGAGCATGGCGCTGAGATAGATGGACTTGGTCGGCGCCTTCCCGGTCTCGATGCGGGAGAGGGTCGACGCGGCCACGCCCAGCTGCTCGGCGACCTCTTCCAGCTTGATAGAGTGTGCTTCTCGCAGCCGCCGCAACTCGAACCCGAGCCTCCGGCGACGCACGGTCGGCCCCATCGTCACGGGCGAGTCACCCCCTCAAGCCGTCCGGTCCGTCATGCCCAGCCCCCATAAGCGGCATGCGCGGCACGACCACCGGCCATCCGATGGCACAAAGTGACGAGTTCGCTTCGTACCGTTCCCTGGCAACCATGACGATACCCCACCCACGTCTGGGATGAAATCCCATCCGGGATTTCATCCGGTAAATTTGTTTCATGCACTTGCGCGCGGCTCTCCTCCGGCCCATCATCGTTTTAACGCACGGTGATGAAATCGTCACCGCTGCGCCCGATATGGCCCTTGGACCGACCGTAACGCAGGCGCGGGAAGAGAGCCTCCACTAAACAGGGGGAATGCGGCATGGACCAGACGCGACGGGACGATAACCAGCCCAGCCAGTCATGACGCCGGCAGCGGTCGTCCTGGGCAGCCTGACCATTCCGGGGTGCCCGGAACAGGTGTCGCGGGCCCGGGCTTACGTCGCCGCGCTGGCGGGGCCGGCGGCGGAGACAGCCGCCTTGCTGACTTCGGAACTGGTCACGAACGCGGTGCTGCACACCAGTTCGGGGCGGGACGGCGGCACGGTCACGGTCGTCGTCATCGGCGTGCCGGACGGCCTGCTGGTGGAGGTCATCGACGGCGGCTCCCTGGCGAGCGGGCCCGAGGTGAGCGGTGACCGGTACGCCGCCCATGGCCACGGCCTGTTCCTGGTCGAGCAGCTGGCGGCACGCTGGGGATACCTTCAGGACAACGCCGGGACGACCGTCTGGTTCCAGATCGGCGCCGGGGACGACCCGGCCCGAGCCGAGTAGCCGACGGCAAAGTAGCCGAAGGCCAAGTAGCCGGGAACCGAGTAACTGGCGGCCGATCAGGCGGGGACCGGGACAACCCGGTGGCGCCCGGCCTGCGGGCGCGGGCGCGGGTCAAGCCGGGCCTGCAGCCAGTGGGCAAAGGCGGGGTAATCGATGCCCTGGCTGAGCAGCACGGCCCGGCCGCCGCGACGCTCGCTGATCCGCCCGGCAGCGTCGGCCGTGAGGACGGCCCAGGCGAACGGGGTGAAC